>CEUS01217090.1_pt1 | contig 13941 bp, 10 predicted proteins | sample 427031 | NCBI WGS metagenome assembly CEUS01 (sample SAMEA2622837, study PRJEB7988) | marine metagenome | biome: marine biome (ENVO:00000447); feature: marine epipelagic mixed layer (ENVO:xxxxxxxxx); material: "saline water (ENVO:00002010), including plankton (ENVO:xxxxxxxx)" | depth 140 m | reverse complement strand
CACATCTGGAAGAGCCTCAACCTTGCTCGTATCAATAGAAACAATGCGGGCATGGCCATGCGGGCTGCGAAGGATCTTGCCGTGAAGTGTGCCCGGTAGATTGATATCAGCGCCGTACTGGGCACGTCCCGTTACCTTGTCGACACCGTCGTGACGAATGGGGCGACTTCCGACAACCTTATAGCCCGCTTTGGGCTCTCTACGTTCCTCGACAGTGGTCATTTTGCTGCCTCCTGGGGATTGCAGGGCATAGCCTACCGGATCCCCGCGGTTACCCGTGAGAACGCTGAAGATGAAAGTATTTAGAAAACAGTGCAGAATCCCGCTGTGATGAAGGTAAAGAGTTGGAAAAGAACAATTATTTTGATAGCAATGGCTTGTGCTTTCGCATTAGCCTCGATCTCCTGTGGCAGTGGCAGCGGTGATGGAAAGAGTGATGGGGCGACTCTTAATGCTGAGGAACTGCGTGAATTCCTAGACCGTGCGATCGAAGAGTTCGACTCCCAAGAAAGTTTTCACTTCGTTATGGACTTCGCCGGCAGGACAACACCACTTGATGTTTTTCCCGTTGAGATGAGGAAGGTGGAGGGCGATATCATCGTCCCCGACCAACTGCGGGCAACTATCGACGCAAAGGCAACCGACTTCGGCGGGATCGCGGTAACTATGCAAGTCATAGGAATTGGTGATGTTGCCTGGATGACCAACCCCTTTGATGCGACTCAGTGGGTTGATCTCGACACCGGGAACCCCCTTAACGGGCTCTTCGACCCTAGTGCAGGTGTCTCAGGTGTTCTTAGCGGAGTGCAGAATCCGCGCGTGATAGGAGAGGAACTGATTAATGAGATTCCTACCTGGCGCATCGAAGGTACATTGGACTCAGGGGATCTAGCCGGCTTTGCACTTGAAGTGATACCAGGCTACGAGATTCACGGGACTGTGTGGATAAACAAAGAAACTGCCCTCATCCACCGCTTGCATGTTTTGGGTCAGTTAAACGAAACCGAGCACGCTGACATCCTGCGCCGCCTCGACTTCAGTGGTTTCCACGAGGTAGAGCCTATCGAACCACCCCAGTGACCGTGAGGGGCACAGGAGCGGGATTACGAGCCGGCTGGCCCATCGTTATCGCGCTCGGCTTTGGTGTCTTTATTGGTGGGTTTGACCAGACCTTTGTCGTTCCTGTGCTCACGAACATGCTGGGAGACTTAAATGTAAGCCTGGACAAACTCGAGCAGGCGTCATGGATTCTCAACGGCTATCTGCTCGGCTACACAGTGGCTCTGCCACTAATGGGCCGAATGGCAGATGTACACGGACACTTTCGTATCTTCGTAATAGGCATGCTCATCTTTATGGGTGGGTCCGTGATTGTTGCCCTCGCCCCCAACTTGGCCATCCTCACTATAGCTAGGGCAATCACCGCCCTCGGCGGCGGTGCATTAGTACCAGTAGGCCTGGCAATAGCGTCACACTCCCTGAAAAAGTCGCATCGCACGATGGGAATCGCAGCCATTTCCACTCTCGACGATGCCTCAAGTTTAGCCGGACCCCTTTGGGGAACGCTGATTGGGGTATGGCTCGGCTGGCGAGGACTGTTCTGGATGAACATTGTGCTAGCGCTGCCAATCCTAATTCTGGTGCTATTTCTGGCCCGCAAAACTTCAGCGCCACCCCGTGCGAACGAGAAAGTCGACTATCAGGGAGGGCTATTACTTTCCGCAGCATTGGCGGCGCTGACATTCGCGATCGCAGGAGCTGGAGAAAGCCTGACGAACCTCTGGGCCATCCTGTCGCTCTACGCGGCCGCAGCGATTTTCTTTGCACTGTTCACGGTTCGTCAGCTACGAGTCGAGTCGCCGCTCATCGATATGCGCATGTTCCGCCTCCGTCGCATAGCGATAGCAAACATCGTGTTCTTACTCGAAGGCATGGCACTGATAACAGCCCTAGTGAGCGTGCCACTCCTGGCAGATCATGTCTGGGGCCTGAACGGAGCCGGACCGGGGCTCATGCTCGGAAGAATGGTTCTCTTTATGGCAGTAGGAGGCATTGTGGGCGGAGCTCTCGCTACTATCGCTGGCTATCGAATTACCACCCTCATCAGCTTCTGTATTGCAGCCGCAGGGCTTTTCGCCATGGCAAGTTGGGGAAGCGAACCAAGCCAGATCGCACTTTGGGTCTCGTTAGCACTAGCGGGGCTGGGCTTTACGCTAGCCGATGCCTCGCTCTACTCGACGGTAATGGAGGGGGTTGAAGCAGGCAGGCGAGCTTCTGCAACCGCAGTACTCCAAGTTTGGCAGACACTAGGCATGGTAATCGGCATGGCACTCCTCGGGTCTCAGGGGCTCAACCGCTTTGGTGAGCGAACAGGAGAGATATTCGAACAAGGGGTGGCCAACCTGACCCAAGGCAACGTATTGGAGGCTCTCCGCCAAACTTTGACCGAGATGTTCTTCATCGCTGCACTACTAATGGTGGCTGCAGCAGTTCTTTCTTTAGGACTAGGAAGTAATGGGACTTGGGGTACGGGACGGAAGAACAAGACGACACATGCACCCATTCCGGCAGACCCCGAACATTGGACAGCGCCAAAGGAATAACGGGTGGATCAGGAAATACACGAACAGAACGACAGACTTGCAATCATGGGAGTGATTAACCGGTACGGCACGACAATAGATGCGGCAGATTACCAGGGCCTTGCTGACTGCTTCACAACTGACGCTTTGATTCAATACGGCAGCCACAACGAGTTCCGCGGAGGAAGGGATGTAGCAGAGTTTGTGCGCAAGAGGACCACGGGCCTAGCAGTCCAGCAACACCTGCTCGGGAACCACGAGATCTTGCTTCACAAGGACCGAGCAACAGCCACAACTTACCTACACGCCACACAGGTTGAGCAAGCAGGCGCTGGGGGAAGAGTAATCGTTACAGGGGGTATCTACCGCGACAATCTGGCACGAACAAGCTCCGGCTGGCTTATCACTAAACGTGAAATGGAAGTCCTCTGGCGAGAACGTAGGAAACCAACCCCTTAGTCGGTAAAGACACCCCCATGAGGATGCAACAAGGCTCCGGTATAGAAGCTAGCATCATCGCTAGCAAGAAATAGTGCCGTTGAGGCCACTTCTTCAGCGGTTCCCATACGCCTCATCGGAGTAATTGCCATCGCCCACCGACCTGTTTCACTTACATTCAGGCCCGCCGTCATGGGCGTATCAATGAAACCAGGACCGATAGCGTTCACTCGGATGTCATAAGGGGCGAGCTCCATGGCCATAATCTTGGTAAGCATCCAGACCCCTGCTTTGGAAACACAATAGGGGCCAACGCCTACTTGGGGCACTTTAGCCATAATCGAAGCAATATTTATTATGACGCCACCATTCCCCGCCTCAATCATGCGTCGACCAATGGCACGGTCAGAGAGCATGACGCCGTTTAGATTGACGTCAATTACTCGCTGCCAGGAGCTCAATGGTTGGTTAACAAGCAACATCGCAGAGCTATCATCAGCGACATCTGAAGTAGCGCCTGCGTGGCCAATGCCAGCAGCTGCTACCAGTACGTCGATAGCACCAAACTTTTCAATAGCTAAAGCAGCAAGATTTTCACAGGAGCCTTCCTCACTGGTATCCGTCGCAATGAAGACCGCCTCACGCCCCCTTTCCTGCACAGCAGCGACGGCGCCATTGCCTTCCTGCAGGTCGGCAATGACGATATTTGCGCCCTCCTCTGCGTAAAGCTCGGCGCAGGCACGACCTATGCCGCTCGCCCCACCAGTAATTACCGCCACTTTGCCATCGAGCTTACCCGCCATCCATTGCCTCCTTACCTGTGAATGGCGGGACTATAGGCGACAAGGCCTCCGTAGGGGAGAAGGCATCACTACCAAGGCCCTGCAATACGATGGCCCAATGCTCGACAAGTAAGCATTTCTATAGGCACTGTAGGATGCAGGGGTGAGCGAACAGGCACAGTCCGCGAAGCCTCAAACCCGACCCACATTACCTACGCTCGAAACGTTTTCAGCTTTCAAGTCGCGACCCTTCACCTACCTGTGGATCAATACCGTGAGCTTCGCGTTAGTGCAGGCAACGCAGCGCTTCGCCTTCGTTTGGTTGGTGATCGAAGCAGTTAACGTTGGCGGTCTGGGAAAGGGTTCGGCCTGGTCAGGCGCTGTTTTCTTCGCCCTAGGAATTCCCGTTCTTTTCATGACCATTCCAGCGGGTGTGCTGGCAGATCGCATCAACCGACGCTCCCTAGTTCTCGTGAGTCAGCTAGCGGCAGTGGGTGTAACTATTACAGCGGGAGTGGTCTCCATCTCTGGGGCAATGACTACCACGATCGCACTGGCCTTGGCGGGAGGGGTAGGCGCGACAATTGCAGTTGGCTTACCTGTTCGGAACGCAATCGTTCCCACAGTGGTAGACCGAAAAACCCTCCTTAAGGCCATCGTGATGATGAGCATGGCGTTGAACATCTCGCAAATCGTCGGACCAGGCCTAGGCGGCCTTGCTATCGACTTGTGGGGAATAGGGGGAGCATTCATAGCCCAAGGGGTACTACTACTTATAGGAACTTTGGCCCTTATCCCCCTTAAGGTGCCTAACACCAGAACAGCAGAGGAGCACAAAGCACCGCTGCAGGAACTAAAGGAAGGACTAGGCTTCGTCTGGGGCCACCGAGGCATCCGCACCCTAATCTTGTTACTAGCGGGGACAGGCCTTTTCATGATGGGCCCCTTCGGAGCACTACTCCCACAAATCGCGAAGGAAGAGCTGGGGCAAGGCGCATCTGAAGCAGGACTGCTCTTTACCTTCATGGGTGCAGGCATGATGGTAAGTTCCTTGGCCATAGCTTCGATGCCCAAACTGAAGAACAAGGGGGGATGGTTCATCGGCTCCCTGATGATGGCTGGCATGATTTTGCCAGCCTTAGGCCTTTCGCCCTGGTATGCCCTGACAGCCTCGGCAATGTTCATCGGTGGCATGGGAGGAGGAGTATTCATGAACTTGAATCAAGTGCTAGTACAGGCCAACACACCGCCCGAGATGATGGGGCGGGTAGTTGGCGTTCATACACTTGCATTCCAGGGTCTGGGACCGTTCGGTGGGCTACTCGCAGGACTCATGGCGGCGTTAATGGGGGCACCACTTTGGATGGCGATCAGTGGAGCAATCTTGTTCACTTTTACAACGACAGCGCTATTGACCCAACCCTCACTGCGGAAGATGGAGTAGCGAAAAGGTCGTTTACGACCTAGGGGGGGTCTGTTAGCGTTCTGGCGTCCCGAACACAGTATGGAGAGACCTCGATGGACTTCCAGGACACTCCCGAACAAGCTGCCTGGCGAAAACAGGTGCGCACCTTCATCGCGAACGAGCGCCCCCAAGAATATGAACCAGATAAAGGAATGATGGGGGGGGAGGAAGGCCCACCGCGTAACGCTCCCTGGTACAGACGGTGGCAAGACAAACTCACAGAGCGGGGATGGATCGCTCCTGCATGGCCTAAGGAGTACGGCGGTGCGAGCTTAGGCGTCATGGAACAGTTCATTCTGAATGAGGAGTTCGCCGAGGCCCGGGTTCCTTCCGGAAGTATCGGGAACGGAGTCTCCATGCTAGGCCCAACGATTATTGCCCACGGCACTGAAGCGCAGCAGAAGGAACATCTAGGCCGCATGCTCCGAGGTGAGGTGATCTGGTGCCAAGGCTATAGCGAACCAGGTTCAGGCTCAGACCTCGCCTCGCTGCAGACACGCGCGATCCGTGATGGCGATGACTACATGCTCAATGGCCAGAAGATCTGGACTTCTGGAGCCCACTATTCAGACTGGATATTCATGCTAGCGCGTACAGACCCCGATGCACCTAAGCACCGTGGCATTAGTTACTTCCTTTTGGATATGAAGACTCCAGGGATCACAGTTCGACCACTAGTCAACATGGGCAACATGCACAACTTCAACGAGGTGTTCTTCGAGGATGTTCGCGTTCCTGCAGAGAACATCGTAGGTGAGGTGAACCGAGGCTGGTACGTAGGAGCCACAACCCTGGACTTTGAACGAAGCTCCATTGGTAGTGCAGTAGCACACCGACAAACCCTTGAACGTTACCTAGATTACTGGCGTGAGCACCGCGACGCGGTTTCGAATCCGGAAAGCGTACGAGAGTCCTTAGTAGAGCGTTGGATCGAGGCTGCGACCGCAAAGATGTTGAGCTACCGAGTGATCGGTATGCAAGCTGCAGGTGAGATTCCCAATGCCGAAGCCTCGATTGCAAAGATGTTTAGTACTGAGCTCTCGCAACGAATCGCCGGGACAGCGATCAAGATGCTGGGCACAGCCGGACAGCTCAATGGGGGCGAGAATGCACCGTTCGAGGGCCGCCTGGGGTCTGGTTATGTAGGCTCTGTGTCCGCCACAATTGCTGGCGGAACGAGCGAGATCCAGCGCAACATCATCGCCACGCGGGGACTAGGTTTACCTAGAGCCTAAGCCCCTGCTACCAGAACTCCTGACTCCCTAGATGACATTGCCATCTTTAAATCGTTCGATGTCCTCCCAACTATAGTCCAGGCCTAACAGGATCTCCTCCGTATGTTGCCCCAGGTCCGGCGCTGTCGATCTTGGGCCCGATGGCGTCTCGCTCATGTTGATAGGAGTTCCAACTATTCCAATCTCTCCAAGATTCGGATCTTCAAGGGTTGTGAGGTACTCGTTTGCGATGACCTGCGGTTCCTGCGCAACAGCCGCGTAGTCGTTAACCGGACCGCAGGGGAGGTTTGCAGCCTTGAGGCGAGTTAACCACTCATCTCGAGGCTTGGTACCAAAAGTCAACTCAAGCTCAGCAATTAGCTCGTCACGGTTACCGATCCGACCGTGAGGTTCAGCAAAACGTTCGTCAACAATCAGATCTTCCCTCTCCAGGACTTCACAGAAAGCAGGCCACCATTTCGGATCGAGGAGGCCAAGGCTCAAATAGAGTCCATCAGCACAAGGGTAGTGCGTAAACAGTGGATTCCAGCGAGGACCACTAGGTCGTTGCTCCTTCTGGCGAAGGAAGCCGGTAAAGCCGAGCCCCTGCAGTGCGAGCTGGGTTCCCAGCAGGGAGGAGTCCACGTGCTGACCAACACCCTGCAACTCACGAGCAGCAATGGCAGCAGCTATACCTAGCGCGAAGATCATCGCACCGACCTGGTCAGCCATTCCCCCAATGATGGTAGCCGGTACCGAGCCAGGACCTCCCCCTTGCGCAACCATAATCCCTCCCATCGCTTGACCAATTGAGTCAAACGATGGCTCATGTGCATGCGGACCCTTGGGGCCAAACCCAGAGGCGCTGGCTGTAATGATGCGAGGGTTAATGGCTACAAGGGACTCATGATCTAGCCCGAATCGCTCCATCGTCCCAGGCCGGAAGTTATCAGTGACAACATCAGTCTCAGGGATCAGGCGGTAGATGATCTCTCTCCCTTCAGGGGTCCGAGTATCCACGGTAAGAGAGCGCTTATTACGGTTGAGCGCTTGGAAGTAAGCGCAGAAGCCATCGGGTTGTAAGCCGAGGCTACGCCCCAGGTCGCCATTGGTGGGCTCTTCGACCTTGATTACTTCGGCACCAAGGTCAGAAAGCAGGACCGTGGCAAATGGGCCTTGCTGATAACGTGTGAAGTCGAGGATCCGGACTCCATCGAGAGCGCCTGGCATGAGCGCCTCCTATGACAGGTATGTTGTCGAGCATCGTACCCAACTCCCAGCCCCTGCGCCCCTACCCCAGGAGGGCGTTTCCGTAGGGAAAGTCTGCGCTACGCTGCCGCGAACACCCAAGAGAGGCTGCTAGGAACTGTGTCCCCCCTTAGTCAGGTGAACCTTCCCACTTATCCCCTTGAACGCTTTCACAAGGTCGTAGAACCAGATGTGTTGGAACACGCATCGGCAGTCCTTGAACGCAGTCGGGATCTATTGGACGGCCGAACAGTCTGGCATGTTAACTCAACCGCAGAAGGTGGCGGCGTGGCCGAGATGCTGCGCTCTCTGTTGGCTTACGCACGAGGCTCTGGAATAGACGCTCGCTGGGCCGTGATAGAAGGGGAACCAGAGTTTTTCCGCATCACAAAGCGGCTACATCACGCACTGCATGGCTCACTCGGCGATGGGTCGCCCCTAGGCGCACAGGCAGCACGCGCCTACGGCGAAGTACTTAATCCGAACCTCAAATCGTTCCTCGATGACGTGCGTCCTGGTGACACTGTCTTCTTGCACGACCCCCAGACAGCAGGCATGGCAGCCTCGCTAATGGCCCACGGCGCAACCGTTATTTGGCGTTGCCACATCGGTACAGAAGACTCCACGCCTGAGACGGAAGAAGGATGGAGCTTCCTTGCTCCGCATATACGCGACGTCCCTCTACGCATCTTTTCGCGAAAGGCTTACATTCCTGCGGTACTCAACGACAACCGCAGCAAAGTAGTACAGCCTTCTATCGATGCTTTCTCAACCAAAAACGAAGAACTCGAGGACGATGTAGCTCGCGCAATCCTCACCCAAGCGGGCCTCATAACCGGACCACCTGGTGACGGGCCCAGGAGCTTCACCCGGGGCGATGGCTCAACAGGATTGGTCGAGCGACAGGCGAGTGTACTTCGAGAAGACGCAGCCCCAGTCTGGAATGATCCATTAGTAGTGCAGGTTTCCCGCTGGGACCCTCTGAAGGACCACGGTGGGGTAATGCAGGGCTTTGCCTCCTTCGTTGACCGTTACGACCAGAATGGCCGAACGCAGCTAGTTTTGGCAGGACCCGATGTCTCTGGAGTCACCGACGACCCGGAGGGAGGCATCGTGCTGGAAGAGCTGAAAGGGCTTTGGGCAACATTCCCCAAGCACCTGAGGTCACGGATGCACCTCGCATCCCTTCCGATGGAGGACGTGGGGGAGAACGCAGCCATCGTGAATGCGCTCCAACGACACGCAACCATCATTGTGCAGAAGAGCCTTCGCGAAGGATTCGGACTAACGTTGACAGAAGCCATGTGGAAAAGTCGTCCGGTTATAGCCAGCCGCGTGGGGGGCCTACAGGATCAGGTAACTCACGAGGAAGATGGACTATTACTCGATAACCCCACAGACGTAGAGGCTTTAGGCGACGCGCTTGGCCGGATAATCAAAGATAGACCGCTAGCAACACGACTAGGTTCGAATGCCAAGGAGCGAGTTCGGGCGAACTTCCTCGGCATTCGACATCTTGCGCAATACCATGACCTCCTTAATACGTTACTTTCTTAAAGGTCTCTCTCTTGGTTCCCTTAGGGTCTAACCCGATTCACTCAACTCACGATTGAGATAAGCACGAGCCAGAATTAGCTGTTCGTACGAGAGATCATTATCGAGAGCCTCACGTAGAGGCTGGATTGCGGCAATTGGTCGAGCCCCCATGATTAGCCGGATACGAGCAAGATCGGCACTATTGATCCAGGCACGTACATCCTCAATCTGGCCCTCTTCGATGAAGGAAGCTAGGTGCTGTGCGATCGTCTGAGACCTCAACCCACGCCGAACAGCAATCTCCTCGATGGTGAACCCCTCGAGATGGAGAGCAAAGGTGCGCTGAGCAGAGGACGGAAGGTTTAAAGCAGCACCAGTTTTTACAGAGAAACTGGCAGGGGGTTCAATCGAAGCATCGGAAGGAGAGGAGAGCACCTCGGTATGCGACTCCATCACCTTTAGAAAGACCGCACCATAGCGCTCAGCTTTCACACGACCGATACCACGGACCTGGAGCAGGCCGGCCTCACTAGTAGGCCGTTGCCCAACCATGTCGTGGAGAGTGGCATCACTGAAGATTACATAGGGAGGTACCCCCTCCTCTTCGGCAAGCCGGCGGCGAAGCGAGCGTAGCTCAAGAAAAAGCGGCGATTCTATTTCGCGCTCTCGTTGACCAGTAGGAGCAAGGCAGGGCCCACAGTTACCACAAGCACGAGCAACCCGAGTCTCTCCAAAATAATCCAGGATGCGAGCGCGCAGACAGGTAGCCGATTCCACAAGAGCTTGCATAGAGTCGAGCTTGGCGATCGCGTGGTCTCGATGCGCCTCGAGACCAGCAAGGTCGATTTCGGCCTCACCATCAGGCCGAAGGGCCCAGGCAAAGTTCCCCTGACGACCAGCAAGCCCCGACTCAACAAGCGCTTGGATGGCTGCGTTCACCCCAGGAGTTTCTTCCCGATCTACAAGGTCATCTATCACTTCGCGGTCACCAAACCGCCGCACTAGAGCTCGATACACCTCAAGAACAGTCTCAGTTGGAGGGTGGGAAAGCTCGATAAAGAACTCCCGCAGGCCACGATCCCGAGGGGCGAAGAAAAGGACACACTCTGCAGGATCTCCGTCGCGTCCGGCACGGCCAGCTTCCTGGTAGTAAGCCTCAATCGACTCGGGAAGATCGTGGTGGACGACAACTCGGACATCGGGCTTGTCAATCCCGAGACCAAAAGCGTTAGTCGCAATTATTACCCGAACGCTATCCCGAGCAAAAGCATTCTGAATGCGAACACGATCCTCCTCTGGCATCCCTGCGTGGTACCGAGCACAGCGAATACGTCGCCGCTGTAACGCCTCCGCTAAGGACTCGACCCGCTTCCTAGTAGCGCAGTAGACAATGGCAGAGGCCTGGCTTCCCAGGGTCTCAAGTAATTCTGCGGTTTTTTCCAGCTTCTCCTTTTGACTACGCAGTCGAATAGCCTGAAAGCGGAGGTTAGGGCGATCAAAACCAGCGATCCGGACATCAGGGTCATTAAGGCCAAGACGTTTGGCAATATCGTCACGAACAAGTGGGTCAGCTGTAGCAGTAAGAGCAACTATCGGAGGGTTCCCCAGCCGGTTCCGAGCAATGCCAAGATCACGGTAGCTTGGTCGAAAGTCATGGCCCCACTGGGAAATACAGTGGGCTTCATCAATAGCAAGAAGAGAAACCCTCACCCCCCGCAATGCAGCGACGAAACGCCCATCAGCAAAACGCTCAGGAGCGACGTAAAGCAGCCGCAAATTACCTTCCGCAGCTTGGCGCAAAATTGCCACCTGTTCATCGCGAGGCACCGTTGAATTAATAGCCCCCGCAGTAACGCCATTCCTAGTGAGCGCATCAACCTGATCTTTCATCAGCGCAAGAAGAGGAGAGACCACCAATGTGAGACCATCCTGCAATAGGGCAGGCAACTGATAGCAAACGCTCTTACCACCACCTGTAGGCAGGACGGCGAGGGTGTCTCGACCTGAGAGAACAGAAGCAACAACTTCGGCTTGCCCGGGTAGGAATTCCTCATATCCAAAAACTTCACGGAGATGTTGCCGAGCGGGAGCTAGGGCAACGGGATCATGAGGTGGCGCGGGAGAGCCAGTATGGGAAGCGCTCACAGGCTGAAGTGTAGAACATTTGAGCGCCAGCTGGGCAGGAATCGTGCAGAGCGGGGTAGGCTAGAGATATGGGAACGCGGCAAGAAGTCCGACTGCGGCTAGCGCATCTTTACGCCGATGTGATGAACGTATACGGCGACCAGGGCAATGCGAGCGCGTTGCGCTACCGATGTGAAGCACGTGGTATTACACTCGAAATAGCCAGTATCTCTATCGGTGAGACATTCGACCCGCGGGATTACGACCTACTCATTGTCGGCGGTGGTGAGGACCGGGAACAGCGACGAATTGCCGACGACCTAACAAAAAGAGGTGGGGCTATTCGATCAGCAATTGCAGCTGGACTTCCGGCGCTAGCTGTTTGCGGGGGCTTCCAACTGTTTGGGAATAGTTATGTGGGGTCCGATGGGAAGGCACTACCAGGTATTGGTGTCTTTCGCATGGAAACAATCCACCCCGGCAATAAAACGAAACGTTCTATCGGTAACGTCCTCCTACAAACAGAGTTTGGGGAAGTAGTGGGATTTGAGAACCACGGGGCCTCCACGTGGCTGGACAACAGGGAGGAACGCTTTGGCACAGTGGTCGTTGGCAGGGGAAACAACGGCGAAGATGGTTCAGAAGGAGCACGGGTAGCGAATGCAATCGGCACGTATCTGCATGGGAGCCTCCTTCCCAAAAACCCCTCTATCACGGACTTCCTATTAGAAAGAGCCCTCTCCAGACGCTTTGGAGAGGGCGTAACACTGGAACCCCTCGACCAGCACCATGAGGAATCCGCTCGGAAAGAGGCCAGCCGGATAACACGTCGGAGGAAGGGACTGCGCCAACATTTGCCAGGGCTCTTAAGGCGCTAAGCAAAAACACCCCAACTCGGATTAGCACTCTTGCTATAAGAGTGCTAATATACGCGCCATTGATTTCCGGGAGAGGACCATAGAGCCATATGCCCAAGCAACTGCTTTTCGATGAAGAAGCCCGCCACGCCATGAAGCGTGGCATTGACGCGCTCGCTGACGCGGTCAAGATCACACTGGGCCCGAAAGGGCGCAACGTGGTGCTGGACAAGAAGTTTGGCGCGCCAACTATTACAAACGACGGCGTGACTATCGCCAGGGATATCGAGCTAGAAGAAGTGTTCGAGAATATCGGCGCTCAGCTAGCTAAAGAGATCGCTTCAAAAACAAACGACATTGCCGGCGACGGTACGACCACAGCAACCGTGGTGGGACAAGCAATCGTCCAGGAAGGCCTGAAAAACGTGGCAGCGGGTGCAAACCCCATGTCGCTGAAACGTGGCCTTGAAAAGGGTGCCGAAGCGGTTGTAGAACGCGTGGGCCGTAACTCCATCAAAGTCAACTCACGCGAGCAGATGGCGCAAGTCGCCTCGATCTCCGCAAACAACGACCCGACAATCGGTGTATTGATTGGCGAAACGATGGAGAAGGTCGGCAAAGACGGGGTAATCACCGTCGAAGAGTCCAAGGGCATTCAGACCGAAGTTGAATACGTGGACGGCATGGCATTCGACCGCGGTTTTATCAGCCCTTACTTCGTGACGAACCCAGATCGAATGGAGGCAGAAATTGAGGATCCGCTGATTCTCATCACCGATAAAAAGCTTTCTTCGATTCAGGAACTCCTGCCACTTCTAGAGAAGATCGTCTCGCAATCGAAGAACCTAATGATCATCGCTTCCGACGTAGATGGTGAAGCGCTGGCAACTTTGGCTGTGAACAAACTACGCGGCACGATGAACGTGCTCGCAGTGAAGGCTCCAGGCTTCGGCGACCGCCAAAAGGACAACCTAGGTGATATCGCTACGCTAACTGGAGCACAGGTAATCTCCGAAGAGATTGGCCGAACACTCGATAGCGTGACACAGGACGACCTGGGCAGCGCCCGCCGAGTGATTTCGACAAAGGAAGATACAACGCTCATCGAGGGCAAAGGTAAAAAGAAGGACATTGATGCCCGCGTGGGCCAGGTCCGCGCCATTCTCGGTGAAGCGAAAAGTGACTGGGACCGAGAGAAGGCCCAGGAGCGCCTCGGAAAGTTAGCTGGAAGCGTCGCGGTAATCCGCGTCGGCGCAGCCACTGAGGTGGAGCTAAAGGAAAAGAAGCACCGCGTAGAGGACGCTCTGAGCGCGACCCGAGCGGCTGTTGAGGAAGGCATTGTTCCAGGCGGCGGCGTCGCCCTACTAAATGCCATTTCGTCTCTTGATCGAGTGAAGCTCGAAAGCGACGAGGCTACTGGTGCACGCATTTTACGACGTGCCCTAGAGGAACCCCTTCGCCGCATAGCTATCAATGCTGGCAAGGACGGCTCGGTAGTTGTCGAAGAGGTGAAGGACCTGAAGAAGGGCCTTGGCTACGACGCTCAGAGTGACGAATTCGGTGACATGGTGGATAAAGGCATCATCGATCCGGCAAAGGTCACCCGTGCTGCTATCGAAAATGCTGTCTCAATCGCAGCCATGGTGCTGACCACGAACTGCCTAGTCACGGAGAAGAAGGAGCCTGCAGCAGCAG
>CEUS01180610.1_pt1 | contig 13944 bp, 13 predicted proteins | sample 427031 | NCBI WGS metagenome assembly CEUS01 (sample SAMEA2622837, study PRJEB7988) | marine metagenome | biome: marine biome (ENVO:00000447); feature: marine epipelagic mixed layer (ENVO:xxxxxxxxx); material: "saline water (ENVO:00002010), including plankton (ENVO:xxxxxxxx)" | depth 140 m | reverse complement strand
AATCGATATCCTATAGTGGGTCGAGGCTTTACAGCATCGATTTACAGCATCGATTTACAGATTCGGGATCGCCCTTGGAAACAGCGTGAAAAAATTCTCTGTGGTCTGATGGGCCAGACGTTCCAGGGGCTCCCCACGTAAATCAGCGAGAAATGATGCGGTATGGCGCAGGAACGATGGTTCATTCGTTTTGCCTCGATTCGGTACCGGTGCCAGGTACGGAGCATCTGTTTCTATCAACAGCCTATCTGCCGGTATTTTCAAAGCAACGTTACGCACAGAATCAGCATTGGAGAATGTCACTATGCCCGAGAATGAGATATAGAACCCGAGGTCCAGCGCTCTTTTGGCGATTTCCCATTCTTCTGTAAAACAGTGCATGACCCCTCCGACCTCGGCTGCACCCTCCTCGTCCAGGATAACCATCGCGTCATTCCCAGCATGCCTGCAGTGCACGATCAATGGCCTGGTTAATTGGCGCGCCACACGGATGTGCCGCCTGAAACGCTCACGCTGCCAACCCAGTTCACCGCTAGAGCGAAAATAATCCAGGCCTGTTTCTCCGATCGCAACTACACTGCCCCTGTCGGCCTCGGCGGCGAGGGCCTCCTCATCCGCTTCAGGCTGTTCTTCGAAGCTGTGGTTGGGATGGACACCGGCGCTGGCAAAGATATTTTTGTTTTCGGAAGCAATCCTCAGAATGCCTGGCAAGTCCTCCAGGTTTACGGCCACACAGAGCAGGTATTGCACCCCGACCTCAGCGGCACGATCCAGTACACCGGACAACCCGGATGAGAGCGCCTCGAAATCGATATGGCAATGAGAATCGACAAGAATCACAAGTTACGCGGCACTTGGTTGGGCCTTGCGGGTGGCCGACGGCTCCCGCTAGAGCGTGTGCGTGGGCCGATCCGGCTGAGGGAATTCGGCCAATTCGGTTTGCACGTATTCTTTCAGCTTTGCGCCTTCAGATCCCTGGAGATGTATACCCACACCAGCAGTCCGGCTTGCTTGCGCACCGGTCGGAGTGGTCCAGGAAACAATACCCGAAACGGCAAACTGCGCACCATCCATCAGTTTCAGGATCAGGAACACCTCATCGCCGACCAGATAGCGGTTATCAGTCGGTACGAATATGCCCCCGTTCTTGAGAAACGGCATGAAAGCCGAATGAAGCGTTTTCTTGTCTTTTATTGAGACAGACAGGACTTTGGGCCGTACGACCTTGACGTCGTCCGGCACCTGCCCAGCGCTACTGTCTAGTTCCAGTTCTGCCATGTGCTAGCGTCCTCCGGCCCCCGACCGGTACAACGAGTGGGCAATATCCTCCAGAAAGAGCCGTTCGTCAACTGCACCAACGGGCCACTGCAGATACCGACCTATTTTAGTAAAAAGCTTGTTCAGATCGTCTTTCCCAAGGTTGGCCTGAAGGACATTGACCAGCGGTTCGTCCGTTGGGCCAGATTCCACCAACATTCTGTAAGATTTGAAAAGTTGCTGTTGGATCAACCGTAAACCCAACCGGGGTCCGATGTCGAGCAGATTTGAGACAATCAGATTGGCAGAATCACGATGACCAGCAAATTCCGCAACTTGAGAGGGAAATGCAGCGAGCTTACCCGGTTCCCCATCCTCAAAAATCTGCTGAATCTCCAATGCACCAAAGCCGTAAGTCAGCAGTGTATGGGCCAGATCTCGGTCCACACCTTCTATCCCTGCCAACCAACTGATAGCCTCTTCTGGCGTTGGATTGGGTAGTTTCAGGACGGAACACCGACTCCGGATCGTAGGTGGAAGGCCGTGGAGCGCCGACGTGGGAAGCAAAAAATGAATACCCGAACCGGGTTCTTCCAGGATCTTCAGCAGCGCATTGGCCGCGTTGATATTAAGCGCTTCAGCAGGATATATCATACAGACTCTGTTCCAGCCTCGCACCGCGGTCATCTGAAGCGCTTTGCTGACCTCACGAATCTGTTCAACGCCGATAATATTCCCCAACTTTGAGGGGTTGCTTTTCTTTTGCAGATTTCCCGGCGCATAGCGATAAATGTGATCGCTCAGAAAGGGAAATGCGGCTGCGCTCACCGCCTCGTTGGTGACGACATGGAGATCCGGATGGCGCCCCTCGACCATCATTCTGCAGGCTTTGCATTCACAACAGGGTCTAGTCCCTTCCTTTGATTCACACAACAGCAAACCCGCCAGACATGTGGCGAATCCCATCTTGCCAGTGCCGTGATCCGCAACGATCAGCATAGCCTGAGGCAGCCGGTCTAGTCTTTTCTGCATTACATTCCAGACTGATGCATGCCAGGGAAACCTATTCATCGCCCCAGCCCTGGACATCGAGATCAGCGAGGATCCCTAGAATCGCTTTTTGAACTGAATCGATCGAGCCCTGGCCATCCAGGCGGTGAATACGCCCGGGTTGGGACTGTTGGCGGTCAAGATAAGCCTGCCGGACGCGCTGCTTGAACTCAAGGTCGAGCATTTCGATGCGATCTTGAGTTTTACCCCTACTGCCTGTGCGTTCTGTGCTCTTTTCAGCTGGTATATCAAGCAGCAGCGTACAGTCGGGCGTGCACTCTCCGTGAACCATGTGCTCCAGGTTTTCTATGATGGAGAGCGGTATACCTCGCCCTCCTCCCTGATAAGCGAAAGTGGCATCGGTAAAGCGGTCACACAATACCCACGTGCCCTTCTGCAGAGCAGGCTGGATCACTTGAGCGATGTGCTGGGCGCGTGCCGCAAACAGCAGCAGAAGTTCGGTCTGGTCACAAACGGCATGTGCATTTTTTTCAAGGAGAATCTCACGAAGGCGCTCACCAGTCTCCGTGCCACCCGGCTCCCGCGTCTCACATACTTCCAGGCCTCGCGACCGCAAATGTTCTGCGAGCAGGCTGAGCTGAGTCGTCTTCCCAGACCCATCTAAACCTTCCAGAGTGACGAAGCGGCCCTGCGCAATCATCGCTGAGGATTTGTGAGTCATTTCTGTACCTGGTAACGCTGTACCGCAGCCTGGTGCTCCTGCAGGGATCTGGAGAATTGATGTGATCCATCGCCCTTCGATACAAAATAGTATTCCTCGTGCTGGAGTGGCTGTACTGCAGCCATCAGTGAAGTCCAACCCGGGCAGCTGATAGGCGTCGGGGGCAACCCTTTTCGGCGGTACGTGTTGTATGGCGTATCTTTCTTCAAATGATCCCGAGTCAGATCTCCTTGGTAACTGGGCCCAAGGCCATAGATCACTGTCGGGTCCGCCTGCAACCTCATGTTGGTTAGCAGACGATTCACAAATACCCCCCCTATTCTGGCTTTCTCTTTGTGGTTTCCGGCTTCCTTTTCAATGATCGATGCCAGAATCAGTGCATCGTAAGGCCGCTCCAGCGGCACGTCCTGGCGCTTTCTCGACCACGCCTCCTCCAACTTGGAGACCATTCTCTGATGAGCTCTTCGAAGAACACTGAACGCGGTGTTACTACTCGTATAATAATACGTATCGGGGAAAAAAAGGCCTTCGAGAGAATCCACCTTGATGCCGGGCACTGAAAGGGACGACAGGTCCGTATAGCTTACCGGCAGCATCTGCAGTCTGGGTGCCTGATTCAGGATAGACACCATGTCGTTGACCGTCGCCCCTTCAGGGAAAGTGACGGCATATCGGACGACCTCACCTCGCACCACCTTGTCCAGAATCTGAGCCGTGGACATCCGTTGGTCAAAAACGTATTCCCCAGCTTTCAAGCTGCCGGAGATTCCTCTCATGTACGCCCATAACACAACAGGCCACTCACCTTGTGAACCCCCGATCTCGTTAACCTTATCGGCAAATTCACGCAGGCTGCTTCCGGCGGCCAATGTAAGGCTGGTGTGTTTTAATGCCAACGGGGTGTGCATTGATCGGTACAGCAGGTAGCCACCAATACCGAACGATAAGCCCACGATGACCAACACCCCAACAGAGATGTTGCAGTACAATCTACGCCGTTTCTGATTGATCGACACTCAGTAACCGTATCCCGCCAGCATAACCCGGAACGGCAAAGACCGACCGTCAACCCAACACCTAAACTTTTTTGTTCTAATCGTCGAATCGACTGAAAACAAGTGTTCCGTTGGTCCCACCAAAACCGAACGAATTCGACAAGGCTACTCTGACGTTTGTGTTCCGCGCAGCCCCTGGCACATAGTCAAGATCACATTCGGGATCCGGTTCATCCAGATTGATCGTTGGCGGCAAAATCTGCTCGTGCAGGGACATTACCGTGGATACCGCCTCGACTCCACCTGCTGCCCCTAACAGATGCCCGATCATCGATTTGTTTGAACTGATCATCAATTTATGGGCATGAGCACCGAATGTCCGTTTAACTGCAAGCGTCTCCCCCACATCACCCTGAGGCGTCGATGTTCCGTGCGCATTTACGTAGCCTACATCCGCGGCTTCGATTTGCCCATCTCGAAGTGCGTTCTCCATACAACGGGAGGCTCCCTCTCCGCCTTCTGATGGCTGGGTAATATGATGCGCATCACCACTCATACCGAAGCCGCACAATTCCGCCAGTATGGTTGCATCGCGTCGTTTGGCTGATTCCATCTCCTCAAGAACGATCACGCCTGCACCCTCCCCAAGTACAAATCCGTCGCGGCCGACATCCCATGGACGACTGGCCTGGGTGGGAGAATCGTTGCGCCGGCTTAACGCACGCGCTGCAGCAAAACCAGCCATGGAGGTCGGTGTAATGGCCGCTTCTGTACCCCCGGCGATCATGACATCGCAGTCTCCGTATTGAATTTGCCGGGCAGCTATTCCGATACAGTGGGTTCCGGTCGTACAGGCGGTGACAATCGAAAGATTCGGCCCCCGGGCCCCGATCATGATCGATAAATTACCCGACACCATATTAATAATACTGCTTGGTATATAAAACGGCGAAATACGCTTGTGACCTTTTTCAGCGTAACTCGTCGTAGTCGCTTCTATTGTCTCCAGCCCTCCGATTCCAGCACCTACCAGAACCCCGACCCGATCTGGATTCATGCGTTCTATATCAAGGCCCGAGGCTTCAAGCGATTCCAGACCCGCGACAACACCCAGTTGGACAAACCGGTCCATTTTTCGAAGGTCCTTTAGCGAAAGGCGCTGGGAACCATCGAATCCGCTCGCTTCACCTGCGATCCTCGATGGCAGTTCAGAAGCATCAAACCGGGATATAGAAGAAATACCCGAATCACCGCGGACCAGCGCCTCCCAGGTCTGCTGGGCATCTAGTCCAACAGGGGAAACACAGCCCAACCCGGTAACGGCGACTCGCCTTTTACCCACAATATTTTTGTTTACAGCGAAAAGCCGCTGTTAGAAACCTGTTCGGCGACTCGGGGTCGTTGAGTAGATCGCGGTCACCCGCTTGAATTGGCCTTAATAAACTCGACCGCCTGCTTTACGGTGGTGATTTTCTCGGCTTCGTCGTCCGGGATTTCAGCGTCGAATTCTTCTTCAAGAGCCATAACCAGTTCTACGGTATCCAAGGAATCGGCACCGAGATCATCGACAAAGGAGGCTTCCGGGGTAACCTGATCGTCAGCAACACCCAACTGCTCAATTACTATTTTCTTGACCCGCTCTTCTATGGTGCTCATTAGCAGTTAAACCTCCAGAAAGATTGATGTCGACCGCAGAACTCGAAACTGAGTTATGAACCAGGGTAATGAAAACAACTACCGCACGTGCGCGAATTAAACAATATTCCCTTTCCGAAGTCCATGTCACCAGCATCGGGCGTGGGGATTGGGCAACGCAACGCAGTGCTGGCTCCGTACGCCGCTGTGTCCGAGATTTAGTCTTAAATATTTAGGATATGTGATTGTTTTTCAAGAACTCATATACATACCACCGTTGACATGAAACACCTGTCCAGTGATATAAGATGCTGAATCAGAAATCAGAAAGGCAACAACTGCAGCCACATCCTCAGGCGACCCGAAGCGGCCAAGCGGCACCGCATCCAGCATGGTGTTACGCACCGCTTCAGAAAGCGCTGACGTCATATCAGTTTCGATAAAGCCTGGGGCCACCGCGTTCACGGTGATATTGCGACTGCCTACCTCACGGGCAAGGGCTTTAGTAAACCCAACCATTCCCGCCTTGGCAGCCGTGTAGTTACTCTGGCCGGCATTGCCAATCATGCCGACAACCGAACTGATGTTCACAATGCGCCCGAATCTGGCTTTGGTCATACCCCGGAGCAGGGTTTTACTCAACCGAAAAACCGATTTCAGATTGGTGTCCAGAATCTCGTCCCACTCCTCCTCTTTCATTCGAAGCAAGAGATTGTCTCTCGTGATCCCGGCGTTGTTAACTAATACGTTGATCTGGCCATAATCCGCTTCGACGTCATGAACTGCAGCGGTCACAGACGCGCTGTCTGTTACATTCAGAGCAATCCCCCGGCCGGGTATTCCACCCTCGGCAAGGAGCTTGCTGACGTTCTCGGCCCCGGCAGCTGTCGTGGCTGTGCCGATAACCGTATATCCGTTTCGACCGAGCTCCACGCATATGGCCCGGCCGATACCCCGTGTTCCTCCTGTCACGAGACAAACTCTAGTCATTGGGTTCTCCGATTTGGCCAGTGAATATGCCGTGGGAGAAACATCGGTACGGTCATGCTGGAAATTCCGCAATCATCATTTTTCCACAGCTGCGGTCGATAGCCGATCATTATCAAACCGCATTCTGTTGTTCTTGTTGCCCGTTCAGATCTTTTCGGATGTTCTCTACCAGACCATTTCTGGCCGCAGAGTGCGCGACTTCAATCGCATGGGCAAAACCAACCGAATCCGTCCCTCCGTGACTTTTAACAACGGTACCGTTCAACCCAAGGAGAACCGCACCATCATACCGCCGATGATCTATCCGGCTGCGAATAGATGTCAGTACGGAACTGGACAATAAGGCGACAAAACGTGACCACGGCCCGCGACTGTACTCTTCCCGGACAGCTCTTATCAGCATCTGGGCCAGCCCCTCACTTGTTTTCAGAGCAACGTTTCCCGCGAAACCATCACACACAATGATGTTCACCTGGCCATTGAATATATCGTCTCCCTCAACATAACCGACATAATTTAATGTGCTGGCCTGAAACAAGTCAGCTGCCTCCTTGACCGTGGAACTGCCTTTGATTTCTTCACTGCCCACGTTCAGCAAAGCCACTGTTGGACTTTTAATTCCTTCCAAGGTACGCACTAAACTCGAGCACATCAATCCGAATTGAAGAAGGTGTCGAGGAGAACTGTCGATATTGGCTCCGAGATCCAATACGTGTACGTGCCCATCTGCCCGGGGCAGTGCACTCACAATCGCTGGACGGTCTATTCCGGATAACGTTTTAAGCACGAAGCGGGCTGTCGCCATCAGCGCGCCGGTATTCCCGGAACTGACGCTTGCATGGGCTTTTCCTTCCGCAACCTGATCGATCGAGACCCTGAGGGAAGAATCTTTTTTGTTCCGCAAAGCCCCGGCGGCAGATTCATTCATTTCCACGACTTGGGAGGCACTGGCGTAACTCACCCTAGCTGCATCTTGCAACCCGTCGAGAGCAGCGGTCATCGCAGACCGGTCGCCAACAGCGATCACTGATAGATCAGAAATCCGATCAAGTGCTTTACGGACTGCCGGGGCAGTGACCTGTAGCCCGCGGTCACCACTCATCATGTCGACTGCGACGGTGATAGTCACACTGTCAACACCCGCAAGGCTGATTCAGACCAAGAATTCTGACAGGCCAGACTGTGGCCAGAGTCAAATTCTATGATGATTGGTCTTGGTCGCTGATCACTTTCCGGCCCCGGTAATACCCGTCGGCAGTGACGTTATGGCGCCTGTGCAGTTCGCCAGACACTGGGTCGCTGGAAAGAGCCGTACGGGTGAGGCCATCATGTGACCTTCGCATTCCGCGTTTTGAAGGAGTCTTTCGGTTCTGTTGAACAGCCATACCTGACCTCTTGCTCTAGAATGTAGTTGTTGACCTAAGCTCCCGAGCTGAAGACTCGGGCCGGCTAAACAGCTCACACGATATGGTCAGGATGGATTGTATTCAACGGAGAATAGTGTGTCAAAAACTCTAGAAAATCAGAGCCTTGTACTCGCGTCTGCTTCACCATTCCGACGACGACTGCTGGAGCAGCTCAACCTGCCTTTTCGAGTCGTTCCGTCCAACATCGATGAATCCCACTTGTGTGACGAAGACGCCGAAGCATTGGTAAAAAGGTTAGCAACCAAGAAGGCACGGAAGGTGGCCAAATCAATGCCGAACGCTCTATTAATCGGGTCCGACCAAGTCGCCGTGCACGGCACACAGATCCTCGGCAAACCTGCTGACCGGGAAGACGCCATATCCCAGTTGCGATCGGCTTCTGGCTCGAGGGTTCATCTGTACACAGGAGTTGCACTACTGAACGCATACACCAGCAGAATGCAGGTCGATGTCGTTCCTTTCACAGTCGATTTTCGCATGCTGTCGGAAGATGCAATCAAACGGTATCTAGATATTGAACAGCCGTACGGATGCTGCGGCAGCCTGATGGTGGATGGCCTGGGTATCACCCTGTTGGAGAAAGTCACGGGTGATGACCCCAGTGCTCTGATTGGCTTGCCTCTGATTACGCTTACTCGAATGCTGGAAGTTGAAGGCTTGCTGACTTCACCTTCGTGAGCGTCCTTCCAGATCGCCCTATCCTACAGCTCAATACTCATCAGGACGAAACTGGGATCAGCAAGAAACACCTGATCAGAAGACTCCCTTACCGCAACTGGTTTGAGATAAGCTCCGCGACAGGGTCCTTTTACACACAATCCGCTGACAGGATCATACAGAGCCCCATGGGTGGAACAGATCAAGTGATGGCCTTCTGAATCGAAAAATCTGCCTGCAACCCAATCCAGTTCTAGATCCATGTGTGCACAGATGTTCAAGAAAGCCGAGAGCCCAGACCTGTGACGTACGACAAATGCCGAATACTTTCCTTGAAAGGCAGAAACGACAAACCGTAACCCTTTACCTCCTTCTACCAGTTGGGAACTCTTGCACAGCGCTTGTACCCCGTCAGTAGAACAACTTACTGTAGGAGAAACTTCGCCCTCCACTGCATGGTCTGTATCCTGCTGAGTCATCGAGACTCTCCTATGGTGAGAGCCTGCCTGAAATCCTCCGGATAAGGCGAGTGAATCGTCAGCCTGCGACGCGTCTCCGGATGCGCAAAGGCCACACGCGATGCGTGCAAAAGCTGTCGATGAATACCGAGTTGTCTGAACTTCTTGAAAGAATCACGATCTCCATACAATTTGTCGCCAACCACAGGATGTCCTGCAGCCGCAGCGTGTGCTCTGATCTGGTGCATCCGACCCGTACCCAGCGTAATCTCCATAAGAGTAAGGCGGCCGACGCGTTTCAAAGGAGTGAACTGACTCCAGGCAGCATCTCCGGTTCTGGAAACGATCGAACGCCGTTTCGAGTCTCTCGTACGATGTTTTCTCAAGCCAAAGTCGATCTGCCGGACACCACCTTTCCAATCACCGATGACTAGCGCATGGTAGATCTTCGTTATACGATGCTGATCTTTGTTTTCCCGAAAAAGCACGTGCATATAACGTAATGATGAGGGGGTTTTGGCCACAATCAAACAACCCGAAGTGTCTTTATCAAGCCTGTGCGCCAACTCCAGAAAATCATTCGATCTTCGGTTATGTCTGAGGATTTCTATGACACCACCCCGAAGACCCGAACCGCCATGCACAGCAAGGCCAGACGGTTTATCGAGGACCAGTAGTTCGTCGTCTTCATGAAGCACCGGGATCGTCAATGAGAGCAGTTCCCTGGGCAAAGAGAAAGTCTTGTCTTCCGCGCTCCGAATCGGAGGCAGTCTTAAACGGTCCCCAACCTCAAGTCTGAGATCAGGCCGGGCTCTGGAACCATTGACCCTGACCTGGCCGTCTCGAACGATCCGGTAGACGTGACTCTTAGGCACGCCTTTCAGAATACTGAAAAGATAGTTATCAAGACGCCGAGAGTCGCCTCGTTCCGGCACAATCAGTGTGCGAACGCCATTGTGTTGTCTGCCACGGGCCCGATTGATGGTTTCGACTCCAATTTACTGTGCCACGGAAAATTGTTATAATTCACCATGTTGCATGCGGAAAATAACGTGTAAGCAGCAGAAATTGCAAGGCAAAATGGATCGCTTTAGTAGATTCAGACACTGTTAAGTCGAGTAATTTAACCCACTAGGAATCTCGCCACAGTGTATGAAACTGGCCCTTAAGCCCGGATCACCGAAAAGGGCCCAGATCGCAGGATACCAAGTCGGGCGACGACAAAAAGTCGCGCGGCTTGCTTTAGAGCACAAGGTTTGCAGATGTCATGTTTTGCTAACCGCTCATGGATCAATGAATCGAATATGAATCGCATTGAAATTCACTGTCAGACCCCCAGGGCCCACACTGTACCCGCCCTGGCACTACGGACCACCGGGGTCCAGCGACGCCTACTCCTCGCTCCTGCCCACCCGCTTCCGCCGAGTACTTATTGACTGACAAGTCGCCGCGGTTCTTCGCCTGCAACCAGAGTAAACGAATAGAACCGTCACGGAACGGTTGTCGGTGCCACATGGGTAAGCACCGGCGCTGTACCGCGACCTAATCAAGAGTACGGACGATGAAAAGAATGTTGTTCAACGCGACTCATCCTGAGGAACTCAGGGTGGCGATCGTCGATGGCCAGAAGCTTTTGGACCTCGACATTGAATCATCAATCAAAACGCAACTAAAAGGTAACATCTACAAGGGGACGGTCACCCGGGTTGAACCCAGCCTTGAAGCGGCGTTTGTAGACTATGGTGCAGAAAAACAAGGATTCCTGCCCCTGAAAGAGATCTCTCGCGCACATTTTCAGGATTATTCACCAGCCACACCAATGGCACAGGTCAAGATACAGGATGTCATTAGAGAAAAGCAGTCGTTCCTCGTGCAGGTAGAAAAAGATGAGCGTGGGACGAAAGGTGCGGCACTCACTACCTTTGTCAGTCTTGCCGGCCGCTACCTGGTACTGATGCCCAACAACCCAAAAGGTGGAGGAATATCCCGTCAGATCATCGGTGAAGAACGCGTCGAACTACGGGATGCGATGAGTCAATTAACTGCTCCATCCGAACATTCGTTGATTGCGCGAACAGCAGGCATCGGAAAGTCTCCTGAAGAACTGCAATGGGACCTCGATTTTCTGTTACAGCTATGGCAGGCCATTGACAATGCCTCCAAGGAAAAAGCGACTCCATTTCTTATCTATCAGGAAAGCAATCTAGTCGTACGCGCCATACGGGACTACCTGCGCACCGATATTCAGGAAATCGTCATCGATGAACCAAGCATATTTGAGCGCGCGACCCGTTTTATGGAACAAGTCATGCCCGACAACGTGGTAAGACTCAGGCACTATCAGGAGTCGATCCCGTTGTTTTCACGCTTCCAGATCGAACACCAGATTGAAAATGCTTACTCCCGATCGGTCGACCTCGTTTCAGGGGGTTCTCTAGTCATCGATTACACCGAGGCACTCGTGACCGTCGATGTCAACTCGGCCCGCGCAACCAAAGGAGCCGATATTGAAGAAACTGCCCTGCACACTAATCTCGAAGCGGTGGACGAAATAGCTCGTCAATTACGCATAAGGGATCTTGGCGGGCTGATTGTGCTGGATCTTATCGACATGTCATCCACTCAAAATAAGAGAACAGTCGAATCTCGACTCCACGAGGCGGTTCGAAACGATCGCGCCCGGATTCAGGTCGGTCATATTTCAAGATTCGGATTATTGGAAATGTCTCGTCAGCGACTCAGGACGTCAATCAGCGAATCAAATTATCAGTCCTGTGCACTATGCAAGGGGACAGGGCAAGTTCGAAACGTCACTTCTTCTGCGTTGAGTCTCCTCAGGATACTGGAAGAGGAGGCGCTCAAAGAAAATACCGAGGCTATCGTTACCGAACTACCAATTGATACGGCAACATTTTTGCTCAATGAAAAAAGATATGAAGTCGGACAAATCGAGATGCGACTCGGAACCAGGATCGTGATTTTGCCGTCGGCAACGCTTCAGGGACCCCAGTTCAACATCAGGCGGATGCGCAGTGAAGAGATCGACCAGACAGGATATGTGCCAAGTCATGAGTTGAACGTCGGCGATGAAGATGCCGTTTCTGCTGCCTCATATCCCATCAGCAAAAAACCGGCTTCGGCAGCCGTCAGGCTGGATCAACTCGAAGCTACACCCCCTCCGGCTCCCGCATCTGTCACCACCCCGACCAGTAATCGGCCTGGACTTCTCGCACGACTCTGGGCCGCATTGGTGGATACCGACGGAAAGGCCTCAGAAGAGCCGGCAAAGCCCCTTAAGCCGCGGCAACGGAATACCTCCAATCGCAGGGCAGGCAATGCCCAGGGCCAAAGAAGCGGCAATAATCGTAGAACATCGCAGAACAGGAGCGGCGGCGGGCAAGGACGATCACGTTCCAACAATGTGAACAGTCATCGTGATCGCCAACGTCAGGGACGGGGAGGAAGCTCTCCTGGCCGCGGCCGAAGACCGCGTGGTAACCGGCGCCAGGACTCCGCCAATACAAGCCCCGAGACCAGGCCGCGCACAGGCAACGAGACACGGTCCGAAGCCGGTCAGGATAATCCACAAAGCAAGACTGGTACCGCAGGCTGATGACGCTTTAACACCTCTTGATGCCCAGCTTCAAGCGGTGGGTCATCGAGAGGTTACTCCCGCTTGCCGGATTCAAAAACTGCGAGCACCTCCACATGGGTGGTGTGTGGAAACATATCGATGACCCGTAGCGACTGAAGCCTATATTTATTATTGCTGATCAAGATGGCGCTGTCCCTGGCCAGTGTTGCTGGATTGCAGGACACGTAAACGATCCGCTGGGGTCGGACTCGAGGAACCAAACCCATGGCCACCTCCTGAGCCCCGGAACGTGGTGGGTCGATTATCAGTTTATTAAAACTTCCAGGACACCAACTATTCAATGATTCCTCGTAGAGGTCTCGCCTTTGGAACTCGGTGTTCCTGAAACCGTTAAGGCTGGCATTCTGAGATGCCCGGTCCACTAGTGCGGGGTCATTCTCAACACCGACAACCTGAGAGACACGAGACGCAATCGGCAGCGAAAAATTGCCTACTCCGCAGAAAAGGTCGAGAACACGATCTTCAGCGCCCAGTTCAAGTTCACCTAGAGCAGTGGCAACCAGTGATTCATTCACCGTATGGTTCACCTGGGTAAAATCAGTTGGGGAGAATTGAACCCTGATGCTGCCGTTTTCCAGACCGTATTCCAGCATTAGTGGCTGCACAGGAAAATAGGGCCTGACTGTTTCTTTGCCACCGGGCTGTAGATAACACTGAATTTGATGGGTACGCGCATAACTCCCGAGGTTATTCAGATCCCCGGGACCAAGCGCCGCCAAATGTCTGAAAACCAGAGCCACATCCCGATCACCTACGGCCACCTCGACCTGTGGTACTTTATCAGGGATACTGAAAGAAGAGATCAGCGACTGTAATGAGGGCAAAAGTCCCCCAACTCTTCGATCAAGAGTCATACATAAGTCAAGATTGGTGACATAGCTTTTTCGTTTCTCCCTAAACCCAACCAGAACACCCCCCTTTTTAGGCACCAGCCGGACGCTCAAACGAGCTCTGCGCCTATAGCCCCAAGGCGGACTCTCTATGGGGGGTCTGAGATCGCTAATATCGATGCCGCCGATCTTGCTCATCTGTTCGATAACAAGCTTCTCCTTTAATCTCAATTGGGCGGCTACATCGATATGCTGAAGAGAACATCCACCGCAAACGCCAAAATAGTTACAGTCTGGAACGACGCGTT
>CEUS01076467.1_pt1 | contig 13946 bp, 10 predicted proteins | sample 427031 | NCBI WGS metagenome assembly CEUS01 (sample SAMEA2622837, study PRJEB7988) | marine metagenome | biome: marine biome (ENVO:00000447); feature: marine epipelagic mixed layer (ENVO:xxxxxxxxx); material: "saline water (ENVO:00002010), including plankton (ENVO:xxxxxxxx)" | depth 140 m | reverse complement strand
CAAAACCGACCTTAACTTAGCGTTAGCCGCCACTCCCCCACCCAATAATATGCCTTTGACTTCATATTGAGTGGCTGCTTGGATGGTTTTAACGGCAATAACGTCGGCGACGGACATTTGGAATCCTGCTGCCATTTCTCTTATCTGTTCCTCATCTACGTTTTTGCTCGGGTCTGGAGGGTACATGCCCAAGTCCTTAGCTTTATTTAGAAATGCAGTCTTTAGTCCGCTAAAACTGAAATCCAAAGAGCCTCTAAGCCAAGCTCTCGGCATATCTATATTGCCCAAAGCATTTTGAGAGGCTTTTTGTATCTCTGGTCCACCTGGAAAACCAAGCCCGAGTACTCTTGCAGCTTTATCAAATGCTTCTCCTGCAGCATCGTCCCTCGTTCTTCCAAGAAGTTCGTATTCACCGTGATTGCTCATCAAAATGAGGTCTGTGTGTCCTCCAGAGGCTATTAAACATAAAAGAGGAAAACCAGGGGATTCATCGGGAGCATCTCCATCCAACCAGTTGGCATAAACATGGCCTTCCAAGTGGTTTATACCAATGAGTGGTAAGTCATTTCCAAATGCTAGTGCTTTAGCGGTGTTTAATCCGACAATTAATGAGCCTGCTAAACCAGGTCCATTTGTCACTGCTATGGCATCAATATCATTGAAAGAACATCCGCTTTGGGCCAGTGATTCTTGTATGGTAGGGATGATTTCTAACACATGCTGCCTGGAAGCTACTTCTGGGACCACTCCACCATATCTGTTATGAAGTTCGACTTGGGAGGCGATCACATTGGATAGCAGTAATCTGCCATCTTCCACTACTGATGCAGCTGTATCGTCGCAGGAGGTTTCTATGCCGAGAATTTTCATCGCTAACAAATATTATATTAATTGATTATAAGGTTTCAACATAAATCAGGCATTCACTTAATTAAAATAGGAAAACAATATAACTTAGTTGGATAATCTGTATATCCAGTCAGCAAAGTCATCTAAGTTTTTTCTGACCTGGTCTATAAATGTTTCTCCTGTGAGTTGCCCAGAATGGTTGAAAACTAATTGTTTTCCGGACAATCCGATGTCTCCATTAGGCATTGGTACAGCTCCAGGATAGACCAGTACTTGCCTGATTTGTGTTCTAACTAGGTTCGCAGAACCCGTAGATCCACCAGCTATAGCTATTATGTCTACTGGCAGGCCTGAAAGGACGTTGCCGTGTTCAGAGTTTTTTCTGGATAACCAATCTATTATATTCTTTGTAACTCCAGGAATGCCATTGTTGTATTCCGGGGTTACTATCAGAAGACCGTCAGAACTAGCCACGGATTTTTTCAATTCTACAATTGCACTAGGAGTTCCAGCATCTTCTAGGTCTGCATTAAACATGGGTATTTCCTCTATGTCTAACTCCGTTATGTTCATTGCAGAAGGTGTTAGTTCAATGCTAGATTTTAATAGACGCCTGCTTATAGATCCCTTCCGTAGGCTTCCTGCGAATGAAACTATATTTAGATTTTTCTCAGGCATATCTTATTGGTATCACCTGTAGCATATTTGATCGTTATAAGTACTTTGGATTATCTAACACTCAGATATTTATACACCTTATACGTAAATTATTAAAGTACATCTCTGTATTGTTTAAGGAAATTCGATTGCAAGAACATGTGTTCTGTTTGTTAGGTGTAATTGTCTTGATGTAGAATATTGCTGGGAATAAAACAACAACTGAGTCTTAATTACATATGTCTCAAGATAATAATAGATTAATATGCCCGACATGCGGTAGGGAAAATCAATTGTCATCTCACTTTTGCGTTTTCTGTGGAACTAACATATATGACTTGATAGATACTGAATCTCCACAATCAACCGAGACCGAAGTACTGGAACTAAGAAGATGGCTGGCTCAGTTGACACAACGAATCATATCATTAGAAACAAAAGTAGGAGACATCTCAGGCAAAGTTAACACTACTCCTTCAGATCAAATGCCTGTCCAATCGATTCAACCAACCCCGGATTTAGTAAATGTTGGAGTATTAGCATCTGATTCTAGGTCTGCTGAATCGCAGCTAGGCGAAGAAGTTCGTATTGATCCATCTGCATCAGAACAAAGAAAAGGAAATATAGACTGGGAATATTTTATAGGATTGAACTGGATAGCAATAGCGGGAGCAGTGACATTATCTCTCGGTATAGGCTTTTTCTTAAAAATAGCCTTCGACTACAACTGGATTAATCAGACTGGTAGGGTGTTATTGGGATTGGCCACTGGGATTAGTTTAGTAGTGGTCGGAGAATATTTCCACAGAAAGTACCCGATATGGTCACGCCCTGTTACAGGAGCCGGGATAAGCATAATGTATCTTTCTGTTTATTCGGCATTCGCGTTTTTCGATATTGTGCCTCCTCTTCCAGCGTTTTTCGGTTTGGCCGGGTTGGTGTTTGTTAGCGGATTCTTAGCGTTAAGATATGAATCTAGGACGATAGCCATTCTTGGTTTATTTGGTGCTTTTGCGACACCTGTTTTGCTGGAAGGAGAAATTGATACTGAAACTTATTACATAATGGTATCGGCCTATATTATACTAGTGGACCTAGGTATATTGTTTGTTTCTTCATTGAGGAACTGGCCTTACTTCGTTTTAGTTGGACTTATCTTTTCTTATGTTTTGGTAGGTCGGGTTTGGGATGATTCCTCATTGTCACTGCAAGTAGTCATAATCTCTCAGATACTTGCAACTTTTGTGTTTTTAATCTTCGTAGGTTCGACCAATTTATTTCACCTAATTTGGAGACAACGTTCCACACCTAATAGATTAGATTTGTCTATCATGATATTTAACGCATTTCTTTTCTATGTAGTCACACTAAATTACTGGGACAATTATGATTCTTGGTTTGGTGCTGTCACTGCTATTATTGGATTATTTTATCTGTTATTAGGTTATTTCACTACTAAGGAAACGGAATCCACCGCAGTACTTTCACTTTATTCATTTTCAATATCTATAATTTTTGCAACCATTGCTATACCTGTTCAATTCTCGGGACACTGGTTGGGAGCTGCTTGGTTTGCTGAAGGCGCAACTTTTATTTGGTTAGGTTTCATGCTCAAAACTTGGAAGATGAGAGTTTTTGGCCTAGCCGTTTTGGTTGTAGCCTCTCTATACACAGTGCTTTATTCAATTCAATTAGATACTGAATCCTTCAAACCATTGTTGAACGAGATCTTTCCAGTATTTCTATTTGGTGCCGCCTCGTTATTTGTTGCTTCTTTTGCATATCAGAAGTTTGGTGGAAGAGAGTTGCAAGGCTGGGAATTGCTGATTGTCAAACACTCTAAGACTCCTATGAATATTGCGTTGGGTATCACGGGCAGTTTCTTGGTAATTTATGCTTTTACAATCGAGATCATATATTACTTTGAAGAACGTAAAATAGGTGTTATTGCTGAGGGGCAAATTAATGAATTAACTAGTAAATCTCTACTAGCTATAACGGTTGTTTGGTCTCTCTGTTTTGCGATTTTAATCGTGATATCCTTTTTGATTCAATCCAAACAACTAAGAATTGCTAGCGTTATACTTATATTGGTTGCCGCGGTTAAATTCTTGTTTGTAGATACTCCAGAATTCTATCAGCTTGATTTCATCCCGATCATTAACAATTCGTTTGTAGCATCTTTAGTATTGACAATGTCTGTAGCTTTGGGTGGCTACTTGTATTGGAAGAATATGGTAATTATAGATCCAATTGAGAGAAATACTCCTGTAATCTTGTTGGTTACAGTTAATATTTTATCAGTTTTTATGGTATCTGCGGAGGTTATAAGATTTTTCGACTACAGAGATATGCAATCTAATATCAACTCCGACAGTGCAAAAAACTTAGTATTAACGGTTTTTTGGGCTCTTTACTCAATAGGTGTTATAGGTTCAGGTATTTGGAGGTCGGTGAAAGAGATCCGGATCGTGGGGCTCGTATTACTATTTTTGGTATTGTTCAAGCTGTTCGCTTTCGACGTGCGAGAATTGGAAACGGGCTATAGGGTAGTGGCTTTCATTTCTCTAGGTATTTTACTTTTGGCAACTGGCCTTATGTATCAGAAATATAGCGCTGCTATAAAGGGGTTCATCCTGGGAAATGATAATGAAGGTACCGATTCTCATTCTCTATAGAAGCTTAGAGATCCTGTGTTTTCTATTTAGTAGATGTCCGATGGAGTCACCCAATATGGCGGAGCAAACTACCGTAATACTCATTGCAAAACCCGGAAATAGAGTCGTCCAAGGGGCAGTTTCCATATATTGAGTTGAACCTTCCTGTATCATTCTACCCCAAGATGAATATGGAGGCGCTACGCCAAGGCCAAGGAAACTCAAAGTTGTTTCTGCTACAATTGCCATCCCAAAATACCCTGTAATTTGTGACAGCATCACAGGGGTTATATTTGGCATAATATGGTTGAATACAATTCTTCCCTCTGTTGCTCCTATAGATTCAACGGCATCTATGTAAGGGTCTGTCTTTATCGACAATGTTGTGGCTCTGGATAATCTTACTATTTGAGGTGTCATTGCTACAGATATTGCTATAGCTATGGCTGTAGCAGAAGATCCGAATGAAACTATTATCACTAAAGCCATTACTATTGAAGGTATTCCCAAAAGGGTATCAACTACTCTTTGTACGATCAGATCGGTATAGCCACCCATGTAGCCTGAGAATATTCCTGTAATACAGCCTATTATGGAGGCTAGCATTATAGATATTATTCCTATATACAGGGAAATTCTGCTTCCGTGTACTACACGACTAAATATATCCCTTCCGGCCCAGTCAGTTCCCATAAGGTGAGTGGAGCTAGGTGCTAAAAGTATGGAGTTTGCGTCCTGTGCAATCGGATCGTGTGTGGATATTACGGTAGGAAACAAGGCAAACAACACGAGGATGAAAAAGCTCAGCATAGCTATAAACACAGTTATAGTCCATATGTATGATTTTAACGTTTCAAGAAAAGTATTTTGCATATCCTTAATTCCCATTTTCAATCCAAGTTATATAACCTGGGATCAGCCTTTTTGTATAAAATATCTACAAGTAGATTGATGAAAAGAGAAATCATTATAATTACGGTAACGATCGTTTGAATTACAGGATAATCTCTCACTAATGCTGCCTGTATCAATCCTCTTCCTAGCCCAGGCAGGCCAAAAATTGTTTCTAACACCACGACTCCTGTTATTAGTGATCCAGCTTGCAAACCCGTCATAGTTAGCGTGGGAATTAGTACATTTGGCACTGCGTGCCTTATTATTACAGATATTTCTGTTAGCCCCTTGCTCCTAGCGGTGACAATGTATTCCTTGCCAAGGATATCTAACATATTTGATCTCACCACTCTGATCATATGGGAACTTTGTTCCCAGCCGATTATTAGGGCTGGCAATATTACTATCTGAACATGGAGCCATATATCAGACCCAGGGGAAGAATATATTACTGGCGGAGACCAACCGAATAAAAGTAGCAACAGTAAGATAATTATCAAAGCCATCCACATGTTGGGAAAGGCTAATCCTATTAGGCTGGTAAGACGGGTGAAAATGTCGGTTATAGAGCCTTTTCTCAGAGCTGAATATACTCCGAGTGGCGTAGATATACATATAGATATTACCAAGCTATAGAATGTTAACAATAGAGTTACTGGAGCTTGTCGATATATTATAGAACTAATCGGCTCTCGGTTTTCTAACGATCTGCCTCCAAATCCTCCTGTTAGAAAACTTTGCGCCCAAGTCAAATACTGTTTTATTAGTGGTTTATTAAGTCCTAACTCTTCACGTAAAGCCTCTTTGGCTTCTAGACTTACTACACCTTCACCAGAACCACTTAGTATCACTGTAACCACATCCCCAGGCAGGCTACGCATAATTACGAATATCAAAAGGGATGCCAGTATCAACGTGGGTATAAATAATACAATTCTCTTAACAATGTATGAGTTCATTGCCTATCCTAATAATTAACATAGCGAATCATTTTTCCATCCATACTGTTGAAAAATCGGTGTTAGCGTGGGCGTCTTCGGCTGGAATTGCCAATCCTTTTACGTAAGTACGATACGGAATAACGTTAATATACTCAGCTATGGGTATTATGTAGGTTTTGTCCTTGAAAAGATATCTTTCTATATCCCTCCATATTTCTATCCTGTGTTCTAATGTTAGAGATTCTTTTAGCAACTTGTAGAGATTTTCCACGTGTTTGTCGTTATGTTTAGCATATGCATCAGGATTGTTTTCGTACCTACCATACACAGATTGTGTTCCTTCTGGTATTTGAGAAGGAGTAAGTCTACCCTGTTGACTGTCATAATCTAAACTAGTCCTGCCTCTGTTCCATTCACTCTCGTCTGTCATATTGAGTTCGAGTGTGATGCCTAAACCCGAAAGTTGATCTTTCAAGAATTCGCATGGTTTAGGGTTTAATGATCGGCAGAGATGTCCCATTGAAAATCCATTTGGATAGTGCGATTCTGACATCAATGTGAGTGCTTCTTCACGTTTTGTATCCGGATCACCTAAATCGAACTTCGGCCAATTTATGAAATGTCTTTGAACTGCAATGTTTGGTGGTCCCAAATCTGGTGATGTCCAGCCGAAGCCATTTAGTACTATTGGTATGGCATCTGTTTTATTGATCCAAAGAGCGATGGCCCTGCGAACTTTTGGGTCTTGCCACGGTCCATCCTTCATCATATTGAATGCTAGCCTGAAATTGCCTCCTTCGACCTCGGCAAAAAATACTTCATTAGGTAAATCTTCGACATATTTCTCCTTCCTGTTGGAAGATAGATAATGAGATTGACCTCTGGCGCCTCCGTCTATTCTGCCAGATCTGAATGCTATATCCATAGCGAAAGGATCTTTAGTAATGACATAATTAATACCATCTAGATAAGGTAATTGGTTTCCTTGTTTGGATTTTTCCCAGTAGAGATCATTTCGTTTTACAGATATCAGACTATTGGATTCGTATTTATCTATGACAAAAGGGCCAAGACCCACTAGTCCTATATCTAGTGGGCTGACACTCATATCGCCAGAATCTAGCTTGGGTTTCATTAGATGACTAGGATGCGCTATTTTAAAGCGTGGATTGGCAAGAATTTCCAAAAAATGAGGGTTTCTATCAGTGAATATTATAGTCAGTCTGTTGTTAGGATGAACTTCTATATTCTCTATAGTTCCCAGTTCCGTTTTAAAATAGGCTGGGGCACGAGATTTTTCTCCAGCTTCATATCCAAAAAATGCCAGTTCAAACCAAAATTTAGCATCGTCAGCTGTAAATGGAGTTCCGTCGTGCCAAAAGACATCATTGCGTATATTGAAAGTCCATTTAGTAAAAGATTGGTCTGAAATCCAACTCCTAGCTAAATATGGGCAAACCAAATATGTGTTATCTCTGCATCTCATAACCAAATTCCCTGGACCAAAAATCGCCCCTGCAACATGATGCAGCGCGATGCTACTTGTTCTCAATGTGTCGAAACCAGCCGGTGGGTTACCTCTGTTTGCCAAAGTCATTATTCCACCGTATTTCTTATCCCCAAAATCTTTTGCTATATGAACATAATTAATTTGGGATGTGGGAGCGGATAAATTATTGTTATTCGAATCCGAATTTGACGGTTTTTCTGAGCCTATAATGTTTGGATTTTGTTCTTGGGAAGAATTACACGAAACCAGACAAGTGATTAGGATCAATGTGTAAATGGTCAACACCACCAGATAAAACTTTCTTTTTGGTTCGATGTCCATATTATAAATAGCCCAAATTTGGTATTTCACACATAGATTGCGAGTTTAAGATGGTAATAGAATCAAAATTAAGTTACGCTGTTATGATTGGAGGGATGGCCGAGTGGACGATGGCGCTGGTCTTGAAAACCAGTAAACCGCAAGGTTTCGTGGGTTCGAATCCCACTCCCTCCGCCATATACCTAGACCACTTCACTCTCTGAAATTAATGTACTGAAGTGGCTGATCTATTTCCAAATCCTTTATAAAGTTTATAGTAGATTGAAGATCGTCTCTATTTTTACCTGAAACTCTTAGTTCTGATCCTTGGGTAGATACTTGAACTTTTATCTTGCTGGACCGAACGGCTTTCGTTATTTTTCGAGCAAGATCTCCATCTATGCCTTGGACTATATTGATTTTTTGCCTGAGTGTTCCTCCAGAGGCGCTTTCTGCATCAAGGAATACTAGGGATTTTTGTTCAACTTCTCTTCTGGCCATGTATTTTCTTAGCAACTCAGTCAGCTGGGTGAGTTTCATAGTATCATCAGCAATCATTGTTAGCGTGTTATCCAGCCGAGTTATTTCGCACTTTGATCCTGCAAGGTCGAATCTCTGTTTGGTTTCTCTCATAGTCCCGTTTATAACGTTATCAATTTCCATTAAATCTGTTTTCGAAACCACGTCAAATGATGGCATTAAAACTCCCCCTAATTCAATTATATTGTTCAAAAGCGTTTGGTTTGCTGTTTTCTTAAAATAATCCCCCTAAATCTGTTGAAATTCCAGTATAGATGATGTATTTTCAACAATCTACTATATATTCCAAGGAATTTTGATGCTGTTAATCAACCAATATTCTTTTTTGTTGGTTTCGTTAGTGATTGTAGGAATAGCAATGTTCTTAAGCTCCAGATTTATGGAGTTTCGTTATACGGCCGTTTTATTGGTCTTGATAACATCTTCATTGGTAGTTTTTCAGCTTCAGTTTAAAACTGGAGCAAACGAGGAGTTTTCAGTTGATTTGTTCAATGAGGCATTGTCAACCGAAGAGCCTCTTGTAGTCATTGTGTATTCTGATATGTGTGTAGCCTGTCTTTCTGCAAAACCAGCAATAGACGATTTGGAGCAGGAATTAAACAAGTTGTCAAAAGTGATTCGAGTAAATGTTACATCTGATCTGGGCAGATATCTTAGATCTGAACATGAAAGTGGTTTGGTGCCCTCGTTTTTAGTGTTTGACAATAGGGGGAAAGAAATTTGGAGATACAATGGTGGTGTTCCTGATTTGGATATAATCAAATCCTTGGATTTTTGAACACAGTTATCTAGGCACCGCCAGAAATGGCTGATAAGAAATGGATTTCACTGGTTTCAGATACTCTACTTAAAAGTCCCGAACGTCTTACTTCTCCGTCCACCACTATAGATATGCCGCGTTTTATCCTGTTGTTTGCCAAAAGCTTATCTTTAAATCCTGGGTATATTTTTTCAACATTATCTATCACAGATTTTATAGACAGGCCATCAACTATTATTTTGGTAGGTTGTGATTCTAGTTTCTTAAGGTTAGGGGTCAGAAAAACTACTGGCATTTGATGATTCCTATTCCTGAGATGACCAGATACCCTTCATAACAGTTTCTGGATTCATGGGTAAGTTGTTTAGACGTATCCCAACTGCTTGATAGATTGCGTTCGCTATTGCGGCAGGAGGCATTATTATTGAAACCTCGCCAACTCCCCTCACTCCGTATGGATGTCTCGGATTTGGGACCTCTACTATGACAGTATCAATCATTGGTATATCTAAACTTGTAGGCATGCGATAGTCGAGTAGGTTTGAATTCATCATATGACCTTTATTGTCCATGATATATTCTTCATTCATTGCCCAGCCGATTCCCTGAACACTGCCACCTTGCATTTGCCCTTCAACGTAACTGGGATGAATTGCCTTTCCCACATCTTGGATAATGGTGAATCGTGTAATATCAACTTTACCGGTTTCTGGGTCTACTTTTGCATCCACTATGCACCCGGCAAATGCCCCTCCCTCTCCTTCTCCATTAGTGTTAGCAGATCCTGTGATTGGTCCACCAGTATCTTCTAGTTGTTCAGCTAATTCCCTAAATGTCATGTGTTGCTCAGGATTAGACGCGTGATCTATGCCTGCGATGAATTCCCCATTTTGATATGCAACGAGCGTAATATCAACATCCCAGATTCTTGCTGCTCTAGACATCAATTTGCGTTTGAGATCCAAAGCTGCGTCGTAGGCTGCTCGGCCCGTTTTGAACGTCACACTACTGCCTCCAGTACCACTTGTATAACCTATAGCATCCGTGTCCAAAACCGAAGGGAAAATATCTTCTGCCTGTAGTCCAAGTACCTCGGCGGCCTGCATTGCAACAGATGTTCTTGTTCCTCCTATATCAGGAGATCCCTCGTTTAGGTTTATGGTTCCATCGTAATTTACTTGCAGCGTACATGATGCAGGTCCACCTCCGTTCATCCAATATCCTATGGCTATACCTCTTCCTTCATTAGGTTTATTAATAGGCGTATTGAAATGGTGATGTTCTTTCATGGCCTTAAGAACTTCAAGAGAGCCTATTTTGGGATGAATTGGCCCATCTGGTCTGCGGGTTCCTTCTTTGGCGGCATTCTTAATTCTTAGATCTAGCGAATCAATGTTCAATTTTTCGGCTATTTCATCAATTACTGTTTCTGTAGCAAATGCGGCATTGGTTGCTCCAGGTGCGCGGTAGGCAGCAGTTTTTGGTTTATTGACGACCACATCGTATCCATTAATTTCCAAGTTTGGTATATCGTACGCAGCGAATATGCATAATGCACCAGAATCTACAGGAGAGCCAGGATATGCACCAGCTTCGTAAGCTAATAAAGCCTCTGCGGCAAGTATCCTACCGTCTGTATTAGCACCTATTCTTATCTTTATATAGGATCCCGGTGTCGGGCCAGTACTTTCAAGATCCTCTGATCGGCTCATAACTATTTTCACTGGCTTACCACTTTTTTTAGATAATAGCGCAGCAACCGGATCCCCATAAGGATCGAACTTTCCGCCGAACCCACCGCCTATTTCCAGTGGTACAACTTTTATTGAAGACACATCTATGTTTAATATTCTGGCTGTGGTTTCTCTAACTTCAAATGGTCCTTGAGTGCTTCTCCATATTGTTAATCTACCATCCTTATTCCAGAAAGCAGTTGCATTATGAGGTTCAATGTAACCCTGATGAACAGTTTTGGTATGAAATTCTTTTTCCACCGTTACATCGCATTCTTCGAAACCTTTATAAACATCACCTATTGAATGCTGTATGTGACTAGCTATGTTCCTAGGGTTTCTTATTGAGGCATATGTTTCAGTAGTATTTAGATCTTCGTGAATAACAGTTGTGTTTTCATATATTGATTCATAAGCGGTGGTAACTGGATTTAGTATTTCATATTCCACTTCTATCAATGTCAAAGCCTCTTCCGCATCATGAGAGCTTTTGGCAGCGACTGCGGCCACTGGTTGCCCTTTGTACAACACTTTATCACTGGCAATAACATTATCTCGAAGATATTTCAGTGATGCATTTTCTTGCCCGGGTTCCATTTCAGGCAAATCGGAACAAGTTACGACGGCTTCTATTAGTGGATTATCTATCAGTTTATCTACGTTGATGGATAAAATTCTTGCGTGGGCATGAGGGCTTCTTAGTATTTTCCCGTATATAAGTTGAGGCATATGAATATCCGCACCGTACAGTGCTCTGCCAGTAACTTTGTCTACGCCGTCATGTCTAACGGGTCTAGTACCTACTACTTTGTATTGGTTTTCTGATAAAACTATATTTGACTCGTAATTCAAATTAAATCACCTCGGATCTATGGCGTGCATTCAAATTCTTACTATTCATATCTGAGCGCTTCTGCTGGTGCTATTTTTGCAGCCTGCCTAGAGGGTACAAATGTAGTTATTATTGCAAAAATGTATGTTATAGAAATAATAATGCCTAGTTGCAACCATGGAACACTGTAGATCAGATTGTCCACATTTGCGTCTTGCCTTATATCCAGGAATGCATTGTAAGATAGTGTAAGACCCAGCACCAAGCCTATAAGAACACCCATCAACGATATAAAAGACGACTCTAGAAGAAAACTTGCCTGAATCATGTATCTTTTGTATCCCACGGCTCTCAACACTCCTATTTGTTGTCGCCTCTCTACAACCGCCCGTGTACTAACTACACCGAGTGCAGCCACTCCAACAAGTAAGCCAAGCGACATGAATGCGACGAACAGTCTTTGGAAAGTTTGCCCTGCAGCATTCTCTTCTCGTAAGGCTTTTTTAACGTCTTGAGTTTCCATACCTTGTCGCAAGAAAGACCTTTGTATACTTCTGGACACTTCCTGAATATTTGAGTCCGGTTTCAATTTGAATCTGTAATTTGTTACAGGCAAGTTATACTGCATCACACTATCAATATTACCTTTTGAGGTATATATGGCTTGAGAGCTACCATTTTGCTCGTGTACTCTATCTAAAACCCCGACAATGGTTAGTTTTATGGTAGCATCTGAGTTGTTAGCATTTACTTCTATATCAAATGGAGTGAATGACTCGCTGTCATAATATAGACCTTTAAGATAATCTTTCCTCCAACCATCTTGTCTGTTTTCTGAAGTTTGTACTTCATTGCCGCCCACTACTGCAAGATTTGGGTTGTCGATTAATTTTTGCCATATGTCTTTGCTAGTTGGTCCATATCCATCAGCAGCAATTTTTATATCAAACCCCGCGTTAGCCATAAATCCATCATCCAGTGCCCATAATGCAGTGGTTTCCCATGCTGGTCCTTCGTTATCAAACGGTCTGACCTCTGCACCCATCAGTGTATGCCCCCCAATAGCGTCTATTTTTTCTAAAGTTTGCGGATTCATGTCTTTCCTGATGTCTTCTATCGGTGTCTTGGCATTTATGGTTCCTTCTATGTCCCAACCTCCAGTTACAACCTCAGGATCTGAGAACTGAGTACCGAACGTACTGCTTAATACAGACATTACAGTGAGCGTGAACACTACCAGGGCAAACATAGCTAAAGTAATGCCAGTGCGAAACTTTGCACTCATAGGATAGGCTACGGCAGTGACTAATATTGGTCGAATTTTTCCTGATCTGCCAGATAATAGTGTGGCAATTTTTACAATAATGTCCGCATTGTACATTATTGTCCATACAGCTGCTGCTACCATAGAGACTCCTGAAGTGAAAAGTATATCTGGACCTCCTTCGAGTTCGCCGGTTATTTCCTCATAAGGTATAGGGAATATCCAATAGATCAATATAACAATACCCATAAAAGTGAAGATGAATCTGTCTATTATAGCCACATCTAAATTGGCTAATCTTAGTAACCTTCGTGCCGTAAGTCCTATACCTACTATAGTGATACTTATTCCAAGTCCAAACAGTGACTCCCTCTCTCTTATTTCAGACCCCCAATATGCTATTCCAGCACCTGCTATTAGGGCTAACCATCCCTGCATAAAGAAGTGTACTAAGAGTCGAATTATTGTTACCAAAATTACCTGAGGTAGGAGTATCAATGAAAAAACAAATTTTAATAACTGCGATGCTGAGAATATTACTCGCAAAGCAAAAAGATTCGAGAACGTGGAGACTAACAGTGCAATGGGTTTACTAAATCCTTTAATTAGGGAGACAATTATTTCTTTAAGAGAAGACGAACTTTCATTTAGAGGAGCAGGAAGACCTCTTACTGCTGTAACTATATTCAAATAGCTCACCCTATATGCAGACACGGTCACCGTGGCGAATGATATTACCATTCCTAGGCAGTAAGATATTATTATTCCGTTAATGGAAAAGTTTGGCGAAAACTCAAAAAAATCTGTGAAAGTGGAGAATATGTTATTCAAAGTGAGAACTATTAAAGCACTAACACCCAATCCAGCAGCTACACCAGCGGCTGATGATATCAATGAATAGGCAGTGCCTTCAAATACAAACATTTGAATCAGGTGACCTCTTCGTGCACCTATTGCCCTAGTCATTCCCATTTCAGATCTCCTTGCAGCAGCTAAGAGGACAAATATG
>CEUS01011284.1_pt1 | contig 13965 bp, 18 predicted proteins | sample 427031 | NCBI WGS metagenome assembly CEUS01 (sample SAMEA2622837, study PRJEB7988) | marine metagenome | biome: marine biome (ENVO:00000447); feature: marine epipelagic mixed layer (ENVO:xxxxxxxxx); material: "saline water (ENVO:00002010), including plankton (ENVO:xxxxxxxx)" | depth 140 m | reverse complement strand
CAATTAGGAGGCCAAAGATTTGGAGAAATGGAAGTTTGGGCATTAGAGGCGTATGGAGCATCATATACTTTACAAGAAATTCTTACCGTTAAATCTGATGATGTAGCAGGTAGAACAAAAGTTTACGAAACCATAGTAAAAGGTGAGGATAAATTTGAATCAGGAGTGCCGGAATCTTTTAACGTTTTAATTAAGGAAATTAAATCATTAGCATTAAATATTGAAATAAACTAATTATTATTATGTACAAAGATATAACAAAACTATTTCAACCAGAAGCGATTGAAAAAAGATTTAGCAAAATTAAAATTACATTGGCTAGCCCCGAAAAAGTTAAATCTTGGTCATTTGGAGAAATAAAAAAACCAGAAACAATTAATTATAGAACTTTCAAACCTGAGAAAGATGGCCTTTTCTGTGCAAGAATTTTCGGTCCAGTAAAAGATTATGAGTGTTTATGCGGAAAATATAAACGAATGAAATTTAGAGGAATTATATGCGAAAAGTGTGGTGTAGAAGTAACTAAAACAAACGTAAGAAGAGATAGAATGGGACATATTGAGCTAGCTAGTCCCGTTGCTCATATTTGGTTTTTAAAATCTTTACCTAGTAGAATAGCTCTTGCGGTCGACATGAAGTTAAAAGAAGTTGAAAAAGTTTTATATTTTGAAAATTTTATGGTTTTAGAACCAGGCCTAACTAAGTTAAAAAAACAACAGCTATTATCAGAAGAAGAGTATTTAAAAGCTTTAGATGAATATGGGGAAGAAGCTTTTGTTGCTGGAATTGGAGCTGAAGCTATTAGAGAATTGCTAATAAACTTAGATCTTAAAAAGGAGAAAGAAAAATTAAGAGGTATTTTAGTTGAAGTAAAATCAAAAGTAGCTGAGGAAAGAACAATAAAAAGACTTAAGTTAATAGAATCTTTTATTGAGTCAGGTAATAAACCAGAGTGGATGATATTAACTAACATTCCAGTAATACCACCAGAACTTCGACCTTTAGTACCACTAGACGGAGGTAGATTTGCTACATCAGATTTAAACGATCTCTATCGTAGAGTAATCAATAGAAATAATCGTTTAAAAAGATTAATAGACCTGAAAGCTCCTGACATAATAATTAGAAATGAAAAAAGAATGCTGCAAGAATCAGTCGATGCTTTATTTGATAATGGTCGTAGAGGAAGAGTAATAACGGGAACTGGCAAACGTCCTCTTAAATCTTTAGCTGAAATGTTGAAAGGAAAACAAGGAAGATTTAGACAAAATTTACTTGGTAAGCGTGTAGACTACTCTGGTAGATCAGTAATTGTTGCTGGCCCTGAATTAAAATTACACCAATGTGGATTACCAAAAAAAATGGCAGTCGAATTATTTAAACCTTTTTTATATGCAAGATTAGATAAACTTGGTTTAGCAACAACAATTAAACAGGCTAAAAGATTAGTAGAGAAAGAAAAGCCAGAAGTTTGGGATGCTTTAGAAAATATTATAAGAGAACACCCTGTAATTTTAAATAGAGCTCCAACATTACATAGGCTTGGTGTTCAAGCATTTGAAGCAAAGTTAATAGAAGGAAATGCTATTGAATTACATCCCTTAGTTTGTGCCGCATTTAATGCGGACTTCGATGGAGATCAAATGGCTGTACATATCCCTCTTAGCTTAGAAGCTCAATTGGAAGCTAGAGTGTTAATGATGTCAACAAATAACATTTTAAGTCCATCAAATGGAAAGCCTATTATTGTACCCAGTCAGGATATGGTGTTAGGAATATATTATTTATCACAATCTACTAATAAGAATGAAAAATCAAAAGGTTATTTTACTAACGTAGCTGAAATTGAACAAGCAATAGAGGAAAAAAGTATTAGCATTCATTCTACAGTAATTTGCAGATATGAAAGCGTAGATGAAAAAGGAAATAAAATCCTTGAAAAATATAAAAGCACAGCTGGAAGATTTATTTTAGCAAACGTTTTACCAAAACATCATAAAATTAAATTTAATCTTGTAGATCGTATACTTTCTAAAAAACACGTTTCAGAAATTATTGATATGGTTTTTCGTTATTGTGGACAAAAAGAAACTGTAATTTTTTGTGATAGAATAAAATCACTAGGATTTAAACATGCTTTTAAAGCGGCAATTTCTTTTGGTAAGGATGATTTAATAATACCAAAAACTAAAGAAAAATTGGTGAATGATGCAAAAAAACAAATCGAAGATTATGAAACTCAATATGCGGAAGGTTTAATTACTAGAGGTGAAAAATACAACAAAGTAGTTGACGTTTGGTCAAAATGTACAGATTTAGTAGCGAATGAAATGATGAAAGAAATATCATCAGCTGCTAAAACTTTAGAGGACGGCAGAATTGAAACTAACTCTGTTTTTATGATGGCAGACTCAGGAGCCAGAGGTTCTGCGGCTCAAATGAAACAACTTGCAGGAATGAGAGGTTTAATTGCTAAACCTTCTGGAGAAATTATAGAAACTCCTATTACAGCAAATTTTAAGGAAGGATTAACAGCTTTAGAATATTTTAATTCTACACACGGAGCTAGAAAAGGTTTAGCTGATACAGCATTAAAAACGGCTAACTCAGGATATTTAACTCGTAGATTATGTGATGTGGCGCAAGATATTACAATTACAAAAAAAGAATGTGATTGTAAAATTAAGAATTCAATTACATTAACCGAAATAATTGAAGGCGGAAATATTATAGTAAGCCTTTCCGAACGAGTTTTAGGAAGAATAGCTTTTGAAGATATTAAACACCCAATCAGCGGCGAAGTTATCATACATAAAAAGAAAATGATTGACGAAGCGGCTTGTGAAAAGATTGATGCTGCAGGCGTTAAATCCATAAAAGTTTACTCAGTAATAACATGTGAGTCAAAAAATGGAGTATGTGCACTGTCTTACGGTAGAGATCTTTCAAGAGGTAAGCTTGTTAGCAATACCGAAGCTATAGGTATGATAGCAGCGCAATCAATAGGTGAACCAGGAACTCAATTAACAATGAGAACTTTTCACGTAGGTGGTACGGCACAAATCAAGGAAGAGTCTCAGGTGATAGCTCATACATCTGGGATAATTAAAATTACTAATAAAAATATAATTGAGGACTCTAAGAAAAATAAAATTATTATGGGAAGAAATACACAAATCACAATAGAAGATGATGGTGGAAGACAACTCGGTATATATAAAGTTCCTTATGGAGCTAAAATATATTTTGATAATAACGATAACGTAACCAAAGGAAAAAAAATATGTGAATGGGATCCATATACATTACCAGTTATAGCCGAAAAAAATGGAATAGCTAATTATATGGATTTACTTGACGGAGTTTCATTAGCTGAAACGTCCGATGATGCTACAGGAATATCTTCAAAATCAGTTCTTGATTGGAGATCTCAATCAAAAAATACAGAATTAAAACCTAGAATTACATTAAGAGATGAAAAAGGTAATGTAGTAAAAAAAGCTGATGATAACGAAGCTAGATACTATTTAGTACCGGACTCCATTCTTTCCGTAAACGATGGTCAAAAAGTTTTTGCAGGCGATGTATTAGCACGGCTACCAAAGGAAACATTTAAAACTAAAGATATAACTGGAGGCCTACCGAGAGTAGCTGAGCTGTTTGAAGCAAGAAGACCAAAAGACAGTGCCATAATAGCTGAAAATGATGGGACCATTCAGTTTGGAAAAGAACTAAGAGGCAAATTAAAAGTTTCTATAGTTACACCTGAAGGAGCATCATCTTCATATTTAATACCCAAAGGAAAACATATTAATTTTAATCAGGGAGAAAAAATTAAAAAAGGTGAATATCTTTTAGATGGAAGTCCTGCACCACATGATATTTTAAGAATTTTAGGTATAGAAGCATTAACTGAATATTTTGTAAATGAAGTACAAGAGGTTTATAGACTTCAAGGAGTAGTAATTAATGATAAGCATATTGAAACAATACTTAGACAAATGCTTAAAAAAGTAGAAATTAAAAAACCTAATAACTCTAATTATTTAGCAGGTGAGATTGTTGATAAAAATGATTTCGATTTAGTAAACGAAAATTTAAAAAAACAAGGAAAAAAACCTGCGGTTGGTGAAAGAATTTTATTAGGCATAACAAAAGCCTCTTTACAAACTAATTCGTTTATTTCGGCAGCATCATTTCAAGAAACTACCAGAGTTCTTACAGATGCAGCAATAAAAGGTAAAACTGACAAACTTAAGGGTTTAAAAGAAAATGTAATTGTCGGTAGATTAATACCAGCTGGAACAGGTGCTTCAAAAATCAAATGGCAAAATGCTGCAGAAGAAAGAGATGCTGCGTTAGATACAGCTACGACTGAAGAAAATAAAGAAAAGCAATTACCCGCGACCTAAAAGCCTTAATTTATAAAGTTATTTTTACTTTTTTAATTATAAAACTATAATTTTGAGTGTTGACTTTCTTTGCCTCAGTTAGTAGTTTGGCGCAAATTTGATGGTTGGAAGTGAGGTAGTATTTACCTTAAACACTAATCTAAATATAGCGTTTCTAAGCGATTGCTCTCTTTTTCAATCAAAAAAAATAAGTGAAATAAAATTATGCCAACTATTAATCAGTTGATTAAAAGATCGAGGGTAAAACCCTCAGCGAGAAGTAAGGTGCCAGCTTTAGAACGTTCACCACAAAAAAGAGGTGTATGTACTAAAGTATATACTACTACTCCTAAGAAACCGAATTCAGCACTTAGAAAAGTAGCAAGAGTAAGATTATCCAACGGACATGAAGTTACTTGTTATATTCCAGGTGAGGGGCATAATTTACAGGAACATTCTGTAGTTTTGATAAGAGGAGGAAGAGTCAAAGATTTACCTGGCGTACGTTATCACATACTAAGAGGGAATTTAGATACGCAAGGCGTTACAGCAAGAAAGCAACAAAGATCTAAATACGGAGCTAAGAAGCCTAAATAATATCATGTCCAGAAAAAATAGAGCACCTCAGAGAGAAATTTATCAAGATAGTAGATACCAGTCATTAGTATTATCAAAATTTATTAACTTTGTTATGTACGATGGAAAAAAAACAACAGCTGAAAAAATTATTTATGATGCATTAGAACAGATTAAGACTAAAACCAAAGAAGACCCTATTAAAATTTTCAACGACGCAATAAATAACATTAGACCAAATCTTGAAGTTCGCTCAAGAAGAGTTGGTGGCGCCACATATCAGGTTCCAGTAGAAGTTAAAACAAAAAGATCTCAAACTTTAGCAATGAGATGGTTATTAGAAGCGACAAGAAAGAGAAAAAATAAATCAATGTCAGAAAAATTGTTTAACGAATTAATGGATGCTTATCAAAGAAAAGGATCAGCAATTAAAAAAAGAGAGGATACACATAAAATGGCAGAGTCGAACAAAGCTTTTGCTCATTACAGGTGGTAATTATGCCAAGATCACATAGCTTAGAAAAATATCGAAACATAGGTATCATGGCTCATATTGATGCTGGTAAAACTACCACGACTGAAAGAATTTTGTACTATACAGGTAAAAGTCACAAAATAGGTGAAGTTCATGATGGAGCCGCAACAATGGATTGGATGGAACAGGAACAAGAAAGAGGTATTACAATTACATCAGCTGCAACCACTTGTTTTTGGAGAGAACATAGAGTTAATATAATAGATACACCAGGTCATGTTGATTTTACAATTGAAGTAGAAAGATCTTTAAAAGTTTTGGACGGAGCTATTTGCGTATTCGATGGAGTAGCTGGAGTAGAACCTCAATCTGAAACAGTATGGAGACAGGCAGATAAATATAAAGTTCCTAGAATTTGTTTTGTCAATAAATTAGATAGAACCGGCGCAGATTTTTTTATGTGTGTTGATATGATTAAAGAACGTCTTGGAGCAAAGCCATTAGTGATGCAAATACCTGTTGGTATAGAATCATCCCTTAAGGGTGTAGTTGATCTAATTAAAATGAAGGCTATTTTGTGGAAAGATGAAAAATTAGGTGCAGAATTCGAATATGTTGACATACCAGCAGATTTAAAAATACAAGCAGACAAATATAGAAAAGAATTAGTTGAAACTGCGGTCGAACAAGATGAAAAATTAATGGATGATTATTTAAATGGAAAGGAAATATCTGAAAAAGATTTAATATCTTGTGTAAGAAAAGGATGTCTAAAATTCGAATTTGTTCCAGTATTAACGGGATCAGCATTTAAAAATAAAGGAGTACAGCCATTATTAGATGCGGTAGTGGATTTTTTACCTAGCCCAAAAGATATTGCTTCTATAAAAGGAACAAAACCTAATTCGAAAGATGAAATAGAAAGAAAATTTGACGATAAGGAACCTTTTTCAGCGTTGGCATTTAAGGTCGCTACTGATCCATTTGTAGGAACTTTAACTTTTATAAGAATATATTCAGGCACAATAAAATCAGGAACAGGAATTTATAACACAACCAAAGATAAAGAAGAAAGAGTGGGAAGAATGCTATTAATGCACGCTAATAGCAGAGAAGATATAAAGGAAGCAAATGCAGGAGATATTGTAGCATTAGCTGGTCTAAAATTTACGATTACAGGTCATACTTTATCAGATGAAAAAGATCCAGTTATATTAGAACCTATGGATTTCCCTGATCCAGTTATTGAAATTGCAGTTGAACCTAAAACAAAAGGTGACCAAGAAAAAATGGGTGAAGCCTTAGGAAGATTAGCAAGAGAAGATCCTTCTTTTAGAGTTACGTCAGATGAAGAATCCGGTCAAACCATAATAAAAGGTATGGGAGAACTTCATCTAGATATAATTGTTGATAGAATGAAAAGAGAATTTAAAGTTGAAGCAAATATTGGAGCACCTCAAGTTGCTTATAGAGAAACTATATTAAAATCTGCAGACAATACTTATATTCATAAAAAGCAAAGCGGCGGAGCAGGTCAATTTGCTAAAGTTGAATTAACAGTTGAACCTTTGCCTCCAGGTAAAGGAAGGGAAATTGAAAATAAAATTAAAGGTGGAGCAATACCAAAAGAATTTATACCTGGTGTAGAAAAAGGAATAGAAAGTGTGGCTGACAGTGGAATTTTAGCTGGATTCCCATTAATTGACTATAAAGTTACGATTGTAGATGGATTACATCACGATGTAGACTCGAGCGTTCTTGCTTTTGAAATAGCTTCAAGATTTTGTTTTAAAGAAGCATGTACAAAAGCTTCATTAAAACTTTTAGAGCCTGTTATGAGAGTTGAGGTAGTTACACCAGAAGATTATATGGGAGATGTTATAGGAGATCTTAATAGTAGACGTGGGCAGGTATCAACTACTGACAAACGAGGGAATGCAACAGTAATTAGCGCAATGGTTCCTCTGGCTAATATGTTTGGTTATATAAATAATTTAAGGTCAATGTCTCAAGGAAGAGCGGCTTATTCAATGTTTTTTGATCATTATGAAAAAGTACCTCAAAATGTTCAAGACGAAGTAACAAAAAAACTAGCTTAACATTATGGAAAAACAAAATATAAGAATACATTTAAGGGCATACGACAATAAGATACTTGATCTATCAACAATAGAGATAGTTAACACTGCTAAAAGAACAGGCGCTCAAGTAAAAGGACCAATACCCCTACCAACAAAAAAAGAAGTTTTTACAGTATTAAGATCGCCACACATAGACAAAAAAAGTAGAGAACAATTTGAAACAAGAACACATAAAAGATTAATCGATATTTTAGAACCTACTCCACAAACAGTCGAAGCTTTAATGAAGTTAGATTTAGCTTCTGGAGTTGATATTGAAATTAAACTTTAAAAAATTATGAGCATAGGATTAATAGGAAAAAAAATTGGTATGACAAGAGAGTTTTTTGACTCAGGATTATCTGTGCCAGTAACAGTATTGTTTATCGAAAAAGGAAGAATTATAGATGTTATTACAAAAGAAAAACGTGGATACAATGCTATTAAAGTTGGTTTTGGTAAAATAAAAAATTCTAAACTTACAAAGCAAATGAAAGGTTATTTTGCTAAAAAATCAACAGAACCAAAAAAGATTTTAAAAGAGTTTAGAGTTGATAATGTTAATGAATACAAAACTGGTAATGAAATTGGTATAGAAGTTTTTAAAGACCAAAAATTTGTTGATGTCACATCTAAAACAATTGGTAAAGGTTTTGCTGGTGTAATGAAGAAATATAATTTTTCCGGTTTAAGAGCTACTCATGGAGTATCCGTTTCACATAGATCTCATGGTTCTACCGGTCAAAGACAAGATCCAGGTAAAGTTTTTAAAGGAAAAAAGATGGCTGGCCAAATGGGAAATAAGATTAGAACGATACAAAATTTAGAAATAATTAAAGCTGATGAAGCAAATAATTTAATATTTGTTAAAGGATCAGTGCCAGGTTCAAAAAATTCATTAGTCCTAATTCAAAAAACATCTAAAACAATAAATAGACTTACGACATTGGATAAAAGTAAAAAAATTCAAATCGAAACTGTTAAAAAAGAAGATAAGAAAAAAACTCCACAAAAAGAATCACCAAAAAAGAAAGAGCCATCAAAAGGTGAAGCTAAACCGGAGGCGAAAAAATGAAATTAAAAGTAATAAGCATGGAAGATAAAAGTAGTAATAACGTGGAATTATCCTCAGAAGTTTTTTCTGCTAAACCAAGCAAAAAATTATTGAAACTTATTGTAGATTGGCAAATTAATAGGTTCAAACAAAGAAAAGCTAAAACAAAACAAAGAAATGAAATAACCGGATCTACTGCAAAAATTTATGCACAAAAAGGTACAGGAGGAGCCAGACACAGTAGTAGAAAAGCCCCCTTATTTGTTGGTGGTGGCGTTGCTCATGGTCCAAAAGGTGATAACTATAAAATTAAAAAATTAAATAAAAAAATTAAAAAGCTTGGATTAGTTCAAATATTATCACAAAAAAATAAGTTAAATTCTCTATTTGTAGTTGAGGATTTTAAAAAGGAAATTAACAAAACCAAGATATTTAATAATTTTTTACGGAAAAATAAATTTGAAAATTCGTTAATTGTATCTGATAAAGATTCTATTAATAAAATAGAAAGATCGGCTAGAAATATTCCAAATATTAAAATCATAAACGATCAAGGTATAAATGTTTATGATTTAATGAAGTATAAAAATGTTATTTTTACAGCTTCTTCCTTAAAATTATTTCAAAACAGGATTCAAAATGAAAAAGTTTAATATTCTCGATACAATCCTTTCACCAAATGTAACAGAAAAATCTACTTCTTTATCTGAATTTAATAAAGTTGTCTTTAAAGTCCATAAGGGAGCCAGTAAATATTCTATTAAAAAAAGTATAGAAAAAATATTTAAAGTTAATGTAATCAAAATAAATACAATTAATCTTAAATCTAAGTCTAAAATTGTGAGAGGAAAAAAATCATTTAAATCTGGATATAAAAAAGCCATTGTAACTCTTAAAAAAGGTCAAAACATAGATCTTGCAACGGGAATATAAATTTATGACTTTGAAAACTTTTAAATCTTACACAAAATCGACAAGAGGTACAGTTTTAGTTGACCGAAAAAATTTATGGAAAGGAAAACCAATAAAATCTTTAACTCATGGAAAAATATCTTCAGGCGGAAGAAATAATCTTGGTAGAATTACATCTAGGCATAAAGGTGCGGGTCACAAACAGAAATATAGACAAATTGATTTTTATAGAAAAAAAGATGATATTAAAGCGAAGATAGAAAGAATTGAGTACGATCCTAATAGATCTGCGTATGTAGCTTTAATTAAATATGAAGACAAGTCATTTAATTATATTTTAGCGCCAAATAATATAAAAATTGGTGATGAAATTGTTTCAGGAAGAAATAAGGAGATTAAAATAGGTAATTGCATGCCTTTATCAGATATTCCAGCAGGTACAAATATTCACAATATTGAATTTTCTCCTAATGGAGGCGGCAAATTGGCTCGATCAGCTGGAGCGTCGGCTCAAATTTCAGGGAGTGATGATAATTACTCTATAATAAAATTAAATTCTGGTGAAATAAGAAAAATTATAAGTACTGCAAGAGCCACAATTGGATCAGTTTCAAATAACGATCATCAAAATATAAAAATAGGTAAAGCAGGGAGAAATAGATGGAAAGGTATAAGACCTCAATCGAGAGGTGTTGTAATGAATCCAGTAGATCATCCGCACGGTGGTGGAGAAGGAAAAACTTCGGGAGGAAGAGATCCAGTTTCTCCATGGGGTCAATCTGCAAAAGGATTAAAAACGAGAAAAAAAAGTAAAATTACAAACAAGTTTATTATATCTCGAAGAAAGAAAAGGATTTAAATTATGTCAAGATCTGTATGGAAAGGACCGTTTGTTGACCCTAGCTTGATTAAACAGGTAGAAAAATTAAAAACACAAACAATTAAGGCCCCTATTAAAACTTGGTCAAGAAAATCGACAATTATTCCTGAGTTTGTTGGTATTAGTTTTTTAATTCATAATGGTAAAAAATTTATTCCTATAAAGATTTCTGAGGAAATGGTTGGACATAAGTTGGGAGAATTTTCTCCTACGAGACAGTTTTCTGGACATACACCAGCAGATAAAAAAGCAGCACAGGTAGCAGAGGCAGAAGGATCAACTGCAAAAACACCTAAGACTGGTTCACCATCTACTCCGGCAGCACCCCCAAGTCCTGCTGGAAAAACAGGAGGTACTAATGCAAAAAAGTAAAGAAAATACTGTAAAAGCTGTAAATAGAAATGTTAGATCAAGCGCTAGAAAAATTAATTTATTACTTAAAAATATTAGAGGGAAAAAAGTGGATACAGTTATAAGAGATTTATCTTTTGCTAGACAGAGAATTGCATTTGATATTAAAAAAACTGTTCAATCTGCTATTGCAAATGCTGAAAATAATTATCAGTACGATATAGATAATTTATATGTTAGAGAAGCTTATGTTGGAAAATCAATAGTTTTAAAAAGATTTAGAGCTCGAGCTAAAGGTAGGGCTAGTGGTATTAAAAAACCTTATACTAATGTTACAATAATATTATCTGAAAAAGAAAACAAAAAAAGGGAATTACATGGGACAAAAAGTTAATCCAATCGGTTTAAGATTAGGAATAAATAGAACCTGGGACTCAATTTGGTTTGCCAAAAAAAAGAATTATGGAAAACTTTTAATAGAAGATCACAAAATTAGAGAATATATAAGGAAAAATATTGTCAATTCAGGTGTTTCACAAGTGAAAATTGAAAGAACATCTAAAAAATGTATCGTATCAATTTACACTTCTAGACCTGGCTTCGTTATTGGAAAAAAAGGTTCTGATGTAGAAAAAATTAAGAAAAACTTATCAAAAATTTCAAGCGGAGAAATTAGTTTAAATATTAAGGAAGTTAAAAAACCTGAACTCAATTCTTACTTAGTTGCTGAAAATATAGCACAACAATTAGTCAAAAGAATTTCTTACAGAAAAGCAATGAAAAGAGCTATGCAATCTGCTTTAAGATTAGGAGCTAAAGGCATAAGAGTTTGTTTAGCTGGTCGTTTGGCCGGAAATGAAATTGCTAGAACTGAATGGTTAAGAGAAGGAAGTGTGCCATTACACACTTTTAGAGCTGAAGTAGATTATGCTGAAGCCGAAGCTTTAACTACATATGGAATTATAGGAGTTAAAGTATGGATATATAAAGGTGAAATTTTTACTAATGATTTAAAAAATAAGGAAGAAACAAATGCTACAACCAACAAGAACAAAGTATAGAAAAGCACATAAAGGCAGAATACATGGAAGAGCTCACAGAGGCGAACTTCTTAATTATGGATTTTATGGCTTAAAAGCTATGCAGCCGGAAAGAATTATTTCTAAGCAGATAGAAGCGGCAAGAGTTGCTTTGACTAGATATATGAAAAGAACAGGAAAAGTATGGTTAAGAATATTTCCAAATATTCCAGTTTCAAAAAAACCAACAGAAGTAAGAATGGGTAAAGGAAAAGGTACACCAGAGTTTTGGGCCTGTAGAGTAAAACCAGGTAGAATAATTTTTGAGGTAGATGGTGTATCAGAGGAAGTTGCTAGAGAAGCACTTTATAAAGCTTCTACAAAATTACCAATTAAAACAAAATTTATTAAAAGGTATTAAAAAATGAAAATAAAAGAAATAAACAAGTTAAGTGTAGATGAATTAAAAAATAAAGTAAATGCGCTTAAAAAAGATTTATTTAATCTAAGATTTAAAAAAATAAATGGACAAATGCCTGATTCAGCTAAATTTAATACTATTAAGAAAGATGTGGCTAAAATATTAACAACATTAAATCAAAAAAATAAAAATGAGCAAAAAAATATTAAACGGTAAAGTTATAAAAGATCAAAATGATAAAACTATAGTAGTTTTAGTTAAAAGAAGATACGCACATCCTTTTTTTGGTAAAGTTATTACATCAAGCAAAAAATATCACGCACACGATGAAAAGAATAAGTTTAAAAAAGGTGATGAAGTGAAAATAATTGAGTCTAAACCATACTCTAGAAAAAAAAGGTGGGAGGTATTAACCAAATGATACAAGTGCAAAGTGAATTAAACGTTGCTGATAATACTGGTGCAAAAATAGTTGAGTGCATCAAGGTGCTTGGCGGATCAAAACGTAGATATGCATCTGTTGGGGATAGCATAGTTGTTGCCGTTAAAGATGCAATTCCGAATGGAAAAGTTAAAAAAGGATCTGTTCATAAGGCAGTTATTGTTAGAACAAAAAAAGCAATTTACAGAAATGATGGAAGTACCGTTAAGTTTGACACTAATGCAGTTGTTATTACTGATGATAAAGGTGAACCAATTGGAACACGAATTTTTGGTCCTGTTACAAGAGAATTAAGAGTTAAAGGTCAAACAAAGATTATTTCACTAGCACCGGAGGTTTTATAGACATGATCAAAAAAGGAGCCCAAGTAGAAGTTATTTGTGGAAAAGACAAAGGTAAAAAAGGAGAAGTAATCGAAATTTTTAGAAAAATGAATAGAGCAAAAGTTAAAGGTATTAATATGATTAAAAAACATGAGAAAACAACAAAGGAAAAAAAAGGTGGAATCATATCAAAAGAAAATTTTATAGATTTTTCTAATTTGAGAGCTTTAGAAGATGAAAAGAAAAACGTTAGTAAGGATAAGAAAAAATGATACCAAGATTAAAAGAACATTATAACAAAGTTATTATTGAAGATTTGAAGAAAAAATTTTCAATGAAAAATAAACATATGGTACCAAAGCTTACAAAAGTGGTTTTAAATATGGGTTTAGGAGCTGATGCTAGTAATAAAACTGTTGTAAAAAATTGTATTGAAGATATGGGTTTAATAAGTGGACAAAAACCCGTTGTTACAAAGTTTAAAAAATCTATATCAAATTTTAAAACTAGAAAAAATGCTGCTGCAGGATTAAAGGTTACTTTAAGAAAAAAAAGAATGTACGAATTTGTCGATAGACTTGTAAATATTGCTTTACCAAGAATAAAAGATTTTAAAGGATTAAGCATCACTGGATTAGATAAATTTGGTAACTATAGCTTTGGTATTAAAGAACATGTCATTTTTCCTGAAATAAATTTTGATAAAGTTGATCGTATAAGAGGAATGGATATTACGATTGTAACAAATGGAACTAATAAAGAAACAACTCTATCCTTGTTACAGTCACTGAATTTTCCGTTTATTTTAAATAAAGAGAAAGGTAAGTAATATTTATGGCTAAAACTAGTGCAATTCAAAGAAATCTTAAAAGAATAAGAATGGTTAAAAAATATTCTAAAAAAAGAGAAAAACTTAAAAAAATTATAAAAAATAAAAAACTTCCACTTGAAGAAAGATTTAACGCTCAATTAAAACTATCAAAGCTACCAAGAAATTCAGC
>CEUS01032375.1_pt1 | contig 13983 bp, 15 predicted proteins | sample 427031 | NCBI WGS metagenome assembly CEUS01 (sample SAMEA2622837, study PRJEB7988) | marine metagenome | biome: marine biome (ENVO:00000447); feature: marine epipelagic mixed layer (ENVO:xxxxxxxxx); material: "saline water (ENVO:00002010), including plankton (ENVO:xxxxxxxx)" | depth 140 m | reverse complement strand
TATCATAACTTTCATAATTCAAGAGCATTAAGTTATACTATGAAAGATTTATATGATACAGGTCATGACATACAATTTCAAGCTAAATGGTTTTACAAACATTTATATCAAATGCCTTTTATAGAATCATTAGTAGAAAAGAATAGACAAATTATTAGAAACATATTTAAAGATGAACCAAGAACAGAAGTTAAAGATTTAGCAACGTATTTGTATTTTTCAAGATGTTTACGTGCAGATGAGATTTATCAATTTTGGCATAATAAAGATAAATTCCAAGAAGACTTATCAAAAGTGTATCCAGAAAAATTGGTTAAATACGATATAGCACAATGGAAAAAAGAATTTGATATGAGTATGTATGGTACAGATGCTCGTATAAAACCAACAGATATAATTGCAGTAGGGAGCGAAAGATAATGTGGAAAGAAATAGTTAAAAATGAAATATGGGAATATGATAACTTTCTTGATGATGCAACAATAAAAGAAATTAAAGATGATATGACTATGGCTGGTAAAACAGAACTTCAGCCTGGTGAAGCAATATTACCTAATTTTAGAAACTCAGGAGTAAATGCTACTACTTACAATTATACAGTTCATAGAACTGATATGCATAAAAATCAAAAGTATATTGACATTTATATGAATAAAGTAAATGAATTATTAGAGCCATTAACAAATACAAAAGTACCAACAACTAATTTAGAAGGATTGCAATTGTTTACAAAAAGTTTTAGTAAGCGAGGTTGGTATGATTTACACGTAGAGCCAATTAACAAATACGGATTGTATGCATTTCAACATTTTTTATCTACAGAAGATGGTGGCGAATTAATTTTTCCTAATAAGCAAAGTATTGAAAAATTTTTAGAAGAACACTCAGGACAAAAGGATCGTTGGCCAGAAAATGTTAGTTTAGTGGAGTCAAAGGGGTATCCGGTAAGATATTTGGATGACATTTCCATAAAACCCGTGTATAATAAGTGTGTGGTGTTTGCTATAGGTTCTGCCCATTACGTTACACCATTAAAAGGGGAAGTGTCAGAAGTATCAAGGCAAGTTGTTACAGGTTGGCCATATGCTACTAAAGATTTAATAGATAGCTTAGATAAAAATTGCAACTTTAATCACTACTTTGATTCTGAAGAATATAAAAAACCAGTAGAACAATGTCACTAGTGAAAAAATGTTAGAGATAAAAAACTTAGAAGTTACAGTACAAGATACTAAAATCATTAATGGTCTTAGCCTTACAGTTAATAAGGGTGAGGTTCATGCGATTATAGGTCCTAATGGTTGTGGCAAAAGTACTTTAGCAAATGCAATAGTTGGTAAAAATGATTATGAAGCAAATGGTATAGTAAAGATAAATGGAGATGATGTTTTTAAAATGGATGTTACTGAAAGGGCAAAAGCAGGATTGTTTATGAGTTTTCAATCTCCACCAAGTATTTCTGGGCTTACAAATTACAAAATAGTGCAACATCGTACATCTGATGTAAAAAAATATAAGCAAGATATTAAAAGTTTAAATTTATTAGACGATTGGGCAACTAGAGAGTTTAATGAAGGAGCTTCTGGTGGTGAACGTAAAAAAAATGAGTTATTACAATTATTACAATCTAATCCACAAATAGTTATACTTGATGAAGTTGATACAGGACTAGATGTTGATGCATTAAAATTAGTTACAAAAATAGTAAATGAATATAAAAACAAATATGGTTGGATAGTTATTAGCCATAATACAAAAGTATTAAAAGATTTAAATCCAACGTATGTGCATATAGTAAACAATGGTACTATAGTTGAAACTGGTAGTGTTGCTGTGTTGGATAAAGTAGATAAACAAGGATTTGCAAATGAATAATCATTATGTTGTAAGTGATAAGTTAGATTGTAAAATCAATCTTAATGAAAAAGATGCAGTAACTATAAACGTAAAAGAAAATGCCAAAGCCTGTTTATTTTTTAAAAATTCAAAAGGAACAAAATCTACAATTGATGTTACATTACAAGAAAATGCAATATGTGAAATGTTTGGATTTTTTAAAAATAAAAGTTTCGATACAGACATTAAAACAACTGTAGTTCATAAAGGTAAAAAGTCAAAATGTAATCAAGATTTTAGATTTGTCAATAAAAAAAGCAATACATCTTTTGAAGGAAAGATAGTAATACCAAAACATATAAGTGGTTGCGAAAGTCATATGCTAAACAAAAATATTTTATTAGATAATCAATCAGATGCATTTTCAAAACCAGAATTAGAAATACTTAATGATGATACAATTTGTACTCATGGTTGTACTATTGGAGCATTGGATGAGGAACAGTTATTTTATTTACAACATAGAGGATTAACATATGATGAAGCTGTTGAAGTATTAGTTGAAAGTTTTACTCATGGCAGAGTAAGGAGGTTTTACGTATAATGTGGAAAGAAGTAGTTCAAGATCAAGTATGGTATACAGAAAACTTTATAGATGAAAGTTTAGTTGATCAAACATTAGAAAAAATACGTAGTGCAGAAACTAAAGTGTTAGATGCAGATGAACAGCCACATATTATAAGTAAATCACATTATAATTATAATCATGTAAAATATAACATACGTGAAGATAAAATAGTATTAGCTGAAACTATTTTAAAATTAAACGAATTGTTTGATAAAATCCATAGACCTATTCTTATACAAGATATAGATAATAAAAATGTATTACAATTTACTACTAAAACATTTAGTAAGAAAAGTACCTACCATGTACATACTGAAAGGCGTGATATGTATGGTGACTTTGTTTTTATACATTATCTAACTACTGAAAAAGGTGGAGAGTTAATATTACCAGATCAAGATATATTGTCCGAACATTTTAGATTAAATCCAGATGGGCAAGCCAATTGGGAACGATTTAGACATGATTTAAAAATGGCAGGACAACGAGTATACCTAGCTGGTCCATTAACTATTAAACCAATAAGAAATACCTGTGTTGTAATGAGAGTTGGTATAGCACATTTTGTTAATCCAGTTATTAATGCTACAGAAAATTGTCGTGCTGTTATTACAGGATGGCCATTTGCTAATAATGAATGGCGTGAAGCTCAACGAAAAAATTTAAAACAAGAAATAGTAAATTAGAAATAATATTACTAGTATTGCTGGTACTTGTTGAATTAGCAACCATTCGATCCATTTTTTTATTTTATAGCTTAAAGGATCTTTCATTAGAATAAAAACTTTTGCCCTCTCGCAAATTCTTCATAGTTCATTGTAAGTTCCACACCTTTTTTAATCTTCTTTGTAGACACAAATGTTTTTTCAACAGTTATAGTAACCTTGGTACCTATTAATTTAAGATTAGCATCTTCACTATGATTTATATACGTATCTTCGCAATTCATGTTGTGAGTGTCATTAACTGGCATTTTTCTTGGTGCTTGTTCTTTTGGTAAAGCAGGACCTTCTAATGTTACAACAGTTTTGCCTTTAGGAATATCTTCCATAGCAAACCTACCATGTCCGTGTATATCTGAATCTTTTATTTCTGTTTTAAACAGCCACTGGTTGGGCATCTGCTATAGCCTTATGTTCTTTATAATCATTGTTAATACGCAATGAACCCATATTGTTAGTTTCGTTCCAATCAGAATCATTAATTTCTTGTAAGTCTGATTGATCTTTTAAACTAAACATTAAGCTGATTCTAGGTGTTTTACCTGAATTAACTACAGTATGTCTAAAGCCAATATTTAAAAAGTATGCTGATCCATCTGGTTCTAAATGATATGATTCTTCTTTACCTTTACGCCAAAAATAGTTTGTAGCTTCTTGTTCTGCAAATATAGGAACAATAACTCTTACGGCATACGTTGGATCGTAATCAATATGTGGAGTAAGTGTTTTGCCTGGATCAAGTCTAACAAGTCTTACTCTAATAGCATCTGCATTAAACGATTCAACTACTTCTTGAAAATAAGAACCTATGTATTTTTCTGTTGGAGTATTGTAATTGTGTTCATTAAGTCCAGGAGCAAGTCCTTTACCTAATCTAGATTTTAATTTATACTTTGCAATTTTACTAATTGCTTCATCACCAGTACCTGCTGTTTTACCCATTACTTCACAGCTTTCAACTGTTGGTGCTTCTGCATTAGGATCAAATTCAGTAAGATTGATTTGCTTAAAATGTTTATATACACTCATAACTAATTCGTGATTGTTTGAACACAATGCCTTATTAGTTTCCATTACGTCACCATAATCATTGGCCAACTTTAAAGCTTCTTCACGAAGTCTTTCAATATCAAATTTTTTATTTTGAAACTTCCACATTGTTGGAAGTTGATACTTTTTACGAATTAACATAGATTTCTTTCCTTATAACTTTACTACTTGTATTTATTATAAATTATCATGAGGTCAAAATCAACCAATAAATATGTAATATAAGCATATAACTTGTGATTTATAGAAAGCTAGTGTATAATAGTAATGATAGACCCAGAAAAAAATAAAGCAATTTGTCCATATCTTTTTAAAGGGGCATTGTTGGAGCATAGTCAAGGAAACATAAGACCATGCTGTAGATGGGAAACAGATGATGTTAGAGGCGACAATGTTTGGCCAAAGAAAAATTTTTTAATTAATAAAGATGAAAAATATAATTCATATTTTACAGAAGCTAGGCAACAGATGATAGATGGTAAACCAGTTTATGAGTGTAGAGGATGTATTACACAAGAAAAGCATGGAATTGAAAGTATGCGTACAAATGCGTTGAAAAATTTTGTAAACGACAATGAGAGCTTAATTAAAATAGAAGATTTATATAGAAAGCCTACAGGGTTGTTAAAAGAAATAACTGTACCAAAGTTAGAATATTTAGAAATAGAAAGTGGAAGATATTGTAATTTAAAATGTAGATCATGCGGTCCTGAATTATCCACAAGTTGGGATGAGGATTTAAAATTAAGTAAAGATCTTCAAAATCATTTTTTTGGTAATGAGCCAATAAAATGGAAGAACTTATTAGATGAAAAGTCAATAAATCAATATCTTGAAAGTATTGAATATGATACTATTAAAGATCTTAAAACAGTTAAAATAACTGGTGGTGAACCTTTTTTAAGTGATTCAGTTTTAAAATTTTTAAATAATTTAGTTGATTTTGATATTGCTAAAAACATTATTCTGGAAGTGTTTACAAATTGTAGTTTCTTTCCAAAAGAAAAGTACAGAGAAATTCTTCCAAAATTTAAGAGAGTTCATATTATTTTAAGTTTAGATGGTGTAGGTGAACACATGGAATTTCTTAGAAAAAAATCAAAATGGAAAGTAGTAGAAAAAGTATCTAAGTATTGGGAAGGGTTATCATTAAGCAACAAAAATATATATTTAGAAATAAATCATACAATAACTCTTTACAATGTTTTATATATTGGAGAATTTTTGTTTTGGATATTTAAGCATTTTAGTAGAGAATTATTAGAAAAGCATAGACCAGAATTAGGAGGATTTATTAAATCAACAGAAGTATGGAATCCTAGTTACCTATGTGTGAATAATACAAGTGATATTATAAAAGAAAAAATGCTATCATCTATAAAGTCTGATCAAATCTTGCTAGAAGAAAAGCTATTAAAATTAGGATACGATGAAGAATTTTTACTACGGTTTCATATAAAAACGGTGTTCATTGAATTGTATGATTTTATTAACGGTGCAGGAAAAGATAAAGTTAAAACGTTTATTGAGAAAGCTAATATGTTTGATTCAGTAAGAAAAGAAAATTGGAAAGAAACATTTCCAAAATTAGTAAAGATATTAAATGATTGATTATAAAAAACATAAAACATTTTGTCCATACCCTATAAAAGGAGCTGTGATTGAAGGATCAAATTCTATGATTAAACCTTGTTGTAGATGGGATACTAAAAATCATAAACTAGATACTGGTGTTCCTTTTAGTTATAATAATATTTGGAAAGATATTCGTACAAAAATGTTAAAAGGAGAATATGTTTCTGGTTGTGTTAAATGCTATAAGGAAGAAGCAGATGGAAATAGAAGTATGCGTACAAATGCCTTAAAGAATTTTGTTGATGATATTAAAGATGTTAATCATTCTATAAGAGGGCCATTTGGATATAAAGAAACTATTTTGAAAACAGAATTAGAATATTTAGAAATTGAATCAGGAAGATACTGTAATTTAAAATGTAGGTCATGTAGTCCTAATTTATCTACAAGTTGGGATGAAGATTTAAAAAATAACAAAGATGCTGAACAAAATTTTTATGGAGGGAATAAAGATATTCATCCAGAAATGTTAAGTAGGCCTAGCATTAATGAATCAATAGCAGAATTAACATATAATGATTGTAAACATTTAAAAGAAATAAAAGTTACTGGTGGTGAACCATTTTTAAGTGATGCGTTTCTTAAATTTTTAGAAAATTTAGTTGAATGGGATATATCAAAAAATATTACATTAGATATATTTACAAATTGTAGTTTCTTTCCAAAAGAAAAGTATAGAGTATTATTGCCAAAGTTTAAATGCTCGTATATAAATTTAAGTTTAGATGCAATTGGAAAACGTGCTGAATTTATAAGAAAGAAATGTAATTGGAGTATAGTAGAAAAAGTATCCCAATATTGGGAGCAAGAATCTTTAGAGCATGATAATATTAAATTACAAATTAATCATACTGTTAGTCTATTTAATGTTTTATACCTTAATGAGTTTATAATGTGGTGTGTAACAAACTTTAATCAAGACACATTTAATGATATTTCTTTTCTAGATCTTACAATTGTATACGGACCTGATTATTTGTGCCTAAATAATGTTAGTGAGGTATCTAAAAATAGAATAATAAGATCATTAGAATTACAAATAATAGAACTAAAACAAAAAGTAAATTTACAAAATGCTAGTAAATTATATGATCAAGTATTAAATACTATAAAGGGAAAAGGAACAAACTTACAAAGTATTTTTATTCAAAAAACAGAAATGTTCGATACTATTAGAAAAGAAAATTGGAAAGAAACATTTCCTGAGTTAGCAGAGGTATTAAATGTCTAAAACATTTTGCATAATGCCATTTATACATATGAACTTAAAGCCAAAAGGCTTTGTAAGTGCTTGTTGGCGTAATCATGATTCGTTAGGACATTATGGTGATAAAAAACTTAAAGAAATATGGAACAATGACAATTATAAAAATATACGTAAAAATTTATTAAATGGAGTGCAACATGAAGGTTGTAAAAGTTGTTGGGATATGGAGAAAGCAAATATAACATCAACAAGGCAACAATGTAATGAAGATTATAAAAAATATATTCCTAAGGTAATGGAAGAAGTTGTTGATGGTGAATTGCCAATGAATGTAAAATCAATTGAATTGCGTTTTGGTAATGTGTGTGATTTAAGATGTAGACATTGCTCATCGATATATAGTTCAACTTGGGCAGTAGCAGTAAACAAACATGACGATGTCAAACGATTATTTGACAAATATCAATTAACAGAAACAAGTACGTGGCGTGGAATTTCTAAATTACCAGTTGAAACATTTAATCAAGTAGTAAATGATATAGGACCAAGAGTAGAAGAAATAGTTATAGCAGGTGGTGAACCTTTAATACAGCCACAGCATTATGATGCTTTAGAAAGGCTTTTACCATATGCATATCATATTACATTAGAGTATAACACTAACTTGAACAATATCATATTACAAGGTAGACACGTGAGTGATCTTTGGGTGCATTTTAAAAATGTAAATTGTCGTGTTAGTATAGATGGAGATAAAAAGATACATAGTTACTTAAGAACAGGAAGTGATTTAGAAGCAATTGAAAATAATATTAAAACATTAAAATCTGAATTGCCGGCCAATCAGTTTAATTTAACAACTACCTGTACGGTTTCTTTATATAACATTTCTAGATTTGATGATATAATTGATTATTATGTATCTTTAGATTGTCCGTTCCATTGTAGTTTAGTTCAATATCCAGAGGCCTTAAATATTCAATATATTCCAAAGAAAATGAAAGACATTATAACAAAAAGAGTTTATAATAAAATAGATAAGTTAGGAAACATTAAGGAGAATCGTTTGGCCAAGATAATTAAATGGTCAAACTATGTATTAGATTACATGAATAATACTAACATTAATAATAATATGTTGCCATCTTCAGCAAAAGAATATGTTGAAACTATGGATAGATTAAATGGAACAAACTTTTTAGAAGTGTATCCAGAGTTTAAGGAGTTTTGGCAATGAACGATTTAAAATGGAGTGAATATGATTTTACAAAAATTCCGTACGATGATCTCGTTCGTGTGGGACAACGTACTATGCTGTATCGGGATCTTTTTACAGTCAGTTGGCTTCTTGGTAGGTTTTGTAACTATAGGTGTAGCTACTGTTGGCCGTATGCTAGGAGTGACAGAAAAGATCATAGGCCTACTGAGTTATGTCTTGCCACCATTGATGAGATCAAAAGACAAGCGAGAGATAGAGGATTTAATTCTTTCCACTTCTCACTTTCTGGCGGCGAGCCTACATTTCATCCTGGTTATATTGATATTCTACAGCATCTCGCTGATGATACGCCAAATACTAATTATACTTCTGTCCATATGACAAGTAATTGTTCTAGAAATATGAAATGGTTTGAAAAATATGTACAAGCAGTCGCACCGTTCCATAGAGCCAGTATCACGGCTTCTTACCACAGGGAACACGTTAACACACAAGAAAAAAGATCAGAGTTCGCAGACAAATTATGTTATGCACAAGAACACGATGTCCAAGTTACAATCAACCAAGTTATGGTACCAGAATGGTTTGATGAACTATATGAGGAATCATTATACTTCCACGATAGAGGTATTAACGTTACGCTCAAACCTCAATCGGATCCAACAGCGTCAACGGTTGTTGAAGGCTACACGGATGAAATGCTTCAAAAGTTATACAATGGTATGCCACAACGAGGATTTACAGAGGAAAAAAATAAACACGTAGAAAGACCAAAACCTACATTTAAAATAGATGATGATAGAACATTGCAAAAGCAAACATATTCAGAAGGTGTGCCACAGCATTTTCAAGTAGAGTTTAAAGACAAAGATAACAAAGCATGGTTTATGGATCAAGCAGAAAGATTTAATGCGTTTAATTTTAATAAGTTTAGCGGATGGGAATGCTCATCTGGATATAGATCAATTATTATTAGAGAACCAGATGGCAGTATAAAAAGGAGTTATAGTTGCCATGATGAACCACTTGGAAATATTGAAACAGGATTTAAATTATTTGACAAGCCAGAAAAATGTATATCACCAAGTTGCGTATCAAGTGCTGATTCAAAGATACCAAAAAGAGCTAAAGGAACTAAATTACCTTTATGGCCAGGAGATAAATCATACGCATGAGCGAATTAATAAAAAAGTTTGAAACAAATTTTGATTTGTATAAGATGATTGACTGTTTAGAAACTGTTGTATCTAAAACACCATGGCACTCTAAAGAAAATCAAATTGCCATTCAAGTTAGAAATGGTAGTACAGATTGGCATGATGGTTTAGGTAAAGCCGCAGTACAAACAGATAAAGGTTGGGAAGAATCTGTAAATGAGCAAGAGTATACACATATTCATCCTGAGCTTAAAGGATCATACTTTGAAGAAGTATTAAACAATTTACCTTTTAAACCTGTTAGAGCTAGGCTTATGCGTTTAATACCAAAACGTTGTTATTCAACACATTATGATTTTACTGGAAGATATCATTTAGCATTAATAACAACTCATCATGCACATTTTGTTTTTGTAAAAGATCAGAAAGTAATTCATATACCATCAGATGGATGTTTATATTATGTAGATACAACTAAAATGCATACAGCATTAAACGGTGCTACAGAAGATAGAATACATTTAGTAATAGGAGAAGCTAATGAGTAATATTGTTGAAAAAGAAAAACTTAATATTACCAATGAAATGTTTGGAGAAAGTAAAGCAATTCATTCTCCAGTTGATTATAAAATTAAAAATAATTTAAAAACATCAGTTGGTACTTATGTTGAAAGCACAAATGAAAACGACAAAACGCCTTCTGTTAAAAGAAGAAAACGTTGGGAAAATTGTCAAGAACAAATTCGTACGTTTTTAAATCCAATAGTAGATTTAAGCAGTTTAAAATATGCTTATCCAACAAATGGTATACATGAAAGTATTGATTGGATGTGTAATAAAATTGGAGCATATCAAGTTTTTGAAGGTGAATATAGGTATTCAACGTTTATGAAAAAGCCAATTCGTGTAGCAAAAACAGTAGATGATATTATACCTGGAGTACCTTTGTATATGAGTAATCCTTTTAGTGCAACAGGAAATTTTGATAAAAGGTATGATGAAGTTTGTGAAACTTATAAAGATGTTCCTGTTTACTTAGACATGGCTTTTATTGGAACAACAGGTCCACATATAGTTAAAATATATCCAAATGTTGAACAAGTATTTTGGAGTGTTTCTAAACCATGGGGGCTTGGGTTGTTAAGAGCAGGAGTAAGGTTTTCACGTGAGGTGGAAGTAATACAAAGAGAGTTACAAGGTGTTGGGTATTTTAACCATGCTAACATTGATGTATTTAGAGAAGTTATATTATCAAGTTCTGTATTTGCTAAAAAAGAACAATATGGAAATTTACAAAAGCAAATATGTGAACAATTTAATTTAATTCCTAGTGATAGTTATTTACTGGGAACTACAAAAGATGAAGAATGGAGTAGATTTAAAAGAGAGGACGGAACTAATAGAGTTTGTTTAACACCAGCATATGAAAAGGTAATGAATGATTAAAGTTTTCTTTATAGCAAAAATAAAAAATTTTGATGAAGAATATTATGATTATAGTAAAAGAGTTAGAGAAAAAGCAGAGACTATGCCCGGGTTCATAAATATTATATCAGAAGAAAAAGATGATGTTGAAATTACAATTAGCTCATGGAAAACAAAAGAAGATGTAGAAGCTTGGAGGAAAGATCCATTGCACATGGAAGCAAAAGCAAAAGCAAAAGAATGGTATCATTGGGTTAAAGGAATTCACGTAGAGGCAGTAGATGAGTAAACGTATAGCAATAACAGGAAATACTAAAAGAATAGGTAAAGCAATATACGAAGCATTTCCAAATTCAGTTGGATGTGGCAGAGGCGATGGCGGTGATATTACAACTATAGAAGGAAGAACAATGATACTTCATCAAGCAATGAGGTGTGATGTGTTTATTAATAATGCTCATGATGGTTTTAGTCAAGTTGAAATGTTGAATATGATGTTTACTGCTTGGAAAGATAAAGAAGATAAACATATTATTAATATTGGTACTGATGCTGTACCTTATACAGATTGGCAAGTTGTTCATAGGCAATATCCTATTGAAAAAATGGCTCTTCATGCTCAAGCTGAAATGTTACAAAGTCAAGAACGTAAATGTAAGATAACAACTTTAGCATTAGGTCATGTAGATACAGAATTTAATAAAGAATATAATGGTCCTAAATTGTCGTACAATAGTATTGTAGATACAATTAAATGGGTTATAGATCAGCCAACAGAAATAAAATTTATAGTAGTGAGTGCAAAATGATAAATTGGCTAATTAAAAAACCAAGTTATACAATATTGTGTAATGAGATATTTTATAATAAAGATAAATCAATCTCTTGTGAAATAATAATTCCTGAGGTAGTTAATAATGCTAAAGTTAAAACTATAGGGATTTGGCATTCAGGAGGAATAGATTCAACAATGTTGTTGTATTTGTTAGCTAAAATAATAAAAGATAATAAGTTAGATATAAACATTCAACCAGCAACTGTCGGAATAGATTCAAGTAATAAATCTAATCTTTTAAAATATTTAAAACAATGGCATACAGCTCTTATAGAAAATCAAGATGTATCTAAAATAATAGCAAATCTTGAAGGACATAATTTATCAAATTATATAACAGGTCCAATGCATTCAAAAGCTACAATTGATAAGATTAGTAAGTTATTAGATATTGATTTTATATTACCACAAATAGTATCGTTTGCAGACCTAACACTTAAAAGTGTTTGGAATGGTTATTTTGATACAGAAAAAGAAAATATAAAAAACGGAGTATGGAATATTTTGTATACAGGAAGAAATGCAGTTCCACCAGATGAATTATTTGATAGAAGTCCATTTCATGAGATGATTCCATTTTGGGAATCTAGAGAGCCTGGAGTTGTACACGAAACAATTTCAGATGATGGATCAGAATCAAAACCTTTTAGCAATGTAGATAAAAAATTTATAGCTGAATTATACGAGCAGTATAATTTATTAGATGAATTGTTTCCATTAACAAAATCGTGTTTTGATCCTTATGTTAATGGAACAAAAGGTTGTGGTAAATGTTTTCATTGTTTTGAAAAGCAATATGGATTTGGAGAATATTAATGAGTAAAACATATTGGGGTATATGTGGGTTAGGACATGATGGTGCTCTGTCTGTTGTTAAAGATGGTGAAATACTTTTTGCTGGGCATACTGAAAGATATACAAGGCAAAAGAATGATCCAGATTTATGTCCAGAAATTATTAATGAAGCATTAGAATATGGTGAACCAGATAAAGTTATTTGGCATGAAAGACCATGGCAAAAAAAACGTAGACAATTATATTCAGGACAATTTAATGAAGCATTTAGTCTAAGTAACTTGCCATCACAATATATGAAAACAGTTTTTAAAACTAAATTAAGTTATGTTGGCCATCATAAATCACACGCGGCGGCAGGAGCATTTACATCTCCATATGAATCTGCCTGTGTTATAGTAGCAGATGCAATAGGTGAGTTTGATACAATTTCAATATGGGATTATGTTGCTCCAGGTAAATTAACAAAATTAAAAACGTATCAATATCCAAATAGTTTAGGATTATTATATTCAGCATTTACACAAAGAGTCGGGCTAACACCAAATGAAGAAGAATATATTCTAATGGGTATGGCGGCGTATGGTGAGCCAAAGTATGCTGAAGATATTGAAAGAACATATTTTAGTAAACAAGATCCATTTAAATTAATGCAAAATGTTCATGCAGGAGTGCAAGATTGGATGCCTCATATACCAATGATCGATGATCAATTTAAGTATGATACTGCCGCATCAATACAAATGGTAATTGAAAAGAAAGTATTAGAATTATTTAATATGGCAAAAACATTAAGTTCAAAAAAGAATTTAGTATGGATGGGAGGTGTTGCATTAAATTGTGTAGCAAACTCTTTATTGTTGAGGAAGAATCAAAATATATGGGTTATGCCTAATCCAGGTGATGCTGGTAATTCATTAGGCGCCGCGGCACTAGGGTATGGTGGTAAAGTAAATTGGCAAGGACCTTTCTTAGGTACAAACATTGAAGGAGACTATCCTGTTGATTCTGCCTGTGAAGCATTAATGAAAGGAAATATTATTGGTGTAGCAAGTGGTAGAGCAGAGTTTGGTCCTAGAGCATTAGGTAATAGATCATTACTTGCTGATCCACGTGGTAGTAAAATTAAAGATAGAGTAAATGAAATTAAGAAGAGACAAAAGTTTAGACCGTTTGCCCCTGCTATACTTGAAGAACACGTACATGATTATTTTACAATGCCTGGTGGTATTACGTCATCACCATATATGCAGGCAGTTGCAATATGTAGAAAACCACAAGAGTTTCCAGCAATTATTCATGCTGACGGAACTTCTCGTGTACAAACAGTTACACAAAAAGAAGCTCCAGGATTTTATAATTTAATTAAAAAGTTTTATGATGAAACAGGCTGTCCAATGCTTTTAAATACGTCATTAAACATTAAAGGTGAACCTCTGGTAAATACTAGAGCACACGCAGATGCGTTTGAAAA
>CEUS01108948.1_pt1 | contig 13988 bp, 13 predicted proteins | sample 427031 | NCBI WGS metagenome assembly CEUS01 (sample SAMEA2622837, study PRJEB7988) | marine metagenome | biome: marine biome (ENVO:00000447); feature: marine epipelagic mixed layer (ENVO:xxxxxxxxx); material: "saline water (ENVO:00002010), including plankton (ENVO:xxxxxxxx)" | depth 140 m | reverse complement strand
GAGATGCCGCAGAAGATACCTTCGTCAGTCGCCAGTTGGCGCGCTGATTGAAAGGCCGCTTCAGTGGATACGGGTATGATCTCGTCGTAGGCCGACTGGTCCAGAGTATCGGGAATAAATCCCGGTGCTGTGCCCATGATCTTGTGTTTGCAGGCGATGCCTTTGGAGAGAATTGGAGAATCCTCGGGTTCTGTGGCAATGATCATTAGATCGGGAATCCGGTTCTTCAGGTGGGTTGAAAGGCCCGATATAGTCCCGCCGGTACCAGTGGTACAGACGATGGCGTCGAGTTTCTCACCGAAGTCTTCATAGATTTCGTTCGCGGTAATCTCATGCGCCGCAGGATTGGCTGGATTGTAGTGTTGGCCGACAAAGAAATAGCCGTTCTCTTCAGATAATAGCCGGGCTTCTTCTATTGCACCGACCGTGCCTTTGTCAGCTGGCGTCAACACCAGTTCTGCACCATAGGCAAGCAGTATCTGCTTGCGTTCCGCACTCATGTCTTCAGACATCACAAAAATCGCCCGGTATCCCTTAACAGCGGCGACCATGGCGAGCCCAATGCCAGTGTTGCCGGAAGTGGGTTCAATAATTGTGTCGCCAGGATTCAAAGCGCCCCGTTGTTCGGCATCCTCAATCATGTTCAGAGCAGGCCTGTCTTTGACCGAACCAGCCGGGTTGAAGCTTTCCAGTTTTACCCAGAGTTCGTGTGCAAGGTAATCGGTAAAACTGTTCAGCCGAACCACCGGCGTCCGGCCGACAGTCTGCAGGACGTTGTCAAATTTCATGGAGCATATTCCTGGCGCAGGCCCGGGTAGTGACGAATCATCACTGTATAGTGTATACCGGTGTTGCACAAAGTACTGCCGGACCTGGGTAAACGCAGGATCTGCACTGTCTGTTGTACGCGGGCTTGGCTGGCATATGAATAGCGAGGGGGATTATTGAAGAGTATCTGTGTATTCTGTGGTTCTCATAATGGCACCCGTGAAGGTTACAGGGTAGAGGCGGCTAGACTCGGTCGCACGCTGGCTGAGCGGAATTTGGGTCTGGTCTACGGCGGTGCCAGTGTAGGGTTGATGGGTGCAGTTGCTGATGCCGTCATCAACGCCGGGGGTAGGGCAGTTGGCGTAATACCACAGTCCCTGATCGATATGGAAATTGCGCACACCGGATTGGCAGATCTTCATGTTGTCGCGTCGATGCACGAGCGAAAGGCGCTTATGGCGCAACTGTCAGATGGCTTTATCGCCCTTCCCGGTGGAATTGGTACTTTGGAGGAATTGTTTGAAATTATGACCTTCGCTCAATTGCGCTTTCACCAGAAACCCTGTGGTCTGCTCAATATCGAAGGTTACTACGATCAGCTGATCGGCTTTCTGAACAACGCCCAGGCGCAGGGATTTGTGAGTTCAGCACAAATCCGTTATCTGCTTGTAGATCAGACGGTAGATGGGTTGTTGGACAGATTTAACGGAATATGAATTCGGCGTTTGCCAGTGAATACAATTGACGCCTTAGATCTCGCCCATGTACGCAGTTTCTAGAAAATGTCAATAATTCCGGTTATTCTTTGTGGTGGCTCGGGCACTCGGTTGTGGCCGCTTTCGCGCCAGCTGGTTCCCAAGCAATTTTTGTCTGTCGCTGGTGATAACACACTGCTGCAGGATACGGTCATACGGCTTACCAGTCTCGACCTGGCTGCTCCGATGTTGGTCTGTCACGAAGACCACCGTTTCAGTGTCGCAGGCCAGCTCTCGATTCTAGATCTTGATCACCAGGGGATAATTCTTGAACCTGTGGGACGAGACACGGCCCCCGCAACAGCGATCGCCGCATTAGAAGCGCTGACACTGGCTGAAGATCCGGTATTGCTGGTTTTGCCAGCAGACCATGTGATGTCGGATCCCGCAGCTCTGGGCCAGGCGGTCTCCAAAGCGGCAGAAGGCGTGAAGAAGGGGCATCTCGCACTGTTTGGTGTGGTACCAAGTGCTCCAGAAACTGGATATGGCTATATCCGTCGTGGCGCTGAGCTTCTCACTGACTTATATCGGGTCGACGAGTTTGTTGAAAAACCCGATCATGACACTGCCTGTCAATACCTCGCCGACGGTGACTATTTGTGGAACAGCGGAATGTTTATGTTCAGTGCAAAAGATTATCTGGAGGCACTGCAGGCTTACAGTAAGACTATCTATGACAACTGTCACGAGGCATACCAGACGCTGGTTCGGGAACAGGAGTTTGCACGACTTTCAGAAGAGTCTTTTTCCAAATGCCCAAGCAATTCGATCGATTACGCCGTAATGGAACACACAGCGGCAGCTGTGGTCATGTCGCTTAATGCCGGATGGAATGATGTTGGGTCCTGGTCTTCATTGTGGGCCATCGGTGATAAAGATGAACACGGTAACGTGTTGCGGGGAGATGTGCTGATTGAGGACACTCGAAATACCTATGTCCATGCAGAAAATCGCCTGGTGTCCACGCTGGGAGTTAATGATCTAGTGATTGTCGATACACCGGATGCCTTACTGGTGTCGGCACGTGAAAATGTAGAACGGGTTAAGCAAGTTGTTGCCAGATTAAAAGAAAAAGATCGTCCTCAATATGCGATGCACCGTAAGGTTTTTCGGCCGTGGGGAAGCTATGATTCTCTTGAGATCGAGACTGGATTTCAGGTCAAGCGCTTGACGGTATTGCCCGGGGCTCGTTTATCGTTACAAAAGCACCGGCACCGGTCCGAGCATTGGGTCGTGGTCAGTGGTACAGCACGGGTCACCTGCGGTGACCAAGAATTTACATTGCAACCGGAGGGGTCCACATTTATCCCAGCGGGCACAATCCATCGTTTGGAGAATCCTGGTAGTGAGATGCTGGAGGTTATTGAAGTGCAGACCGGTAGCTATCTTGGCGAAGACGATATCGAGCGCTTCGACGATGATTTTAACCGATCATAAGTCGGGACTGATGTTAGCTGGCCACTCGAAGAGGCGAAATTCAGGATCACCAGCGAATGTTTTTAGGGCGATAGCGGCGCGGTAGCCTCGAGGTGCTGCAAGGTCCCACAGCCGGGTAAGGTTGAGGTCGGAGGGGCACCAAGGCGTCGCTAGAAGCTGCGGTGCGCTCGTGGGGTTTACGCTGACAGAGAACTGTGACAGTGGTAGCGACAGGCCCCGACCATGTACTTTGATGTAAGCCTCCTTGCGGGTCCAGCAGGCAAAGAATGCCTGTTCTACCCTGGATGCATTCATCCCTTGTAGCTCAGAGCATTCCAGCTCGGAAAAAAACCGTTTGGCCAGACGCAGTCGATAAGCCGGAGAGTAGGGTCGAATACGTTCAATATCGACACCAACATCGCATTCATGCGACAGTGCGAATAAAGCATGTTCCCCTGAATGTGACAGATTAAAGTTAATGCCGTGTGCCTGGGAAGCCGTCAGGGCTGGCCGGCCATGGCGGCCGTAGATCAGTTGGATTGATCTGGCTGGGTGTCCGGTATAGGCAGACAGGAGTTGGCGCAGTACACCGCGGGCAATGGTAAAACGGATCCTATCGCAGTCCGAGATGAAGCGGACTGCACGGGTTTGTTCGTCGCCAGAAAGGAGTTGGTTCAGGTTTGCGATGTCGGATTCGGCCTTGGAAAAACTCAAAGACCACACATGAACTTCACCGGCCTGAATGGTTGCGCTGGATGTTGCCATATTATTCAGCGGTTCGTTTCTACGCTTTTGAATCTCAGTTTGGGGGCAAACACAATTATGGCGACTCCCGTGAGTACGATCAGCCCGCCGCCAAGTACAAGCCACGACGGCCTTTCGCCGAGCAACAACATGCTGGACGCGATCGTGAATATAGGCAACAACAATAAAACAGGCATGACCTGTGACATCGGATTCCGGGAAAGCACCGTAAACCAGATCCCGTAACCTGCTATGGTCATGACGATACCAAGGTACAGCACTGTACCCCAGCCTACCCAGGTTGCTGCGCCAAGCGCATTGAATTGACCTGTTTCAATTAGAAAAGAGCCGGCCAACATCTGAGGTCCGGCAAAAACTCCAATCCAGCCGATAAGTGTCAACCCGCTGACCGCTCCGTGAAGTCGTTTGACCATAAGCTGTCCAATTGCCCAAGTCATTGCCCCGCCTGCAGTCAGTAGAATCGGAAGCCCTTGCCCGCGAACCTGTGGTTGACCGGCAATCAGCACGATACCTAGAAAGGCCACGAGCATGCCGAGCCATCGCTGATAACCGGGATGCTCCCGAAGTACGATCGCAGCCAGGAGCACGCTGAACGGTACTTCCAGATGGACGATGATGACAGCCAGGGAGGCATCGATTCGGGACAGGCCTGTGAAGGTCAGGCCGTATTGGATCGATGAGCCGATCAGGGCGATCCAGAATATATCTTTAAGGTGCCCTCGTGGAACCGGCAGGAACCAGATCAGGAGTGCGGCTGCTAGAGTAAACCGCATCCCCATCAGGAACAGGGGCGGAAATTCCCCCAAGCCAGCCTTCGCAATCGTAAAGCCCACTCCCCAGATGAGCGGGACACTGGCAGCAATGAATAAATCTCGTGTTTTCAATCAAAAGAGCCTGATGAGATTCTGCGATAATCCTGTGGCAAGAAAGCAGTAGCGTAACAGGTAATCAGTGGGAGGAATCGCTTTCTACAGACTGTGAGGTGCGGCCCGATGGCAGACGGCATGAAAGTACGTTGAATGAAAACGAAACATCATAAGTTGTTGCAGATGCACGATGCCTGTTAACAATCTGCGGATAGGATGGCTGGTTGCGCTTGCCGTGGTGGGTTGCGCAGTCCTTAGCTTTTCCGGTCGGGCTGTGGGTGATGAATTGTCCAAGATGGGGCGGTGGGTGACCTACCCGGTAGTAGGTCAGGGCGCGGCCACTTCGGTGCTCGGACTTTCAGAACCGGCCCAGGTATTCGGACTGGCAATGGCACGCCGTAGGTTCTCTGGCCTGACCTTTGCAGGCCAGGGATCGCACCTGTCAGTGCTATCGGGCCACTATGCTGGGGTTGACTCTCGTTTGTTTCATCCCTCTGGCGATCGACCTGTGGATTATCAGGGTGGTGCTATACGCTACAGCGTTGCGCTGGCCTATGTCGACCTAGGCGGTGTGCGAATCACCAGTTCCGGTGTGGGTGACCGCCACAGCTGGTACGGCGGCATCTCGACTGATGTGTTTTCCAGCAGCCTTTTCCGCATAGAACGAGAAGACGGTGTGGCGGCCTATGCCGCTGACATCTGCGCAAAGATGCGCGATACCACGCTCACGGTACGGCAGATTGAGGCGAGGTCTGCCTACGATCGACAGGTGAACTTGACGTTACCTTTTACTTTTCGCATCTATCCTCAAGCCAAGCTGGAGCTCGAGTTTCATCAGGGGCGAAGCCAGCGTTTTTCAGGATCGAACAGTGAGCGGCTCATGCTGACTTTACGCGGCAGATTTGGTCGCTCACCCCAGTTGGCGCTTGCTGCTGGCCAAGAGCGTGGTTTAGGCGATGGTGTACGCGATGTAGCGGTACTTGGTGCGACTGCGGTCGCAGTAGCGTTAATTGCCAGTTCTGGTGATGCGGACACTGATTCTATAAGCCGCTGGTCGAGGCAGCACGATGCGGCGTGGAATGTATTAAATGACATTAATCCAACGTCGGTCAGTGAAAACGTCGAGTACGGAAGCTGGGTCTACCGCAACGCCGATGCGACCTTCAGTGCACTCAGTCCAGTTAGAGGTACTGTGAACTCGGTTAATATTGGTTCCCCTAACCAGGTGCCGTCCGGTACGGTTGCGACCGCCAGTTATCACACGCACGGCGGTGACGACCCGCTGTATGACAGTGAAAACTTCTCCCCCACTGATTTAATTACGGACAATCTTTGGAAGGTGGATGGCTATCTGGGCACTCCGTCGGGAGCTTTCAAGTTTCACAATTACGTTTCCGGTGAGGTGTCGCGGTTGGGCACGATAGCCAACTGAATCCCGAGATTGGGCAGGTCTGGGCCGGTATGGGAAAAGGACGTTTGAAAACCACCACCCTATTTCATGATGAGGTGACTTGGTGCCGAGTCACAAGCTACCATAAATGACTGAATCAGATTAAAAAGCACCTAAACTATTTTGGAGCGCACACAATGTTGAGTACCGACATTAGAACAACACCGCTTTTTGTGCAGAACAAAGGTCCTTATCAATGGGCGTACGGGGTGACCTACGGTGCCAAAATTATTCTTGTCGGAGTCCAGTTGGCATCCGACGTGATCTCCAGCCCTGAGTTGAGTCTAGTTGAGGACCGTTTGCCGGTTGTTTCGGGTCCAGGCTTTGGCTTTGAGAATGATTCAGATGCACTGGCCAGGGCAGCAGAAGTGCATCAATCAAGTCTGTCTGCCTCCGATGGGCGGGTCTAAAGAATGGAGTCAAAAAAATCCTATGATGCAATCATTATTGGGGCAGGTGTAATCGGTTGTGCTACAGCGTTTGAGCTGGCGAAACGTGGGCTCAAAACGCTGAATGTCGATGCATTACCGACGTCCGGGTACGGGTCGACATCCTCCAGTTGTGCTGTCATCCGAGTGCATTATTCAACTCTTGATGGCACGGCATTTGCCTATGATGGTTACTTCGACTGGAAAAACTGGGCAGACTATATCGGGATAGAGGATGACTCGGGATTAGCCCGGTTTCGTGAAACCGGGTGCCTGGTGATGAAAACCAAGGACAACGGCTATCTCGAAAAGATTATTCAAAATACAGAAGCACTAGGCATCCCTTACGAGCTATGGGATACCGAAAAAATCCAACAGGTGCTGCCGATCTATGATCTGAAATGCTTTGCACCTGCCAAGTCAAGAGATGATCAAGCATTTGGGCTGCCGACCGGCGGCGTGCTTGGTGGGGGTGTATATTTTCCCACGGCAGGTTATGTGACAGATCCCCAGCTGTCAGCCCACAATCTTCAGCGGGCAGCAGAAGCAAACGGTGGGGCTTTCAGATTTAACTCTGAAGTCACATCCATTCTTGTAAAAAGCGGCCGAATACAGGGAGTCACACTGTGTGACGGAACGCAGTTCAGTACGCCCATCGTGGTTAACGTTGCCGGGCCCCATTCGTCGAAAATAAACAAGCTGGTATCGGCAGACAAAGACATGAGAATTACGACGCGTGCACTGCGACAGGAAGTCGCCCACATACCGGCACCGCAGGGCTTTGATTTTGAAAACCGGGGTCTTGTGGTCTCTGACAATGACATCGGCGTCTATTGCCGTCCTGAAACCGGAAATCACATTCTCGCGGGCAGCGAAGATCCTGAATGTGATCCGCACGACTGGGTAGACGCAGATGATTTCAGCCGAGATTTCACCGAGCAATGGACAACTCAGGCATTGAGGTTGGGACAGCGAATTCCGGAGCTTGCGATCCCAAGCCGGATGCGTGGAGTGGTCGATCTGTATGACGTTACTGAGGACTGGCTGCCGATTTATGACCGAAGTGCTGTAGACGGTTTCTATATGGCTTGCGGAACCAGCGGCAACCAGTTCAAAAATGCACCGGTTGCGGGAAGGCTTATGAGTGCGCTGATTGATTATTGCGAATCCGGTAATAACCATGACCAGGTCCCACTTCAGTTTGCGCTGGGCAATGTCGATCATGTGCTGGATACTTCAACGATGTCGCGGTTGCGGGAGATTAATCCGGAAAGCAGTTTTTCTGTGTTGGGTTAGATTGTTGAGCCACTGCTTGCCGTTCATCCTGCTCGCGTCAACATATAGGGCGATAATATGAAAGCAGCAGTCTGTCGGGAATTTGGGGCGCCATTGTCTGTGGAGGAGATTGGCCTTGCCGATCCAGAATCCTACGAGGTCAGGGTCAAGCTGAGCGCCTGCGCAATTTGTCACAGCGATATCACCTACATGGATGGAGGATGGGGTGGTTCGCTGCCTGCTGTATTTGGACACGAGGCTGCAGGTGTCGTGGAGCAGATCGGTAACGGGGTGACACGTGTAGCAGTGGGTGACACCGTGGTGGTTACCCTGCTCCGGTCCTGTGGTGACTGCTACTACTGTTCCAAAGATCACCACAGCCTCTGTGAAACCATATTTCCACTGGACACGACCTCACCGCTCCAGGATCGATACGGCAAAACTCTCGGTCACGGGTTACGCACGGGTGCATTTGCCGAACAGGCCGTGGTTCACGAATCCCAGGTACTGGGGATTCCCACGTCAGTACCGATGACCAGCGCTGCTCTGCTGTCGTGTGGCGTGATCACAGCTTTCGGTGCTGTCAAGAATGTTGCCCGTGTTGTTCCCGGCAGTTCGGTGGCGACTATTGGCACAGGTGGTATCGGTTTGAACTGCATACAGGGTGCGGCGATCTGTGGCAGTAAGGTCAACATTGCGATTGACCTGGTGGACGAGAAGATACAGGCCGCGCTGCGGTTGGGTGCTACCCACGGGATCAATCCTGTAAACAGTGACATAAAAGATGAGATTGAACGGTTGACGGATGGTCGAGGTGCAGACTATGTCTTCGTTGCTGCGGGTAGCGCCACTGCAGTCGAACAGGCACTAACACTGGTGCGTCGGGCTGGCATGGTGATTCTTGTGGGCATGACTGCCGAAGGTGTTACAGCGCAATTTAAAACACTCAATCTCGCAAACGACGCGATTCAGTTGGTCGGCAGCAAGATGGGCCAGACATATCTTGATACCGATATTCCCCCTCTGGTCGAACACTATCTGGACGGAAGCTTGAAACTCGATGAACTGGTGTCAGAGTGTTATCCCCTGGAAGGGATCAATGATGCAATAACTGCAGTAAAACAGGGCCAGGCCTTGCGCAACGTGATTGTCTTTGATTCCTGAAGCGCTGTCTTTCTTGCAACAGGGTTAGCTATGTCGAGTGTCAAAATTACACGCATAGAAACGTTCAGTCGCGAATACCTGGCTTTCGTCAAGGTCACAACCGAGGATGGCGCTTACGGCTGGGGTCAGGTCGCGCCTTACAATGCCGATATCACGGCACGGATTGTTCACCGGCAGATCGCGCCCTGGGTGTTGGGTGAACCGTGTGCCGACATCCAAACACTGGTGGATCTCATTCCGCTCAGAGAGCACAAGTTTCCAGGCTCCTATCTGCGACGTGCATTGGCAGGGCTTGATACCGCATTGTGGGACTTGGGTGGGCGTAACCAGGGAAAGAGCGTGTGCGAGTTATTGGGGGGGTCACCTGGAAAGTTACGTGTTTATGGCTCAAGCATGCGGCGTGACATCAAGCCAGAAGCTGAGGCCGAACGGCTTTGTAGATTACGACAGGAATTTGGATATACAGCCTTTAAGTTCAGAGTGGGTGCTGAATGTGGGGCGGACATCGATGAATGGCCGGGTCGGACTGAAGCAATCGTGCCGGCGGTTAGGAAAGGACTGGGCGACGATGTCGCATTACTGGTCGATGCCAACAGTGGCTTTTCCCCCGCCAGAGCGATTGAGGTGGGGAAGATGCTCGAGCAGTACGGCGTCGAGCATTTTGAAGAACCCTGCCCATACTGGGAGCTGGAGCAGACACAGATGGTTACACAGGCGCTCAGCCTCGATGTGACAGGCGGTGAGCAGGACTGCGAACTACCGACCTGGCGGAGAATGATCGACATGCGTGCTGTTGATATCGTACAGCCCGATGTGTGTTATCTGGGGGGCATGGTGCGCACCATGGAAGTTGCACACATGGCAGCAGCAGCCGGGATGCCTTGTACACCGCATTGTGCGAATCTATCTATGGTAACGCTGTTCACCATGCACCTTTTGCGGGCTATCGAGAATGCGGGAAAGTATCTCGAGTTTTCGATTGAAGGTCCGGAATATTACCCCTGGCAGGATGGTTTGTTTATCGAGTCACCGTTTTCTGTTGACAACGGCCAGGTGGAGGTGACGGACAGGCCGGGCTGGGGTGTCGACATCGATCCGATCTGGCTCGAATCGTCGGAACATCTGATGAGTGAGGTGTGATCGACAGTTGAATGTCAATTGTAGAATTTACGGTTTAGCAGTTGGGAAGAATGCCTGCTGGCCCAGGATTCTGTAGTTAGCAATCAGTGTCTGTCCGGTCTCTGAGAGCATCCACTCGATAAAAGTCTGACCGTCGCGGGTCTTGATGTGGGGATGTTTTTCGGGATTTACGAGAATGATGCCATATGGGTTAAACAGCGGCGGGTCACTCTGAAAGAGTATATCGAGCCGTCCTTTGTTGCCGAATTTGAGCCAGGTTGCACGGTCACTCAGTGTGTAAGCGTCCAGCGCACTCGCCATATTCAAAGTACCCCCCATGCCGCGGCCTGTTTCCTGGTACCAGCCGTTGCCTGCTTTAGTGGTATCAATGCCGCTCTGGTTCCAGAGTTCGAGTTCCTTTTTATGGGTACCACTGTCGTCTCCCCGGGAAATAAATAAGCTCTTACTGGTTGCGATGCGTCGAATGGCGCCAATAACATTGGCTGCGGAAAGAACGGCGGCCGGGTCGTCCCGAGGACCGACGAGAATATAGTCGTTGTACATCAGATCATACCGGGTCACGCCATATCCTTGTGAAATAAACTGGTCTTCCGAGGGACGGTGGTGCACGAGAAGGACATCCGCGTCGCCGTTTTGAGCGATATGCAAGGCCTGGCCCGTACCCACCGCAACGACCCGAACTTCAATACCGGTTTGTTCACTAAAGCGCGGTAGTATGAAGTTGTAGAGACCAGAATTTTCGGTAGACGTCGTGGAGGCAACCACGATAAAGCGCTCACTGGCGTTCGCAGACCACGGAACAAAGGTCTGGCCGGCGAGGATTGTGATCAGGCAGAGGAAGATTTTTGTTGCGGCACTCATGCGTCTTCTGCTGTTACGCGATCCTTTTGTTTAGGACGGTCTTAATCTATGCTGATTCTTGTTGGGGCACCCCGAAAGTCTCCCCGCCGCTGTCCAGGTACGCCTTTTCGGCGGCCGTCGTCGAGCGCCCCAGTGCCTGGTTCCGGTGGGGAAACCGGCCGAATTTGGCAAGAACATCCTGATGTTTACGTGCATACTCGACAGCGGATTCCAGATATTCCCTGAACTCAGTCGGCGCATTCTGAGCCAATCGCTTAAAAAGTCCAACCGAAGCCACCTGGTCATTGGGATCTTCGGAGTGTTCAAACGGCAGATAAATAAAGGATGCTTCCAGTGGGTGGACTTTGCCGTCTATACCGAGATCTATGGCAGTCTTTGCCGCTTGTCTGGCTTTCTCGTCATAAGCAAATGAGCGTGCTGTTCCGCGATACATATTTCGTGGAAACTGGTCGAGGATAAGAATGAGGGCGGTGGCCAACAGGGGGTCGATCTGCCAGTGGTCGAACTCGTTGTTAAGGGCACGGTCAGGTAGATCGCTGTAGGTCCGCCGGATCGTGTCATCGAACGACTTGCTGCCGCCAAACCAGTCGGCTTTGCGATTTTCAAGTTCTTGCGGGTGCGTCAGGCAGTCCTGGAACCAGAATCGGTGAATGTCGCTCGGCTGTACAGTCCGGGGGGATGTTTGAGCGCCATCAGACATGAGAAAAGATGTTCAGTTAGATAACAAGACTTCGAGTATGAAGCGGGTTCCGAAATAACCCAGGGCCAGAACAATAAAACTTGCCAGAGTCCAGTTAACCGCCGTCCGACCGCGCCAGCCGAAGAGTCGGTGCCCACCAAGCAGTACGGCAAAGCTCAGCCAGGCTAGAACGGCCAGTGTGACATGATGATTTAGTACGAACGGTTGTCCAAACAAGCGATCAGAAAACACCATACCACTGATAAGAGTGACTGTAAGTAGGGTGAAGCCGCTGACGACCAGTCGAAACAGAATCTTTTCCATCGTCTCCATCGGAGGGAGGCTCAGCCAGAACCCTGCTGGATGCTTATTCCGGATTAACCGATCTAAAAAAAACAGCAGGATCGACTGCGCAACTGCAAGACTCAATAACCCATAGGACAATCCGGCAATCAACAAATGAGATTTTGCAGCAAGGCTGCCCAATGCCGGCGCATGCGATGTGCCGGGGTAGAGCCACCCGACTAATGTAGCAATTACGGCGGTTGGTAAAATCAGGATACCAAGAGAAGTGAGTGGTGCGCGAAGGCTGCTGACCAGAAGCAGCATAACGATGAGCCAAGCGACACTGGACACTGTGGTGCCCAGGGCGAGATTTGGAGAGTTACCGATGCCTAGGACCGTTGCCAGAGCACTGCCATGCAGGAAAAGCCCTATGACCAGGACCAGGCGAAGTGTTTTTAATGCGGCCGCGCCCTGAGTTTGGATTGGCCCCATCGAACGAACCGTCAGCGCTGTTGCGGCCACATAGGCGATTATGGCCAGAATATTCAGACTATCAGGCAAGTTGCTTGTCTCTTGGTCAAATGCACAGTGTGATGCTGGATTAGATCGAGTGGCAATGAGGACAGAGTGTAGAATCGCAGGGGCGGTTTAGGAAGTCCGAATCCAGAAATAGTCTTCGAATCATTAATTAACCACTCAAGGAGATCAGAGTTTAATGTTTAGTCAGCTCGGGGATCGTCTCAAAGAAACCTTTCGTGATCTGCGTGGTCGCGGCCGGCTGTCGGAAGATAACATCAGCCAGGCACTGCGCGAAGTCCGCCTGGCACTGCTGGAAGCAGATGTTGCTTTGCCGGTGGTTAGATCCTTTTTAGAGGGAGTGCAGCAGCGGGCAGTGGGAGAGAAAGTGCTGGAGAGTCTCACCCCTGGACAAGCTGTTATCAAAGTGGTTCACGAAGAACTCGTTGAGTTAATGGGTGCACGAAATGATGCGCTAAACCTCTCAGTTCGTCCACCCGCGGTGGTGCTTATGGCGGGGCTTCAGGGAGCAGGTAAAACGACGACTGCCGCCAAGTTGGCACGTTTGCTTAAAGATCGAGAGAACAAGAATGTACTCCTTAGCAGCGTCGATGTTTACCGACCTGCGGCTATGGAACAGCTGCGCAAATTGGCTGAGGAGGTCGGTGTTGCCTATTTTGGGGATGGAGACGAAGCTCTGGCGATCGCACGCGACGCTGTCGCCCATGCAACTACGCAGGCTATCGATGTGGTGATCATTGATACCGCCGGCCGTTTGCATGTGGATGATGAGATGATGGCGGAGATCAGTCGGATCCATACCGAGGTATCACCTGTCGAAACACTGTTCGTGGCCGACAGCATGACCGGCCAAGATGCGGTCAATAGTGCGCGGGCATTTGACCAGGCACTCGAGCTTACAGGTGTCGTTCTGACAAAAACCGATGGCGATGCCCGTGGCGGTGCGGCTTTATCCATACGTGAAGTCATAGGCAAACCCATCAAGTTTCTGGGTACAGGAGAAAAAGTCGAGGCACTGGAGGCCTTTCATCCAGATCGGGTGGCCTCTCGTATCCTGGGAATGGGTGATGTACTGACTTTGGTTGAAGAGGTCGAGCGAAAGGTCGACCGAAAGCAGGCTGAGAAAATTGCAGCCAAACTCAAGAAAGGCAAGGGCTTCGACTTTGAAGATTTTAAAGATCAGTTGATTCAGATGGAGCAGATGGGAGGCCTGGCCGGGATGCTTGACAAGTTACCTGGGATGACGGATCTGCCGGAACATGTGAAGAACCGCGTTAATGACCGTGAAACCCGACGCACTATTGCCATCATTAATTCGATGACTGCCAGAGAGCGGCTGTTTCCTGCGCTGATCAAAGGATCGAGGCGCCGTCGGATTGCGGGGGGATCGGGCACCCAGGTACAGGACGTTAATCGACTGCTGAAGCAATTTACGCAAATGCAGAAAATGATGAAAAAAGCAAAGGGAAAGGGGGGGCTGGCCAAAATGATGGGCCAGATGAAAGGCGGCGTTCCAGGAATGCCTCCTTTTGGCCGCTGATTTTTCGATTTCCTCCCGGGTAGTTGATGGGGAGTTATGTTAGAATCCGCCGGTTTTTG
>CEUS01040458.1_pt1 | contig 13988 bp, 10 predicted proteins | sample 427031 | NCBI WGS metagenome assembly CEUS01 (sample SAMEA2622837, study PRJEB7988) | marine metagenome | biome: marine biome (ENVO:00000447); feature: marine epipelagic mixed layer (ENVO:xxxxxxxxx); material: "saline water (ENVO:00002010), including plankton (ENVO:xxxxxxxx)" | depth 140 m | reverse complement strand
ACGACGTTGCTCTTGCCGCTGCCATTGGGTCCGACGATCCCGGTGATCCCGGGATCGAAGTCGAACCGCGTGCGGTCGACGAAGCTCTTGAAGCCGAAAAGGTCGAGAGACTGGAGCATCCGGGGGACTAGCGGAAGAGCTTCTCCAGGAACGGGAACCGAGATCCCGAGTCGTCCTGTGATCGAGTTTCGGGTTCGGACACTTGGTCGGTGGCCCGGCGATCGGCCAGGCTGGCTGATCCGTCAGCCTTCTCCTGCGTTTCCTTCTCCTGGTTGCCCGGCTCCGGGTCGGTCCCTGCCTGGTTCACCTCCTCCCGGTCCTCATCCGTATCCGAGTTGTCCGCGGATCCGGGGGTACTCGATTGCACCGTCGAGAAGAGGTTGGGGGTGCTGTTGGCCGAGCCGAGCGTCGTGCGTGTTCCGGTCTTCGGGCCCCCTCCCCGGAAAAAGACACGACCGGTTCGCGGCACGGAGTCGATGGCAATCTGGCCCGCCACATTCTGTTGGCGCTGGGCCTGGACAAGCATCTGGATGATGTCCGGGTAAGAGGCTCCCAGTTCGACGGTCGTTCGGATCACGTCGGCGACCCGGGTCGATACGGTTCGTCGGACGGGGGGACGCCCGACCTGGTAGCGGCTGATGGTGACCTTCGGTGAACCGGATTGGGCATTGATCCAGATGTGGTTTCCGGCCTGGATGGCCAGCGGGGTCCGGAGTTGCTGGTCGGTTCCGAACAACACGATCTCGGGCCGTTGCAATTGGGTCAGATGGATCAGTGGGCGACCGTTGGACTGGACCTCGTGCATGGTGAACAGGTCACGGACCTGTTCGCCCCGGATCGTCGGATCGAGCCGGTCCCGCGTCCACAGGGCCCGGAAGGCCCCGTACTGCAGCTCGGCGCTCTGCTTCAACTGGCCGGCGGATTGACAGCGGGGGCAGGGGCCTGTGATCGGACTGCCCTGGTGTGAACAACCATCGGTGTCACAGATCACCAGGGGTTTCAACAGTTTCCGGAGCAGCAACTGTGACGGGGCGTCTTCAAGTGTGCTCAGGGCGGCCAATGCGTAGACCCGAAAGGCTCGCTCGTGCCTGGCGGCTTCTGCCAGCACGTTGGCTCCCGAGTTGTCGTCGAGGTAGGCCAGGGCGGTGGCGGCGTGGAAGCGGACTTCGAAGTCCGAGTGGTCCAGGGCGGGTTTGAGGAACGGGATCGATTTGGGGCCGATCGCCTCCAGCGACAGGGAGGTTTCCCGAGCCGACTCGACCTTCTGCAGTTGACCGCTGAGCTGTTGCATCCGCACCTGGCGTTCCACGTCGTCCTCTCGCATGGCGATCTTGCGGATCACCTGCAGGTACCGGGGGAAGTTGTCCCGGTACTTGGGGTGAACCTTCAGCATGATCGTGCGGTCGGTTTTCGGGTTGGCCAGGGGTTCACGGACTCCGTGACGGTTGTACGCATAAAACCGGGTGCCGATCCGGTCAGCGATGCGTTTGGCCATTCTCACGCTGCGATAACGGTTCTTGAGTGCCATCGTCAGGTCGCGATCACGCCGGGAGATCCCACCGCCGGGCACTCGGCCCCGACGGACGACCCCGGCCAGTTCGCCGATGTCGCCCTCACCGTGAGAAATCAGGACGTGTCCCTTGGCTCGAGCGAAGACGTGTCCGGAGAGCACTCCCTCCCCGGGAACGAGAGCCCGTTCCGAGACGTCGGCTTCCATCAGCCAGCCACCGTTGAGGCTGGTGGCTTCGCTGCCGGGTGGCAGCCGGACCTCGACATCAAATGACTCTCCCTTGCGGATCAGCGGCGGCAGATAGGCCCGCACGATGACCAGGGCCGTGCTCGGCGATCTCAGCAGGGCCTTGGGGTTTGGGACGTCTCGTCGTTGGATGTCCTTGAGCAGGGCCATCCGGAACGGCGACGGTTTGGGATCCCCGCCGGTTCCGTCCAAACCGGTGACCAGCCCGACGCCTTCCAGCGTGATCATGCCCAGACCGCTGATCGACACGTAGTCGCCGATCGTCGACGGATTCCGGTCCGAGTCCGAATCCTTCGACCCGGTTGAGTCACCGGGACTCTGAGACCGGCTGGACCAGTTCCACGAGTTGGGCCACCAGCCATCGCCGGAATTGATGAGCCCGCCGCCACGGCACCCGATCGTTGTCATCAGGCAGGCGGTGGCCAGTACCAGGCAGCGGCCGGGAGTCGGCGAAACCGCTTTCCGGCCGGGTTGGCCGACAGGTTGCGATCGGAGAAGTTGGGAGGAGTTCATCCGTGGGGCTCCGTTGGCGCAAAACACCGGGTTCCCGCCGCTGGCAACGGACCTCAGGCGCGAGGCCACGTCGCGAAGTGACACGACGGGGTGTTGGGAGTGCAGGAGTGATGAGTGGGAAGTGAGAGAATCTGCTGAGGCGGCGGGAAGATAGGATTCCGCCTGTTGCCGGTCAAGATGAGACCGGGATCGACCAGCCCGTTGCCAGGGGCCGGGATCGCGTCAGATCGCCTGCTTGGAGCCACCACCGGATCGGCGACGTTTCCGCGGCTGGGAGGCGAGTGCCTCGGCCGAGATCGACTGGACCACGTTCTGAGCCAGGTAGTCCATTTCCATCACCAGCGTGTCGACACGTCCCGAAAGGAACATGTACATGATCAGCGTGGGGATGGCGATCAACAGGCCGCCGGCAGTTGTCAGCAGTGCCAGCGAAATGCCCACGGCCAGCTGTTCGGTTTTTCCCATCGAGCCGGCCGTGGCGATGTCGTTGAATGCCTGGATCATGCCCAGCACCGTTCCCAGCAGTCCCAGCAACGGGGTCACGGTGGCGACGCCATTGAGGACCCTGAGGTGGGCCCGCAGCTCGCTGACCTGCCGCTCGCCTCCATCGATGATCGCCTGTTCGACTTCGACACTCGACTTGCCCCACTTGCGGATTCCGTGGGCGAACACGGCCGCGACCGGGCTGTCGCTTTGCTGGCACAGCTTCAACGCACTGTCGCGGTCGAGCTTGCCCTGGTGGAGGTGTTCGAGGAACCGTTCCACGAACGGTTTGGGAATCACCCGGCTGCGTTTCAGCACCACCAGGCGTTCGACGCTGAACCACAACGCGATCAGAGTGGCAACGGCAAAGGGGGCCAGGAACGCCCAGCCCATCCAGCCCAGCTGCTTCATGATCCCGACCGGATCGGTTGGCATGTTGACGCTGTCCTCTACGGGAGGCGTTGCCGGAACAGGGGCTGCTGCCGGGACGGTGTCACCGGAATCGGGTGGTGCGTCCTGGGCGGCGACCACGCCTCCAACAAGCACCAGAAGGACGACTGGCAGCAACGGACGTATTCGGCACCACGCCGATTCGGTTGCTGCAGGAGCCGACGGTCGCTCGGGATCGAGCTGTCGTGCGGATGATGGGAACCGTGTCATGAGCCAGCCAGACGTCGAAGTCGAGGCAGTCGTTTCTTGGCCATCGCTGCAAACGAGCTGTCGGGGTGCTTCCGGATCAACATGTCCAGCGTCTTCACCGCCTCGGCGAATTCCCGAAGTTGCTCCTGGCAGGCCGCGGCCTGGAACAACGCAGGGGATTGGATGTCGGGAAAATTGTAGAGGATCTCCACGGCCAGGAACTGTTTCTTGGCTTCGCGGAAGTTCTTCTGGATATAGAACGAATCGGCCATCTGAAGATGGCTGCGGGCGGCGGTCTTGGTCTTGCGACCTTCGGCTGAACTGATGACACGCCCAAAGGCCTCGCGGGCGGCCGTGAAATCGGGACGGGGCTTCTTGAGCATCCCTCGTCCAAGCACCTCGTCGGCCTTGTAGAGAACTTTGGATCCGGGCCGGGTGCGTCGGAAATCGTTGACCGTGCGGACGAGTCCTTCGTAGTCGCGGGTGCGGAACCGTGTTTCGGCCAACAACACCCAGGCCTCGTCGAACCAGGAGGCTCCGGCGACCTGCTCGTTGCGGGTTTGTCCCAGGACCGCCGCCAATTCCGCCTGGGCCGTCGGATAGTCGCGGAGATGCAGTGCGGCTTGCCCGAGTTGGAAACGGATTTCCCAGCTGTGCCGGCTCTTGGGGAACCGTGTTCTCAACGCCTTGCCGTGCTCACGGACCTGCTCCCACTGCTTGGCCTCGGTGGCAATTCCCACCAGCCGGAACAGGGCGTCCTGGCGGACTTCGTCGTCTCCCGCCTGGGAGCGGGCGACCTGCAGGAAAGCGGTTCTCGCCTGGACGAGTCTTCCGGCGAGCAGATCGCTTTCGGCGAGGCTGAAACGTGCGGCGGTGACGTGACGGCTGCGGGGGTATTCCCGAATCAACTGCCTGTAGAGCACGTCGGCTTTCTTGAAGTCGTCGGCGTCGGCGTGCATTCCCGCCCATTCGAAGATCAGCCCGTCGCGGTCCTTGGCCTTGGGGAATTGTTTCAGCAGAGCCGCGTAGGCCGCGTCGGCCTGGGGGGTCTTCTTGTCGAGGGCCAGCAGGCGGGCTGCCCGACGTGCAGCCAGGAAGGCGAATGAACTGTTCGGATAAGATTTGGTCGCCACCCGGTATGCCTCGGCCGCCTTCTCGGGCTCATCCGCCTTCTCGAAACACTCGGCGGCCTTGTAGGCCGCTTCGGCCGCCAGCTTGTCCTTGGGATGCAACACCACCACCCGTCCGAAAATCGCGGCGGCCTCGGCGTACTTCTTCGATTCGAACAGGCTCCAGCCGCGGCCCGAGAGTCCTGCGGCGTGGAAGGGCGAGCCGGGACCCAGGGCCACCAGGTTGCCGAAGAGCCGGTCGGATCGCTGAAAGTTCTTCTCCGCGTAGGACGATTCGGCCATTCGTCGAACCGTCTGAGCGTAGATCGGTTTGGTTCCAGAGAGATTGGCCAGTTGGGTCAGAGCGAGATCCGAGCCGGCCACCTGGCCCTGCCGTTGTTTCGATTCGGCCAGCACCGCCAGGGCATCAGGGGACAGGGGCCCCCGGGGGTGTTTCTTGAGGTACTTCGCAGCAGATTCGGCTGCCGGCTTGTGCTGTTTGCTGGCCAGGAAACTCGAAGCCGCCAGCACCAGCGCGTCGTCGAATTCGCCGGGTCGGTTCGAGTCCTTGATCGCGGCGAGGATGGGGCGGAGGGTGTCCAGCACCATCCGGTCGTTACCCAGTCGGCTGCCGACTCGGGCCAGCTGGTACCGGGCACGGTTGCGGATTGTCTCCGACCCGCCCTGTGCGATCGCGGTGCGAAAGAGTGTCTGGGCGTCCTTGAGGTTGGTGTTCCCCCCGCGAGCCACTTTCAACCGTCCGGCCTGCAAACGGTGCCGTGTCGTCAGCTGGCTCCTGGGGTACTCGCGTTCGAACCGGTCGATCAGTTTCTGGACCTGGTCGAGAGCCCGTTGTCTCGGGGCCGGTTCGCTGAGGTTCTCGGTGGCCAGCAGCATCGACTCGGTGGCGAACAGCAGCCCCTGGTCGGCTTCGGGATGCTTGGGCCACCGCGTGACGACGCTCTGGAAACGGGTGGCCGCCTGGGAGTACCGGCCGGCACGGAACTCGGTGTCGGCCCACTGGAACTGGATGTCACGGGCCAGGTCCGTGCCGGGCTTGCCGGTCTCGGCCTGCCCGAATGCCTTGATGGCCTCGTCGGTCCGGTCCAATGCCTTGAGGCTCACGCCTCGCCAGTAATCCGCTTCGGCGGCCTGGTCGGAGCGGAGACGGGCTGACTGGAAGCTGGTGATCGCCTCGGCGTACTGTTTCAGCTGGAAATGGGCGTAGCCGGCATTGAGCTGTGCCGCGGGAGCCTCCGGACTCTTGGGATAGGTCCTGGCCAGCCGATTCCAGGCGGCGGCGGCTTCGGCGAACCGCCCGGCATTGAATTCGAGTGATCCGAGCTGAGAGAGCGCCTTGTCGGCGTGCCGGGAGGTTTTGTCGGCGGCCAGGCGGTTGTAGATCTTTCGGGCTTCGTCGGTTTGTCCGCCACGCTCACAGCAGACGCCCAATCCGAACCGAATCTCGTTGACCAGGCTCCCCTTGGGGAATTCGGCCAGCGAACTCCGGTAGATGGCCCGGGCCTCGGTGAACTTCTTTTGCTGGACCAGTGCGTCCCCGAGGTAGAACTGGCCCCAATCGCGAAGCGGGTGTTTGGGTGAGTCCTTCAGATAGGTCTTCAGCCCCGTTGTTGCGGTGGCCCAGTCCTCCAGCAGGTAGCTGCACTCGGCGACCCGGAATAGCGCCTCCGGCCGGTTCGGGTCCTTGGGAAAATCGACGACAAACCGCCTGAGTTCCGAGCGGGCCTGGGTGTACTTCTTGAGGTGCGTCAGCGAGACGCCCAGCAGCAGGCGAGCCGAGGCCACCTTGGAACCCTTGGGGCGGGCCTTGATGTAGGCCCGCAGGTGTTCGGCCGCCAGAGGCCATCTCTTCTGCTTGTAGTGACCCAGCCCCAGCCGGTACTCGTCATCGGCGGTGGCCTGGGCGAAGACCGGCCCGGGCACCGGAGTGGCGGACGTTGCCAGAACCGCCACGCATACGGCGAGAGTCAGTTTCGAGGCCAAACGGGGGGGCGGGTGGCACATGAACGGTCGGTTCGACGGGGCGGAAGCTCCGACACAGCTGCGGTTTTAGGGAGCGGCCCGCTGTCTCCCCGTCTTGCCCCGCAACCGGTCTCCACCAACATGGTAGCCGCCTCGCAGCAAACCCATCAAGCACAAGCCCGACGAGAGCGGTGTCTCGCCGGGCTTGGGCGTGATGGGCTGGTGTCCATGTGCTGCAGGATCAACGCGGTGTCGGTGGCCCGGCACAGCGGATCAGGTGGTCGTGGTCGACGTAGACCACGTCCTGGGTGGCATCGGTGTTGGTGAACGGTACCGGCCAGTGAGAACGGATGGTCTTGTCGTAGTACACCGTGGCCTTGTAGTGGCAGTGGTGCAACTTGGCCGGACCGACCATCGGGTAGAACCGGCAGGGGTCGACTCGGTCAACGATCAACTCGACGACGATCTTCACGTTGTTCCGGGTCGTCTCGGCCAGGAACGCGTAGCCTCCGGAGACCTGGTCAGGCAGCGACCGCATGACCTCGTCCTCGGATGGAGGATCCAGGCAGTACAGAGGCGCGTTTTCGCCCTCGACCGGGTCGAGCACCGGCACCTTGCCGTAACGCTCTTCCTCGTGATAGGTGTCTTCGATCATCTCGCTGAAGTACGGGCTGACCGGGATGATCGGTGTGGTGACGAAGAACTTCGCTCCGTCGAGCACCACGCTCACGACACCGTTGAAGATGTAGCACCCGCTGCTCACCGAGCAGGCCAGGGCCAGCGTCATGAACATGGCAAGTCGTCTGTTCCGTGTCATCTCTAGGTTCCCTGCACAGGGTCCGTTTCTCGGTCGAACGCCCCCCCCGGATCGGGGAGGAAATACGTCGATCTCTGGTCAGTGACCCGCTCGCCTACCAGTTCTCGGGGTTGAGGAACCACCACCACTTGTCCGTCCGTGGACGGAAGTTGAGGCTCCAGTGCCCGTCATCCCATTCGAGTTGAGCCTGTCGCCAACCCATCGGGATCTGGGGGTAGGGGTAGAACGGTCCAATGTATGGCCAGGCGCTGGCACTGTACTGTTCGGGATATGCGACCTGGCTGTAGTTGGGGTAGGCCGCGTAACTGGGCCAGGCGTGGTTGGGCATGTTGGGCATGTTGTAGACCACGTTGGAGGCGCCACCGCCGGGGTGCCCGTAACTGGGCGGAGCCGGCATCGCCGGGCCTGCTCCAGGTCCCGCCGCCGGTCCGGGTCCCGGGGCCGGTCCGGGTCCCGGGGCCGGACCTGGTCCGGGAGGAGCCTGTGCGGCCGGCTGATAGGCTGCCGGTTGAATTCCCGACGGTCGACGGCCGAGTGCCAGTTGGTTCTCGACCCGCATCACGCCGGGAACCCTGGCGGTGATCTGCTCGGCGTAGGCCCGTTCCTGGGGGGAATTGACCGTGCCGGCCAGTTGAGCGGTCCCCTGTCGGAACCGGATCTCGATGTCATAACTGCTCAAACGGGCTGCTCCGAGCGCCCTGGCGATCTGCTCGGCCTTCTTCTGATTGGCGAGCTTGTCGGCCGGAGTCGACTTGGGCGGAGCCGTGAAGGTGGCCGGTTTGACAGCGGCCGGCTTGGTGGCCGTCGGGACGGCCGCGACCGGCTGGACCGGAATCACCTTCAGCTGATTGTCGACAGCCTGGACGCCGCCAACTCCCGTCACCACCCGGGTCACCGCTGCCTTTTGTCCGGTGTTGGAGATTGTCCCGGTCAGTGCGACCTTGCCGGACTGGAACCGGATTTGAATGTCGTATCCGCTCAGGCCTGCATTTCGCAGTGCCGAAGCAATCGACTCGGCCATTTTTGTGTTGTAGGTCTTTGCATCCTGAGTTGTGGTTGGAGTTTCGGCCTTGGCCTTGGCCCTTTTCCCCCCAAACAACTCCTGGAACGATGGCAGCCCCGCTGAACTCGTGCCGTATGTGGCCGTAACCAGAGTGACCAGCAGTGCCCATGTCTGAAAACGTCGCATGAACCAACTCTCCTCAGTTGCGTACGAACCGCGTACGAGAAACCCCGCGCACAGGCACGGATGCTGGTTCTTTTGATCGGACGAGTTACTCCGGTTGGTTAAACTTTTCTGGTTATTTCGTTTCCGAGTTTCAGGAAGTTCTTTGTGGCCGAATTCTGCGACGGGTCTAAATGATGGCAGCCGAGACGGCATTGGAGAGATGGACGAGCCGCCAAGGCGCCTTCGAACGGATGGCGCTGGTCAGGAGAATGCAGAAAGCGTCGCGTCGGCGGTCCATCCAACACATCGTTCCGGTCGCACCGGTGTGACCGAACACGTCGGCATCGAGTGCATCGCCCCAGCTGGCCGAAGTGCCGCGGTGGTTCAGTTTCCATCCCAGGCCCCAGGGTCGCGTGGCGGCCACCCGGGGGGCAATCTCGGGCATGGTGGCCAGGCGATTCTCGGTCATCGAACGGACTGTCGCCGGGGCCAGCAGGCGGGTGCCACGGACCTGGCCGTCTCCGAGCATCAACTGGCAGATCACCGCAAGGTCCTCGGGGGAGGCAAACGCTCCACCCCAGGGGGCCCCGAATTCCTGCCAGTAACGGCTGTTCCAGCCGAAGTCCGAACCGATCTGGTATTCGGGAACCTCGACCCGCACCAGCCGTTGGCGATCCAGCCCTCGGCTGCCCAGCGCGATGTCTACAAGGTCCAGAGGTTCGAACAGTTCGCGGCGGAGCACTTCGCGAATCGGTCGCCCGGTGAGCCTTTGCACAAGTTCGGCCGTCACCAGTGTTCCCATGCTCTGGTACTTGCGGTCGGTTCCCGGAGGGAAGAGAGGTGTGGCCCCGATGGCACCCTGAATGAACCGCTTCAGCGGCGCGTGCTTTCGCCGCAAGTCGGCGTTGTCTGGCAGCATGTCGGGCATGCCGGAGGTGTGGGTGAACAGATGTTCGACTAGCGTGTCTTCCTTGTGTTGAGCGGCGAAGTCGGGGATGTAGCGACTGACGGGGTCCGAGAGGTTCAGTTGTCCGCGTTCGACCTGCAGCATTCCGGCCAGGTAGGTGATGGGCTTGGAAATCGAGGCCAGCAGGAACAGGCCGTCCTCGCGGATTGGCTCGGCACCCGGCTCCGGTCCCTGTCGTCCGAAGAATCGGGGTGGGACGATCCGGCCGTGACGACCGACCAGAATCGCACCTCCGGGGATTGGCGGCTCTGGTCCGGAAGTCCATTTTCTCAGGAGGCGGTAGGCGACATCAAGACGATCGGCGTCGATGCCGATTTCCTTCGGCTTGGCGTGTTTCAGGCGACCCATCGGGAGGGGTTCCTTGGTGGAAGGAGAGGAAGATGGTGAGAGTAGTCCGATCCCTCCAGAGATGATATCCTAGCCAGATCCCGGTCGCTCACGTGGCAGGGGTTTCGGACGTGAATTGCGGTCTGGGAGATTGAGGCTGATGGCCAAGAAGAAGATCACCAAGAAGGCCACAAAAAAGACCACCAAGTCAGTGGCCAAGAAAACGACCAAGAAGAAGGCCGCCAAGAAAACGACGCGGAAGAAAAAGTCGACCGAGCCGATTCGTTACCGGCTCATCTGGGGCGTCTACAGCAGCGGGATGCGTGAAGAGAGCCGTTTCGACTACGGCAAGCGGAAGGATGCCGACAAGAAGGCCGAGCAGCTGACCGCCAAGGGAAAGAAACTTTTCTGGGTTCAGCCGATCAAGGAAGAGATCGTCCCCGAACCAGAGGTTCCGGAAGACGAGTAGACCCCGGTCGTGGCCGGTTCAGCGGTCACACCTTAAAGCCAAACAGCCGAGCTCGGTGCCCGGCTGTTTGGCTTTAAGGTGTGACGCCGACTGGCGACTCACTTCTGGCCCATTCGCGCTCGCCGGGCCGCACGACGACGTGCCCGTCGAGCTTCATCACTCGGCTTCTCGTAGTATTCCCGACGCCGCATTTCCTTCTTGATGCCGGCGTGTTCGACCAGCTTGCGGAACCGCTTGACGGCGTCCTGAATCTTCTCGTTGTCACGTAGTCGCAGCTTGACCACGGGGTGTCTCCGTTGTGCTTCGTGTCCTCAGGGCGAAGGACTACCGTAACAGAACTTTCGGCGGTGGCCAACCGAAAGCATGAGGATGGGCATCGCTTTCAGGGGGCTTTTCTCACTGGCCGCCGCGGGGCTCGACGATTCCCATCTCCGCCAGCTTGTCGTGGCATTCGTCTCGCTCGCGGCACCGTGTCAACGGTTTCCAGTTGTCATGCTGGGCTTCCAGGAACATCGTTTCGTCGAACGGAGGGACCTGACCGGCCTGACCGGCTTGCTCCATCAGCCGAACCACCACCTCACGATCCAGCCGTGTCAGGAACAGTCCGCTGACGCGGTAGTCCTGGAATGCCTCCCAGACTACCGGAAACAGTGGTTGTACGATCTGCTCGCCGATCGTTGTCGCGTAGTCCCGAATTTCCTGTTGCGCGTGACTGTCCATTCTCAGTGCCAGGAAGTGCAGCAGGTTGTGCAGATCGACTTTCCAGTAGGCTTCGGTGTAGGTCGACAGCGGAAGGTCCTTGCGGGCCTGCTCGCGGGCGACACCGACATCGAGCCGTTCCTGGTAGACCCGCTTGGAGTGATCCAGCAGTTCCTGTTCAGTCCGGCTCAATTCCCGGCCCACCTCCTCATCCAGCAGCTCACCACTCCCCTGGCGGTTGCTTTCGGCCTGTGATCGCCAGGACTCCGGCGGAGTTGCCTGCGAGGCGTCGATGGCGATCGAGTAACGGGTGCTGTACTCGTTGACGTTGGCGGTGCGGTGCCGGATCCACTGTCGCCAGCAGTCCATCGGCACCCGCACCAGCAGCTTGATTTCGGCCATCTCGAAGGGAGTCGTGTGCCGGTGCCTGAGCAGGTAGCGGATCAGCGTCCGATCGTCGGAGACCTTGCGGGTGCCGGCACCGTAACTGACCCTGGCGGCCTGGACGACCGATCCATCATCCCCCATCACATCGACGAGGCAGACGAAACCGTCGTCGAGCACGCCGAACTTCTTCCAGCGCAACCCGTCGACCAATTCCCCACGGTCCTCACCGGTTGACTCGGCAGGCTCGTTGTTCATCCCCGTCGGTCCTCCGTGATGTCTCACCGTGTCAGCCCGCTTTCGAGACGGGACCGACATCGCTGGCGGATTGTCGTGGAGAACCGGCGAGTTTTCCAGTCCACGCCGACCGCTGCCGACGCGGTTTGCGTTTCCCGGGAACGGCGATTAGTCTCTGACCAGCCTGCCGATGGGCGGCTTTTCCCCGGTTCGAATTTCACAGGATGAATCACACAATGGCCGACGTGCAGATCAGTGTGCGAGAGAATGGTCCCTTTCTGGTCAGTGGCCCGGTTGAATTGACCGATGCCAACGGCGACGCGTTTGACCTCGGCGAAAAGGACTCGTTCGCGTTGTGCCGTTGTGGAGCCTCGGACAACCGTCCCTTCTGCGACGGCAATCACCGTGATTGCGGGTTCGAATCGGCCGAGACGGCCGGTGGAGCCTGACCGCCAGGTCGGGCGGCCACCGTGTTTTCAATCGGAATGAGGCAGTTGTGATGACGCGAGGCAACCGATGGTGTGATCGAATGTTGGGCCGACGGTTGCCGCTGAGCTGGCTGGTGGTCCTGGCCGGTCTCACACCGATCGCTTCGGCGCAGGCACCGCCGGCAGAGGTTGCTGCCCGGCTGGAGACCGGTCGCAAGGCGCTGGTCGCGCGGATCGACAAGCTGAAGCGAGACGAATCGATCAATCGCCGACTGGTGGCAGATGTCGAGGTGTTCGCCAAGGCGATCGAATGGGCGGTGCGTCACAAGGAGTTCTACGCACCACGATCGGGCAAGGGGGGGTCGGCGTGGGTGGGCTACGCCGAGAAGGCCCTGCGGACCGGCACGCGACGGGCTGAAGAACTGGCCGCCGGAAAACCCTCCTGGGTGCTGCGGCCCGGCAGCACGATCCGGGGTTACTACTCGAAGGTGGACGGTTCGGTTCAACCGTATGCCATTTCGTTGCCCGCCGGGATCAATCCCCGTTCCGGCACCCGCCACCGACTGCACCTGAAGTTGCATGGCCGTGGAGGCACGCTCAACGAACTCCGTTTCATTGCTCAGCACGAGGGCAAGGCGTTGCCCAAGGGCCAGGTGTTTCTGCAACTGGATGTCTTTGGTCGCACCAACAACGCCTATCGTTATGCTGGCGAGACCGACGTGTTCGAGGCCCTGGCCGATGTCGAGCGGCGGTTCCGCATCGACAACCGTCGCATCACGCTCTGGGGATTCTCGATGGGCGGTGCCGGTGCCTGGCACCTGGGTCTGCATCACCCCAGCCGCTGGTCCTCGGTGGGTCCGGGTGCTGGATTTGTCGATTTCTACAAGTACCAGGAGCAGACCCAGCAGCGACCCGAACACCAGCACAGGACGCTGTCGATCTACGACGTCGTTCCCTACGCGTTGAATGCCTTCAACGTTCCCGTTTGTACCTACGGCGGGGAAATCGACAAGCAGCTGCTGGCCAGCACGACGATGGTTGCACGAGCCAAGCGGCTGGGCGTGCCGATCAAGCTGCTGATTGGCCCGGGGACGGGACACAGGTTTCACCCCGATTCGTTCAAGGAGTTCATGGCATTCCACCAGGACCATGCTCTCAAGGGGCGTCGCCCCTATCCCGGTCGAACCGAAATCCGTTTCGTCACCTGGACGGTCAAGTACAACGTCTGCGAGTGGTTGACGATCGAGGAAATGGGGGAGTTGTATCGGCCCGCAATCGTGCAGGCGGCCCGGGCGGCTGATGGAACGCTGAAACTGCGAACGCGGAATGTCGTCGCTCTTCAGGTTTCTCGTGATGTGGCCGACCGAATCGAGATCGACGGTGTCGGTCACCGGCTGGCGACGGCTGCCGACGGACTTCTGCCGGGAGTCTATTACCAGAAGACCGGCAAGGACTGGAACGTTCTGGACTACGACAGCTCGAGGAACTTTCAGAAGAACGTCGATCTCAACAAGCGGCGGAATCTCCAGGGGCCAATCGACGACGCGTTCATGCGGCCGTTTGTCTGTGTCCGTGGCACCGGGACCCCCTGGGCGAAGTCGCAGGCTGACTGGGCACGCTGGACGCTGGATCGTTTCGGTCGCGAGTTCGACAAGTGGCTCCGCGGGCGGATTCGGGTGGTGGATGACACTGCGGTCAGTGACGAAATGATCGCCACCAACAACCTGGTGCTCTTTGGCGATCCCGGTTCGAATGCGGTGATGGCCAGGGTGATCCAGAAGTTGCCGGTTGAGTGGACCCGGGAGGCGATTCGGGTGGCGGGTAAGAGTTACGACCCGGCCACGCACGGACTCTCGATGATCTACCCCAACCCGCTGAACCCCAACCGCTACGTCGTCATCAACTCGGGCCACACGTTTCACGAGCCTGATTTCAAGAACTCCAACTCGTGGTTGTTTCCCCGGTTGGGGGACATCGCGGTCCAGGCGTTCTCCCGCAACAAGTCGGGT
>CEUS01019386.1_pt1 | contig 13995 bp, 16 predicted proteins | sample 427031 | NCBI WGS metagenome assembly CEUS01 (sample SAMEA2622837, study PRJEB7988) | marine metagenome | biome: marine biome (ENVO:00000447); feature: marine epipelagic mixed layer (ENVO:xxxxxxxxx); material: "saline water (ENVO:00002010), including plankton (ENVO:xxxxxxxx)" | depth 140 m | reverse complement strand
CCACCGCTGTCGCTTCCAGCAATTGTTAAGGCTACTGGAGTTGGTTTATCCATTGATATTAAAGATGTTATTTGCTTTTGTTGGTATTTTATAATAATCCCTTATCAATCTATGATAATACTATCGTATTCACGATGATCTTTATCATTTAATTTTGATAAGAGGTCTTTGTCGAGAATTTTATGCTGACTAAGAATAAAAAAATGCTCATAGAGCGTCTAAAAGCTCGTAAAGGCCGACTACGGGAAAGTCTTGTTTTGGTGGAAGGGGTGCGCTGTGTAAGTGAAGCACTCATATCAGATATTAAGTTCCGATTCGTGGTTTGCTCTCCTAGGCTTTTGAACACTAAAGCAGGCAGGGATCTAGCAATTGAAATCTCTAATCGGGGAATAATCAGTGAAGAAGTTGATGACTATAACTTTGATAAATTAGCGTCCACTGAACATCCGCAAGGAGTTCTTCTCGTATGTGAAGAGCCTAAGCAGAAACTCTTAGAATTTTCAGGATTGTCAAATCAACGAGTTATGATTCTTGATGGGATACAAGATCCTGGGAATTTCGGAACCCTTATTCGAACTGCAAGAGGATTTGGGGTTTCACTGTTGATTGCTTTGGATGGATCTGTGGATCCTTGGAATTCTAAAACTGTAAGAGCCTCATCCGGTGCTATTTTTCACGTTGATATTGTTCCGGCCCCATGGGATGAAGTATATACATGGTTATCTAACAATAAAGTCAAAATTATAGTTGCAGATTCTGATGGGCAGGATGTTAGCGAAGTTATACCTGCCCTGCCTTGGGCTTTGGTAGTAGGGAATGAGGGGGCTGGTCTAAGATCGGAAATTTTATCATCTGCTACTCACAGGATCGCTATCCCCATGGACTTAGGCTTGGAATCTTTTAATGTCGGCGTGGCAGGCTCAATCCTTCTCTACGCTCTTACGACACAAGTGAGATGATTGAAAATATACTAAAGAGTAAAGATGGCAGGCTTGGCCTCGTATGGCGCATATTATTGTTTTTTGTGATTACGATTCTTTTGACATCATTAATCCAGATGCTTGGATTTCTTGCTACGGAGGTTTTTTTAGCTGCCAAAGGGTTTGCGGTAGAGGATTTTCTTCAGTTTAATGAAAATTATTACCGTACGTCTGCCCTTATTAGTTCTGGGGCTATGTTGATCGGTTCTCTAGTCAGTGGTTACATATTGCTATCTAAGGATGGGAGGGGTTTTTCTGCTCTTGGTTTTTATGTGCATCGAGTTTCTTTAATTGAAACTTTTACTGGACTCGGGTTTGGTATCTTATTAGGGCTGGTGGTTGTAATACTAATGGTATTAAGTGGTGGTTTGAGTTGGCATCAAGAACCTGGAGTTTGGTCAGATTGGTTCATACAAGGAGGGGCCGCTCTCATTTTTCTAGCACTTCCAGCTGCGGCGGAAGAAGCTTTCTTGAGGGGCTATCCTCTCCAAGCACTTGCAGAGTTCTTTGGCCCAGCATGGGCGATATTTGTTACTTCGGTAGTTTTTGGTTTTCTTCATATTAGCAATCCTGGATTGACTGGTATTGCTATGCTGAATTTGATATCAGCTGGCATACTGCTGGGGGTTGTATATATACGTACTGGTAGTCTTTGGTGGGCCACGGGTGCGCATTTGGGATGGAACTGGGCTCACGGATATATTGCAGATGTTCCAGTAAGTGGCCTTGAATTGATGGATGCACCATTCTATGAAGCGGTTAGCTTGGGCCCAGACTGGCTCGGAGGTGGCGTTTTTGGCCCAGAGGGAAGCTTAATAGCAACTTTTATTATTCTATTAACAGCAACTGTTTTATGGCTGAGTCCTTGGTTGACTCCCAGTGTACAAGCTGTAAGTGCTAAACCCCTATGGCTTGTAACACAAGATGAGGATAGTAAAACTGAATTCCAATACTGAAAACAGCTAGTCTATGGATCTGAACAGTCCCTTTGATATCCGCAGGACAAGCAGATGATCTTGCAGTGACGTTCTAGTAAAGGGCCTCCGCAAAGCTCACAAAGAGTGGTTTCAGGTTGCCCCAGACCTTGTTCTAGGTATTCTCTTGATAGATTAATATAGTGAGTGCCTCCTCGTGCTATCCAATCTGAATTTTCATCAAGAGTACGTTTTATTACTCCTGGTGCACCCACTACCAAGCTGCGATTAGGTATATCAGATTTTTCTAGGACTACTGAGTTTGCTCCTATCACGCATTCTATACCAATACGGGCATTTTGAAGAATGACTGAGTTCATTCCTACTACAGTCCTATCTCCTATCTCGCAACTTTCTAACTTGGCTCCATGTCCTATCGTAACTTGTTCACCTATTCGAGTTTCACCCCATCCACCTACGTGTATCACGCAGTTGTCTTGTATGCTAGAACCTGCCCCGATAATAATACCGTTATCAGGATCGTCTCCACGAAGTACTGCACCGAACCAGATGCTGGCCTCTTCACCGATAGTGACATCTCCAACGAGAACAGCGTTAGGAGCGATAAAGGCAGTACTGGCGATGTTAGGTTGCTTTCCCTTGAATGGTAAGATGATGGCCATAGGGAAGTCAGGTTATCTCTTCTGAGTTTTTTGAGGGTAGTTTTGTAAGAAGAGCACGGGTTACCTGTGTATCAGAGGCTTCAAGGATTTTGACCTGCAATCCACCAGACTTGAATGTTTCCTGTACTTTGGGCACATATCCTAACTCTTCGAGAATAAATCCATTGAGGGATCGGTTGTCGAGTTGTGGAAATGCTATGTTGAATATGTATTTAATATCTCGGACATCAATACTACCCGCCGCTTCGATTTCGGTACGTGATATGTGAAGGATATCTTGGTTGTCCGGGTCAGTTTCGTCGACTATATCACCTACTAATTCCTCAAGTATGTCTTCAAGGGTTGCTAGTCCATCCGTTCCTCCAAACTCATCGGCAACGATACCCATATGTATTCGTCTATTTTGAAATTGTCGGAGTAGTTGTGTCAGAGGTAGTGATCCCGGGACAAAAATTGGATCCTGGGATAGCTGGGAGAGAGTCATAGAGGTGCGGCCTGCTACGTAATTCTCATAGGCCTCACGAACGTATAGGATTCCTGATATATCATCAGTAGTTTCTCTATATACTGGAACTCGAGAATATGGAACTGTTTCTAATTCGTCTATGATTTCTTTTAGGGTCAGGGAATCTTTCCAGGCGAAGATATCAACTCTGGGAGTCATGACATCCCATGCTGTAAGTTCGTCTAAATGAAAAGCTCTTTCTACAAGGATGTGCTCTTCTATTCCCACTAACCCTTCTTTTTGCCCTAATTCAGTTATTTCTCTGACGTCACGTTCATCATTTGTAGTTTCTTTATCATTTTTACTGCTGAATATCAAATCGGTCAATTGATCTATTGGATTAATAATCTTATTGAGAGTTCTCTCAATGAAAATCAAGAGATGGGCAGTGCTCAATGCCAAGCGCAGGGGACGCTTTGTGGCTAAAAATCGTGGTATTATTTCTCCTATAATTACAACTGCTATAACACCTATCAAGATTCCGAGCAGCCCACCAGGTGTATCTGTTATCAGTATTCCTATAGTAACAGATAAACCTACTGATACAGTATTTAAAATAGTATTGAGTATTAGTAAGGAAAATCTTGCTGACTCTGGCATAACTCGTAAGTCTGCAAGTGCTTTAGAGCCCTGGAATCCTTCTTCTTCCAGGGTCCTTAGTCGTGAATATCCTATAGTAAATACAGCGGTTTCTGCTGCGGAAAGTAACGCTGAGGAAAGTAGCGAGAATACCGCTACAATTAACAGTATCCAAATCATGTGTTACCTAAGTTGTTCAGGGATTGAATGAGGATATCATTATTGATGATTATCTCCATTCTCCTTTTTCATCTAACAGCTCTGCTATCACATCTCGGGTTTTACGTCCATCTGCTTCGGCTTCGAAGTTGAGTACTATACGATGTGCTAGAACAGTAGGTGCTACTGCACGAACATCGTCATAAGAAGGGATAGGATCACCACGAGAAGCTGCACGAGCTTTCGCTCCAAGAATGAGATACTGAGAAGCTCGTGGTCCGCTCCCCCAGCTCACATAACGTTGAGCTACTGATGCGGTCTCCTCTAATCCCGGCCTAGTAGAACGGGCGAGGTGTACTGCAAAGGATACTAGAGAGGGGGGTGCCGGCACTTTCCTAACCAGGTGTTGTAGTTCTATAAGTTCATTAGAGGATACAATGGGTTGGATATACTGATCATCTTCTCCCGTTGTTTTCATGGCGATTTCTTCTTCTTCATTCTTAGATGGATAACCAATAGGCAATTCGAGCATAAATCGATCAAGTTGAGCTTCAGGCAGAGGATAAGTGCCTTCCTGTTCAATCGGATTCTGTGTAGCTAACACAAAGAAAGGTGCGTCCAGGTTATAAGTATTTCCTACGGCCGTTACCTCCCGTTCCTGCATTGCTTGAAGTAGGGCAGCCTGGGTTTTCGGTGGAGTTCTATTGATCTCATCTGCTAGAACTATGTTAGCAAAAATTGGCCCTCTAACAAATCGGAATACCCTCCGTCCAGTAGAGCGATCTTCCTCAATAACTTCAGTTCCAGTTATATCAGTCGGCATAAGATCAGGAGTGAATTGAATACGGCTGAAATTCAGATCCAAAGCTTCAGAAAGAGTTGATATCAAGAGTGTTTTAGCCAATCCCGGAACACCAACCAACAAAACATGGCCATTAGCGAGGAGGGCGGTCAGCATTCCTTCTACTACTTCCTCCTGGCCAACGATTTTTTTTGCTATTTCGTGCCTGAGATTTTCAGCTACTATAGCCCCACGCTCAAGCAACTTAAGTTCTTTTTCTTGGCTAACTGTTTGCGTTGTTGGTGTCATGAAATCCATTTCTGAACTTGATGCATTTTTGCGTACAATGAATTTAACTAATAGTGCGGTTATCCAACTTACCCGCCATCTGCTGTTAGAGGTCCAATATTAGGATAGTCTATTGAAGGGTTTTAGACTACAATACTGTATAGATTCTATCATAATAATCATATCGCGAAACTGTCTTAAGCATGACTATTAGTCAAGCGTTTTGAATTACTAAAATTACCTTATAAAGGATGGTAAAGTTATGCTTGCGAAATTTTTCACAAGCTTCTAAATTTGCTGGCTTTAAACCTAAAGGATCAGATTTTTAGCAAATATCAGGTTCACGGAATATGAGTGTAGATCCAGGTAAAGAAGTAGCCCGAGGATCTTCCCGTTTTCTGGGACATGGAATGAGCTTAGCTGTTTCAGTTGCTATCTTTGGATGGCTTGGGTCTGAAGTTGGAGAGTGGCTTGGGTCGGAATCTCTGTTAACACTTATTGGCATGTTATTAGGGGGAGTAGCAGGTTTCTACAATCTTTATGTACAGTCAGTACTACGTCCACGACAAGATCAATATTGCGAGGAGAACGATAAGGATTGAGTGTTTTCGGGCGTTATGCCTTAATAGCGATCCTAGTGGTGTTTCTGGGAGTTACGGTACTTTGGATGCTCTTAGATGACTCAGAAAGAGTAGGTGTTATTCTGGCCGCCTTCATTGCTTATCCTGTTCAGGTTTTCTCATTTTGGTTACTCCTACGTGCTCGTGGAGAGCCAACCCAATTTGTGTTTTACTGGGGCATTGGAATTATGCTTCGGGTATTAACTGTTATAACAGTGGGTTTGGTGTCTTGGAAATTTGAGTTGATAGAGCCAGCGGCACTTCTGCTTACACTGGTGGGGTTTTTCTTCGTTTTGTTGTTGATGGAGCCAGCCTTTCTAAAGCTCGATAGTAATGATCTGCGAAAGAAGATATGATTTTATTTAAATATCTTCAGGATCATGTCGTAGAAGTGGTTGATCAGTCTGGCCACAGCACTGGATCCAAAAGCGGTCTTTCGATGGAAGGATTGCCCGACTTCATAATGCACCATATAGGGGATGCGAAATACATAGAATTCGCTGGAGGACATTGGAATCTTGAATCATTAAGCATAGCTCCAATCCATTTGGGATCTATTGCTATCGATATGTCACCCACAAGACAATTGGCAGTCATGATCCTAGTTGCGATACTGTTGCCTCTGATCTTCATTCCAGTGGCCAGATCCATCCGAGTTAGAGGTATGGAAAGGGCACCAACAGGATTTGCCAACTTTATGGAGGCGATTGTTGTCTATTTTAGGGATGAAGTTGTGCGTACTAACATTGGTCATGGTGCAGATAAATACACTCCTTACATCTTAACCCTGTTTTTCTTTATTCTTGGGATGAACCTTATCGGGCTCACACCTTTAGGCATTACGCCTACTGCCAATCTTTCGGTTACAGCTGCTTTAGCGGTTATAAGCTTTTTAGTCACTGAAATTTCAGGGTTCCTATCCCTAGGCCCTGCAGGGTATGCTAGGACTATATTCTTTCTGCCTCCAGGACTTCCGGTAGTAATGAAGCCATTTATGATGATCGTACTCGCACCAGTTGAATTTATGGGCAAACTAACTAAGCCATTTGCTCTAGCGGTTCGTCTACTTGCTAACATGACTGCTGGCCATACACTCATTTTAGCTATAATGGGTATGATTTTTGTGCTCCAAAGTTATTTAATGGGTATTGTCTCAGTTACTATGGCCAGTATCCTAATGATTCTAGAGTTGTTCGTAGCCTTTTTACAGGCATATATATTTGCAATGCTCACGTCCGTATTCATAGGACTCATACGTCACGCTCATTAGTTACTAAGACAAAGGACTAAATATGTATTTCTTGCTTACCGCTATTCAGGAAACCGCGGTTGGAGGGGGCGCTGGTTTGATAGGTGCCGGATTAGCAATAGGTGGTGCCGTGATCGGTGCTGGGCTCGGAATAGGCCCTATCGGATCCGCTGCAGCATCAGGAATAGCACGTCAACCTGAGGCTACGGCTCAAATCCAGACAGCAGCCATCATCTTCGCCGCTCTTATAGAAGGTGCCGCGCTCTTTGGTCTTGGGCTTGCATTCGTGAAGTTTTAATTAGGATTAAAACTTCTGTATTTAAGGGATAATTTGCCTTGAATAGCATTGATAGCACCCTAGGTTTTTTAAATAATTCAACGGTTCACAGGGAGTCTATATGTTCGACTTAAACCTCGGACTTACAGTTTGGACGAGCCTTGTTTTCTTGGCACTGCTCGGCATTCTGTGGAAGTATGCTTGGGGGCCGATCCTCACTTTTGTTGAAGCTCGAGAGAGTGGCATCCAAGATAAATTGGATCAGGCTGCAAAAGAGAGGGAAGAGGCTGCCAGTCTACTTTCAGAATACCATCAGCAGTTGGCTGATGCACGTCGAGATACTCAACAGATGATCGCCGAAGGCAAAGAAGCAGGTGATAGGATCCGACAAGAAATTGAAGAAAAAGCCAGGGTAGAGTGTGAATCTCTAATTGATCGTGCTCATGAGTCTATAGAGCGTGACAAGGAGATTGCCCTTCAAGCTCTTAGAAAAGAATCGGTTGATTTAGCTATAGTAGCAGCAGCAAAGCTCATTGGGAACAGGCTAGATGATGCCAAAGATCGTGAGCTTATTGCCGACTATATTGAGGATCTTAGTGAGCACGGTGAAGAGGTTGAGGCATGAGAGACGAAACTGTAGCTAAAAACTATGCTGAAACTCTTCTGGAAGTAGCTGACCGTAATGAGGGTTTGGAGATTTTTGGAGACGGAATTGAAATGATAGCACGTCTCCTCGATGAGAATCAAAGTTTCCGCATGTTTTTGGAAACTCCAAGGATATCTGTAAGCCAGAAGAAGGAAGTTATACAGAGTGTTTTTTCAGATAAGTTACCGGTTATGCTTATCAATTTTTTAGTTGTGGTGCTAGATAAGAGAAGACAGCGCATTCTGGGGGATATTGCCAGAGAATACCAAATACTTTTGGATCAGCGTTTAAACAGAATGAGAATAGAGGTTACGATAGCTCGCAGTATGGATGAATCATACCAGACAGAGCTTCAGGATAAACTGACTACCCTCATCGGTTGTCAGGCCATATCTGATATAAGAGTGGATCCTATGATTCTGGGAGGAATCATTGTCCGAGCAGGGGACATGATTTACGACGGATCCCTGAGGAGGAAGTTGGATGGAATGCGTAGGAGATTGTTGATGACAAACCTCCACCCAGTGGGGGATTCGTGAAGGTTAATCACCGGCCTGGGCCGGCTATTAGTAATAGAATCACAGGACTAAACAATGGCTAATGATTCAGGACTCCGAGCTAGTGAAATCAAAGGTGTCCTTCTTTCTGAGATTGAGAACTATGGTGAACGGCTTCAGGCTGAAGAAGTAGGTGAGGTTCTAGAAGTTAAGGATGGCATAGCTCGTATCTATGGGCTAACCAAGGCAATGGCTAGTGAAATGCTAGAGATCACCACCACACATACTGAAGAACCTGTTTCTGCATTAGCACTGAATCTTGAAGAGGACAACATTGGTGCGGTGATTATGGGAGATTGGACTCTTCTCCATGAGGGCGACCAAGTACGCAGGACAGGTCGAGTGTTGGATATACCAGTGGGTAATGGATATGTAGGAAGGGTCGTAGACTCTCTTGGTAGCCCTATAGATGGCAAAGGACCTATAGATCCCATCGAAGGCAATAGACATATCGATGTAGTGGCACCGGGTATCGTTATGAGGCAGCCGGTTAATGAACCTCTTCAGACCGGCATCAAGGCTATCGATTCCATGATTCCAATTGGACGAGGTCAGCGTGAGTTGATAATAGGTGATCGCGGTACTGGGAAAACAGCTATTGCTCTAGATACTATTATAAATCAGAAGGATACTGATGTTATCTGTGTATACTGTGCTGTGGGACAAAGGGCGGGTAAAGTTGCAGGTGTAGTAGAGACACTTCGTGAGTATGGGGCCATGGATTACACGGTGGTTGTGGCTTCTAACGCTTCCGATCCGGCACCCATGCAGTATATAGCTCCCTACTCAGCCTGTGCAATTGCTGAACACTTTATGTGGGCAGGGAAACACACACTCGTTATCTATGATGATCTATCAAAACAGGCAACCGCCTATCGACAACTATCTCTGGTACTACGACGTCCTCCAGGGCGAGAAGCATTTCCTGGAGATGTTTTCTATCTCCATTCTAGACTATTAGAACGTGCTGCTAAGCTATCGGATGAACAAGGTGGAGGTTCCCTTACAGCTTTACCGATTATTGAAACGCAGGCTGGGGATGTATCGGCTTATATACCCACTAATGTTATTTCCATTACTGATGGTCAGATCTATCTTGAGCCTAATCTGTTCTATTCGGGTGTACGTCCAGCTGTAAACGTAGGGATTTCGGTATCCCGTGTTGGAGGTGCTGCTCAAATCAAAGCGATGAAGAACGTGGCCGGACGTCTTCGTCTCGATTTAGCACAGTATAGGGAACTCGAAGCTTTTGCACAGTTTGGATCCGATCTAGATACTGCTACACAAAATCAATTAGCACGTGGTGAGCGTACAGTAGAGATTTTGAAGCAAGGACAGTACCAGCCCATGCCGGTGGAGAACCAAGTGTGCGTAATTTTTGCTGTAACACAAGGGCAAGTTGACGATGTTGAAGTTCGTGATCTAAAACAATGGGAACAGGGTTTTCACGAATTTCTAAGTACTCATTCTAGCCAAATATTGGCTGAGATTAAAAAAGAAAATCAGATAACTGAAGAAATAAAAGATAAGTTGATTGCTGTTATATCGGAGTACAACAAGGTGTTTATAGATGTCCAGGTCAAGACACCTGCTAGTAGCACAGATGATCAGTAGGAGCTTAATCCTGAACATATACACAATAGCTCAGGAGCAAGTTGACTGATGGCAGGAGCTAGTGACGTCAAGAGACGGATCAAATCTGTCGAAAACACCAGACAAATCACAAAGACTATGGAATTGGTCGCCACGTCTAAGCTAAAGAAGGCGACTGAACGTGTCCGGTCAGCTCGTCCCTATGCTGATTCATTGGCCCAGATCGTAAGTAGCTTGTATGCGCCCGAACTTTCTGATCGCTTTCCTCTTCTACGTAGCCCTGAACATCCGAATAGAGTAGCGGTACTTTTGCTTACTGCAAATCGTGGATTGGCAGGTGGATTCAACACCAACTTGATCAAAGAAGCACGAGTACTTCTGGAGAACTTTGATAGTAAAGGCATAGAAACCGATCTACACATAGTGGGCAAGAAGGGGATTGCATATTTCCGCTTCAGAGGACGTAGAATTGCGTCAAGTAATGTAGACATATATGACAGTCCATCTTTGGATGATGCCGAGTCTATTATTAGCGGTATTAGAGATGACTTTGCGTCTGGTCATGTAGATGCGGTTTATGTAGTTAGTTCAGAGTTTCGTTCAGTATTATCAACTCCTCCAAGTGTCCTAGAATTATTGCCGATCAGACCTAAAAGTGAATCTTCATCTTTTGATAATTATCTCTTTAGTCCTAAGGTTGATGTACTGATCCAATGGATACTTCCAGTATACCTTCGTAATACTATATACCGAGCACTTGTGGAGAATGCGGCTTCAGAACAGGGTGCTCGTAGGACGGCAATGAAGAGTGCCACTGACAATGCCAGCGATGTACTCGAGTACCTGACACGCACATATAATCGGGTTCGTCAGGCCCAGATAACCCAAGAGATAGCGGAAATTGTTGGTGGTGCAGCTGCTCTTGAGTAATGATATGCACAAAACTCCTATAAGGGATTAGCAATTATGTCAGAAACTAGTATCGGGAAAGTCATCCAGGTCATCGGTCCAGTTTTGGATGTGGAGTTTGATCCTGAAAATCTACCTGAGATTTATAACGCCTTGTCCCTGAAATCATCTCAAGACGAGGAACAGATTGACCTAATCGCAGAAGTTCAACAGCACATAGGTCGAGGTATGGTTCGGGCGGTATCTATGACTTCGACCGATGGAGTAACCAGAGGAATGGATGTGGTAGACACGGGAAGCCCTATTTCGGTACCCGTTGGAGAGTTGGCCCTCGGTCGTATACTGAATGTTCTAGGAGAACCAGTGGACGAGCAGGGGCCGATTGGTGATGGTAGCAGTGAAGTGGAACGTTGGCCGATCCATAGAGAATCACCACCGTTCGATCAGCTAGAGCCCAAAACGGAGATTTTCGAAACTGGCATTAAGGTTATAGACCTACTTGCTCCTTATGTGAAGGGTGGCAAGACAGGCCTCTTTGGCGGAGCTGGGGTGGGTAAGACTGTGATTATCATGGAACTCATCAACAACATTGCCATGGAACACGGTGGACGTTCTGTGTTTTGTGGTGTTGGTGAACGTACACGCGAGGGTAACGATCTTTGGATAGAAATGAAGGAATCGGGAGTTATAGATTCCACGGCTCTTTGTTATGGACAGATGAACGAACCTCCTGGTGCTCGTCTTAGGGTTGGCCTCAGTGGATTAACGATAGCAGAATATTTTAGGGACATCGAAAAACAAGACGTGCTACTCTTCATTGATAACATTTTTCGTTTTACTCAAGCTGGTTCCGAAGTTTCAGCATTACTAGGACGTATGCCTTCAGCGGTTGGATATCAACCCACACTTGGTACGGAAATGGGTGAACTTCAAGAGAGAATCACGTCCACTCAAGAGGGATCTATTACATCTGTACAGGCAATATATGTTCCTGCAGATGACCTAACTGACCCAGCTCCTGCAACAGCGTTTACACATCTGGACGCAACGACTGTATTGTCACGGGCTATCTCGGAGAAAGGGATATACCCAGCTGTGGATCCATTGGACTCGACCTCGAGAATTCTTGACCCACAGTTCTTAGGTGAACGCCACTATGCGGTTGCAGTTGAAGTACAAAGAATATTACAGCGCTATAAGGATTTACAGGATATTATTGCGATTCTAGGAATGGACGAGCTGACGGAGGAGGATAAGGTTTTGGTGAACCGGGCCCGAAGGATTGAACGGTTCCTTTCACAGCCTTTTCACGTGGCTGAAACATTCACAGGGATCTCTGGCAAATATACAAGGCTAGACGATACTATCGAGTCATTTGAAAGAGTTGCTGCAGGAGAATTTGATCATCTGCCAGAGCAGGCTTTTTACATGAAAGGTGGGATAGAAGAAGTCATCGCCTCTAGTGAAGATATTACATCCTAATGGCTTCTCTGAACGTTCGGGCAGTGTCTCCTGGAGCACTTTTGTTTGAGGGTGCGGCTAACTCAGTAATCGCTCCAGCTTGGGATGGAAAAGTAGGTATACTTCCCGGCCATACCCAGATGATAACTCTTCTAGGTTCAGGAGAAGTATCCATAAATTTGCCAGAGGGTGATACACATAGCTTGTTTATCGGAGGAGGTGTTCTGAGGATAGATGCTTCGGAACTAACTATCCTTGCAGAGCAATCAGATTCTGAGTTAACAGAAAATTTGTTGTCCGGTACTAGGGTAGATGTAGACGCTATACTAGAAGCTATGGAAGACTAATCATAATTGCTCAAAATCCACATAAAATTGGATATGAGGAATACTATTGAAAATGTGTGATAAGATTTTCACACCTCTCTCTTGTGGATAGTGCCTGATACTATTCTAAAAATACCATTAGGTACTTAAGAAGATGAAGTTAGATCTTCATGTCCATACATCAGCATCTGATGGTATGTGTGAATCTCGTGAAGTTGTCTCTATTGCAGAGGAAACGGATCTAGACGTTATAGCGATTACTGATCACGACACTGTAGTTGGAATTCCACAGGCGATTGAAGTTGCTTCTGAAAAGCGGATCGATGTTATCCCAGGGATAGAGATTAGCAGTGTTTTAGAAGGCAGAGATTATCATATTCTAGGATATTTTGTGGATCCGGATAATCCGTCTATAAAGGCACACGAGGTCAAGGCAGGAGAGGGTCGTAAGCACAGAATGCTAGAGATGGTGGATCGGCTTTTATTGCAGGGGATTATTGTAGAGTACGAAGATGTTCTCTATGAGGCTGGTTCGGAACTTTCAACAATCGGCCGTCCTCACCTTGCTCGAGCATTAGTTACTAAGGGTTATGCGTCTTCGACATCTGATGCTTTTTTTCGTTTAATCGGTAATGATCACCCCGCATATGTACCGACCCAACTGTCTACCCCTAGTGAAGCAATTGAGATCATTCTAAATGCTGGTGGTATATCTATTTGGGCTCATCCTCCTGCCGGATCATGGGTCAAATTACTCCCTAATTTGATTAAAGAAGGCCTCCAGGGACTGGAAGTCTATCGGCCCAGGTCAAGATCCGATCACATATTTGATCTTCAACGAGTTGCCAAGGACTCAGATTTGCTAATGACAGGTGGTTCAGACTGGCATGGTCCTAATGATGGCATTGATTTGGGAGACTTTTTTGTCACTGAGGAAGAAGTTGAGAAATTCTTACAAGCTGGTGGTATGTAGGTGGAAACAGGCTAATAATCTCTTAGATCTCCTTCTATCTAAAAGCAGATAATAGCTTTCGTACAGTTTCTCCTGGATCTGGAGCAGTCATGACGGCTCCCATGACTGCGATTCCTCGTGCTCCTAACCCCACCACTTCAGTAGCTCGTTTTGGGGTAATGCCTCCGATTGCTATTACTGGTATCGAAACAGATTCTACTACACTCTTAAGGCCTGATAATCCTATTACCTCGCCAGCATTAGGTTTGTTTATTGTTGGATATACTGTTCCGACACCTAAGTAGTCTGCCCCATCTTTCTCAGCTCTAATAGCTTCTTTAGGGTCGTCAGTAGAGTATCCAATAATAAAGTTTGGGGGGACTACAGACCTAACTTTTTTTATTGGTAAATCTTCAGGTCCAAGATGAACTCCGTCTGCTCCGGTAGCTAAGGCTACATCTAACCGATCATTCACAAACAAGAGAGCACCAAATGACCTCACCATTGGAAGGAATC
>CEUS01280179.1_pt1 | contig 13997 bp, 14 predicted proteins | sample 427031 | NCBI WGS metagenome assembly CEUS01 (sample SAMEA2622837, study PRJEB7988) | marine metagenome | biome: marine biome (ENVO:00000447); feature: marine epipelagic mixed layer (ENVO:xxxxxxxxx); material: "saline water (ENVO:00002010), including plankton (ENVO:xxxxxxxx)" | depth 140 m | reverse complement strand
GGCGGCGGCACTGGTACCGGAAGTGCCCACGTCGTCGCCAGGCTCGCAAAGGCCTCAGAGGCACTTACCATAGCTGTTGTAAGCTACCCGTTTGTCTCAGAAGGAGCAGTTCGTAGGCAAAACGCTGAGTGGGGGTTGGAGCGTCTGAGAGAGGTATGTGATACTGTAATTGTCCTACCGAACGAGAGGCTCCTAGAGGTAGAAGGAGTTCGTGACCTCCCACTAGATGCGGCATTTAGGGTGGCTGATGAGTTACTAATGAGAAGCATTTCAGGAGTATCTGAGATGATTGCAAAGGAAGGAGTGGTCAACTTGGACTTCCAGGATCTAAGGTCAGTAATGGAAAATGGTGGCGGAGTTGCAATGATAGGGCTAGGAGAGGCTACTGTGGAAGAAGGAGCAGAGAAGGCAACCATGGAGGCCTTGCAATCACCGCTTCTTGATATCGACATTTCTGATGCTAGGGGTGCTCTAGTGAACGTTGTAGGAGGCCCTGGTCTTACTCTGGGCGAGGCTGAGCAGTGTGCGAAGATCATTCGTGAGAGTATCAACCCGTATGCGAGAATGATTTGGGGAGTTACAACTGACGAATCTATGGGAAGTGCCATCAGAGTACTTCTCGTTCTAACTGGAGTGAAGAGCGAGCAGATTCACGGTGCATCACTGCACACACAGATGAGGAATCTCAGGAACAGGACAGTTGAATTCGTCAGTTAGTTCACATCGTTACCGGAGATTTCGTACCTATATCGCCCCGTCGTCCTTAAATGGAATCTGTGGGTCGCCGGGATGCTTCTAGGTGATAGCATGGCTGTTGAGAACTCAAAAGTTGGCCCCATCGAGGAGATGGCCCAGTCATGGCAGGATGAGATTGAGGGACGAGTAAAGGGGCTACAGACTGGTTCCTATGCCAGAATCCTGAAGATGGCGAAGAAGCCCTCCAAGCAGGAGTTCAGGCAGACCGTAATTGTCTGTGGAATTGGGATGTTCGTTCTCGGTGCAATTGGGTTCGTGATACTGGCCTTGATGGTGAACGTGTTCCCTCCTTTCTTCGAATGGCTAACTGGGTGAGGTGAAAACTTGTCAGAGGCATTCACAGTATATCTCCGAAGTGGAGAGAGAGTTCTTCTAATGCAGCGTGCTGATGAGGTTGCAGACTTCCCCGGGGCGTGGGACGGAATTTACGGAGTTGGGGACCCGAGCGACCATGATTCAGTGGTTGCTAGAATTACTGAGTGCACCGGTATTCCCTCAGAAAGCATGGAGTTTGCTCGATCGGGTATGGCAAGAGGCCTAGCATACGGAAACAGGCTGAACGATGTTACGCCTTTACTATTCATAATAGAAGAGACAGAAATCAGCCCCGGAGCCCTATACAAGAGCTTCGAGTGGGTCGATCCAGGAGCAATTCAGACGAAGGACTACTCTACCCCCCAACTGAAGGAGATGTATGGGGATGTGGCGTCATACCTCTACATTCTGAAGACCTCGATAGGTCAAGAGCAGAACGTAGCGGGTGAAATTCGTGCTAGACTGTCTGGAACTGGTTCGCTGAAGGACATTCAGGACAAGATATTCGGAGTTCTAAGCCCTCACTACATGAAGGGCTTCATCTTCGTTGAAGCTACTGCAATGCACCATGTGCAGAAACTGATTGGAAGGGTCGGTGTTGGAGTAACCCCCCTAAAGAATTGCAGTAAGGTGCTAGACGGAGAGGCCCCTCTGGAAGACGTCCTCCCCTACCTTGAGCCGAAGGCAGCAACCTCGGGAATTGAGGAAGGTTGCATAGTGGAGATCTCTGGCGGGGCTTTCAGAGGGCAGGCAGCTAGGGTGACTAGAGTGGCCGAGACTAAGGAAGAGGTTACCGTAGAGCTATTCGAGGCTGCTGTACCTGTCGCCCTTACTGTTCGTGCTGACCAAGTTAGAGTGACACAAAGAGTAGAGTGACCTGGAATCAGCTGTTTTCGCATTGCATCATTATCAAATAGGGAGAGCAGGTCGGCGGGTTCCGCGATAAGAGGTCGTTGACATGTCAGCACGAAACGAGACTCCTCACAAGGTGATACAGGCCCTGGGGAAAAAGAAGTGCAACGGATCATGGGATGCCTCCACTGAGAACCTGACTATGGATCAGGTAAAGAGCGTTGCAGAAGCACAGAAAGACAGGTTGACTGGCAAGTCCCTGTATGCTCGCTGTAGGGAAGTAATGGGAACTTGCGTAGCAATGCGAGTTAGGGTCGAGGGCATGGAGCCGAAGGTTGCTCTTAATGCGATGGCCGAGGGGGCATTTAACGAGCATTTCAGTTAATATTCACGAATTGCGGGAGAGTTAGACCTCGTAGACCGCAGAGGTGAGGAAAATGAAGGAAAATCTGCAAACAGCAATTCAACAGGCGATTGACGAGGCTCCGGATAGGGGCTTCGTGGAGTCCATCGAGATTTCGTTCACCATCAAGGACGTAGATCTTAAGATTCCTACAAATAGGATACAAGAAGAGGTTCGTCTGCCTTCAGGAAGAGGCAAGCCCGTGAAGATTGCAATGTTTGCTGGGGGGGAGATGGCCGCAAAGGCCAAGGCCGCGGGAATCGAGGTGATTGACCCCACCACCATTGAGGACTTGGGAGGTAACCGCCAGAGGGCTAGGAAGGTGGCTAAACACTACGACTTCTTCCTCTCTGAGATTCCACACATGGGGACCGTGGGTAGGTTTCTGGGCGGTGTTCTTGGTCCGAGAGGTAAGATGCCTCGCCCGGTTCCCCCTACCCTTGATCCCTCTGCTCTTGCTTCTGGACTAAAGGACACTGCAATAGTGCGTTCCCGTGACAGGGTAACTTTTCACACGGCTTTAGGATCTAGGGAACAAGGGATTGACGATCTGACATCTAATGCCATAGCTGTATGGGACAGAGTCACTGGAAAGCTAGAGAGGGGTGCAGGGAACATTCGTTCTTGCTATGTTAAGACGTCCATGGGCCCTTCGATAAGGGTGGAGGTGGTTCTATGATTCCGAAGGTTGCAGGATGGAAGAAAGACAAAGTTTCTGAGCTAATCGAGATGTTCAACAGCGACGGAGTAATTGGCGTAGTCGACGTTTCTGGGGTTCCAGCAAGCAATATGATTGACATGCGCAACACCCTGAGAGACAGAATGACCATCACCATGGCAAAAAAGTCCCTCGTCAGGATTGCTTGGTCAGACTCAGGAAGGCCATCTGATGAGATTGAGAGTATGCTCGAGGGTGCTTCCCAGCCTTGCGTTGTTCACAGTAGCTCAATGAACGCCTTCGAGATATTCGGCGAGTTGGAAAAGACGCGCCAGGGAAGAGCAGCGAAGGCCGGAGAGGCTTTTCCTGAGGACGTTACCATACCTGCAGGCCCTACCGAATTCGGACCAGGTCCCATAGTTGGTGAGTTCAATGCCGTTGGAATCCCAGCAAAGATCGACAAGGGCAAGGTCGCAATACAAAGAGACACAACCTTCGAGGAAGGCCAGGAGATTTCTGCTGATCTAGGGATAATGCTAGCGAAGCTTGGAATTAATCCAATAGAGATAGGTCTGATTCTGACCGGAGCCATCGAGGATGGCCATATTTTCTCATCTTCGGATCTAGACTTGGACACTGAGGGCCTCAGAAATGACGTCGTTTCGGCCACTTCGGGTGCATTCAATCTGGCATGCAATGTACGATGGTTCTCCTCTACTACCACTCCAACCCTAATATCAAAGGCGTCTGGAGAAGCCCTTTCAGTGGCTCTGGAAGCTGGAATCGTCAACGATTCAACTGCTTCCACTATACTCTCGAAGGCGCGTTCTAGTGCATTGTCACTAGCAGGTCAATTGGATTCCTCAGCTCTCGGTGAAGAGCTTGTTGCTGCTCTAGGAGCAGCCAATCAGAGCGCTGAAGTCGCCCCCTCTGAGGCGGCTGATGCGGAAGATGCCCCAGCGGCATCTCCCGTAGAGGAAGAGGAGGAAGAGGAGGGGGCCGAGTTCAGTGGACTTGGTGATCTCTTCGGTTGAAAAAAAGGTGAATGAAATGGAATATGTGTATGCTGCAATGTTGTTGCATTCTGCAGGAAAGGGCATCGATGACAAGGCCGTCAGCTCAGTGCTGAAGGCCGCTGGAGTTGAGGCGGACGGGGCTCGAGTGAAGGCCCTTGTTGCCTCGCTGGGCTCAGTGGACATCGATGAGGCCATGGCGACCGCTGTCGCCGCCCCAGTGGCCTCGGCTGCTCCGTCTGCTTCTTCCAGTGGAGGTTCGGCTGAAGCCGCTCCCGCTGAGGAAGAGGCTGTCGAGGAGCCCGAGGAAGAGGCGGGCGGCTTCGAAGGTCTGGGCTCCCTGTTCGGCTGAAGCAACGATTTGGAAATAATGACGCGAAGCCGCTATGGGCGAGGGCCTCGAGGGAGGCCTGAGACTAATGCAGCGGATGCTTGAGATTCCCGTAAGCATATTGCCTACTGAAGCAATCCGGGCAATGAGAATCATCGGAGAAAGCCGCGGCTGGGAAATGAGTCGTTTCGAAGAGTCAACTATGGTCCACAGGTGGGCGATCATCGTACCGATAGCAAAGCGAGCTAGAGTACTAGGTCTCGCAGTGAGGGCGGGCCAGGCGGAGGGTCTTTCCATTCGTTCTTGGAGCTATGTACCTGGTTCGGCGGGTCGTCTATCGTTCGTCTCCTTCCGGATACCCGAGTGGTTCGAAGGCGATGAGTGGAGGAGTTTCCTAGAAGAGTGGTCGAACATTCTTCCTAGGTGCCCATGGAGATGGACATTCATGGAGAGATCTGTCATTGGGTATCTGCTTCCAGAATTTAGGAGTTCGAGAAAGATCTTCTCAAGAGAGGGGGTTGACATCAAGAGATGGCAGGGCCCAGAAGACGATTGATTGGCTACCAGTTGTACCGGAAGAAGAGAGTATTTGATAGGGAGGTTGGAGACCGATGGGCGAGGCGCCCATGGACTTCCAAGACCTAGTAGATTCACCTCAGAAGGTGAAGACTCTGGCCGGAACAGTTGCTTTCCTTGTTGCATTCCCAGTCTATTTCGCGGCAATGCCATCACTAATTGATAGCGAAATCTCCGGAGGTGGCTCGTCTGGTCTTACTGGTTCTCTATTGGTCGGCTTCGAAGAGAGCGAAATCACACTAAGCGAGTCTGTAACCCTTGGAGATGGAGATAGCCATGACACGTTCTTCGACGTGATTTTAGAGGCAGATGTTGACATTGGATACGTCGAATTGCAGGTGGTTTGCTTCGACAACGATGACCCGGGTCCGGGATTCACGGATAGCGTGGACGGGGTAAGCGATCTAAGCGATCTAGAAGGAATCGAAGATCAGACGGCATCTGGTGCCTGCTCCGGAGGAGGGGATGGCGGGTTCACAATGAGATGGGACGTAACTGAGAACTACACTGGGGCCGAGTATACCGAGGAGAACATGACTGAGGGGGAGATTAGGGATTTGTGGAGCGACGGAGGCAAGGGAAGGGGTTCCTGGGCCGCCTCAATAACAGCAACTATTGAGACGGCCCCGTTTGCTGGAGAGCTCATCGACAATGACGAAGACTTCGAAATAACATGGACTGCTGTGCACTACAATCTAACTGTAGAATCGGCATAGATCTATGTCTTGGCTTGAATACTAACTACATCTCCGTCACTAAGCTCGTGATCAGCGCCAATTACTCTCCCAGATCTGGCGTCAATTGCTCTTACGAACCCGTCTCCTAGATCAGAGTGGACCTGGTAGGCCAGCCCCTTGGCGGTAGTTCCTGTTGGAACTAGGACTGCATCTGGGAGTGCCTTGCCATCACCATCTACCCAGTGAGTCTCGTCCTGAACTGGATAGGCAACAATTCTGGAAAGTTGGCCGAAGACCACTTGAGCTAACAAACCTACAAGGCCTCCACCGTCCCAGAAGGAAATGGTCTCAGCTATCGACTCCAATGCTACTCTCTGCTTGTCCGAAAGTTTCGCCTGACCTTCCTCAGTGAGCTCGAATCTTGAGTCCCCTGGCTGATACGAAATCATTCCAGAGGAGGAGGCCCTACGCAGGGCCAACTCTGCTTCAGAGCTCGTGTGTACCACCAGACCCCCCTCTGACTCGACTTCGGATTGAAGCACGGACCCACAATGATCCCTCTTGTCGGCCTTGTTAGCTGCAACGGAAATTGGAAACATGGATTTCCTGATCGCCGTGGCCATTGTTGAGAGTTCCCCATCCCCCCAAGATCCCGGTTCTGTATGTGGAAGGTGGTTCCTCTTAACTGCGGAAAGCCCTGATGATACTTGCCACTCGCTGGCTCCGATTCCTGTTAGCCTTCCTAGGAGATGCTCCCTAATCGCGCGCTCGCCGTCTGCCTGTGCTCTCCTAGATGCTCTGTCCCACCCTGTAGCTATTATTCCCAGTATCCATGAATCAAGCTCCCTTAGTAGAAATCTATGCTCTTCTATTGGCTCAGAACCTCCGGAGCCTACGGGATTTCCCTCTAGGTCAGTAGAACCCGATACATCTACCACCTGAATCAGAGCATCGCACCTTGAAAGATCGGAAAGGAACTGGTTCCCCCTGCCCCTTCCCTCATGGGCCCCTGGTACCAATCCAGCTACGTCGACCAGGGTTACCGGGACCAGCCTCCTGAATCCCTTGCAAGACCCGGAGTTTGGATCACAGATGCTTCCTAATCTTGGGTCGCTTTCCCTTTCTGAGACTAGCCGACCGGAAGACTCTCGTCGGTCTCGGAGATTTGAACAAGCGCAATTCTCAGGAAGTGGTAGCCATGTTACACCTACGTTAGGTTCTATAGTTGTGAATGGATAGTTTGCAATATCGACCGGCATCTCTGTCAGGGCCGAGAAGGCCGTTGACTTGCCTACGTTGGGCTTTCCGACGAGGCCTATTCGCATGCTACCATACACTGGCAAAGCGGACCTACCCATGGACTATGTGGTCATATCAGAGCTCAGTTGGTGTGCCCGGGGAGTCCGAACTTGACTCAGGTACGACCACCGTGTCTAGCTTTCCCTCTCTCTGTGCCAGAATCTTCCTTACAGTCGTCTCCTTGGTCAGCCTGTAAGGGCTCTGAATAGAAGTTGAAGACACTGAAGATTCAGTATCTACCAGTGTTCCTCTGAAAGATCCGCTGATAATATTGAGGCAGTGATATATTGATCCAATAACAGTTCCGTAGAATAGAACCGAGCCGAGAACTTGCAGTCGTTTGGCAATAGAGACCTCTTCTTCCACTGCTGCTTCTACAAGTGTCATGTGGGAAAAGTCGGACATCATTGAGAAGACGAGCCCGAAAGATCCTCCAGCCATGAGCCAGTAAGCCCACCTAGAACGGTTCATGGATAGAACGTTTCTTCCCGATACCTCCGGGAAAATGCACAGCGCGGAACCAAGAGCACCGGGCACGAACACCAGCCAAATTCCCAGCAGAACAAGGGTGGACTGCACTCCTGTTAGCTCGTTCGTCCCTGTAAGGTGGTCGGTGTGGACGAAAAGAGCCCCGATAGACAGAGGGATTAGCATGATTGCTGCTAGGTTGATCTCTGGCATTCCAGGTGAGTCTGGATTTTCCATAAACACGTCATCGCCCCTCATTGTGGCCAATACATTGGCGGATAGAGCAATTACTGGGATTAGGGAGAGTGCCAGCAGGAACGACCCTGCTATTACCTCGTTCCTGGTTGGTTCGAAAGTAGCCTGATCTACTCCAAGGAAGTCTGCAGCTATTCCCCCTTCGAAGAATCCTGAGGAGCTTATCGACAAAATCGTACCGACCAAAGTTACTGCTGCTAGTGACCTTGACCATAGGGGGTTACCGCTCCCACGAGAAGCTGCGTAGAGGACTGCTCCGGCCATCATGAGTGAGAATGAAGCCGCGCTCATTCGTGTTGCAATCCATTGCCCGGTTCCCGTATCTAGTGCACCGGAAAGTGCTACGGCAAGAGCTGAGAGGGGGGCTGCGATCATCCCCATAATCATCATCCAAGCTGGAAGGGCCATCTTCCTAGTTCGAGTAGCTGCGGTAAGTAGCATGTTGACAATGACTGCTATTCCCGAGAGCAAGAGTATTCCGGTGGAAACTAGCATTATCTTGATTCCCAAAATCTCTGGTTTGTTGGCTCCCACTAACAAGACAAGCACCCCCAGAGTCCATACGAATGACATGAGTGACGCGTTCTTCTCACTTGCTAGGTTGGTCCCTCCCAGTTCGGGTACGATATGCATCGCTGCACCGTTCAGCAGCATACCCCCGGCACCGTAACTTGCAGTCAGTATTCCAGCAAGAATCAGGGAGGAAGAGGATAAGTTCAGCCCCCATGAAGACAGGCTGTGGAGAGCATTTGGGTCGTGACTGAGCCAAAGGCCGCAGAATGTTAGAGCTGATGAGGGGATCATCCACAAAGCGCCATGCATGATCCATGTAGCTGCAGCTGAGCCCTTTCTCCCCTCTACAAAATCGATTGGGGGGCCAAGTGCCTTCTCGAGCATGAACATGCTCATGCTCTTTGTGACATCAGTAAATACCCACATTCCCCGGTTTAACATCACGAATACAACTAACATTCCAATCCAAAATGCCAGCATTGTAGTCATCAGGCCCATCGATACACCTCACTCGCTTGTCGCCTCTGTCAGCATGGTTCCCAGAATTCCAAAAATTCCTATCATGATTCCGAGTATGAAGAACCAGATTCCGGAGTCGAATACTCCCTCGAATACAGGAAGAACACTAGATATCACCGGAAGGTCGCTGTTGGGGAAAAGGATCCCATATAGAATCAGGAAGATTATGGTGGACACGAAGCCCATGACTAGCATGACCCATGAGGATTGAGGCTCGCTCTCCCCTTGGAGGAACTCGCTAACAAGTGAGCCACTATCATCAGACAAACCGTCACCCCGTAATCTCTGGATTACGTCACTACCACCGGAGATTCGCCCTTAAGCATTGGGCGGAGAGAGTGTGTGAGAGGCATCAAGGAGCACGGACTAGGTCTACAGGATCTCCTCTTCTGAATATGCCAGAACCGAGAGGAACCGGGAGCGAGTGGTCACAATCCAACTCAGCTTTCCAGTGAGACTTGCAAGGGCATTCAATGCCCTCAAACTCGCCAGGGTCACCAGAAACGGAGTACCTTTCTATTGCCGCAACCACCTCTACGTCGCATGAACCACAGTTGTGAGCCCCTCTAATCTTCCCGCCTGCAGTGGGATGTACAATTATCCTGCACCCAGATTCTCTGGTTTTCTCGTGTGCTTGCTTTATCATCTCCACGAGAGACCAAAGCCATGGGGGTCTATACTCCTTGTTCCTGAACAGCCTGTCTACTACAGTGCTCTTCTGAATATTCATTGGATTGACCGAAACTTCGTCGGAGTATGGAGTGACATCCGCCAACCAGGAAGTTGTGTGTTTCAGAGCGTCTCCCTCGGACATAAATGGGGGTTTGAAAATGAGATATGTCTTGACCCTCAGACCGTTATCCCTCAGCATGTCCACTGCTCTGTGCCATTGTCTGGTAGTGAATCCCTTGTTCACATGGAACCTCAGTACTTTGTCGTCATAGGCTTCCAAACCGATTGCAACAGTGCATCCGGGATGTCTATCGGCGACCCACTCTATCTTCTCGGGGGTGCACATCTGGGCTTGTGCTTCAATCACGAGGTGGAGGCCCATCTGAGCCGTTTGAACTAGAACTTCCTCCTGCCACTCTGGAGGATTTTCCCGATCTTCGAAAAATGTACCAGAAGTGTATATCTTAACCATCCTGCAGCCCTCGAACTGATTTGTCGAGTCCTTGGCGTATTCCCATTGAGAAAACATATCTTCGGCAGAAACATCATCCCTTACATCATTGAAGTACCCACAGAATGTGCATCCTGACTTCCACCACCATGCGCATCCTTTGGTCCTTAGAATCACCGTGGCCGCGGTACAGTGAGATCCGTCCGGTAGGTTCTCAGGAGTCTTGTATACCGTGACGGGTCTGCTAGCATCCCAGGACTCTCTGAAAGAGACGGACTCAGGTGTATTCTCGGGGGCCTTGATTAGGTGGTGGATTTTCACTGCCTTAGACCCATCACCCAGGATGCCACATGAGTTCGCCATGGCACGCGTTCGAAGCCGCGCACTTGATGTTACGTGCCGTGCACTCTTTGGTCGCACTAGATGTCGTAGAATACACTAAACGTCTCTGAGTAATGCGAGTAATGGGTAATTGGATGTCATTTGGAACCATAGATGGAATGAGTGAGGAAAGGAACAAGTCTCTGAAGAGTTGGTATTGGTATGACTGGGCAAATCAGGCATTCGCTCTAACCGTGCTTACCGTTCTAGTTCCCCAACTCCTCTCTAGTATGTTTGAATTGTCCACTGGGGGGGGTTCAGAAGTTGGTAATCTAAAGATTACTGGAGATACTTTCTACGCAATAGTACTAGCCTCAGCGAGCCTATTCGTAGCGATTACTAGCCCGGTTCTCGGGGCCATAGCTGACAGGATGCCAATCAAGAAAAATATACTCTGGGCGTATACGGTAGTCGGGGTTACGTTCACTGCGATGATGGCTATAGCCCCACATCTTGGGTCTGGATCTGACTACAAATTCCTAGCTTTCTGCCTAGTAATCGGAAACATCGGTTTCGCGGGTGGGAACGTGATCTACTACGCCTTCATGCCATATCTTGCTCTCAAAGACCAGATGGACCATGTCTCTAGCTGGGGATACGCATACGGATTCGCCGGTGGATCGACTATTCTGATAGTTCATCTAGTAGTTGGAGAGACGGGTTTCTTCGGGCTTTCCACCAAATGGAGCCCCTGGGTTCTGAGTTTCGTCTTCGCAACCACGGCTATGTGGTGGATTGGATTTGGGATACCACTTTTCAGGAACACTCCTGAGCCAGAAATTCCGAATCCTAAGCAGTACGATTCAGCCATGGATGCTTTGAAAGATGGCGTGAGAGAGGTCAGGAGTACATTCGGGGAGGTAAGAAAATTCAAAGTTCTAGCAATTTACCTTCTTTCCTATCTCCTGTTCTTTGATGGAATCAACACAATCGGGGGTATGGCTTCCGCGTTCGGGGATTCAGTACTAAGAATCAACCCGTCTATGAACTTCGTACTACTATTGATGGTGAACATCACAGCAGTTCCAATGTCAATAGTAGGAGGCAAATTGGCTGACAGGTACGGGACTAAGAGGGTTCTCAGCTGGGCCCTGGCAGTTTACTCATTGGTCGCCATTCTGGCTGTTGGATTCGCTCCTCTGGAACTAGAGGAGGAACACGAGCGTTACGACTTCCAATACGACTTCAACGAGGAGACTGGTGAATATGACCTAACTACCCTTTACGATAAGGGAGTCAAGGGCTGGGTCAGCAAGGGAGGAGACGGGGACCGGGAGTTCAGGAGCTCTTTCTTTGAGTACATGTTTGAATCGGTGCCAGACACGTCCCATAGCGAAAGATGGAGTGACGGCGATGTTGTGTTGGAGTCAATTTCTGTGTCTCGGGCAACGGGGATCGTTGAAGAGATGGGCATAATGAGTGAGCATAGGTTCTCGTTCTCCTTCGAAGGTGGGGAGTTGGATGGAAGCAGGTCGATTGGAGACGAGCACCCTACAATCATCGAGGGCGACCTGGCAGACTGGTGGCCCAACTTCCTCAGGGACAAGCTTTGGGGGCCAATGAAATTCGGAGTAAGCCTTCAGTGGATCCTGCTGGGCATGATGGTCGGAGTCGTAATGGGGACTGCAGGGGCCCAGGCCAGGAGCCTGATGATGTTCCTGACCCCCAAGTCGAGAGTGAGTGAGTTCTTTGGGTTCTACGGATTTATTGGAAAGGCAGCTGCTGTTTTCGGGCCGGTAGTTTATGCAATTAGCGCCGCCACAATGGGGAGTAGGATGGCCGTGGTCAGCGTATTGGTAGTCATCCTTCTGGGATGGTCGCTATTCTATTTCATTGACGTAGAAGAGGGAATGAGGGTCGCTAGACAAGAGGACATCGATGCTGGGTTCAAGTTCGAGGAGGAGTGAGGTTGAACTCGTTTGGCCCTGTCCAGCACGTCCTATCGGTATTGGTTATGGCCTTCTTCGGCGTAATCATTGGTCTAGCAGTTCTTCCAGCATTCTTTCTATTCGACTGGCTGACATCATTCACCGAGGGTCAAGGGACAATGATAGAAGCCCTAGGGGCATGCATATCATTGGGCCTAGGATACATCGTTTGGGGTGTTTTCCTAGTCATAATTTGCGGTTCTCTCGGGGGTCTGTTCAGGATTAGAAAGCCAGAGGGCAGGTACCCCCTGAGGTCCTTTGTTACGATACAGTGGGCCTTCTCATTAGTTTTCCACAGAGTCGCACAGATGTTCTTGAAGCAGGTCGTTCCCTCCTTCCTAGCAAACCTGTACTACAGCATGATGGGGGCGAAGATAGGGAGAGGGGTCCAGCTGAACTCAGAGAACATCAACGATGCCTCGATGTTAACCTTCGGAGACGGGGTTGTCGTAGGAGGCGGGGCCACAATTAATGGACATCTGGTGGAGAGTGGGGAGATCGTGCTAGCTCCTGTCAGAATCGGGAAAGGAGCACTTATTGGAGGAGGTAGCATTGTTCAGCCCGGATGCACGATTGGTGATGGAGCCGTAATTGGGTCTAGGGCCGTTGTCCCGAAGTGGACAGATGTTCCTGCAGGAGAGGTTTGGGCGGGAATACCTGCTAAATTCATCAAGAGGATCGGGGACTAGCGGTCCTATTCGTTGTCGGTTTCCTCATCATCGGAGCCCTCGGAATCCTCGGTGTCATCATCCATCTGCTTGATCTCCTCGATGACGGCCTTCTTCTGGGCCTGGAAAGACTCCTGCTTGGACTGTATCTCCTTCGCGGTTGCTACCGCCCGGTCAATCATGTCATGACGGGTCTTAATGGCCTCATTTAGCTCCTCAAAGACCTGCATGTGCTGAACATACCAATCATCCCTGGCTGCAAGCTCTGCCTGCGCAGCCTGGTTAGACTCATCAATCTCCTCCGCTAGGGTAATTGCAGTACCTAGACGTGCCTTCTCCCTGTCCAGCATCTCCTCGGTCTTCTCAAGCTTGCTCTCCAAGAATGGAATCTTGGTATTGGCCTTTGCCAAATCGACCTCCATCTCGTCCTTCTGCCTCCTAAGATTCGATAGAAGGTTGTTGATGCCTTCCTTCTCAGTCTCTTTGTCTACTAATTCCCTGTTTAGAGTCTCAAGCTGGGCCTTCATCTCTGTGATATCAGCCTCTTGAGCCTGGTAGGCAACCAAGAGCTTGTCCAAGGCCTCCTTGTCCTTCTCGGCCTGCTCCTCCAACTGCTGAATAGTCGTCTGAGGATCGCTTCCCGTAGAGTCATCTTGGCCCATCATGCCTAACAGTGCACAGGTGCCCCCGATATAACCCCGGCGGCACCTGAGTCGTCTTCAAAAGGCAAATCAGGGGTTTACCGAAACTGCAGCTATTGTGGCCGAGAGAACCACTGTGAGCCTCTTAGAAGATGGGATATGCAACTTCTCGTCGGGTCCGTGGGCATTGTTTCCAGGTCCAGAAGTACCCGTGCAAAGGAACATCGCATCAGGGTACTTTCCCTGCATCATAGCCATGAATGGTATCGTTCCACCGGTCCAAGTTGCGAGAGGGGGGAGTCCGGTGAGCTGCATTGATGCATATTGAATCGCTTCCGAAACGCTTCCCTTCAGGGGAGGGGCATGGAAGCCATCGGCGCAAGAGTCTGGAGTGAAATTAACCTCGGCCCCGTAGGGAGGGTCCTTCTCAAGGATCTCCTTGGCCCTGGCTATCGCCTCCTCGGAGTCAACACCGGGTGGGATCCTGAAGCTTAGCTTGAGATCAGTATTTGTTCTCAGGACGTTTCCTGCTACCTGGACAGGCGGAATGCCGTCGGCACCAATTATCGATAGGGTTGGCTCCCAGTTCATTGCCACGATCATGTCCTCCGTTGTTTCCGA
>CEUS01136485.1_pt1 | contig 14001 bp, 14 predicted proteins | sample 427031 | NCBI WGS metagenome assembly CEUS01 (sample SAMEA2622837, study PRJEB7988) | marine metagenome | biome: marine biome (ENVO:00000447); feature: marine epipelagic mixed layer (ENVO:xxxxxxxxx); material: "saline water (ENVO:00002010), including plankton (ENVO:xxxxxxxx)" | depth 140 m | reverse complement strand
GGTGACCGCTGCCGCCACTTGATCCGGGTCTATGGTGAGAGCATCCTCCAGGCAATCGACTAGCACGGGTGTTCCGCTTGCCCGAAGGATGGGGAGGATCGTCCCTATGAAAGTGTTTGCAACGGTTATTACCTCATCCCCGGGTTCGATCCCGAGAGCCTCCAACGACCACAAAATTGCATCACATCCACTAGCGACTCCTATGCATCGTTCGGCACTGCAAAAGGTAGCGAAAGCTTTCTCGAAATCGTTGACTTCCTGACCGAGGACAAAGGAATTTCGTTTGGTTACCTTCTTCATGGCTTCGTCAATGGCTTGACGCTCGGATTCGGGGGTTCGAGACATATCGAAAAAAGGAACAGTGATCATTTCACGTTTCATGAGGCATCGGGTTTGGTTGCAATGCGTCTGAATTGCCATGCATAAAGGTGGTATTCTTTATAAGGAGCGGAAAAATGAATCTTGAAGCCAACCTCTTTTGCCCATTGATGCATTTTAGGCTTTTGATCTGGTGGCAATCGCGACGAAGCAATCGAGTTGAGAAAGTTCACTTTTGAGTAAAGGCTGTATTTTCGGGGGAAATCGACGGTACGCTTGACGTTCTTTTTCGGTAACGAACAACAGCCGAAACGAACAATCCGCGTGCTCTTGCTTTGTCACTTGTAGAGTCATTGCTTGAAAACAAGATAAAAAGCACCATGAGAATGACTGCTGGAAGGGCGGGAAATACTGTGATCACGGGTGCTTTTGCATGCCCAATGCTGATCGCCGCATACCCCGCGATCATTGCGAGCAAGAGGAGAGCAAGGAGAATGCCCTCATGTTTTTTCGTTGTCATTTGCACTTCCTGTACATTGGTTTTTTCAAATCAAAAATCAAAACTCGGATAGACGGCCCGAAATGCGGGGTGGGCTTCGAACTTTCGCATTATTCGCTTATTTTGCGTTGGCCGGATTGGCTTCGATTCATTTTGCGCATTCATATATGGTGAATCTATGGGAGCACATTCCGGCAACTTTTGAAAAGCTAACGGATTTCACCGCCGACAAACCCTTCCAGAATCGAGTGTTGCCCTGTCTGTTGGCTAAGGCCTTGGAGTTGCCGCTGGACGCAGCCAAGGAAGCTTTCCCGTGGTTGCCGCTTGGGAGCGGATTGGACTTGGCCTACATGGGGCTGATCGGGCTTTCGGTTTTCGGGCTCCTTTTCGTTTTCAAGGAATTGTTGGTGCATTTCGGAGGAGGCTGGTTGGCTTATCCGTTGTCTTTCACGATCTTGTATCCGACTTGGGTCAATCATTTTTGGCTCAATATCTTGCGCTACCCTTCGGACGTCCCGTCTCTCTTCTTTTTCGCTTTGGGGCTGTTGTTGTTGCTGCGACGAAGATGGGTCGCCTATTACGTGGTCTTTGTTTTTGCCACGCTCAATCGGGAAACCAGCTGTTTCCTGACGGTGGCGATGTTGTGCCTGTTTTGGACCAGAGATAATCGTCGTGAAATGCTGCAACATTGGGTGGCTCAGGTTTTGATCTGGCTGAGTTTGAAAGGGATTTTGTCGATGGTTTTTCTGGGGAACCCGGGCAGTGTCATAGAATGGCACAATCTTCTCTCGAATTTCCGGCTTTTCGAATGGTTTTGGGAAGGAACGCAGGTCAACATGTTCGGTAAACTCGGGGGCAATGCCAACTGGTTGTTTTTCTCCATCGGCGGTCTATGGCTATTGGTCCCTTTTTTGTGGCGCGGTTTGCCTCTTCAACTGAGGCGGCTTGTGTGGATAATTCCATTGTATGCGCTGGGTTACTTTCTTGTTACGTTCGTTCAGGAAGTTCGCGCATGGAATGAAATGGTGGTTTTGATTACCCTTTTCGTTGCCGTTGGATTAAGTGATAAACTCAAGTTGTTTATGAGAGGCGCATCTCGGGGACAACCCGCAGAGTAACGCGCTTTTTGCGTTGAGGTGTAGAACTGAAGTGCACCATGCTTCAGGATTTGCGGGCAACCAAGAAAAACTGTTTCCCGAAAAAGAACCATGCCCATCGCAAACGAAGATACATTGAGACGAGAAAGAGAGGGCGCTTTTTAATTCGTGTCATGTTGTAAGGTAGGAACTTTGGTATATTTAAATCCACGACGAACCTTTTCAGTTTCAAAAGTTCCGCCGCCGACTCGTGGCTGAGAGGTACGTGATGATCCCAAAAATCCCAATAACTTCCATTTAACGCTGAAATATTTGGGCCAAGCATCAAGAGACGACCACCGGGCTTGAGGGACGTATGGACATGTTCCAAGGTTCGCTCCAACGCGTTTTTGTCAGGAAGATGCTCGAAAAAGTTGCTGGTGAACACGATATCGAGCATCGCTGACTCAATGGGCCAAGGCTCAGAACAGTCTTGACGAATGAATTCAATCCCCGAGCTTAGGTGATCTTGCGTTTTCCGGTTGAGATCCATTGCCCACCGACTCTTCGCCTCGACGTTATTAATGAATTCTCCATACCCGCAACCAAGATCCAGAACTTTGTCGCCAGGTTTGATCCAACGGGAGAAGAACTTTGTAACAAGTATCCGCCAGACTTGGTTTCGGTACTCTTCAAGACCGCGAAATCGCAGATCGTATATGTGTTCGACCGAGGAATCTGTCATTGGCGGCGATAATCTCCTTTGCTGAAGTATTTTTCCAGCCAAACATAGGCGCAGATGAAGAAGTAGCGACTACCCATTTCCTTGATTTTGAGTTTGGCAACTCCCGCCGACCGGTTTTTCCAGCTGATTGGAACCGTTGTCCAGGAATAACCACGAACAATTGCCTTGAGTGGGATTTCCACTGTCAGATTGAAATGGGGGGAGATGAGCGGCTTACATCCCTCGATGACTTCTCTGCGGTAGGCTTTGAAGGCATTCGTGACATCGTTGAGCTTGAGGCGAAAGATCAGTCTAATAAAGAAATTGGCCAAGCGATTGGCGATCAGTTTCACTTTCGGGTAGTCTTCCACTACGGAACCTTTGACGAAGCGGCTGCCGAAGACGCATTCGTAACCTTCGTTCAGCTTCTCCCAGTATAGAACCACGTCGTGAGGCGAATCCGACGCGTCGGCCATGGTAATTACGACAGCATCGCCTGTGCTGAAGTCAAGACCCTTGGCGATCGCCCGCCCAAATCCATGCGGGCCTTCGTTCTTTATCGGCTGCAGTTCAGGAACCTCTTGCTGGAGTTTTTCAAGTACAGCCCAAGTATTGTCCTTGCTGCCGTCGTCCACGACGACGATTTCGTGTGGAACGTAGGCAGTAGACAAGACGTCATTCAATGCTTTTACCGTGTCCCCAACACTGCCCTCCTCGTCTTTCGCGGGGATGACAAGGCTGAGTAGCTTGAGCTCGGATAAGGGCATCTGGGGTTCTTGCGTTTAACTAAAGCTTAAGTTCAGCCTTGAGATATTGCTAGCCAGTTTGGATTTTCATCGGCATGACTGGCAATTTCTCTCAAAATCATATCGAGAGAGGTTTGCGGTTTCCAGTCCCAATGTACTTGAGCTGATTTGGTGTCCATTACGACCCAGGGTAAATCGAAGGGTCGAGTTTCTCGAGTGGATTCTACGTGGTGACTGCCGAAGCGATCGTCGCACCATGACGTAAGCTGCTTTAGCGACATGGCGTTGGTGGGGCCGCCTCCTACGTTGCAAATCGGGGGAATGGTTTTGGAGGATGTCTGCATTTGTTTCGCTAAGAGGTGGAGCAAGTCATTGGGATGGAGACAGTCTCTCGTTTGGTGTCCAGACCCTTCGAAACCGAGGTATCGCAATGGTGCTCGCCTAAGATGGGAGTTGATCCAGAAACTAAATATTCCTTGGTCGGCCCGCCCGAATTGACCTGCGCCAGCCAAGACTCCGCAACGGTTTATCCAGACTGGAAACTCGAAAGACTGTCCATATTCCAGTGCCAAGATTTCTGAAGCGAGTTTGGAAGCTCCGTAAAGCGAGAGGGGAGGGGAAGTGGAGAACTTTTCGGCAATGCCGCGCTGGCTCAACCCCGTTTCCAAGCAAGCGTCTTTGTCCAAGGCAAAGGCATCGTTGCATGAAACTAAAGGGATTGCCGCCATCGCGGGGATGGAATACACGCGACTAGTGCTGACCAACAGAAAGCCAGCGCCGTGTTCCTTGCAAAGTTCCAACAAGTTTACCGTTCCCATCAGGTTGTCGTCGATCAGTCGTCTCGAGGTACTTTCCTTGGTCATGCCGCCTAATACCGAGGAGTTTGCCGCGCAGTCCAAAACCCAGTCGATCGCTGGCATGGATTCGAGATCCTTTGGATTACTCACGTCTCCTCGACGGAAATGCACGCCGAGCTGTTTCATCAAGTCTTCGTTTTGCTTGGACCCGGGACGGGAAAAATTGTCGAGTCCCACGATTTCGATTGGCCCCCCGAATAGAGACTGATTCTCGTGCAGACAGCGAGCCAGCTTGGATCCCACGAACCCGCACGCGCCTGTGATTAATACACGCATGGCAATTTAATTCCGGAAATAAGTTGAGCCTTTTTCATACTCTTGCCTTTGGGGGACATGCAGGGATTTCAGTCCTGAGCTTCTTTTTGCGAAAGCCTCAAGTTTTTTTGGCCACCAACAACAAGGAACCGCCGATTGGGAAATGGAGTCCCATCTTGGTAAGCAATCGCTCAACTTTCATTATGCCTCCCAACGTTTTGTTCAATAGGCCGGGCAATTGAAATTCTCGCATAGGATTTTTCTCCATGGCAGAGGACTTTCGTTTTCGTGAAAGCCACATCAACGGGACTAGAAAACTTACGAAGGAATGCACCTGCTCGATGGTGAAACCCGCCGCCTTTACCTTCTGCACTAAATCCTTTTTGGTGTACCTTCGAATATGATGGGCGATTTCGTCAGCTTGACTCCAAAGCGAAGGATGCTGTGGCACGGTAAGTATTATGCCCCCCCCTTGCGGATGGAATGAAATAGGTTCTCCAGGACCAAGGTGTCTTCGGGGATGTGTTCCAGTACGTCGAAAGCTCCCACAAATTGAAGGTTTTCGTCCTTAGACAATTTCCGTGCGTCCATTTGCTCCAATTTGACTTTCGGCAGCCTCTTTCTCGATACGGCCAAGCCTTCCTCGAGGAGTTCCGTGCCAGTGATTTCGGCATGGGGGTAAGTTTTCTGTATGGCTTGCAGAACAAACCCTGTACCGCATCCAATTTCGAGGAATTGAGTGAGTGGCGAGAAATGCTTTTCGATGGCATCTAAAATCAGACGGTTGCGAGCTTCAAACCACCAGTAACCGGTTTCCAGTTTCGCAAGGATTTCAAAGGCCTCGGGATTGAATCCTCCTTGCTGATTGCTCTGGGGCACCGGGTAATCCTCAATTAGGCCTGCTTTTGTCTTTGCAACCAACCTTCCACCAATTGGCGGATCGTTTCACGTAGGGAGATGCGGATATCCCATGTAGGGAAATGTTCCTTTATTTTGCGGAGGTCGCTATAGTAACAGACATGATCCCCAATTCGGTTTTCCTCCGAGTAGGTGTGCCTTTGGGCTTGTCCGGAAAATTCTTCTGCCAACGAGAAGGCTTCAAGGATTGAGCAAGAATTATCTTTGCCTCCGCCTAGGTTGTAGGTCTCTCCGCTACGAGGGGTTTCGATGAACGCTTCAACGAAGCGAGCTACGTCTACCGCATGTATGTTGTCTCGGACCTGTTTTCCTTTATAGCCGAAAATCTTGTATTCAATATTCTCGAGGTTGCATTTCACCAGATAACTCAGAAAGCCATGCAACTCTACTCCTGAATGGTTGGGGCCGGTCAGGCATCCACCTCTTAGGCAGCAAGTCGGCATGCCGAAATAGCGTCCGTACTCTTGAACCATTACGTCGGCAGCCACTTTGGATGCTCCGAAAAGCGAGTGTTTCGAGCGGTCGATTCGCAAGGTCTCGGGTATCCCTTCGGCGTATGCGGAGTCGGCATATTCCCAACGAGTTTCCTCCTCCACCATCTTGATTTCGTTGGGAGCGTCGCCGTATACCTTGTTGGTCGACATGTGGACGAACGGGGCGTCCGGGCAACTTCGACGGGCAGACTCCAAAAGGTTGAGCGTACCCACGGCATTGACGTCGAAGTCGTCGAAGGGAATGGAGGCTGCGCGGTCGTGCGACGGCTGGGCGGCCGCATGTACGATGGCGTCGGGGCGGACATTGGCGAGCAAAGCCAAGGTGCCTTCTCTGTCTCGTACGTCCAGATCGTGATGATGATATTTGGGAATTGCATCGCGCAGGCGCTGGAGATTCCAAGAGGTATCACCTTGTGGGCCAAAGAAAACGGCCCTTTGATTATTATCGATGCCGTGGATTTCATGTCCTCGCTGACCGAAGAATTCGCATACTTCAGATCCGATGAGACCGGAGGATCCTGTGACTAGTAATTTCATGATGCCGAGAGGTGAGAACGATTGATTTTCAAACGTTCAAGAATTGCCTCCAAGACGAGTTCAACCCCAATGTCCCGAAGGCATCGCAAGTCTTGGTCGCAAGTTTGGCCATCACCTTGGTGAATCCAGCATGGGGAGCAAGATGGCGAGGTTGTGAGGTTTGTGTTTTCCTCGTAACCAAGATTTGCGGGGGTGCGGGAACCACCAAAGATCACTACGCAAGGCACCTTCAGTCCGTTTGCCCCGTGGATGAGGAAACTGTCGGGGCCGACGTGCAACGAGCAGTGGGAAAGCGCAGCCAACGATTCGCGGGGCGAGAGCTTGCCTGCAAGCCGCAGGGCAACGCCTTCAAGCAAGGGCTCCGTGTCGCTGCCGAGCTGGACGATGGAGCAAGTTTCGGCCAAGCCCGCGACAAGTTCTCGCCAATAATCCACCGGCCAGTTTTTCACTGCCTCCTTGCTTTGGCAATTGATGGAAACCAACGGGTGCTTCAAGCCTTGCATGAGATTGTTCGCAACAGCCCTTTCCTCGCTACTTAGATGAATTTCAGCCTCATACTGAAAGTCTTGGATGCCAAGCCTTTCGAGCGTGGGAGCGAGCACGTTTTTTGAACCATTGCGGGCAGTTCGGAGATCAATGTACCAACTCATCACCGAAAAATAGGTTTCAGGTTCGTTGAGAGATTCGATGTTCGGGTCAATTCTGAGTAAGTCAGGATTAGGCGTGATGCAATTGATCCGTAGTCGGGAGTGGCGTTCCTTGAGGTTGCGGATTACGGTAGCCGTCAGCAGGGTGTCTCCAAGAGCCCCGAAACCATCAATTACCGTGAGGCGAATTCCCAGCAAATTCAACAACCTGAGGCGCCGATCTTTCCATTCATTCAATTTCCAGCGGATTTTCGAGAACAGCCAACCGGGAAACCTGGAGTGAAAAGTTCGTCGAAGACTCTGTGTCGAGGATAATGAATTCAAGGTTTCAAGCGACTTCCTCACGCGCATCGGACCCTTGCATGACTTGGATGTAGGTTTTGGCGACGTCGTTCCATTTCCAACGCCTGGTTTTGTTGCGTAATGCTTGGCTGCTTTCGGCCGAGAGGGGACCTTCCCGAAGTCGAGTTTCCATTAAATCGGCTAGGCCTAGATGGCTCGTAGCTGGAAACGTTTCCACGAAGTCCTTCGCTCGATAGCAGTCGATTTGCTCTCGGAATACGGGTAAATCAGATGCGATAACCGGTTTGCCGTGGGTAAACGCTTCGGCCACGGCTAAGCCAAAGCCTTCGTATTGAGAGGGCATCAGAACAGCGAGGCATGAATTGTAGAGATGGGAAAGGGCCTCCTCCGGCACGTCATCGACGGCGACGATTACGCTAGAAAGCTCCTTCTTTCTTTCTTGAAAGAAGCGCCGTGCTCGTTCTGGCAACCGTCGATCCATTGGAACATCGCCTAGCAGTCTGCTGGTGTGCCCTCCGGTTAGAACCAGACGGAAACATAAACCCCGCTCCAAGAGAGTGGAAACGGCTTGGAATAGAACAAGATGGTTCTTTTGCGGATTCGGAGCTGAGGGATAGAGGAAGAAAGGTACTTTTTCATCGATGAATGAAAAGTCCGGTCCGTTTTTCGTGGATTCTACAAATGGTCTGTCGGCCGCAAGCAGGACATCATGAACCTTGTCGGCCATTTCGGAGGTCAAGTCGACTACCTCGTTTCGCGTGGAGCCCGAGATGGTAAACACCTGCCGACATCGCAATACCCAATTGCGTAAAGCATTGTCTAAATCCTCGGGGTTGTCATGAGGGTAACTTTCAGCAACTCGTTGCCATGCCAAATCGCAAATGAGGCAGAAGACCGGAATCTTCAAATGTGGGAAAGGTTCTTTGATTGGCCAAAAATAAAAACAATGAGTGCAATTTTGTTTGAGAATGATTTTTCGAAGCCTGGCGTTGTTGCATTGAAGTTCCCATGCTTTGGAAAGGATGGAATGGCTTCTTTTCAAGAGCGAAAGAAATAATGTTCTCGGATGGGTTCGCGACCATTGGAAACTTTCGAACTCAAGAGCTGGATTGCCTTTGAACTCGGAACGAAATCTTTCTAACCGGTGCGGTGGGAGAACCCAAGTGACTTTGGTTTTGAAGTTGTGCGTCCATGCATTGATAACCCTCGTCGTCACTGTTTCCACTCCACCATGAAAGGATTGGGCGTCGGGAACAAGAATGTGCATTCTCTCGTTGGGCAAGGAGCTTTAAACGATTTCGATTTCGGGTAGAGGAAAGATGAACTTGCCGCCGTTTGCGTGGAATTCTCTTTCGCGGGCGAGGATGCCTGCCTTGAAGTGCCATGGCAGGACGAGGAAATAGTCGGGGTTCATGGCTCGGGCTTCTTCTTCCGAAACGATAGGGATGCGCGTGCCCGGTGTGAATTTGCCGAATTTCTCTTCATTGACTTCTGCTATACAAGGAATATCGGCCTCCGTAATGCCACAGAACTGGAGCAAGACGTTACCCTTGGTGGAAGCTCCGTAACCAACGACCTTTTTGCCGTCTGCGACGAGACCCCGCACAAGGTCGGTTAAGTTGTCCCTATGCTCGAACACCCTTTTTGAAAAGTGTTCGTACGGTTCGATGGTGCTCAGTCCCATGCGTTCTTCCTGTCGAAGCAACCACTCTATAACTACGTCGTTGGGAGATAGTGGATTGTTCTGTTTGCCGGCGGTAACGGCGAAACTACCACCGTTCACCGCGTTCATTTGCACGTCGAGCACCTTCAAACCACATGATTCCAAGAGCTTCTTCACCACCCCGAGGGTGTAGTATTCAAGGTGTTCGTGACAAATGGTATCGTAGGCGTTTGTCCTGAGCATCGAGGGCATGTAGCTTTGCTCGAAATGCCATATGCCATCGTCAGCCAAGATGCTGGCGACGTCTCGGACGAAGGAGGTAGGATCTTCCAAATCGTAGAACATCGCGATGGAAGTGAGAATACGCGCTTTTTTGTCGCCGTGTTGTGATCGAAAAACATCGGCTGAAAAGAAATCCGGGATCAATTCGATGCCTTCTTCATAGAACCGACGAAACTTCCGTCCGGTGGGATCGATCCCCACTCGCTGAATGCCGGGGACGTCGTAGGATTTCAGGAAAGTGGCATCGTTGCTGCCCACGTCGACCACCAAGTCACCCGTGTTCAGTGAGATGAATCGCTGGATTTCGCGTGCTTTGGTTTGCAGATGTCCTACCATCGAGGCGTTCAGTCCCGAACGATACCCATAGTTGTCGCCGTACATTTCAGCGAGGTCGTAGGATTGTTTAAGTTGCAAAAGTTCGCTGTCGGGACACCACGCCAACTGAAGCGTGCCAGCGGTAATTGGCTCGTTAGAGTCTTTGGGAAAGACTCCGGTAAGTTCCTGAATTCCCAGGTCAAGGACAATGCGGAGATCCCTGCTGTCACTAATGCGGCAGTTGTCTATTTCGGTATATTTTTGTGCAACGCTCATTCTTCGGGGACGTTTAATTCAAAAGGTTTTCGTAGATGCGTGTGTGTTCCTTGGCCAAACGAGCCCACCCGAATTGGCGGGCGGCGGCCAAACTGCCTTTTCGCAAGGTTTCTCTTAGGGATTGATCATTGAGAATGCGCTCGAGAGCAATCCTCCACGCATCTGGATCATCCTCGTCCACAAGGATACAATTGTCTCCGTCCCGAAGGTCTTCTTCCTCATCGATCGGCTTGGATGCAACAACGGGCAACCCGAATGCCCATGCGATTTGCAACGAAGAACGGCTCGTAGCGGTGCCATTGGACCCCGTTTTATTTCTAAACGGAAGTAACATCGCCGTCATTCCCGCGAGTCGGTGATGAAACCTCTTGTCGTTCAAGTCATTCACTCGACCGGTAAATTCCACCCACGGATCAGTGAATTCTTGTAAAAGCTTAACATGGTGTGGGTTACCCTTTGGATCCATGGGCCCAATAATTTTCCATTCGACCGTCCCATTGTTTCCGTTCACGCGACCCAAGGCCTCACGGACCACATTGAAATTCATTTTATCGGGATGAACAAACCCAAAGGTCGCGAAACATTGCGAACTGGAGGTCTCTTCATTGGCCAATAATTGAGGATAAACGGGTGAGGAACACCATCCCACGAGGTCAGCCTTGCGGCCAGTCCTGTCAAGTAAGCGGCCAGCTGTTCGACGGTCGCTGCAAATTATGCGGTCGGATTCATCGAGGATCAGTTTTGTTTGTCGCTCGATTTTGGGATCTAAGTGGTACGCATGAAGCGTGACGATTAGCGGGCAACGCGTGCCGCGCGCAAGCTGAAGTGACGCATCACCTTCCATATAGGAGTAAAACTCTTCCTGCAGGTGAACCAAATCGGGATTCTTCCACTTAAGATAATTGCATGCCAATGCTGTGCCGCGCCGTTCCCACTTGTGCCAAGGTCGGCGAAGCGGGACGCCCTGGCAACTGGCGAACGGAAAACTGAACCATCTCTCCTTCCGGCTGAGCCAGATGGGAGAGTATTGTTGATTGTCTTCTTTAATGGCAGGGAGCAAATGTGCAGTATAATCTCCGATGCCGCACGAAATAGGGGGAGAGTTCCCGCTGATCATTAGAATGTTTTGGGCCAAGGAAATGAGGGAGTTCAACCAACGACGTCGTCGAAATTCATGCGTTCAAAAACTTCTAAATGACCACCTCTGGTGGTGTTAACTATTTTGATGTTGTTTTGATCAGCATAGGCGCGTGCGTTTACATATGCTTGGGTGAGATCGTCCAAAGGGGCATTATAAACCACTTCACCAGGTTCACGGTATCCTTTGATGAAGTGGTTGACCTGGTTTTCTTTGACAACCACCTCGGAATTGGCAGGTAGAGGCTCCTCGCCCGAATAGTGGTGGTCGCAACCAATTATATATATGGGATTTGCTCCTAGATGCACTGCTAATTGTAAATTGATGTAAGTCACTGAATATCCATTGAATATTCCTGAGTTGAAATTGGGAGAAAACCCGGGTGAATCCAAAAAGGGATTTTGAACCGCCCCTTTGACCTTCCAGGTCCGTATTTTAATAGATGAATTTGGCTCGCGAGGTAGATATGGCGTGTTTTCTATGTGTGCCAAATCGAAATAATCAGGAACTACATGTTTAATCTTTTGCCAAACCAAGGGATCAGCTATCGTAAAGTACGTCGGTCGCCATTTGGTGTGCTTGAATGCGAGATATATTTTATTAGATGCAATGGATATCTCGTTTTGGATTTTATCCAGGTCGTCAAAGTTCAGACTTGGGCCATTTCCTATGACAAAAATTCTTTTTCCAGCATGCAGGTTTCGAAGCCTGTTAAAGTATAAGAAGTTTTGTAAATTCGGAATTACTTGTCTTGTAGATTGAAGAATTGAAGACAGCCTTTGGCGAAACCACCTAGCCTTTTGGCGTAACGTCATGTAGATGTTTTGGGAGGCACGGGCATGGCAATCACGCGATTGCCATTATACGGATTTCTTTTTCGTTAGGAAGAGGCAGAAAGGACAACTGAGCAAGTTCCGAGAATCTTCAAAGTGGATGATTCTAGTGGAGAAGCTGTTCTTTGCATGGCGAAGTATCCTGCTCCCCAGTGTGCTTGGGTCGTAGTGCCTGGAGAATATGGGGTATTCGTGCTCCTTGGATTTGGTGTTGCAGATTACAGCGGCATCTTCGTCGAAATCTGGTATACGCTCTTCGCGCAACATTTCTGCCGTTGAGGTGCCGACGTAGGGTTGCGAGGAAAGAAACAATGGGATGATGCACACTTTGCCGCCGGGGCGCAGTAGACGTGAAGCTTCTTGGATGAATCCCTCGTCCGCCTTGTTTTCGAAATGCTCGAAGGAATTGTGTAGAGTCATCGCATCGATACTTTCGGCGGGGAGAGGAACATCGGCGGCATTAGACCCTATGATTTCACCGTTCACCCCGGGCTCGTTCAACAAATCTTGTCTGTAGACTTTCTTAATGCCGTAATGTTTTTTCGCTACGTCGGGCATCTTGGATATTGCTGAAGCGACGTCCATCAGCACTTCTGAACCTTTAAGTTCAAGCAATTCGAAAGAGAGGTAATGCTCGAGACATTTCTTTTGATGCAGATCCTTGTAATAATTTGGAAAATCCTTTCCGTAAGTTTGTTTTTCCCATTCAGCGAATGCATCGTAGTCAATCGCATGTCGCTCGACCTCCACGCCCTCTCGCTCGAATTGTTCGATAATGGTTAATGGGCTTGTTGTCGGAAAGTCGTCCAGTAATCCGTTTCGCTTTCGGATCAATTCATTGAACTCAGCCTCTAGCCTGCTGCGTTTTCTTGTATTTCGCCACTGATTTATATGCCATTTGATTTTTCTTATCATAGTAGAAAGTAAGTTTGCCTATCCAAAGATTACAGCTCTGCTAAATTATCACACACTGCCATGATCCAAACCATGTGAGTGCACTCGACGACATTGTAGGAGTCGCTGTCCAACCACAGGTTGACGCGACCGAGTTGTCGAAGGGGGTTGTCGGAACTAAATCCCGTGAAGGTGGCTAGGGAGATTTTTGCGCTCTGACAAAAACGAGCTGCTTCCACAACGTTGGGAGAAGACCCGCTGGAACTAATGAGCACCACGCAGTCGCGAGAATCCGCGTAGGCTTTGAGCGCTTCTTTAATCCATGACTCATAGCCGTAGTCATTGCCGAAACAAGTGATGAGGTCCGCTTCGTTGAAACAGATTGAACGGATTCCGCATTGCTTGGTGAAATCAACGGCTGCGTGACTCGATATTGCAGCGCTGGCGCCATTGCCTGCGAAGATCAATTTACCGCCATTGCCTTTCGTTTCGATGATTAAATCACGAAACGATTTCAGTTCTGCCGATACGTTTGTTTCCAGCAGAGATTGGCGATAAGCTTCCATATAGGAGAGGAACCAAGAATCCGATTCTCGGTTGGAAGATGAGTCGGATGGAGTGGGGTCGGTCATGATGGTTTTGGGGCTGTCGTCCGTCGAAAAATTACGATTATCTTATTTTCGAAAACTTTATTAAAATACATTCTACCATCTTTTTCGAGACTAGGGGGATGCCATTCATGTAGCGTTGAATTTGGTTGGGTTTGACTCATGAAAGGCAGGATGGCATTAGCTCCACGTTTGCGTTTGGAGATGGCCATGGATTCGGACTTCTTACTCAATATGACGTAATCGGGTTCGATCTTCGCGAAATCGCGATGTCTGGTGGAGAGCAGTTCGGAAACATCCTCGCTGCGTTCCCGTGAGTTGTGGAAGGAACCTGGGACCAAACCGTAGTATCCTTCGTTCGAATATGCATATGAATTACCCAAGGAGCCCGATTGGAAACAGTGATACTGAAGCTGGATGCTCCGTGTGCCGTATCCAAAATAGAGCTTTTCGTCTTGAGCGATCTCAGTTTCAAGGTAGTTGCGAGCAGCCGTTATGGCAGGCGGCACGCGGTTAAAACGCACCTCGTAGACCTCTGCTCGATGGATTCTCAAGGCGAGTCCGGCGATGACGACGATCGTTGCCAGCAGGGCGAGGTGGGAGTAGGATCGGAGATGG
>CEUS01276136.1_pt1 | contig 14023 bp, 15 predicted proteins | sample 427031 | NCBI WGS metagenome assembly CEUS01 (sample SAMEA2622837, study PRJEB7988) | marine metagenome | biome: marine biome (ENVO:00000447); feature: marine epipelagic mixed layer (ENVO:xxxxxxxxx); material: "saline water (ENVO:00002010), including plankton (ENVO:xxxxxxxx)" | depth 140 m | reverse complement strand
GTCACGCCGGAGGTCGCGAGTTCGAGTCTCGTCGGCCCCGCCATTACCTTGAGGGATAGCAGTCGCTATCCCTCCTCTATACTGCTGTTCAAGCACCGTCTCAGTTTTTGGGCGAGTTTTTCATGGGTCAGTCCAACCGGCAGATCATCATGCTACGATGCTCGTAGATTGGTGGTATGAGACTCAGTGAAATCAGAGGGCATGAGCCGGTCCGGAAGCTTATAGCTGATGCAGCTGCCCGGGGAAGCTTGCCGCCCTGTTTAGTGTTTGCCGGCCCAGAAGGTGTAGGCAAATACCAGCTCGCGCTCGCATTGGCTAGTGTCGTCAATTGTGAAGATGATGCTTCCAGGTTGGACTGTTGTGGGAAATGCGGTTCGTGCCGAGGGATTGCACGCGGTGCCCATCCAGACGTAGTGACTGTTGCTCCAGGTGACACTGGAAAAATCAAGGTTGATGCTATCAGAGATGTGCTTAAACAGCTGGCTTACAGGCCGTTCGAAGGCCACCGTCGTGTCGTTGTCATAAACGAGGCTGATCGGTTAGTTCAAGACGCTCAAAATGCGTTACTGAAGACCCTCGAAGAACCCCCTTCTACTTCGATGTTGCTGCTGATAACGCATCGGCCGAACCTCTTGCTTGACACAGTGCGGTCGCGGTGTCCTCAAATTCGGTTTGGTAGCCTAACTACTGAGGAGGTCGAGAACATTCTTGTCAGCCAACACGAGCTTCCGCCTGCCACTGCTCGCGCGGCGGCGGCTGCTGCTGACGGGAGTGTAGCTAGGGCTCTCGAGGCCGGCTCTGGCGACTACCTCGAAGCAAGGGAAAGTGCTGTCAAGGTACTTCGTGCGTTAGCTACAAAACCTTCTGCGAAGATTCGACTTGAGTTGGGCACAGAATTCTCTAGTTATCAGCGTGGAGCAAAGTCGGCTAAGGCTAAAACCGTTGAACGTGAGGGCTTGAGGCTTCGGCTGCGTGCTCTCGGTACTCTGTTTCGTGATGTTCAAGTCGTGTCAGTAAAAGGTGACCATGGTTGGTTGGCTAATGCTGACCTTGAATCGGAATTGGTGGAGTTGGCCAAATCTTACGATATCTATCGTGCAGGTCGAGGCTTTGAGAATGTCGATCGTGCAGTGACAGCCTTGACGGGAAATGCCAGCGTGAAAGTAGTAGCGGACTGGTTAACACAACAGATATAGGTCGTGACCGATGGACGTTCAGATGACTGGGGGCCCTATCGTGCGCTGTGTCAGTGTTAAGTTTGATCGGGTTGGCCGAGTTCGTAATTTTCTATTGCCAGAAATAGATTTTGATCCTCCGCTTAGCTCAGGCGAGACTGTTGTGACAAGAGTTGGGGGAAATGAATCATATGGTGCGGTCGTTCACACGGTCCCCCAAGTTGCACAGCGCAACGGGCCGTCCATAGGTTCATCGATGCGGGTGGCACGCAGAGCAACTCGTGAGGATGTGCTTAAGAGGTTTCGCCAAGAACAGCGAGAACGAGAGGCTAGCCGTTTTTGTCTCCTGAAGATTCGAGAACGGGGCCTGCAGATGAAGTTGGTTAGGGTTGAACAGCTGTTCGATGGGTCGAAGCTTGTCTTTAGTTTTACAGCCGAGGGGCGAATTGATTTCCGTGAATTGGTTCGAGAGCTCGCTAGCGAATTTAGAGTGCGGATTGAGATGCGGCAGATCGGTGCGCGGGACGAGGCAAAGTTGCTTGGCGGCTACGGAACATGTGGCAGGCCACTGTGTTGCACGACCTGGTTGAACTCGTTTGAATCAATTTCTATCAAGATGGCAAAGAAGCAGAACCTTAGCCTGAATCCGTCCAGACTTTCAGGTGCCTGTGGTCGTTTAAAGTGCTGTCTTCGATATGAACTCCCTAATGCCAAGGGTGACCAGTTTGCTGGATGCGCCCATGAGTCAAGCTGTGATCGAGCAGTCGGTGGTTGCGGGACAGACTGTGGAAAGGATTGCGGCGACTGTGGCCGCAGAGTTTGAGTTGTGACGGGACGGGTTTATAAAACCTTTGTCGATCAGGCAGTCGTTGATTGATTCATGGAAGTCAGGAATCGTGTTCGGGTTGGCGTTACGATGGGAGATCCAGCTGGGATCGGGCCTGAGATAGCTTTGGCAGCGATTGCTAACAGACGGGTCACTAGTGTCTGTCAGCCGGTACTCTACGGTCCTAAATCATCGAGTGAGCGTGCTTGCTTCAGTCCTGGGGTTTTGTCCGCTGCTGCTGGTTTAGCCGCACTCGAGGCGATTGAGAAGGCTGTCGCCGATGCCTTGGCTGGGCGCCTTGACGCAATAGTTACTGGCCCAATTAATAAGCAAGCCTTGGATCTAGCTGGTTCAGTATGGCGTGGTCACACAGAATTACTTTCCCATCTCACCGGAGTTGAGGATGTGGCGATGATGTTTTACTCTCCTCGCCTTTCCGTCATCTTGGCAACGGTGCATGTGCCTCTTTCAGCGGTGCCTCAGTTACTTACCCAATCTCGGGTGGAGACTGTTGTCTTACTTGCTGCGGCTGAGTTGCCTCGTTTCGGTGTGGAGAAGCCGAGGCTTGCGGTGGCTGGCCTCAATCCTCACGCCGGAGAAGGCGGCTTATTCGGGCAAGAGGACCTCGATGTGCTTGTTCCGGCAGTAAAGTCGGTTCGAGAAAGGGGAGTGAATGTGGTGGGTCCGCTTCCAGCGGACACAGTATTCAGGCAGGCGATCGACGGTCGGTATGATGCGGTTATTGCTTGTTACCACGACCAGGGACTGATTCCTATCAAAATGGCCGCGTTTGGGGAGGCGGTCAACGTCACCCTAGGACTTCCGATCATAAGAACATCTGTAGACCATGGGACTGCGTTTGATATCGCAGGTAAAGGTGTGGCTGATGAGACGAGTTTGATTAATGCGGTTGAGCTGGCTGCAAAATTGGCCGGGAGATCGTTTTCGATGTCGGAAGGAAGGTTCCCAAGCGGTAATGGCCAACCTCATTAAATTTTTTCTTGCCGCGGAAGTCATTCGAGCTGTCTGAGGACATCAATTCTAGGGCCGTGTCGACTGAGAAACTCAGCTGAGGTGGTTGCAAGCAATTCTGTAGAAAAGAATTGCACTTTTGCCACCGAGTGAATTGAGTTGGAATAAACCTCACCACTATGCGCGCTACTGAAATACCACCGGACGCGAAGTTGATTGCGGAGAACCGGAAAGCTAGGCACGATTACATTCTCTTTGACACTTTTGAGGCTGGGATCGTGCTACTCGGAACTGAAGTAAAGGCAATTCGTGAAGGCCGCGTGAATTTGAGGGATAGCTATGGACGCGTCGAGAAGGGGGAGATTTTTCTCTACAATGCCCATATTAGCCCTTATAGTCACCGTGGTTACGCTGACCACGAACCTATGCGCCGACGTAAGCTCCTTCTCCACAAAGGAGAGCTCCGAAAGCTGATTGGAAAGGTGTTAGAGCGAGGAATGACCCTGGTGCCTGTCCGGATGTATTTTAAGAGCGGATTTGTGAAGGTGGTAGTGAGCTTGGCTAAAGGCAAGCGTGAGCACGATAAAAGGGAGACGCTTCGACGGCGGGAGGCTGATAGGGAAGCCAGAGCCGCGATAAAACAGCAATGACGGTTCTTGTCGCCGGTGCTGCCGGCCAATTAGGGCGAGAAATGGCTAGGGTGTTTGCTGATGAATGGCAGGTTGTAGCGTTGCCTCGCGATGAGCTTGATATCACCGATCAAGAGGCAGTTCTGCGGGTCATCAAGAAAGCTGCGCCTGCTGTCATAGTCAACTGTGCCGCATACAACGATGTTGATGGGGCCGAGGTTGAACCCGTTACGGCCATGCAGGTAAATGGGTTGGCTGTGCGATCATTGGCTGAAGCCGCAAAGCAGATTGGGGCCATGTTTGTACATTACAGCACTGATTTTGTGTTCGATGGCGAGACAGATCGACTGCATTGTGAGTCCACGGATCCGAGGCCCCAGAGTGTGTATGCGACTTCGAAATTGGTTGGCGAGTGGTTTGCAAGGTTAGCGCCGAATCACTACGTTCTCCGCGTCGAAAGTCTCTTTGGTGGTGGGGAAGAACCAGCAGTTGGTGGACGTTTGCAGAGTGGAAGCACTCTTGATCGGATGGTGGATGCCCTGCTGGAGGGACGTCCAGTTTATGGTTTCTCAGACCGCACCGTATCGCCGAGTTATGTTCCTGATGTTTCGACAGCGACTCTAGAGTTAGTTCGGCTTCAGCCTGAGGCTGGGATCTATCATTGCGTCAACACTGGTTCGGCAACTTGGTTTGAGATTGCCCGGGCCGCGGCGGGGCGACTTGAGAGTGACTCTGACCTTTTGCCTGTAACTATTGACGAGGTAGAGCTACGTGCTGTCCGGCCAAAATTTTGTGCGCTGTCGAACCAAAAGCTCGCGGCTGCAGGTATTCCCATGCCAACATGGGAAGATGCTCTTGGTCGCTATCTTGCCGAACGGCAAGCGATGGCTTTGGGAAAGATGGAGTGATTTTATTGTTGCTAATTCAGTACATCGTCGACAAGTTTTGCTACCCGGCGAGCTATAGCAATACATGCTGTGAGTCCAGGTGAGTCGATTCCAGCCGCATGAATCATGAGTTGTTGTTTCGGATCGCGTTCGATAAGGAAGTCAGAAAATACTGTTGGATCGGCGCTAAGCTTGGCCCTGATACCGCTACTGCCAAGTCTCAGATTTTCGAGTTGCACTGATGGCAGAAGGTTTCGCGTAGGCTCCAAGAACTCCTCGACTGGAATACGCTCACTCTCGTAGTCGTCTTTGGCTTCTTGATAGTGAGAAGTTGGCCCAATCATGATTGTGCCCCAGGTTGTTGGTGTGAGGTGAACTCCCAGATGCCCGGCGACTGCTATCGGCTCAGGGTAAACGGGCCTGCTGATTTGTTCAGGACCTTTGCAATCGAGTTCAGCATACTCACCACGACAAGGATAGATGTGAAACCTTAGGCCGCCCAATATGGCTGAGATGTTGTCTGCTTCAAGGCCTGCAGCATTAATAACTGTCCGCGCTCGAATCGCTTCGACTGGTGTGTGAAGTTCCACCCAATCTTGATGAGCGTTGCCACCGATCAAGGGCATGGCTGGCAGTATGATCACACCTTGATTTTCAGCTTTATGTTGCAATGTTCGCACCAGAGCTTCTGTATCAACAATACCGGTCGATGGAGACCACAATGCCGAGCGAGCGGCCACGTTCGGTTCGAGTTTGGTAACAACACTGCCGGCAATTATCTCAAGATTCTCGACACCGTTGGCTAGGCCACGGTCGAGAAGGGCTTGGAGGCCACTACTGTCTTTTCCAGCTTCGGCCAAGATCAGTTTTCCGGTCTGTTGGTGAGGGACATGGTGCTGTGCGCAGAACCCATAAAGTGCTTCTCGTCCCTCTAGGCACAACTTAGCCTTGAGTGAGCCTGTTGGGTAGTAGATGCCGGAGTGGATGACTCCGCTGTTGTGTGTGCTTGTTACGGTGCCTAACCGTTGGTGCCGTTCAAGTAGGCAAACCGTTCGTTTTGGACTGGCTGTTTCGCACGCGCATGCTAAGCCTATGACCCCGCCTCCGATGATCAGTAGATCGATTTCTTCCACTCCGAGATACCTAAAAGTTCAGATCCTAGAATAAATTCTCCTAAGAGCTTCTATGATAAAGTCTCTAGCCTTTACGTGCTGCTTGGAGGTGCGTCTCTAAGTTGGCGTTTCCGCTCGCTCAGAGGGGGGCTTTCATGGAGCCCGCTTACCAGCTCGGTCACACCTTAGGGTAGGTTGGGCTATGCTGAGATTATTTGCAAGGCCGATGGTTACACTGGCACCTCTTGCGGGTTCGGCGGGTTGCCTGGTCGGTTGTTGTGTGCATGTGACGTGGCCGTGTTCCACGGCCTGCCCGATTTGATGGGGTTTGATCACTTTCTGAGAACCCACTGTATCGATTCTTACTTCAACCTATGTCCAAGCGTGCGATCGTTACCGGTGTTACTGGCCAAGATGGATCTTACTTGGTGGAATTGTTGCTCCAGAAGGACTACGAGGTCATAGGAGTGACTCGGCGCCTCAGCACTCCCAATATGCAACGAATTCAACACTTACGGGACCGTATCCAGTTGCGTTCTGCCGACCTGCTCGACCAAGCGTCCCTATTGGATCTGGTTGCTGATGTAAGGCCCCACGAAGTCTACAACCTTGCGGCTATGTCTTTCGTTCCTGCTTCCTGGGAGCAACCGTTGCTGACAGGCGAATTCAATGCCCAAGGGGTAACACGGCTTTTCGAGGCGATTCGACGTGTTGATACTTCGATTCGGGTCTATCAGGCTTCGTCGAGTGAAATGTTTGGAAAAGTGCGGGCAACGCCGCAGACAGAAGAAACCCCATTTCATCCACGAAGCCCATACGGTGTGTCGAAAGTATTCGCCCACTATATGACCGTCAACTATCGTGAGAGTTATGACTTGTTTGCCGTTTCTGGCATCCTATTCAACCACGAGTCGCCTCGTCGGGGACTTGAGTTTGTTACTAGGAAGGTTACTGACGGAGTAGCAAGAATTAAGCTTGGGCTTGGCAAACGTTTATCGCTTGGAAATCTAAACGCTTGTAGAGACTGGGGCTTTGCCGGCGATTATGTACGAGCGATGTGGGCGATGCTACAGCAGGATTCCCCAAATGATTACGTGGTTGCCACTGGGGTTAGTAGTTCTGTTGAAGAGTTGGTTCAAATAGCTTTTGGCCATGTCGGGTTGGACTGGCAAGACTATGTAGACACCGACCCAAATCTCCTGCGGCCTGCAGAGGTCGACCACCTGATAGGTGACGCGTCAAAAGCACGAGCGCAGTTAGGATGGCAACCGACTGTAGATTTCAAAGGCTTGATTACCATGATGGTGGATGCCGATCTGCATCGCCTTCAATGTGAACCCCTCGCCACTGACAACGAACCGGTTTAGGACTGGTTATGAGAATTTGTGCATAGACTTTGTCTTGAGCAAGACGCTAGGCCTAGTGTTGATTGTCAGTTATATGCTCCTGTCGGTTTCCAGCTTGGGTTTTGGATAAAATTCTAAATCAGGGTTTTGTGCCACTCATAGTGGTAGCAATGTTGTTGTTGGGAGGCGCTTGAGCTGGTCTGATTTTCAATTCTTGATTAGTGGTTCGTGCGCCAAACTTATGCCGAAAGTGGGCGGTGAGTTGTCCAACTTGTCGAAGGTGCTGGCCGATTTTACTGAGGGAAAACAGATCTCAGTGCCTTGATGTCTGGGTGATGTCAGCAATTTAATTCGGGGACGTCGGCTAGCACGATGCGCCGTAAGTCCGTTAAGGGAGCAACCGATATCCAGTCAAAATCTATCTGCCAGATTCGTTCTCCGATCCTTGTGACAGGCGCGTTGCCTAGTCCCCATTCTTCCGGGTTGTCGTAGATAACGTTATGGTTGTGCCACTTGGAGCCCCAGAGGCGCTCGGCTTGCTTAGGGGTTGCGATATGTTTCGCAACTTGGAAACTCGTGGTGTGGCTAATATGGTAGACGGGGGCTTCAATGTCTTCGATGGGTATCCCAGAAGAGCGTGCTTTTATAAGGAAGTTGTGGTCCACACCGAAACGGGCCATTCGATAAACCTCGTTAAACCCACGTAGCCGTTTCAAAGTCTCTCGGTCGAGGAGGATGAAGTCACCTGCAGCACCTGCATAGAGCGGTGGCTTGATCGGTGTGCGAGGAACGTGGTTATTTGGATTGTCGAGCAAATCGTTATGGAGCCTGCTTTCATCGATGCCAAGTTTGAGGTCGATCCTGTTAGCTCGATAGACTCGACCATCGATTAATTGACCTGCCGACATCTTGCTGATGAGGGCTGAGCTGAACAAAATGTCAGTATTGGTGGCTAGGATCAGGTGGCCTTTGGCTCGTCGGATGCCGACATTCTTTGCAATGTATTCGAGATACCCCAGGTTTGGATTGAGGCTAAGGGCCTCTTGATATCGGCTATCGACTATGAAGCTAGTGAACCATTTGTGGCACCATGGCGGCAAAAAAGTTAAGACCTCTTCCGCGAGTAATCGCCGGCCTGGAACCGGACTCCATTCAACAAGAAGGATTTCGGCAGACAAATTCTGGTTGGCAAGTTGCTCGATGTTGAAGGTGAGGGCACGAATGAAGCGCCTAGCGAACTGCCCCCCGTAGTCGTCGTTTCGGCCAGTGACGACGATGCTGAGAAAAGGTGTGTCAGTCACGGTGGGTATTGGCTGGTGGTTCCGTTATAGCTACTTTGCTCGGCTCTTTTTGGCTTCGAGTTCGCCGATCGAGCACTGTTATGGCTCCTTCCATGACGTCTAGCTTGGTTTCCATTAGCAATAGGTGCTCTCGAGCCAGCTTGGTTAATTTCTCGGCGCGACTGAGTCGGCTAAGTTCGGTGAGGTGTCCGGCGTCTTTTTGTTTCCACCGTTCGGCTTCCTTGTTCGCTGAATCTAGTCGAGCGGCAGTCTGCTGACTCTTCCGTTTCCAGCGTTCGGAGTCTTGCTTGGTTGCTTCGAGCCGCTCCTGCAAGGCGGTGGCGCGAGCCTTGAGTTCGTCTGCTCGAGCAGTGGCAGCATGTAGCTGCCTTAGTGATGTCAGCCCAAAGAGCGCCAGAAAGTCTGAAATCATTGCTATGGGTTGGGCAACTGCCAGCACTCTCTACGATATCGGCACAGTAGGTTCGGTGCAACAATTTTCATGCCGTTTGAATTGACGTTGGGGGTAAAATCGCACGTTGGCTTAAGATGAAACCCAACCAACCCTAGCTTGAATCTTGCTAGTCCGATGGCTGCGAATACACTGGAACAACGTCTTGAGGCATTGGACTGCAGGCTCCGGTCTGCTATTCGTGCAGTCCGGGTTGCTAACTCCATTGCTATGCCGGACGAACCTGACGCTACGATGTGTCGGGAGATGGAACCTGTGCTTGAGCCTTTGTTACAACGTGCAGGGCGTCTGGCTGTCCAGCTCGGTGAAGGACCTTCGTTTGAGGCTGATGAAGTATTAATTCACGGGCTGCTGTTGTCTGATCTGTCACTTGTAACGGCGGCATTTCGATCGCAAGCACTGGCAGTTAAAAGTCGTTTGGACAGGGCAGCCAAGGAGCTCACAGGGGTGCGTCGCCATGTTGACTTAGAGGCTGACCTGGCTCGAAAGTTAAAATCGTGATGATTGAGGATGAAGATGTGGAGACCGGCCGTGCTTATCAAGAGTTGCTAGATGAGATTCGCCTCCTGCGTTTGGAATTGACCGCAGCCAACAAGAGGTTGGAAACCCTCGAGACTGAGCAGCAGGCAATGACTACGGTTTTGATGAAGGTGTCTCGACGGGTCTCGCGGTTGGGTCCGGACGTGCAGGCTGTCCTTCGTATGCACCACTTGGATTCAGAAAGCCTGCCCTACCCTCAGCGTTTAATGGTTCGTAGGTATCGTCTGAACTCTCAAAACGAAGAGGATGGCATCACATTGGCGATCTTTGAACAGATTGGTTCAACTAATCGTCGGTTCGTGGAAGTAGGGTCTGGCCTGAGTGGAGGTAATTCAGCCTGTCTCGCAAGTGAGTTGGGGTGGACAGGGTTGATGCTTGATGGTGATAAAGAGCGGATGGTGCAAGTTGGTCGGCGTTTTCCTGGCGTGGTCGCGTTAGGTGCCTGGATTACCCGTGAAAACATTAACGAGTTGATTGCCAATGCTGGACTGGATGGCGAGATCGATTTTATGAGTATCGATCTTGATGGGAATGATTATTGGGTTTGGGAGGCTGTAACAGCTTGTTCGCCGAGGGTCGTTGTCGTGGAATACAATTCTGCTTTTGGACCAGACCGAGCCGTTACGATTCCCTACGATCCACAATTTGACGTGCATAAGCATCGATTTGTTTACTATGGTGCTTCGCTAGCGGCTCTGGCTAAACTCGGTGCTGCTAAAGGGTATCGACTAGTAGCAACTGAGCCCACCGGGGTAAATGCTTATTTTCTCCGTAATGATGTCGGTGCAGAGATTCCAGCTTGTAGCCCAGCTGATGCTTTTAGACTGCTAAAGCGTTACGACGTTTGGATGCGTAGGAAACAAGAGGACATCTACAAATATGTGGCGGCCGCCAACCTACCGCTTGTCGAGTTCGAAGTGTGATTTGGCCAGACTGTCGGTGTCCTAGGTAGTGATACCAGCAGGTGATGCATATTGATCGCCGCCGTGCCATACTGTAAAATTTGTTCAACTTGTTGGCTGTTACCCCTGTATCCCCTGATCAGTTTTCCCTCTCAGAGGCTTCACCGAGAAAATTCGTCGGCAAAGTTGGCCGGGAGCCATGGGCGTCGGGTCGGCAAAGGGCGAGTCAGCGTGCTACTTGATGGCGGGAGGGGAAATTTACTTTCTTTTGGCCGGTTTCAGGCGGCTGCGTCAGATTATGCGGGGTGGTATGACTGATGTTCTGCTTGGTTCGAATTTTGGATCTAGGCATGTCGGCACCATCCGTTTTAAGACTGGTAGGGCCAAGATTCATCAAGTTCGGTCCGAATGATGGCTATACCAATCACAAAGGATCACCTCAGTGCGGTTACCTTCGTTGTTTTTGACTTTGATGGGGTGTTCACGGACAACCGAGTTTTAGTCGGAGAAGATGGCCGGGAATCTGTTTATTGTTCCAGGTCGGATGGGCTAGGTGTGCAGATGTTAGGTCGGGTCGGCGTCGATTGTATGGTTCTGTCAACAGAGACCAATCCTGTTGTATCGGCTCGTGCTACGAAGCTACAACTAGAGTGTAAACAAGGCCTTGGTGATACCAAATGGGCGACCCTTCGAACAATTATTACAGAGCGTGGGCTTGATCTGAGGGCCGTGGCTTATGTTGGTAACGATGTCAACGATCTGGACTGTCTGCGAAATGTTGGCATTTCGATTTGTGTAGCTGATGCTTATCCTGAAGTACAGGACGTTGCCCAATTCATTACTTCGCGGATGGGGGGCTACGGCGCTGTGCGTGAAGTCTGCGACTTGATCGCACAAGCAAAGACGTAACTTGCATCCTATGATGGTCACTTCGAGCTTGCCGATAGGACCAACGAAAGAGACGATAGAAGGGCTATTAGATCACTCTTTGTCTGGTCCACGAGTCGGCCAGTCGACGATCTTTTTGTCAGTGCCGGCTGGTCACCATGTGGCCGACCTAGCTCGCGGGTCGTTTCTCCGTTTCCTGCTTGATGCGCGGCCGAGTCTAAGAATTGCAGTCTTGTCGCCGTTCGCTTCAGACGACCGGCTGGCCAACGAACTCAAATGTGCCGGTGTGATTTGTCTGCCGTTACCTGAGTTCAGACCAGGAATCCTCGAGCGGGTGGTCGATTCTATCCTGAGCGAGAAATTTCTTCTGGAGTCTAAGCTGCGTGCGGTTCGCCTTCAGCGTGATCGGGCCAGATTGCTCGATGGGTGGCGTGGACGGAAATTGTTAAGTGCGATCAAGGCAGTCGTTTGCCGCCTACCGCTATCGCGGAGTAGGTGGTTTCGTCTAGCGCAGGCTATAACTAATCTAGAAGGTTACCGAAGTCTATTCGAAACCTATCGGCCGGTAATGTTGGTGACTTCCACTGCAGGATTCCTTCCCCTGGAGGTACCGCTTATTTATGCAGCCAAGGCCTTTGGTGTGCCCCAAATGGGAGTCGATCTTGGGTGGGACAATCTCTCATCCAAATACCACACCGTTCTCCCTGTTGACCATTTGGCTGTATGGAATGAGACCATGCGGACCGAGGCGGTTCGTTATCACGGGTTTCATCCCGATCGCGTGGCGGTCACAGGACCAGTGTCGTTTGATGTGTATAGCCAGGGTGACACCATTCCGACGAGGCAGGAGTTTTTTAGAGCTTTTGGGGCTGACCCGGCAAGGCCATTAGTGACTTTAGCAAGCGCCCCTGCCCCGGTGTACCCAACCACAGAGAAAGTCGTGGAAACCTTGGTTGCAGCGGCAAGAGACAGCAAGTTGGGGACTGATGTCCAGCTGCTTGTGCGAGTCCACCCCAGGGATGCCACTGAGTCGTATCAAGGTCTTCATGATGGGCACCGGGTGTTTGTGGAAAAGCCGTTCCACCGGCTTCAGTGTGGGCCTGGCGTACATTACTTTGATGCTTTCACGCCGGACATCGGCGACCGTCGTCGTCTGGCTGGCACTTTAGCGCACAGTGACGTCATCGTGAATTTCGCATCGACTACGACAATAGAAGCAGCCCTGTTCGATACTCCCGTGGTCAATGTTGGCTACGATGAGGTGCCGAACTTGGATTTACCATTGTCAATTAGTCGGTATTATCAGTACGAGCACTACCAGGCGGTAGTTGAGACTCAAGCGGCTCGTATTGCAACAAGCCCAGGCGATCTAATCGAGTTAGTACGTTCCTATCTGGTGGACCCAAGTAAGGATGAGGAAGCGAGATGTGAATTGGTCCATCGTTGTTGTGGAGTTCCTGCTGGTGGTGCGAGTGAACGTCTGGCTGGGTGGGTCCTCCGTACGTTGCGACAGACAACAGCGTGGGGCAACGAATCATGAATAAGCATTGGAGATGTCAGTCGACCCAGCAATCGAGTGTGAGGCAATTAGTTTTCGTCGGACGACTGCTTTTCCTGAGGGATTTTCGCGCGCGCTATCGGCAGGCTTTTCTGAAATACGTATGGGCTATTGCTCGTCCTTTGATGGCGGTATTACCGTTGATTCTAGTAGGCAATGCCTTTGGTTTCGGTGGTGATATGAGTGCAGGTGAGTATGTGCTTTACGCTTTGAGCGGATTCTTACTGTGGCAGATGTTCTGGGACGCCGTCATCGCTCCGCAGTGGCTCGGCAGACGACTGCGCCGGACATTCGTTGATGGTCCATTGCGTCCTGAGGCAGTGCTGACGGCCGGTGCTGGACTTGTGTTGTTTAACTCGATGTTTTATGGGGCGCTATTCTTATCTGCCTACCTACTGACGAGTGCTTCGCCACCCTTGACGCTACCTCTGGGGGTGTTTGCCTTGCCCGTGATCGTCTTGGGTGGGTTAATTGTGGGTGCTTGTTTTGTTCCCTTGACCTTCGTTTACCTTGATTTTCGCTTCGGTTTGCCAATGCTTGCTCCGGTCCTGTTGTGGACGGCCCCTATTTTGTACGCGGAACCAGAAACGGGGTTACTGGCTGTGGTTAACCGTTGGAATCCACTGACTTATCTAATTAACATTCCTCGGCGGTGGCTTGTTAGTGGGGCCACGGATAATGATTTGCTTTTCCTCATGTGTGTTGCCCTTCTCGCTGTGCTGGCTGGGGGCATCTACTTGTTTTTTCAACGAGCTATGCCCCTGGCAGTGCAGAGCCTGCCTCAGGCAAGGCGTTGAGGATGGGTGACCGTTTGTTGATGCTACTGGTTAGGTGATGATGAGCACGGCTAGGCCCAGGACGTTGCTTGAATGTAAAGCTCTTGCCAAGGTATTTACCTCTGATTTTGAGCTGGGACGTCGACATGTGTTCGCAGATATTTTTCGTTTTGGTAAGCGGTCGCTGAATCGTCTCCGACCTGATGAGTGGGTGGCGATCCGAGGATTTTCCGTCACGATGCGAGAAGGTGAGAACGTCCTTGTTCTCGGAGCGGCAGGTTCTGGCAAGACGACTATCGCAAAGCTGTTGACGGGGATGTTGCGTGCCGATGCGGGGCATGTCCATGCTGGTGGCCGCGTGGGTCTGGTGGGTGCCAGACCTGTGGGAATGGTTGCTTTTTTGACGGTTTGGGAGTGTGTGCAGCTTGCTACCGCCATTCATGGCGTCGAGCCCGAACTTTCCGGTAAGTGCTGTGAAGAGGTGCTTGATATTACAGGGTTGTCAGATGAGAGGGACACTAAGCTCATCGACCTGCCGAAGGAGCGTGGAGGTCAATTGGGGTTGGTGTCAGCTCTAGTTGTTCCGAAGGACATTCGTATCTTTGACGGTTTTCCGAGGGCCGGTGACGATCCGGTGTCGAGACGGGTGGCGGATCGTGT
>CEUS01035568.1_pt1 | contig 14029 bp, 9 predicted proteins | sample 427031 | NCBI WGS metagenome assembly CEUS01 (sample SAMEA2622837, study PRJEB7988) | marine metagenome | biome: marine biome (ENVO:00000447); feature: marine epipelagic mixed layer (ENVO:xxxxxxxxx); material: "saline water (ENVO:00002010), including plankton (ENVO:xxxxxxxx)" | depth 140 m | reverse complement strand
AGGTTTTAACAAGAGAGATCTTTTTACATATAATGTACCAGATCACACACTTGTTCAAATAGGAGATGTAGTAGTCGTACCTTTTGGAAAACGTGTTGTTTTGGGTGTTGTTTTTTCCTTAAGTTCTGAGTCAGATATTGATTCTCCGCGCAACATAATTGATGTTTTAAGTTTTCGATTAAGTGGTGAACAAATAAGTTTAGTTAAGTGGATGATTGATCATTACATCAGTGGTTGGTATGAAACTGCAACATTAATGTTACCTCCAATTTTAAAGAGCATGAAGTCTTCAGTCTTTACTGTTTCAATTGACCAAGAAAAAGTATTGAAATTAGGATTTAATAAAAATGAAAGTGTAATTTTAAAATATTTAGCTGAATTAGATCCCAAACAACAAACTTGGGAAAAGATATTGTCAGAGTTAGGTGATGAAGCAGTTCCTGTTTTGAAAGATTTACTTTTACGAGGTGTTCTTGTTTCTAAAAATCCTAGAAAAATAGAATTTGAAAAGTGTGGTGTTAAGCAAACTACAAAACAAAATACAGAAACTTTAGGTGTGAAAAATAAATTAACTAAAAGTCAGCAGAAAATTGTTGATGAAATATCTGTAGCCATTGGTATTAGAAGCCAGTCGAGTAAATTTTTGTTTCAAGATACATTTTCTTTTTTAGGAAGAGATAACTTAGAAATGTATTTTTCAATTATCACTGCATGTTTGGATAAGAGTTTAGCTGTGATAATTATGCTTCCAGAGATTAATCAAGTAATTCGTATGGAAGAGAAGTGTAAAGAATATTTTGGTGATGAAGTTGTTGCATTACATGGTGATATCGTTCAACGTAAAAAAATTGAATTATGGAATGATATTCGTAATGGTAAGTACAAATTGGTTATAGGTACACGGATTTCTATTTTTGCTCCAATAACTAATTTAGGGCTGATAATTATTTTTGATGAACATGATGGTGCTTATAAACAACAAGAATTATCTCCAAGGTATAACGCAAGAGATGTAGCTATAAAACGAGGAGATATTGATGATTCAGTAGTTTTAATGAGTAGTAGAACGCCAGATGTTCGAGTATATTATGCGACCTTAAAAGATAAAGTTAGGTTTTTAAGTTTACCTAGAAAAACAAAAGTGCAAAATAACTTATTTAAATTACAACAAACAAATACAGAAATAGTTGACATGAGAGAAGAATTACGCAAAGGTAAATCTAGCTTATTTAGTGGTAAATTAATTAGCAGCTTATCTGATGCTCTTAATAAGGGATTAAAAGCTTTTCTTTTTTTAAATAGGAGAGGGAATGCTACATTAATTCAGTGTAGAAAATGCGATTATGTGGTTTCTTGTAAAGATTGTGATTTACCAATGAATCTGCATACTACTTCTGAAAGATTTCTTTGTCATCAGTGTGGTTTTAATTTAAAAATATTTAAAAACTGTCCAATTTGCCAAACAATTAAATTGTCTTACTATGGATCTGGTACGGAACTAGCTGTGAATGAGATTAATCGTATTTTCCCGAAAGCTAAAGTTGTTCGATGGGATAGTGATTCTATAGATTTGAAAAGAAAAACAATTAATACATATCATCAAGAAATTTTAGATGGAAATTATGACGTTTTGGTGGGTACTCAAGCGATTCCTAAAGATTTTGATGTATCTAGTGTTGGGTTTTTTGGCGTAATTGTATCTGATTTTGGTTTTAATTCACCAAGTTTTCTTATAACAGAAAGAAATTTCCAATTACTTTCTCAGGTGATGATATATATTCAATCAGCTAAGCTGGTTACTAGTAGGGCTATAGTTCAAACATTTGATCCTACAAATAATGCAGTAGTAGCAGCGGTGAAGTCTGACTATGACTTGTTTTATAAGGAGGAAATAGAATATCGTTTACTTTCATCGAATCCACCATTTACTAGAATTATTCGTTTGATGTATAGCCATCGCGATTATGATACTTGTTATCAAGAAATTCACAAGATGGCGAATATGTTAGATGATTATATTAAGAACACAAAGTTACAAGATGTTTATATTATTGCTCCAAGTAGGGGATATCCTTTTAGATTAAGAAACAAATATAGATTTCAAATATTTGTTAAGGGAACTCATCCACAAAGAGTAATATACCCTATAAATTTTTCAACAGGATGGGTGATAGATGTGGATCCAATTGAGTAAAATTTTGTACTTGTCACTTTTCGGTGGGTGTGTTTGAGCTTTGTAGATACGTGATATATTCTAATGTACAATATCAATACACAATATATATGAAGGTAGAATGAAATAAATATTAATAGAATTAATCTGGAGGTTAATAATGGGGTATAAGTACAGGGTTTATCATGTTGGTATTCATGCTAGAGATGTGTTAGAGCCTGAGAGACGTGAATTAGAAAAAATTAATGCGGAGCAAGTTGTATTACCTCGTCTTGAAACTGAAGGTGAAATGATAGAAGCGATTAAAAAAGCTGATGGAATAATTAACGTTGAATCACCTATAACTCGAAAATTCCTTGAACAACTTGAAGGCTGTAAAGTAGTTGTTCGAACTGGAGTAGGCGTAGATGTAGTAGATTTAGATGCTGCAACTGAACTTGGAATTGCTGTAGTAAATGTACCTGATTTATGGCCTCGTGAAGTTGCAAATCATGCCATATCTATGATGCTTGCATTAAATAGACGTTTATTTGTGCTTAATCGTTTATTAAATCAAGGAGAGTGGGTTCCAATTGTACCTTCACCAGTAGGGGCTTTACATGGAGAAACTATTGGGGTTGTAGGTATGGGGCAAATAGGGAAACTATTAGTGAAAAGATTAAAAGCATTCGAAATGGATGTTATAGTTTCGGATCCATATCTCGATAAAAAAGTGTTTTCTGATTATGGAGTTGAACAAGTTGGATTTGAAGAGTTATTGAGTAGATCAGATTATATCTCTATACATTGTCCACTTACTGAAGAAACCAAGCATTTATTTAATGATATTGCTTTTGATCAAATGAAGACTACAGCATATTTAATTAATACTGCACGTGGTCCTATTGTTGAAACTGATGCTCTTGTACGAGCAATGGAAGAAAAGAAAATTATGGGTGCAGGGTTAGATGTTTTAGAAAAAGAACCTAATGACGGAAAAATTGAAACAGATAATGTTTTATTGTCTTTTGAAAACGTTATAATTTCGCCTCATGCCGCGTACTATTCAGATAAGGCAATTAGTGATTTACCCGTTAGGTGTGGACAAGAAGTTGTACGAGTATTATCCGGATATAAACCTTTAAATTTAGTTAATCCTGAAGTTTTAAATAAATTACCACTGAAGGAAGAATAACTGAAATTATTTTTTATCTTGTACGGATTGGATCCATTTTTCTTTTTGATGGATACGAACTGTTTCATTCGGAGGTATGAATGTTTCAAGGAAGTCTTTTTTGAAACATTCAAAAGTATGGTTTGATATATTTTGCTGAATTAATTCCATTAACCGTAAATTAAATCGAAGATTGTGTATTGTAGCTAACCTATAACCTAGTAATTCTTTTGCTTTAAATAGGTGATGTAAATATCCAGTAGTGTAGTTTAGGCAGGTATAACAGTCACAATCTTCTTGGATTGGTACATTCGAAAGTCGAAATTGAGAAGTATATATATTAATTCTGCCTTCCTTAGTAAAAAGGGCACCATTTCTTGCTATTCTAGTTGGAAGTACACAATCAAACATATCCACTCCTTCTGAAACTGCTGTAACCAAATCTTCAGGTGATCCAATCCCCATTAGGTATCGTGGAAATTCATTTGGTATCATTTGTGTAGACAACCTTATGGTTTTATACATGTCTGCTTTTTTCTCTCCGGTACTGACTCCTCCGATAGAATAACCATCAAATCCAATTTCAATAAGAGATTTGGCTGATATTTCTCTAAGTTGATTTGATCTACCTCCTTGGATAATTCCAAATAGAAGAGAATCTTTTCTTTGTTGATTTTTTTTTGATTGTTCAGCCCAAATAGATGTCTTTTTCACTGCATTTATATGTTGTTCTTTTGATGAGTTTGCTGATATACAAATATCTAATGGCATCATGATATCTGATCCAATTTCTTCTTGAAATAATATAATATTTTCTGGAGTTAAAGTATGGATTTTCCCATCTATATAAGATTTTACTTTTACAGAATCCCCTTCAATTTTAGAAAGATGATTTAGACTAAATAATTGAAATCCACCACTATCGGTAAGTACAGGTCTATTCCAGTTCATAAAAGAATGTATTCCACCAAATGATGATATGGTTTGGATACCTGGTCTTAATAAAAGATGGTAAATATTAGCCAAGATTACTGGTGCATCCATAGTCATTAAATCGCTAGAATCGATGGATTTAACAGATGCTTGAGTACCAACTGGCATAAACACAGGAGTTTTGATTGACCCATGTGGAGTTTCTAATATACCAGTTCTAGCTTTTTTTTCAGTAGATATTATTTTAAAACGAGACATAAGAGTATAAGTTAGAAGGGATTATAAGGATAATTGAATAGCTTTTTTGACGATATTCTCATCTACTGTATCGCAAATTTGAGTCTTTCCAATATCTTGGAGTAGAATCCACTGAATTTTTCCATTTACAATTTTTTTATCCCGAAACATATTTGAATAAATTTTATCCAATTCTAAATCTGGAGCTTTTGTAGGTAGATTAAATGCTTCAAGTAAAAGCGTTTGTTTTTTAACTATTTCAGTATTAATTAATCCAATGGCAGCACTGATATTCGCTGCTACAGTCATACCTATACTAATAGCCTCTCCATGAAGGTAATCGCGATAATTTGTAGATGCTTCGATAGCATGACCGACAGTATGTCCGTAATTTAATATTATTCTTTGATTAGAAGTTTCTTTTTCGTCTGCACTTACAATTGAAGATTTTAATTCGATGCATCTTCGAATGATTTTGGTAACAATATTTTTTTCTAAAGATTGAATTTTAGTAACGTTATTTTGAAAAATGCTAAATAAATTTTTATCTAAAATGAGTCCATATTTAATTGCTTCAGCCCAACCAGATGCTAGTTGGTTTTCAGGAAGGCTATTTAAGTTTGATATATCTGCAATTACTATACTAGGTTGATAAAAAGATCCTACTAAATTTTTGCCTGCTTTTAAGTTAAATCCAGTCTTTCCACCTATAGAGGAATCAACCATAGCTAAAAGAGTTGTTGGGATTAATCCATACTTTAATCCCCGGTTAAATGTTGCTGCAACAAATCCTGTTATGTCACCTACAACACCTCCACCTATACCCAGAATAAAATCGTTTCTTTGTGCTTGGTTATTTGCTAACCACTGATAGATTTGGTTGACAGTATCAATATTTTTATATTGTTCGCCCGGATTTAAAATAAATAAACTGGTTTCTATTTTTGATGATTCAAGTGATAGTTGTAATTTTCGTGTATGTACTAGAGTGTTTTTATCAGTGACAATAAATGTTTTAGATCGACTTGATTGTTGGGTAATATACTCTATAGCACTTTTTTCTATAATATCAGAGCCAATATGAGCCGTGTATTCATAGCTATCAGTTGAAACATCAATAGCATTTTTATGTTGTGGTTTTTTGCTAACTTGTTGATCGAATTTATTGATGAGCGTCACAATTTCTGATGCGACCTGGTTTTCATTCAAATCATCCGTGTGTATTGTCCAGTTTGCAAGTGCATATAAATGCTGTCTGTTCTTTTTTAATTCAGTAATTTGCTGTAATGTTTTTTTTGATAATAAAGGTCTACCGGGGGTATTTGATTTTGAAGTTTCTTTTTTATTTAATCTTTTTTTAATTGTGTCAGGCGTTGCTTCTAGACAAATAATTTTGCCACTAGCTCGAATGATGCTAAAGTTTGTATCATTTGTAAGTATTCCTCCACCTGTAGAAATTATTTGAAATTTACGAGCAGATATATTTTTAAGCACTTCGGTTTCTTTTTTTCTGAAATAATCTTCTCCTTTTTTTTCAAATATTTCTGATATAGAAAGACCAGTAGAATTAACTATTTCATTATCTGTATCAATAAAATCCCAGCCACTTTTTTTTGATACAATTTCCCCAATACTTGTTTTTCCGGTACCTGAAAACCCAGTGATGAATATATTTCGGTTCAATTTATTTATCCTTACTATAAAGTACTGAATTAAGTGCAGAATGCATTGTTTCTTTAGGTGCTTTTTTACCTGTCCAGAGTTCAAAAGATTTTGCTCCCTGGTTTACTAGCATAGCACTTCCACTAATAGTTTGAGCACCAGCTTTTTCGGCTTCTTTTAAAAGAGGAGTTTTACTTGGAAGATATACCATATCAAAAACTACAGCATTCGAATCAATACTGGATGATTTTAAAGGTGTAATTGATTCTAGAGAAGAATACATCATTCCATATGGAGTTGCATTGATCACTAAGTTGTGTTTTTGGGTGTTGCCATCGAGAATATCATTTTGGATTTTCACATAAGAAATTTTTGTATTCTTTGTTTTTGTTGAATTTAGTTCATTAATTAAGTTGTATGCCCTTTTTTTATTTCGATTTGCTATCACTATTAAATCAATACCAATTTCAATTAAAGCAAATGCTGCAGCACGAGCAGCACCACCTGCACCAATAATAAGTGCTGATTTGTTCTCTGGGTTTGAGAGATTTTCTTGGGAGAAACTTGTAATAAATCCATAAGCATCAGTATTAAATCCAATTAAACGTTGATTTTGATTCAATATAGTGTTGACAGCACCAATTTTAGAAGCAGTTATATCGAGATCATCAAGAAGAGGAATGACAGCTTCTTTATATGGAATTGTAACGTTTGCTCCATGACAGGAAAGATTTCTAAGTGCATTAATTTGTGCTTCAAGTTCATTTTCTTTTAAAGAAACAGCATGAAATAATATAGGCAAATTATAATAATCAATGGCTGCCTGTTGTATTGTGGGCGAAAGGGTGTGTTGTAGTGGATACCCTAGTATTTTAATTTCTGTAGTATTTGAATCATACTTCATGATGGTTTGAATCAATATATGATTGTAAAATTAAGCAAGCTGAAACTTCGTCGATTTTTTCATCAATTTTCGAGTTTTTTGTTTGAGTTTCTTTTAATATTTTGTAACTTTGTTGAGTTGTTAATCTTTCATCGAATAAGTTTATTGGAATTTCAATTTCTGTTTGTAAATTGGTCACTGCATTTTTTATATCCAATGCTTGTTGCCCTAGTTTACCTGATAGTAATAAGGGAAGTCCAATAATTATCATAGATACATTGTGGGTTTCTATGATGTTTTTTATTGTAGATACATCATTTGTCCAGGAAGTACGAGAGAGAGTACGTAGGGGTAGGGCAATTCCAGTTGAATTTGTACTGATAGCAATACCTATTCTTTTTGATCCCCAGTCTAACCCAAGTAATTTCATTAATTTTCTAGTATGTTTTGTATGATTTCCGGAACTTTGTCTATGGCTTTAGGTAAAGAATTGGCATTTTTACCTCCAGCTTGAGCAATATCTTTCTTGCCTCCGCCCCCACCATCGATATAATGTGCAGTTTTTCTGACAATTAATGATGCATCGAATCCTTTTGAAATTAAACTTTCAGACAATGCAGTTACGAGAGCAGGTCGATTATTGATCACACTACCAAGTACCACTATGCAATTATCTTTTTCTTTTCGTAAGAAATCCGCCATATCTCTTAATAGTTTTTGATTGGATGCATTTACACATGCAGAAATAATAGAAATATCTGAAACAATTTTTATGTCTTTTAGTAATTTCTGACAATCAGATATTAAAATTTGTCTTTCCAAATTTTCACTAAGCTTTTTTTGGCTTTCAATTGTTTCAATTAACGATGAAACTTTTGCTTCTAATTCTCCAGTCGATGAATCTAACGTATTGGATAGTTTTTGTAAAAGATTAATGTTAGTTCGATTTAATTTTTGTGCTGCTCTCCCACTTACAGCCTCAATTCTGCGTAATCCTGATCCAATACTTGTTTCATTTGTGATGTATATACCACCTAATTCTCCAGTGGATTTAACATGAGTGCCTCCGCATACTTCAAAACTGAAAGTCTTAGCATTTGCAATTTTAATTAGACGCACTTTTTCTGCATATTTATCTCCAAAAAAAGCCAGTGCACCTTTAGAAATTGCTGATTTATAATCATCTTCCGATTTTTTAACAGTCATGTTGTGGCGTATTCGTTCATTAACAACCCATTCAACTTTATTAATTTGATCTTGTGTTAATGCACCTGAATGACTAAAATCAAATCTTAATCGTTCAGGAGTTACTAATGAACCAGCTTGACGAACGTGATTTCCAAGAACTTGTCTGAGTGCAGCATGTAATAAATGTGTAGCAGTATGATTTCTAGCTGTATCAGTTCTACGGGTTTCATCAACTATACATTCAACTTTGTCACCTACAGAAAAAGAGCCATGAGATATAGTTGCATAATGGGTGATGATACCTGGAATAGCTTCTTGAGTATCTGTAATAAATAGATCAGAACCATCTGTATTTAGAGATACAATACTGCCTGCATCACCTATTTGTCCTCCACCTTCAGGATAAAATGGAGTTTTGTCTAATATAATTTCAGCAGTTTCATCCTTAGATATAGTATTAACTAATTCTTTTTTTGAGATAATAGCGATAATTTCAGCCTGATCTCTTATAGTTTCATAACCAGAAAAAGGAGTAGTTTCAATTTCAAGGTTTTTATAAAGTTGGATTTTAGGTGTCTGGGAAAAACGTTTAGCAGATCTACCTTTTTCTTTTTGTAATTCCATTAGATCATTGAAGTTTGTGATATCAATTTTTTTCCCTGCTTCGTGAGCAATTTCAGTAGTTAGCTCGACAGGGAATCCATATGTGTCCCAAAGTTTAAAAGACAGATCGGAAGGGATGTTTTTTTTTGATGAAAGGATTTCATTGAGATATGAGGAACCACGTTCAAAAACTTCTTGGAATTTTTCTTCTTCTCCTCTTAAAATAGTCTTTATAAAATCTTGATTTAGTTTAAGTTCAGGATAAATTTCACCCATTTTCTTAATTACAAAATCTGCAATATCACAAAGGATAGGTTTATTGTATCCTAGTCGATGACTATGTCTAATTGCACGACGCACAATTCTTCTTAGAACATATCCTCTTCCTTCATTATTTGGAGTCACTCCATCAGCGATAAGAAATGTTGCACTTCTACAATGTTCAGCAATAACACGGACAGAATATATGTTGTCAGGATCTAGTTTTTTTGTTTTTGTAATAGTTTTGACTTGTTTAATAATTGGTTTAAATATATCTGTTTCATATATATGGGAGACATTTTGTAGTATAGAAGCTAGTCTTTCCAATCCCATTCCTGTATCTACGCTTGGTTTTGGAAGAGGTGTTCTTGTATTATCTTTATGGTGATAGTATTGCATGAATACCAAGTTCCACAGTTCAATATATCGATTACATGTATTTTTGCTATTAGACATTATATTAGTACAGTTAGGTTTACAGTTAGTATTCTTACATCCATAATCAACACCAAAATCATAATGAAGTTCAGAGCAAGGACCACAAGGACCTTCAGTTCCTGCAGGCCCCCACCAATTTTCGCTATCACCAAATTTATATATGCGTTTATTAGGAATTCCAGCCTTTTCCCAAAGTAAAATAGATTCATCGTCAGAAGTATGAACAGTCGCAGATAATTGTTTTTTTGATATAGAAAATTGAGTTTCTAAACAGTCAAGTGCAAAAAGAATAGCCTTTTCTTTAAAGTAATCACCAATACTGAAATTTCCAAGCATTTCAAAAAAAGTAAGATGTGTATCATCTCCTACCTCCTCAATGTCAGAGGTTCGGAATGATTTTTGAGAAGTGGTTAATCGATTGTTAGGAGGTACTGATTCCCCAGAGAAATAAGGTTTAAATTGTACCATTCCAGCAGTTGTTAGTAGTAAAGACGGATCTCCAATAGGTATTAAAGAAGAACTAGGTAATCTGAGATGGTCTTGATTCTCAAAGTATTTTAAAAATGATTCGCGTATTTGTTCACTATTCATAGAATCTTAATATTATTAGCTATAGATTGAAGTTTATCAATGCTTTAATTATATGGTCAAGTGAAAATGTTGGCTAGGTTATGTTGTATTTGGATTTTGTTTTTAATTTTTGATTGAAGATAGAATTTTAGATAATGATTCGACTTTTTGGTAATTGTTCAGTTGTTTATAGAGAGAAATTGCTTGTTCTATATTGATTTGTGCGTTAGTTGTTTTACCAAGTTTATGATATAAAAAACCTAAGTTTTCATATGGTTCAGGATATGCTGGGTTTAAAGAAATAGCTTTCAGAAAATCAGCAATTGCAAGTTCTGAAGATTGGTTATTGGCATGAATGTATCCACGAGCATTGTATGTAGCTGCATACTCAGGAACAAGATCAATTGCTTTGTCGATATCTTCAAGTGCCTCTGTTAGCTGATTGGTGTGAGATAAAGCAATTGCTCTACCAATATAAGCTTTATGCAATTTAGGGTGTATTCTAAGGACTTTATCAAATTGTTGTACTGCTTGATAATATTCAGCTGCTCGTAATAGAGTAACTGCCCGAGCATATTCATAGAGTGCAAATGGTTCATTGTCTTCAGGTTGTAGGAGTGATGATGTAGGGTCGTCTGTTGATATAATAGAGGTAGAAGAATCTGGAACAATTTGTTTTTCAGGTATATTGTCTTCGATTTCCAAACAGTTCAAGGATGTAAGTAGCATTAAGTTTATTAGTAGTAAAAATACATTATTTTTCTGTTTTTTACTACTAATACAACTTATTATATTGTTTAAGTATCTCATCAATATTTAATTTAGGTTAAGAATTTAGTATTTATCTTATTATCTCATATCTATGAGAATATGTTTAAATCATGTTATTCTTTAATTTCTTATATTATTTTAATTATAGTAATAGATGAGGTAAGTTTATGATTAGACAACTTGGTTCCACGGTACCGATTATTCATGAAAATGCATTTGTCAGTGAAGCGGCCTATATTGTTGGAGATGTTGAAATTTGTGAAGGTGCCAGTATATGGCCAGGCGCTGTAATTCGAGGTGATATGGGGAAAATTTTAATAGGGAAAAATACATGTGTACAAGATAATTCTGTAGTTCATGGTGATAATGATGTTTTCATTGGAGAAGGAGTTGTGATTGGTCACAGAGTACTTTGTCATGCTGCTTTTGTAGGTGATTCAGTGCTTATTGGTAGTGGTTCTACAGTGAATGATGGAGTTAAAATTGGTAAAGGTAGTTTAATTGCTTCAGGTGCTGTTATTATTGATAATATGGAAATTCCAGATTCATCTTTAGTAGTCGGTATGCCTGCAAGAATCAAAGGATCTGTTTTACCAAAACATTCTGAATTAATTCAGCATACTGCTAAAGAATATGTTAATAGAGGTATCAGGTACAGACTTTCAGGTAATTTAGATACTCGGGATAAATAATCATATCTAATTATCACATTTTACTGGGTGTGTTCATTTCCATTAATTGTAGGCATTTTTTAAAAACAATTGCGCACGCATTTGTTAATTTAAGCCGAGATTTCATTAGAGGAATATCTTTTTCTAAGCTGGTAATGATACGACAACTTTCATAAAACCAATGTAATTTTCCAGCTAATTCTAGTGTGTAGTGGGGTAATTTATGTGGTTCTAGTTTTAGTGACATCATTTCAATTAAATCAGGAAGATCTAACATCTTTTGTATTAAAGATAATTCTTCTTTGCTGTTTAATAAAGAAACATCTGCATCATTAAAATCAATTGACATATCCCTTGCTTTTCGAAGAACACTTGAACACCTTGCATAAGCGTATTGAATATAGTAAACAGGGTTTTCATTAGATTCTTGTTTAGCTAATTGAATGTCAAAATCCATTTGAGTATCAGGTGCTCGAGAGAGGAAAAAGTACCTACATGGATCTGTACCAACTTCGTTGATTAATTCTTTTAATGTAATGATATCTCCAGTTCTTTTAGAAACCCGTACAGTTTCATTATTTCTTTTTAGTGTAACAAGTTGATACAGAAGTATGGATAGCTTGTTATTAGGGATATTTAAAGCTTTGAGTATTGCGTTCATAAAGGGAACATGTCCATGATGATCTGCACCCCATATATCAATAACCCAGTCAAAATGACGTTTATTAAATTTATTCCAGTGATATGCTACATCTGAAGCGAAGTAAGTAGGAGTGCCATTTTTGCGTATCAATACTTTATCCTTGTCATCTCCAAAATTAGAAGAAAGGAACCAAATAGCCCCATCTTTTTTCTTGATTAGGTTTGCTGATTGTAGCGATTTCATGATGTTATCAAATTCTTTTGATTCGTATAATGATTTTTCACTGAACCAGTTATCGTAAGTTACATTAACTTCTGCCATATCAGATTTAATTAAATTAAGAATTTCTGTAAGAGATATAGGTAATATTTTTGAACAAGCTTCATTTTCTGGAAGTTGAAGTAATGTATCACCTAATTGGGCTGAAATTAATTGAGCAAGATCTTTTATGTATTCACCATGGTATCCGTCTTTTGGAAACTCAACAGTTTTTCCATATAATTCTTTGTATCGAGCAAAAATACTGAGACAAAAATTATCTATTTGAGTACCAGCATCATTGATATAATATTCTGTTTCAACTTTATATCCAGCCGCTTTTAAAATGTTTGCCAATGCACTACCGTAGACAGCTCCTCTAAGATGGCCTATATGTATAGGTCCGGTTGGATTGACACTAACAAATTCAACTTGTACTTTTTTTTGTTTTCCAATATTTGAATTGCCAAAAAGTATTCCTTCATCGTTTATTAGGTTAACTTGAGTAGCAATCCAGGTTTTATTAAATTTAAAATTGATAAATCCTGGAGGATGAAAAGTTACTGATTCGATAAAATTTTTGTTTAAATGATTATTGAGGATTGTAATAATCATTTCACCAATTACCTGAGGAGATTTTTTTAATTGAGGAGCGAGTTGGAATGCTAAGTTACAAGAATAATCACCATGTTCTGGGTTTTTAGGTCTTTCTACATGTATTGGTGGTGTATCGTTCAGTGATAAACTATTTTCTGAAGAAATAATTTCTTCTAATGTTTCTTGCAGTAGTGATTCAATCGTTTTTCTTGCAGACACTATTACCTCAAAATTACTTGAATTGTAAATTTTTTTTGTCTTGATTTTAGTATAGCTAAAAAACCAGTTTTTATACTAATTTCCTCTCCGTCACTGTATAAAGTCATTAAGAGCATATTGTAAGACACCTAAAAATGCAGTTTCTACATAATTTCTACACAATTTATTTTGATCTTGGTTTACAAAGTGTAGTAACTTTGACAACTGACTACAAGATATTTTACTACTCTAATTCTTTTACTTTTAACACCAAGGTACAGGTGTCGGTGTTGGAGTTTGTTCAGGAATTATAGGATCAGATTCAGAACAGGCAATAATCAGAGAGAGACAAAAACCGATAAATAAGATTGTCTTGTTACTACTCATTCTGACCACCAAAAATATGTTTTGTTAAATATATAATATTGGTCAGATTAGTCTATATCAAGAAAAGTCGGAGATCAATTAGAAAAGGCAAAACAATAGATCAGTTTCCACACGATTTCTACACAATTTTTTAAAGAATGTTAATAAAAAATAGGAATTTATTTACCGATTAACTGCCTAACAGATAGGGATTAACAATAAATAGGAGAAAAGAGAGTCTACATGAATTCAGTATAGCTAAATAATGTGATATTTTATACATTAAGAGGAGGCATATTTTATGGAAATACGACCAAACAAAATTAAACATAAATTACTTAATAATGAAATAGTTACTGTAGCAATGGGGGATTTCACTATTACTGCTGGGTTCATCGATTTTATAGGACAGTATGGGTTTGAT
>CEUS01005436.1_pt1 | contig 14034 bp, 22 predicted proteins | sample 427031 | NCBI WGS metagenome assembly CEUS01 (sample SAMEA2622837, study PRJEB7988) | marine metagenome | biome: marine biome (ENVO:00000447); feature: marine epipelagic mixed layer (ENVO:xxxxxxxxx); material: "saline water (ENVO:00002010), including plankton (ENVO:xxxxxxxx)" | depth 140 m | reverse complement strand
TACGAACAGCTAAAGAAACAGGATGACTTTGGTTATTGCTGTCAGTTGTTTGGATATGCTAGGGCTGAAGGTGTAAAAGCTGGTGGATGGATTGTAGTAAACAAAGGTACAGGTGAGATCAAAGTTATAGAAGCTGATCCAGAAGATGAGGATTACTATATAGACTTGATTGAGCAGAAAGCATTGCAGGTATCCAAGACCACTGAGGATGCTCACTTTGAAAGACTGTATGATGATACTATGGAGACATACTATAAACGCTCTACTGGTAACAGAAAATTACAGATGCCTTGTACGTTTTGCGACTATAAATTTTCTTGTTGGCCTAATTTAAAGTACGCTAAAAACCCTGTATCAAAAGCAGGAAACTATGAATACTATACTCAAATGGCTAGGCGATATGAAACCAGCGTCAGCTAAAAACAAAGGGAGACTACTACAACAGTGGGTGAGGGATTTACTTTTATCTCGACTAAAAGGTGTGGAACAGGATGATATTAAATCTACACCGATGGGAGTAAACGGTCCAGATATTAGTTTATCCCCACTTGCTAGAAAGAAATGGCCTTGGGCTGTAGAGTGTAAATCAAGAGCAAAGTTTGCTATATATGACATTATATCTCAAGCTGAAAGTCATGTGACTAAAGGAACTAAGCCGTTAGTGATCATCAAAGCAAATCGCAAAGAGCCACTAGCAGTCGTTTATGCAAAAGATTTTTTGGAGATGTCATGTCAAAAAGTGAAATAACTCATATGATAAATGTACCTGACTGTACATTTGGATTATTTATTACGCATGATGGAGAAGGTATTAACATAACCTGTGGTGATTTTGCTACTGAAGATGTATATGATACTGATCGTCATCATATTGTAAATGATATTGGTGATTCTTTATTAATGTTAGTAAAAAGTGTTATTGACGATGCACAAAAAAGATATGAAAAAGAAGATCAAAATTTATCAGAGGAGGATAAAAAAAAGCTAAAGAACGTAATTTATGTCAATTTTAAACCACAAACAAAACATTAATATGAAAGGTTTTAAACTATGGGAATATTAACTATGGGTGAGGAAACCATTACGATTGAAGACATGGTAAATGAACCCCCACATTACAATCAACATGGTGTGGAGTGTATAGATGCAATCAAAGCGACTACAGGAGATAGCTTTAAACATTATCTAAAAGGAAACATAATGAAGTATCTCTGGCGTTTTGATTATAAAGGTAAACCATTAGAAGATTTACAAAAAGCCAAATGGTATTTAGATAAATTAATAGATGAAGTATATATACCTGAATTTAAAGAATTAGATTCACAAGAAGAATTAGACAGATTAAGAGGGAGGAAATTTAGTGCAGATTAATTATAAAGAATGTTTAAATGAATGGCAAGATTCTGTAACAAATGCCTTGACAATGAGAGCGATATATGATAAAGTTCCATTTCAAAGTAGAGGTCACAGTTTAAAAATTAAAGATGAACACAACGAAAAAAGATTACAGCTTTGTGTCAATAACATGACAGAGGAGTATCAAGAACTAATAGAAGAACTAGATGCTATGCATTCACCTGACGATGAAATAAATCCAGAGAAGGTGATGAAAGAGTTATGTGATGTTCTCTATGTTGTATTTGGTTTTGCATCGAGATACAAAGAATTAAAGTATTTAGATGAGGCTTTTTTAAGAGTACACGGTAATAACATGGAAAAATTAGAAAAGGGAACCGTTAGGAGCGATGGAAAGATTGTAAAACCTAAAGGTCACTTACCACCAGATCTGTCTGACTTAATAGAGAAAGGAGTAAACGATGGATAATGAAATGATTAAAACCCTTGAAGATGAAATTAAAATAAAACAAGATGAACTGCAACGCCTTAAATACGGTGATGTATATGAAGCTCAAGATGCATATGAAGCTGCAAAGGTAGTATATGAAGAAGCTAGTAAAGGTTTGTCTGATGCATTTAAATCATTGTCTGAAGCTAGATCAAGTCATGGTTTAACACCAACTGCTTTATGGCGTAGTAGAACATTTCGGTTTTAATGCATAGTTTTATTTTATTAGTAAAAGTCAGGGTAGAAGAAGATCATCATATAGTTCCTGTAGATGGAGCAGATGGTCTTCTTCAAACTCTTCCTGATGATGTCAAAGAGGTTCTTGAAGATCACTTTGAAGGTGTAGACATTTCTATAGTGAAGGCAGATATACATGACTAGATTTAAATCAAACATGAACCCTATGTTCAGATCAAAGTTTTCTGAGGATATATTTAATTTAAAATATGCACACACTGGATGCGATAGTTGGGAACAACTTGCTAAAGTTTTAGTTGAGGATGTATGTGGCAACTATCGTTCAGGTGAAGAAGCCTTAATGAGAAAAGAAGAACGAAGTCAACTTGCAGAATATATAACTGATCTAAAATTTGTTCCTGGAGGCAGGTACTTATACTATGCAGGTAGAGACAAACGCTTTTATAATAACTGTTTTCTATTGTCTGCTGAAGAGGATACAAGAGAGGATTGGGCTAACCTCAGTTGGAAAGCTGAGTCTTGTTTAATGACAGGGGGAGGAATAGGTATTGACTATTCTACCTATAGAGAATCTGGTCGTACTCTTAGTGGATCAGGAGGTCTTGCGTCTGGCCCAATTCCCAAAATGCAGATGATAAATTCTATTGGTGCTAATGTAATGCAGGGTGGATCTCGTAGATCAGCAATGTATGCATCACTGCATTGGAAGCACAACGATATTCCCAACTTCCTTACTGCAAAGGATTGGGATACAATGCCAGTAGGAGATACTGGTTTAACCCTGAAGCAAATTAAGGAGCAAGATTTTAACTTTCGCGCTCCGTTAGATATGACTAATATTAGTATTAACTATGATACAGATTGGTTACTGGAGTACTGGAATACTGGATCTGTTGGTGATACGTTTGTTAAGAATATTGAACAGGCATTACGAACAGCAGAACCAGGATTCAGTTTTAATTTTATGGAGAATGAGAATGAAACTTTACGCAATGCCTGTACTGAGGTATGTAGTGCTGATGACAGTGATGTTTGCAATTTGGGGAGTATCAATTTGGGCCGTATTGAGTCGATATCAGAGTTGGCCCATGTAGTAGACTTAGCCACTAAATTTTTAATATGCGGAACCTTGAGAGCCGAATTACCTTATCCGAAAGTTCATGCTGTAAGGCAGAAAAACAGAAGATTAGGTCTTGGACTTATGGGAATGCATGAATGGCTTATTAAAAGAGGAGAAAAATATGAAGTTAGTACCGATCTTCACCGATGGTTATCGGTATATAAAGGGATTAGTGATGACGTTTCTAGAAGATTTGCAGACGAGTTATCCATATCTAGGCCAGTGGCGAACCGTGCTATTGCTCCAACTGGCTCTATTAGTATACTTGCTGGTAGTTCTTCTGGTATAGAGCCAATCTTTGCTGTTGCATACAAGCGAAGATATTTAACTGGTGGAACTAGGTGGAAGTATCAATACGTTATAGACAGTGCTGCTCAAGAATTAATTGATTTGTACGGTGTTGATCCAGAGAGTATTGAATCAGCATTGGATCTTGCAGAAGATTACGAAAGAAGAATTAAATTTCAGGCAGATGTTCAAGACTATGTTGATATGTCCATCAGTTCCACTATTAACTTACCTGCTTGGGGTACAAAGTTTAATAACCCTGATACGGTTAAGAATTTTGCAAACACTCTAGCATCCTACGCTCACAGATTAAGAGGGTTTACTTGTTATCCTGACGGTAGTAGGGGTGGTCAGCCTTTATCTACAGTACCTTACTCTGAAGCAGTAGACAAGTTAGGTGAAGAATTTGATGAACACGTTGAGACACATGATATTTGCGAGATAACAAATTCAGGAGGAGTTTGTGGGGTATAAGAAAAGACGAGTATATAGTGGAGATTTTTATCCTCTAAAGAAAATACATAAGGAAGGGATGATAGGATTTGTAGAAAATCTGACAAATCCCTATTCTTATGGTACATCAAGATATAAAGAATGGGAACGTGGTTTTAACAAGGCGTATTTTATACACTTGAAAAGGATAAAGAAAAATGCAGCTTGATTTTTTTCACGAACATGAAGATTTAGTAACAGATGAAAATGGTAAGGTATGTTCTAAATGTAATGAGTATTTACCTTTATCCGCTTTCTCTCCCTGTTCTGGTGGAAATTATTTAAGAGCAGAGTGTAGGTCATGCAATACAAAAATGTCAGCAATACGAAAAAAATTAAAGAAAGAATATGGCGTACCTGAAAAAGGTTATGTTTGTCCGATTTGTAATTTAGGTGAAGAAAAGGTTTTACGAAGCGGTACTGCTACTAGTAATACACCTTGGGTTATTGATCATTGCCATGACACTGAAACATTTAGAGGTTGGTTATGTCATAAATGCAATAGAGCATTAGGTGGATTTGATGACAACCTGCAAACTTTAAATAGAGCAAAAGAGTATGTTGAAAATCATTTAAGAAAAATATTTTTAAATTAAGGAGGTAAAAATGAATTTAATAAAAGAACTTATACAAAAAATTAAATTTGATATTTTTAGTAATACTTATTTTGTTGCTTGTATATTTATACTTATCTTTGTAATTTGTATGAATATCTCAGTAGCTTGGTCACAACCTAAAAGTTCTATAACTTGTAAGCCTCTTCCGATAGCAGCTGGAATAATTGAAGGTATACATAAAGAAAGAATTGTATTCAGAGGTGTATCAGAAAGAGGTCATGTTACTATAATTCATCTTAATAAAAAGACAGGAACATGGTCTGCTAATGTAATAATGCCTAAAGATATAAATTCTTTATGTATGGTGGATGCTGGAACTACTGGAGAGGTAACAGATACTACTTTTAGCAATAAAAATGACTCAAAATAGGCAAAATCCTGTATATAGCGTTTTAAGCCTTATACAGAGCAAGTAGGTATTTTTTGGACTATACCTACATTAAGGGGTCTTTGAGGGCATTTCTCGCGCATCCTCAGAGGTCATTTTTTTAGAAAGGAGGTAAAAATGGAGTCAGTGATTGATATAATGAAAAAAAATAAAGCTCAATGGGCTAAAGAGTGGCCTTTTGATCCCATAGTAGATTTTGGTAGTGAACCGACTAAAACAAAGACTGAAAAAAAGAGTAAAGAATAAATTAGAACATGAGTGACAACCACAACGGAACTAGTATTGTAACCAAAACCCCCCTGTATACCCTTGATTGGTATATCAAGTGGTTCTCTAGTGTAGTTCTTATGATTGGTATGTTACTTACGTCCAACAACATCTACCCTGTTAATCTTTATTTCCATTTCGTAGGGATTGCAGGGTGGATGATTGTAGGGATGCTTTGGAATGACAGAGCATTAATGGTAATAAACAGTTTTGCTCTAGCTACTATTGCTACAAGTTTATTCAGGATATTTATTACTAATACCCCATAGCCTTTACTAGGGTGGATACCAATGTCTGTATGTTATTGCTAAACTCATCCAAGAAACATTAATCGCTCATCGTTTCTCCTCTTTATTAATCCTTTTAATTTTCTTCCTCCAGCCCATATCCACCTTGGAAATTCATTTGCTGCACCAATATAATCCCCCCTATTGATTTTACGTCTTAATGTACTGCTTTGTAAAGAACCGCTACCTAAATTGAATACAAATGAACAAAGTGAATTAAACTGTCCATCTTCTAACGGTACTTTTATTAGTCGTAATACTGCAACTTCTGATTTTCTTACATCCCTTCTTAATAGATAGTCTGCCTGATCTTTATTTATATCAGGATGATCCTCTGTTACTCTCTTATTATCCATCCCCCAAATAGCCCCATAGCCTATTGTCCAATGTTGGGCAGGGCAGAGGTATGCAGAAGAGGAATACCCTTCATAAAATTTAATAAGGTCTAACCCTTCATCAGTCATTCTTCTCACGTTTAATTACACCTTAACTGAAAAAGATTCTCCACAACCGCATTGGCTGTCTGCCATAGGGTTTGATACTTTTAAGTATGTACCACCTAGTTCCTTAACGTAATCTATTTTACTTCCTAGTGTATACATAACACTCATACCGTCTACTATAAGAGATACACCATCTCCTATATCTATTAGTTCATCTTCTTTAAGAGGACCATCAGAAAAATCCCATATGTAAGAAAATCCAGAACATCCTCCACCCTTTACACCAAAAGCTATATACTCCTTATTATGTTCTTTTGTAATATCTCGTAGATAGTTTTTAGCTTCTTGAGTAATATTTAGCATTTAATTTATTTTTTCTTTTTTTTAGAAGATTTTTTAGAGGATTTTTTCTTAGGTGGTCTTCCTCTTTGACTTCCATATGTTCCTTTTCCATAAGGCATTATTATTCTCCTTTATTTTTAAATATTTCTGTTTTGTCAAATGGACTTTTATGACAACTGCATTTACATACACAAGGGTCACAATTACATTCTATACAACTGTCGCATTTAGACTCTTTATGATATGTATCAAAATACTCGTTCATGTCTTCAGCCATATTATTAGTCCTTTCTTTTAAAAGTATACTTTCTTTACCACAACCTCCCAGATTATCTAATATAGCGTTCATTTCAGTTTCCTCTTGCATATAATATCTTCTGTAGTAACCCATGATTTACCATATAATTATTACGAACTGCTTCTAGATCTCTGAAGTGCGCGACTTCCAAACCAGAATGAGATAATAGCAGCAAATATGCCTTGTGTTTCTTCATCCCACAGTGTCTGTATAGCTATTTCCCATACAATACCGTCAGTATATATTAAACCATACAGTGCCGTACCTTTAATAGCTGCAAACAGTGTAAAGAATAAATATGTTATAACTGGTCTGACACTGGCTCTTAATCCTGCCATAAACCCTGTAGACTTCATGGACTGATCATGTTTGTATAAAGCCTTGCTTTCACTTATATCTGCTTCTATATTAAGTGCTTCTAGTTTTTGCGTATGTGCTAATTTGGATGCCTCTATCTGACGATCCATCATTGCCAATTCGTGTTTTCTGTCTTGCCAATCTGAGAACATATCAAATGCTTTTGGTAATGCAGATCCTGCAAAACCAATTAATGATCCTAGTATTGTAATCATTCTTTAGGCTCCTCTATTATCTTTTCTATTTTTAGAAACTTAATTCTTTCATTAGGAACATATCTCCAGACATGGCCTCTACCATTAGTTATGGCAAATACGCTCTCATATATTCCTACTTTAACTAGCACTGCCCTGTCTCCATCAACAATGCATTTATCTCCTTCATTAAAACTGCCATCAAATTTAAATCTAATACCAGTAATAAAATTTGTTAGTAGGTCTTTTATAAAAAAACCAAGCCCTAGACTGAGGAAGATAGCAATGAGGGGTACTAGGGCATTGGTTAGGTCCAGTGATATGCTGTCCAGTGATTGCATTATTGATTACCTTGATACATATACAGTTTACTTACTCCTGTTATATACTTAGTAAAATTTTTACTTGCTTGTTCAATTAATTGTAATTCTTCTCCAGAAAAACCTTTGATGCTATATTTATCTGTTACTTCTCCATCTTTGTTTAACATACCTGCTTCCATTGCAGCGTCTATTATATATCTTTTTACAACAGGTTTATGCCTATTTATCTTATTCATTATTCCAGGAACTGTTAAAGAGTTTACCTTACTGCTAACTTGAGATTTCATTTTACTAGCTACTTTATTTAACAGAAAAGTTTTTAAAACAATATCATCTATTTCTCTATATTCTTTACTGTTTATGTACTCATACAGTGGTCCTGAAATAAATTTTGCAGTTAAACCTTTTAACACACGATCATACTCAGGTATCTTTGTTCTTCTAAATAATTTAAATTCAGGTATACCTAATCTAGCAAATTCAGATTCAACTGCTGTTCTTTTATCTCTTCTAAAAGCACCTGTAAGTTGCTTCATTAAAGGTGCTGATATTCTTAAAGGTTTAGGGTTAAGTGCAGTATATTTGTATGCAGGTACAAATTTACCCTCCTCAGGAGGAGTTAATGCAAAACCAGCAACAGAGCCATCATCATTAACTTGAATTAGTCCTGAATCTTCTGTCACTAATTGTTCTTCTGCAAAAGGTGTATCCTTTAATATTATGTTTACAAAATTATCCATAAACCCTTTAGAAGTCCTGTGTTCTCTATATAATCTAACCTCATCTGATAAGTTAAATTCTCTATATATATCAGTCGGTATCTTTACAGGCTGTAACACTGCACCTAAAACAGATCCCATATACTGTCCTAGTAAAGATTGGGTTACACCAGCAGCATCTTCATCACCAGACACTAACGATGCTAAAAAGTTTGCGTCCATTATTTTAAAAACACCTGATCGTGTTGTTGGTCCACCAAATGCTTTACCAAAATTTAATCGCCACTCTTCAGAATAACCTGTAGTAAAATCAGTCCAGCTTCCCGATCTATATTCTTTTGATGGTTCCCAACCAAATACTCTGGCAGTATTTTTTACTACGTCACTTACATTATCAAAGTCTAAAAGTTGTTTTATTCCTTCAGCAATATATAATGCTGGTGCTAGAGGATACCATGTGGCAATATCTAATATACCACCGTCATAATCAAATAACTCATTCCATTTCTCACCTGCGTATTCAGAGTTTCTTAGAGCAAAAGCAGTTAAAATTAAACTACTACCAGCCATCTGTTGACTTATTTTTCTTATATACTTTTGCTTTTCAAAGCTAGTAAGTTTACCTAACTCTTTTCGCTTAGAATTTCTTACTGCTAAATCTATTGCGGTAGTAGCAGTTGCAACAGGGCTATGTTGATACATATATCTTACGCTGTTAAAAAAGAATTTTGGGAAAGGCATTACAGCAGCACCTAGACCGAAAGGTAATTTAGATGCCATCTGTAACATATTTGCAAAAGGATACTTTTCTAATCCTGGAAGTTGGTAGTTTGCTTCTAAAGCCCACTCCATAGCTTCTTCATAATATCTTGGATCTATCTTTTCTAACTCACCTTTTCTTACAAATTCAAAAAAATCTAGTCCATCCCTCCACATAGAATGTTTTAAACCTACAGTAAATGCTTGTGATTTATTGTACCTGTCCTGTAATTGGTTTAGCACATTAAATTTTACAAACATTTTTTCTACGCCATTTGTTGTTCTATTTATTATTCCTGTTTTATCTCCTTTTAAACCTTTGGTTAATTCCATAGATTCCATAAATGCTTCAGGACCACTAAATAGCTTTTTTCTTATTTCTGGATTTTGAGAGGCTATAAAATCTACCAGCATTTTATGTTCTTGAGGATTAAATAATGACGATATATGATCCCACCCATCTAACCACTTAACAGGACGCACTTGCTGTCCTCCTCCAGCCATATTAAATACAGAAGTTATAGCATTATCAAACGATCTTGTAACAGCGTCCACTGGAGATCTTACTACAAAACCTATTATGTTACGAACAGTGGTTGCAGGTTGAGATATCATACCTAATCTAATAATTCTGTTTACAAAAGAGTCATCACCTAGACTTCTTACCCACTTATCTGTTTTACCTCTCTCTGCTAATGCTTGAGTAAAATACGCTTCTGCATCTGGAGTAAAATCTTTGTTTCCTACAATATCTGATATTGCATTTTTTATATTTATATCATCATAACCTTTAGGATCTGCTTCACTTTTCTTTCCACTACCACCTATGTATTTTTTACCTTCAAGTTTTTCAGATGCTTCTTTTCCTATTGTAACATAATACTCTTCTGGTTTTAATTTTTGAGTTATTTTTTTGTATCTTGCATTAATACCACCATTTAATGCAGACAAAAATTCTTTTGTTAAATCTTTTTTAAGTTTACCTTGTTTACTTAAAAGACTAGCAGCCTGACTGATACTACCCATGTACCCCCCAGAAGTAAACGCTGTAAACTCAGCAGCACTTATTCTATGCATTGCTAATATTTCAGACAATCTTTCTTGAGTAAATCCACCCATTCCGTTTCTTATAGCATCTGCTACATTTTGTGATATTCTTTTATTAGGATTATAAATCATTTTAGATTCTAAGATGATATCTGAATACACATTGTTTAATCTTCCTATAGCTTCTTCACTGAGAATAAAATTAACGCTAGGCATATCGCTTTGTTTTATGCCTAATGTTTCCATTATTTCTTTTTGTAGTTGTTCAAAACCTTCTTTTGCAGCAACGGTATTATATATTTGAGAATCTTTTAAAACTTGTTTATTTATTTTCTTTTGAACTCTTGTAGAAAACGGATCTTCTAATTGTAATTTTTTTAATGATACAGTTTTTTGTATTGCATTTCCTGTCTCATCATCAAATCCTACATTAACTACAGCAGTATTATTTGTCCGATCTATAGTTTCAACATATCCTAAATTTTCATCAATAAATTTTTCTCCTGTTTTTGTTTTTTGAGGTATATTAACAAAACTACCTTCAACCATTTCGTTTTTAAGAAACGCTTGTCCTGCATCACTACCTTTCAAATATACTTCTTTGCCCTCTCTTATAGCTTTAACCATATCTGTAGATGAAGGTTTAATCTTTTTAAATCCTGCTTTAATAGCAGGTACGGCTGCACTAACGGCTGCTACTGGAATTACTGTAGAGACTGCTGCCAATGCTCCTTGAGCTATACTATATTCTTCTCTTAACTCTAACTCTTTTTCTGCATTTTGCACATAAGCATCACCTAAAACAGAACTGGCTGCATCTATTCCAGTGCTTGTTATTGCAGCAGTTTTTAATCCTGCTGTTGTTGCATTTTTTATACCTGCCATAACTAATCCAGATGCAGCAGCTTTGGCAGCAGCACCAGAACCACCAATTACAGATGCATATGTTAAAGGATCACTAAATATACCTAAAGCATAATCTATAAATGCTTGTCCTGCACTAGCAGTATCATCTTCCCAAAAGTTAGGTAACGCTCTATACACCTCATAAACTTCTTTTAAATCTTGTTTCACAGAATCATCTATGTTACCAATTTTATTATATAATCTCATTGAATCCAAAGTATTAACATCAACACCACGAAAATTCTGATAAAATGCATCAATAACATCTTCATCAGTTTCATATAGTTCTTCATCACCAAATACTTCTGTTAGTACATTTTGTGCTTTATTTACAAAAACAGTATTATTGACTAAACTATTTCTAGTATTTAAATCGTTGAAGTCAGTTTCAGTTCTTTCACTCATTCTGCACCCAATTCTTTATCAACAACTAAGCCTCTTAGTCCGTCACCTACACCTTCTTGTTTTAATAAAAATTGTTTACCATCTTCTCTTGTGGCAATAAACTTACCTTGAATCTTTCGTATTTTAAGACCTTCAAAATCCCTTTCTACATTTTCTTTTTTAATATTTTTTCTAGCCCATTGTAATAATTTAGCAGGATCTTCAATGCTTAATAAGTCTTGAGTTTTCTTTTTAATATTAGTTTCTCTTAGGACTTTTTTATTTGTCAATGCAAGTTTCATATTGTCCTTTGTAAATTGAGCATTTGGATTTTCTTCATTAGCAGGTATAACTACACCTCTTATGTCTAAACCATTATCTAATTGTCTTTCTGCTTCTTTTACAGCCTCAAAAGCTGTAGATCCTAGTGGCAGTAATCCAGAATTAAAAAGATCTCTTGCTCTTTCTTCAATAGCTATTCTTCTGTTACCTACTTTATCTATCTCTTCTAGTGCCTGTTCTTTAGTAATTCCCTTTTTATTGCTTCTAAGTATATACTCTTTTGCTTGGGATAAAGATAGACCTGGAGGTATATCAAAATTTTGTCGAATTACATCAGCTTTTTTATAATCCTCTTTTAATGCACGAAGAACAGCAGTAGGTAATTTATTCATAAAAGGTTCTCTATCTTTTTCTCTGCTTATAGCTGGTAAGATAATACCTGCTTCTTCACCTTGTAACGTAGGCATATCGTCATCAGTTTCTTCACCACTTATAACTTTAGATAAATACGCTGTTGCTTGTTCGTAATTCTTTTCACCCTCCATAGCATCAGGAAACAATGAAACATATCTTTCTTTTATTATATCTCTAGTGCTTCTATTAGGTTGTCCTGTTAATGCTCCAAATAAAGCGTTTACAAACATATCACCTACTTTTGACTCACCTGCTCTAGTTGCCTGTATTGCCATCTGACCTGCTTCTTGACCAGCTTGAACACTAGCTGGCATTGTTGTAGGTTGAGATAGTAACTCTTGTGTTTGTTTTTCAGCTTTAGATGCGTCAGTTTGTACTTGCTTTAATTGTGAACCTTTACTTAATAAAACTTTCATAGCTAGTTCTGAATCATTATTTGATGCGGAAAGTGTAGCCAAAGCGAGTTCAGGACTTACATCAATACCCTTTTGAGCTTTTACAGCATCGACTATAGGTAAGGCTGCTCTTGTGCCTTTTTTAATTACCTCTAACTTTTTTATCCTATTTTGTTCTGCTTTTTTAAGTCGATCTACACCAACCTCTACAGCTTTTTCCTGTCTAGCAAGTTCAATATCTCTTACTTCTTCCCTACGCTCTAACGCAGCTGTAAGTACTCTTTTAAAAAATGATGCCATATTAAGCCCCCATTAAACCTTTTCTTTTGGGTTTTTCTTTATCTTCAGGTTCTTTCTTTTCTTCTTTTTCCTCTGGCTCTGGTTCTGGTTCTTTACTTTTATCTCTTTTTATTTTTTCTAGTTGCATTTCAACTAGTTCTGTATCAACCTGTCTAGGTATTCTTTCTATATATTCTACCTCTGCATTGTCTCCTATTGCTTTTATTACCCGACTAACTTCGGGTGTCATCAGCAATGCAACGTCATAGGTAATTGTACCACCAGCAACCATATTATTAACTATTGTATTTGTAATACCTTCAATAGGTAATCCCTCTTCCATACAAAATACTAACATATCATAGTTATTATCCCTTTCTAAAACCCTCAAGAACTCACTAAATGCTTCTGTTGGAGATGTTATTCTTGGTGGTTTTTGCCAAGGAGCAGTTCCTAACTCCTCTGTAAAAGAAGCTCCTGGAATTGGACCATCCCCTAAAAATTGATCTGATATCGACATATCTCCTCCTAACCTATTGAACTTTCTTTTATGGCTCCAAATTTACCTACTTTTGTACCTGACTCTGGATCTAATCTATCTGCTACGAGTTTAGCTGTTGCAACCATTCTATAGTAATCATACATCTCAGCAGATCCTTTAGCTTTTTTTACACCACCTGTATCAGGTCTACCTGGAGTTGCAATAGATGATGTTTGATACCCTGACGATGCTAGTCCTCTAGCAGCCGCTTGTAGTGGAGTTTCTCTAGAACTCTTACCTTTTTTTCCAAGCATTCCTAATGCTTTAAATCCTAAATTTACTGCTGTTCCAAATGTAAGCATTTATGTTATCCTTATTCAAAAAAGCCTGTTTCTTCTAGAAAACTTGCACCAGTATCCACTAAATCACTACCACCACCAGTAATAGCCTCTACACCGCTAGAAATAGCATCAGAAATACCTGAAGTTATCTCTTGACCTGTTCCACTGTTAAAAAAGCTCTGACCCAACTTAGAAGCAAAGTCAAAACCAAAAGATCCTAAAGTATCTGCAAAAGCCTGATCTGCTTGTTTATTATATATAAATGATGCATATGCAATTTTCTTAGCATATTGATCATTATCCCTAGAAGTTGTTCTAGCCCAAAACTCGTTGTCTCTAAACTGTTGCCAACGATTGTTTAATGCAGTCTGGCTCATGTTAAATCTATTCATAACATTCATCTGATTAGCTGCATTCTGCAATGCAGTATTTTGAGTATTGATCTGTCTACGCCACACAGTATTAGACTGATCTATTAAAATACTATTTTTAGTATTAAATTGTTCTCTCTGATTTTCTAAATTAGCATTAAACTGAGACATAGTGTTTTCTTGACCAGCGTTAAAC
>CEUS01140724.1_pt1 | contig 14043 bp, 7 predicted proteins | sample 427031 | NCBI WGS metagenome assembly CEUS01 (sample SAMEA2622837, study PRJEB7988) | marine metagenome | biome: marine biome (ENVO:00000447); feature: marine epipelagic mixed layer (ENVO:xxxxxxxxx); material: "saline water (ENVO:00002010), including plankton (ENVO:xxxxxxxx)" | depth 140 m | reverse complement strand
GGACGGCTGAGGATCGGACGGCTGGGGATCGGACTCGGTGTCCGTAGCCGGCGTGCGGCTTCCGTCTGCCGGGGAACGTCGGGCAACTGGACCTGATTTCGGGCTTTCAGTATTGAGCCAGGCGAATGCCAGAATACCGATGCAAACCGCTAGTCCGGCGGCGATTCCTAGTTGCCGGCCCCGCTGCTGCGAAGCTCTTTTTCGCGCCGGTGGTGGTGGCGTACTGGATGTCACTTCGACGGGGACCCGTGGCACGTCGGCGCCAGCGGTTGGTTGCGCGATCGGTACGTCTTGCAGTTCGTGCGAGGAAAGTGTGGTAGCTAACGGAATATCGCCAGTAGACAGTTCTCCAGAAGCTTCCTGTGGGGCAGCCTGAATGACCTGGTCGGGCGCCTGGTAGGCCGACATCGGATTTGTGTCGGGTAGCACGGGATCGGCGATTACATCACCGACGTCTGGGCCATCAGGTCTCGATTGTGGCGCAGAAATTTCATTGAAAGTAACTGGAGCACGAACTGGATCTGAAACGGGTTTGTCGTCTGGTGACTGGGCATCCAGATCGCCGCCTCGAAATCCCACGGCTTCGTCGACGCCTTTATCGATGACTGAGTTCTCGGGTACTGAGCGGAATACAAGTGGAGCGTTGTCCCCGGTATTCGCTACGGCATCTTGAATCGTATCTGACGGTGGCTCAGGGGTGGGCTGGGGTTTTTCCGGAGCGACCATCGAGGCACCACCCATACCCGGAGGGAGCAAACTTGCTTCCAGGTTTGCCGTTTCAGGTGCGATTTCAAATCGAGAGGTCAGTTTCTTGGCAACGGGCGATTTGTTTTTCTCTACCACACTAGGATCTGGTGTCACCGGTTGAGGTGCCGCCAACACGGACAGATCGAGTTGCCGGTCATAGTCGCCCTTTGTCCATTCGTCGGTCAAACATTTTCCAGCTTGTTCGACCTCGGCGACGAGTTGTGACCAACGCTTTGTACGCGATCCTGGATCACACGATTGAACCCGCGCGAGCGTCGCTGCTGCGGCTGCCTGAATGACTTCGGGGTCTTCTTCCAGGTCTTCCAATCCCAGAAGACGGTAATAGTTGGGAGCGGTAATCTGAGAGTCCAGATTGAGCCACTTGTGGTAGGGATTGAATTTGGCCATGACGTTGCCCGCTATGAAACCGAGATAGGCCCCAGATTCATCATACGTGCTGCCCGCAGAGACAACAACTCGGAGCGTTGACGGGGCGCCACACTCGATATCTTGGGGGGACACTCGAATGGCAGGCGGACCCGCAGATTTCCGTGCCAAGCTACAGCCTCAGGCCGCTTGAGAAACGCTGGGCATGTAGCCGCTGATCAATGATGATGGGCGTGATCGTGAGGAAACTCACCACGATACGCCTGGCCCTCGATCTCTGCATTCAAATGTGCGGTGACACCGTGACCGATCTGCCGCAGCAAGGTGACCAGTTGTTTGTTGACGATTTCAAATTCGGCCGTCATGGCTGGGTCGCCTGTTGGTTTGACGGCTTCGAGCTGATATTCCAGTTCGTCGTCAGCCAGCTTGGCTGAGATCACGATTGGAGGAGCGGCTGGAATCGGCAATTCTTTCTTGGCACTACCATCCAGGATGAAGATGCGCACCTGTCCCGATTCATCATCACCGATCCATTCGGCATGGTACGCTTCGTTCTTTCCCAGTTCGATGAGCTTGCCACCATTTGGACCTGCCTGCGGGTGGTTATGTGCTGCCTCGGTGTGCGCTGCGGGTTTGGCGTCATCCTGGGAAGATTTTGGCTGGGGAGCCGGTTGCGAATTGCAACCACCATGCCAAAGAAGTGTGCTGAGCACGATGAGGATTGTTGCCGGGCGTTGCATTGTGTGGCCTCAGTGGATTAGTGCATGTTCCTTCTGCGTGTTTCTACATTCCAGAGAACGGTCCAGCAACCCCGGTTGGCTGCTCCTGCGGGCGGGCTGCCCAATAGCTCGCAGGGCACAGCTTCGTGTACTTGGAAGTTGGCCGTATCGTTGCGCTGATGACAGCGAGATCCTTGCCGAACTCGCTCCGGTTCTGGCCGAGAGAGGGTGTCGTGGCCTCGTCAAGAGACGATGTCATGGATCACCCGGCCCGCGACATCGGTAAGGCGAAAGTCCCGACCGTTGTGGCGGAAAGTCAAACGCTTGTGTTCGAGGCCCAGTAAATGGAGCAGGGTCGCGTGCAGGTCGTGTACAGACGCCCGATTTTCTACGGCGCGGTGCCCGATTTCGTCGGTTGCACCATATCGGGTTCCCCCTTTGATGCCGCCGCCCGCCAGCCAGCAGGTAAACGCGTGAGGATTGTGGTCTCGACCTGGTTTTTGGGCTTTTTGCGCCATTGGAAGACGGCCAAACTCCCCACACCACATGACGAGTGTTGTTTCCAAGAGACCGCGTTGCTTGAGGTCTGCCAGCAATCCAGCGATCGGTTTGTCTGTTTCACCAGCAAACTGTCGGTGATTGCCACGGATATCGTTGTGTCCGTCCCAACTTCGCTGATTTTCGTTTCCACCGGAGTAGATTTGTACGAAACGAACACCCCGTTCCACCATCCGCCTTGCCAGCAGACACTGCTGGGCAAAATGACGACAGTTGGGATCATCCAGCCCGTATTGCCGTTGGGTTGATTTGGACTCGCCTCCCAAGTCCAGGGCTTCGGGAGCTGCGGATTGCATCCGGTAGGCGAGTTCGAAGCTCTCGATCCGTGTCAGAAGATCATGTTGCGCAGCTCGTTGTGTTTGGTGTTGTTGATTCAGGTATGCCAAGAGGTCGAGTTGGGCGCGCTGTCGCGGAGGAGTCAGTTCAACTGGTGGACGGAGGTTTTCAATCGGTTCTCCCTGTGGTTTCAGCCAGCTTCCCTGGTAGATACTGGGAAGAAAACCTGCCCCCCAGTTTTGCGAGTAGCCTTTGGGTAATCCACGTCCTTTGGGATCGGACATGACGACAAAGGCCGGGAGATCTCGGCTCTCGCTTCCCAGACCATAGGTGGACCATGCGCCAACGCAGGGAAAGCCCATTTGCGTGAAACCGGTGTTCATCATGAACAACGCGGGACTGTGGTTGTTTGACTGGGTGTAACCGGAGTGTACGAATGCCATTTCGTCGACGTGCTGTGCTAGATGTGGAAACAGGTCAGAGACCCATTTCCCGGATTGCCCATGTTGACGAAACCGGAACGGTGAGGGCATCAATCCGCCTACCGCATTGGCAAAAAATCCTGTAAAGCGGTCAAACCCAGCTACCGACTGACCAGACTTTTGAGCCAATACTGGCTTGTAATCCCAGGTGTCAACATGGCTCGGGCCACCGTTGATGAATAGCCAGATCACCGATTTTGCTGCCGGCCGCGTATGCGACGTTTTTGGCGCCAGTGGGTTTGCCGAGCGCGCCGACGTTGCCGGATCCTGCGCCAGTAGCCCTTCTTCATGCAGTAGCGAGAGGAGACCCATTGTGCCGGCACCACACCCGGCACGTTGCAGCATGTGCCGCCGCGACAATAGCGGCTGAGGATCAGATTTCTCGGTAGCGGACATGCAGTGTTTTCCTTGCGTCGCGTAAGTTGGTGAGCGAGCACGCTGCGTGAGAGGAGAGAGCCCACAGATGTTCGCAGTCGCCTGTCTGCGGCTAGCGCACGAGTATACACCGTTTGAGACCTCAGCACATGGCGCGCTGTTTTAGTGCCGCTGTCGATATCTTGTGTGGCGAGGAACCCCTGGCTCGGAGCAGACCCTTGTATCTCGTGAGTGTCAATTCAGATAAGTTTTGAAGATGGCACGACCTGCAGCCTTCTCTTTTATTTTGTATGAGGATCAGTTTGAACAAGATGAACAACGTCATTTCCCTGGTGTTGGGAGGGGGTCGTGGTACCCGTTTGTATCCGTTGACACAGTTTCGAGCGAAGCCAGCAGTGCCGCTCGCGGGAAAATACCGGCTGATCGATATTCCATTGTCGAATTGCATTCACAGTGGCTTGAACCGGATTTACGTGTTGACGCAATTTCTTTCCGTCAGTCTTCATCGTCACATTCGCCAGACTTATCGGTTTGACGCCTTCAGCGGCGGGTTTGTGGAATTGCTGGCGGCTCAGCAGACGATGGAATCCGGAGTCGATTGGTACCAGGGGACGGCGGATGCCGTACGCAAGAATCGGCGCTATCTAGACCAACCGGATGTCGATCTGGTGCTGATTCTATCCGGCGATCAGTTGTACCGGATGGATTTCAGAGAGCTGGTGCGTACGCACAACGAGTCGGGTGCCGAAGTGACAATTGCGGCGTTACCCGTAAGACGGGAGGCGGCACGCGGACTAGGTGTGATGCGGATGGATGAAAGTGGACGTGTGGTTGGGTTTCTGGAAAAGCCGCAGACCGATGAGGAGATCGACCTGGTACGTACGGATCCCCAGTCGATTGCGGAGCGTGGTGTCGAACCAGGGGATCGCGATTGCCTGGCGAGTATGGGGATCTATCTGTTTCGTCGTGAATTTCTTCTCGATGTACTCGACAAGACCGATTACCAGGATTTTGGAAAAGAAGTGTTTCCCGCTGCAGTCCGTGCACGCCATGTGCAGGCGCACTTGTTTGATGACTACTGGGAGGATATCGGCACAATTCGTGCGTTCTATGATGCCAACTTGAACATGGTTCAGGAGGAGCCCCTATTTGAAATGGGGTGGGCTGAATCACCCGTATACTCGCGCCCCCGATTCCTTCCTCCGACACGGATTGGCGATGCGCACATCCGCCGGAGCTTGATTGCGGATGGGTGTCGGATCAGCGATGGAGTGACCATTGAAAACAGTATTATCGGATTGCGTTGCCAGATCGATGAAGGTGCTGTCGTACGAAACTCCATCGTGATGGGGTCTGACGATTACTCAACGGATTCGCCAGATCGTGTTGGGTCTATTGGTATTGGATCGGGAGCCGTGATTGAAGGGGCAATTCTAGACAAGAACTGTCAGATCGGCGCCCAGGCACGCATCGTCAATGACACCGGCGTCGAACATTGTGATGGCGAAGACTGCTTGATTCGAGAGAGCATTCCGATTGTGCTCAAAGATGCAGTGATTCCTGGTGGATGGAAACTGGCCTGAGACTTGCGCCATAGGAATGCAGCGACTTCGCCCGACCGAGAGCGGTCTTATTCGTCCAGTTGTTCGTAGAGCGGTAGATGACGGTAGTAGACTTCCAGCATCAGCAGCTTGATGGCCGTTGCATAAATACGTCCACCACTGGCTTCCCAATTGTCACGCGGATTCCAGGTGCCAGACAATGGACCCTCGCTGATTTGAGTTTTTGTCAAATGGTCACGCAGGCGGCTGTTCCAGGCTTCCCAATAGCGCCCTTGCATGTGATACATCACTTGAGTGCCGTAGTACCAATAATAGGATGTCCGGCGCTGGTCCGTGTCCGGAAGATTCAGTAGCAAGTAGTCCGCCCCCGATCGCATACGTAGTTGATTGCGTGCGACTCCCATGAATTGGAGACAGAGTAGACCTTCGGCCGTCATGGCGGGAGTTGCGGAACCATTTTGATAACCAAAGTGCCCACCGTTGGGTTTGTTACCTTCTACGGACGACAGCCATTTGGCGACCAGGTCGAGGGTCGCTTGTGGAATAGTGAGCCCAGCCATTTCACCACTTTTGAGGGCCATCATGGCCCAGCCAACGACTGAGGTATCACCTGCCTGGTTGGGACTATAACGCCATCCGCCTGTCGGGCCGTGCTGCGCCTTGATAAGGAACTGCAGCGATTTTTCAGCCAGTGGCTTGAGTGCGGGATCTTGTGTCATGCCGAAGGTCTCACACACCGCGATGGAGGCAATCGAATGGCTGTAGATATGTGACTTATCTCCCGCGGAGAGCAGATCACCGTTTGGTTTTTGTTGTTTCTGTAGCCACCCGATCGCGCGGGAAATATTTTGTTGATACTCGCCCGCTTGATGGGTGTTGCCCGCGGCCAAGAAAGGCAGCAGTGCTAAACCGGTGGCTGCTGTGTTTGAGCGGACCTTGCCCGCGCCGCCGCAATTGGGATGTTTGCCCTGGCAATTTGCGTGAAAGGTGTCGAGGCTCCAGCTGCCGTCTTTGTTTTGATGCGCTGCCAGCCAGGCAAGACCCTGGTTGACGGCGACCTCAGATTCATCTGTCCCGCCAAATAGCTTGATATGCTGGCGCCGGATATCTGCCTGTCGGAGTGTAAACATTTCTTGCAGACCGACACTGTCCGCGGCATAGACGACTTGTGTTGCTTTGGCATGGCGGCGTTCCAACTGACTGACAATCGGACCGAACGTGGGAGGGAGTTCTCTGCGCACATCGCTATTTTGACCAGTCGAGATCCGCTGGTTGCGGCGACTGGGGCCTCCCATAATACGCGGCGTGACGACTTCGATGCGCGGCGGCACGACGACGCTGCGATTTAATTCCACTTTTACGGCCGTTGCGTTTTGTGCCGTGGGTGCCGCGACGGGATCAGGAAGATCGGCAGCGAGCGCGGATTCTTCCAGATCCGGAATGGTCGGTGCGACGGCGCCCGCGCGACGCAGACGGATTGATCTGGGTTGGGGTCGGGCACCCGCCGTTGGGACTGTGGCAGCCGTGGTGGCGGGGCGCATCGTGCGGACCGGTAATTCGGCAGAGGACTGGACGGTGGGCGCTGCAGCCGGTTTGGGCGCTGTCCGGGTGAGCCTATCGATTGGTTTGGTGGGCTGGCGTTGCGCGTTGCGGTCATCGATCGGGACCACTGGCTCGCTGGTGTCCTCGACGAGTTCAATCAACTGCCGAGCCAGTTCCGACCGATCCCGGTTCGCGGGTGGTACCTGTTCGACGTCTACAATCGTTGGCGCGTCCGGTAATTCTGCGGCGGGTGTGTCAAGCGTGCGCATCGGTGTCAGTTCGGCGACCTCGGTAGGCTGGTCAGGGAGTACCCGGGAAGGGGGAGTGCTCCGCGGTAAATCAGCAGGGGTCACCTGGTTTTGCGCGATTGCGGGTGTTTCGGTGGGTTCGATCAGCTCCATATCGTCTCGCACTTCGACCGTTGCTTTTGCAGGCGCCGTTGCGCGGGCCGGCGAGGGGGCCGGTTCGGGTGTATCAACCGGTTGTGGAGGTGGGCTGTAGAGGACCCGGTCAGTTGGTAGGCGTTTTGCCATCTCGATGGAAATCGTCGGCTCAAGATTGTCAGTCGGTTGCGGCATGTTGAGTGGAGTTGATTCGCTGCGTGTCACCTCGATTGTTTTTTGTTCCGCTTTGAGATCGTGTAGTTTTTCCCAGGCCTGCTGGCCATCTTCATGCGATTGGTGTTGATTGTCGGCGAATGGTTGTTCTGCGGCTTCGGATTCTTGCAGATTGCTGACAATCAGAGTGACGACTGTCGGGAGAGACCAGAAGGCCAGCACGAACAACGCGACCGCATGAAAGATGAGGCTGGCTCCAAAGAACCGCATCGAGGTCGCTGCTTCCCAGAACCAGCCGCGCAGCCACATCCAGACTGCTACCAATGCTGCGGCCAGCAGTGTGAGCAACAGAGCTGGCAGCCACACCTTCGCCAGAATACCGAGGTGGGCGGTATCCCAGCCAGGCTCTGTGAAAACTTCGATTGCCCGACTGCGATAAATACGGTTGCGCCCTGAGCGATCACTGGAAAAGACCAGCGTAAATCCTTCGGGAGAGAGCGCTGGTTCCAGCTCATCGTTCAATGAATTGATCGAGGTGCCTAATGTCTCGGGCGTTTGAAAACCGGACGACGTCTGTCGTGCCCGATAGAGTTCAAAGTGACGCGTCTGGCCTGGAGATCGCGCGCGATTCGAGGAGAAGTACAAGAATCCATTGTCGGGCGACAGGTAGGGTGAACCTTCATCGCTGTCGGATCGATTCAGCGAGGTGATCGGTTTGACGTGTTCCCAGGTTTGTTGGGGCGCTGTCCGGGTAGCCCGGTACAGACCTCGATACGACGCGCCTAGTTCACTGCGCAAAGTACCCGACCAGGGACGCTGCGTGGTCGTACTACCGGGTTCGGTACTCTCCCGCTGCATCGCCGCCGTGCGATTCGAAGAAAAGTACAGGGTGTTTCCATCGGGTGAAATCGCTGGTTCCGACTCATGGGCTGCGGTGTTGATCGTGGCACCGAGATTCTGTGGCGGTTGCCATTGTCCGGACTGGCGCTTGGATACATAGAGATCGAAGCCACCGAATCCACCTGCGCGATTCGAGTAGAACCAGAGCCAGCGGCCATCTGGACTGATGATAGCGCCGATGTCCTGGGCAGGTGAATTGATTGCATCCAGAGGTTGGACTGGCTGCCACTGGCCTTCGGAAAACCGTGAACTGTACAGGTCCATTTGCCCGTTGGTGTGGCGGACGGTGCAGAGTAATAAAGAACCACCCTCAGCAAGCCGCGGTGACAGGATGTCGGCGTTTGCCAGATCGTCCTGGAGCAGCCCTTCCAGCGGCTCCGCGGGTTGCCACACGACTTGACGTCTTTGGGGTGCGTTGTTCTCGTCCCAGCGAATGTCTTTACCAATGGGAATGACGCGCAACACGCGCCGCGGCGCAGCCCAAAGTGCCAGAAGCGCGAGTGCTACCGCGGCAACGAGGAGTACGGTTTTGGTTGAGTGGAACCAGCGCGTGGCGAGTTGGTGCCACCGGATGTTGGGGTCTGGCATTGCTTCTGATCGCTGCGGTGCGTGCCGCAACGCTTTCCAGGACAGATAGTGTTGTATTGTTGGATCGGCCGCGGGCCGGGCCAATCAATGTTAACGCGACTCCAAGGTGGCAATGCGATAGTCCATGCCAGCCCGGTTGCAGAGGCTCATGACACGGGCTGCGTATTTCAATGCGCTGTTGCCATCACCACGTATCAATGCGGTTTGGTGGGGGTTGTTTTTCTTTGCCTGGTTAATGACAAGGGAAAGTTGGTCTTCGTTGTATTCGCGACGGACGACTTTGTAGGTCCCGTCCTGCGTAATGTTGATGATCAATCCTTGCGTCATCGCCACTGGCTGGGCTTGTACGACTTCGGGTAACTCAACTTCCAATTCACGTTCTTCCTGATTGAATTGGGTGGCGACAAGGAAGAAGATCAGCAGTAAAAACACCACGTCGATGACGGGCGTCAGGTTGGGTCCCTCGGTATCGGTCGTAGTCGGTGGTAGTTTCATATTTCCAATCATCTTGCAGGTGGTATGACGAACCAGGTAGCCGTGTCGAGGATCATCCTGTGAACACAAGGAGAGGAACGAGCGAATCTCCGATTGGTTTGCCTACAAATGGTTTGCGCCTTGTGTGGCCCTGATTCAGGATGCCCTGATCGCGTTGGACATCAGGGGGTTGGTCGAGGTCGGCGTGCTTTTCGGAGGCTGGGGCTGTTCCTGGGCCGGCTGGGTTCGCTTTACCAGGTGCGGTACGAGTGGTATCAGTAACTTGTCCATGTCACGAAAATATCTCTCCACACGGCCGCTAAAAAACGATCCCAACAGGAGAGACGGGATGGCCACAGACAGGCCTCCTGCGGTCGTCAAGAGAGCCATGTAGATACCCTTTGCCAACAGCTCGGCCTTACCCAGACCTGATTGACTGGCGGTGTGGAACGCGATGATCATGCCAACGACGGTTCCCAGTAACCCGACCAATGGCGCAATGCTGCCGACCGTGTTCAAAGGCCGAATTCTGGCGCGCAAATCTGCCATTTCACGCGACGCGGCATCTTCCATCGACTTTTCGACTTCGGCAAACGGTTGTCCCTGTCGCGCCAGGCCGGATTGGACAATGACCGCCAGCGGCGCAGGTGTGTTGTCACAACTGTCAGCCAGCGCACTGTATCGCGGGGCTGATCCATGTGCGACCTTCTCCAGTTCTTCAACACAGGCGATGGGCATCAGTTGTTCACGGCGCATATTGACGGCGCGTTCCACTGCTACGGTGCCGGCCACCACCGAGAATAACCCTAAGATTCCCATGAAAGCGACGCCTGTGATCCCGCTGTCGAGAATCATGTCGAGGAGCGAATCGCCGGCCTCGTCGGCGTTCTCTGTTTCTGCGGCTGTGGCCGGTTCTGTTTTCTGATCGGCGGCCTCTGGCGCCGGTTCCTGGCTCCAGACCAACGGAGCCAAAAAGACGATCCCGATTAGCAAGCCACAGGCCGTCAGCCGTTGCCATTTGTCTTGGTTCATGTTCATAGTGCCTTCTTATTGGAAAGGTGGTTTCCCAGGCTGTTCAACAGGTGTCATTTCAGTTGCTTGAGGATTGTCTGGGCATCCTTCACACGGGCGTGTTTGGGGAATTCTTTGACGACTGCTGTTAGCATCTTGCGCGCCGCTTTGACATTCTTCAATTGCACATAACATCGACCCGCTTCGAAGTAACTCAAGGGTTGCCATTCCGGATGTTTGAAACCGAACGCGACTTCGGAGAAACAGTCGATCGCCTCGGCAAACTGCTTCTGTGCGAAGCAACACTGCCCCATCATGAACCAGCTTTTGGCAGCGGTTTCCGTGTCTGGCAGGTCTACGGTAATTTTCCCGAATACACTCTTGGCCTCGTCCAGCTTCTTCTGGTTTTGCATTGCCACTCCCAGTCCGTAACGGGCTTCGCCCAGTTGCTGGAACTTGGGGAATTGCTGGACGAGGGCCGCAAATCTTTGTTCGCTGAGTGGCCAATCACTGAGCTGAGAGGCGCAGATACCACCGCGGTACAAGGCACGTGCCTGGAATTCACGCGCGGTTTCTGCCTTGCTTTCGACGATGCGCGAATACGTGTCCAACGCCTGGCGAAATTGTTTTTGCGCAAATCGGCTTTCTCCGGACAGGTAAATGGCTGCAAAGCTCAATTCTCCTGTGGGGATTTCGGCCAGCTGTTTCTCGAACGTGGCCACTGCCTCGTCGTGTTGTTTTTGCTGGTACTGAAGATTGCCGAGCCGATAAAACAGCTTTTCGCGAACCACGACTTCACCCGGGCGTTGCAAACCAAGTTGGAACGCGGCTGCAGCTTCGGGAAAGTGGTTGGCCTGTTCTTCAAGTTCACCAACACGGTAAGCGCTTTCAGCTGCCCGTGGGCTGTCTGGTAATTTGTTCGCCAGGGTGGTAAACGCAGCGATGGCCTGTTTGTTGTCCTCGAGTTCCAGATAAGCAAATCCCAACTCGTAATAGACATCATCAGCACGCGGGTAATTGGGATTCTGCTTGAGCAAAGCGTTCATGGTTTGCGTGGCCGGCTGGACTTGTTTTAAACCCAGCTGGCAACGGGCGAGTGCGAATTGCGCATCGGCGAGTGGTTCCGGATCGGGTTTACTGTTCAAGAATGCCTGCAGGTCTTCGCTCGCTGGAGCGTATTGCTGCGCGTTCAGTCGGCATAAACCTCGCAAGTAGCGTCCACGCGGGATCACGTCGGATTGGGGATGGTTCGCCACAAGCTGATCGAGAGTTTTCAAAGCGGCTGGCACTTGCCCGAGTTCGAATTGTCCAGATCCCAGACCGTAAAGCGCGGCTGGCAGTCGTGTGCTCGTCGGCAGTTCGGCGATAAGCTTTCCATAGGTGGCGATTGCCAGATCGTATTTGTTCTGCAGTGACTGGATTTCTGCTAATTGGATCAAAGCCTGATCCCGGTAGGTACTCTTAAGGTGAATTGCGTTGAACTGCTCCAGTTCGGCAATGGCGGCATCCATTTCCTGGGCAGCCCGCAGTGAGACACCTAGCACAAAACGAATTTCGTCCACATGTTCCCAGTCAGGTTTGGCGGCGAGTGCCGAACGTAAAGCCGCAACGGCGTCAGGTGGTCGTTTGGCAGCGAGGTGACTTTGTCCGATAAGGAGTCGTGATTCGGCCAGTAGAGCGGGTTGTTGAAAGGCAGCTTCGCTGGTGGTCAACTGCTTGATTGCGGCGTCCCACTGTTGCTGCGCGCGGAGGCAAATTCCGATTCCCAGTTGCGCGCGGGGTACCCGTTCATGGTTCGGGAATCCGGACACGATTTGGCGGTAGAATCCTTCGGACTTTTGAGGATCTGGGGTTTTTCCTTGCAGGTAAGCGTCCGCCGCCGTCAAGAGTAAGTGGGGTGCGATCGCATGCTTCAAGTTCGTGGGGTTGGCAAGGAACGTTTCGCAATGTTTTTGTGCCGCAGCCACATCGGTCAGCTGCAAGGCGATAAAGGCGGCCTGGTAGAGTGAGTCAGGAGCCTTCGGGTGTGCCGGGTGTTGCTCGGAAAATTGAGCATAGAGCTTCACCGCTTCGGGTTGTCGATCAGGAATCATGGCGATGGCGTCAATCCGCGCATACTTGCAATTGGGGATAGACGCACTCTTTGGGTAATCGGCGATGGCCTGATCGAGGACGGTAATCGCCTCGGCAGGCTTTTTCAGCCGCAGCAACGTCCGTCCCAGCCAATGGGCGGCTTCGGGCGCATCCTCGCCCTTGGCGGCGACTGCCGCGCCAAACTGCTGTTGCGCTTGTGGAAACTGTTCGAGTCGATAGCGACACTTGCCCGCCGCCAGCTGTGTTGCCGGTAACAGGCTACTTTTGGGAAATCGTTGTTGCACGGATTCGTAGGCAGTGGCTGCTTCCGAAACCTTGTCCTGTTCGAACAAAGCTTGGCCCTGGTGCATGAGTGCATAATCAGCGTGGGGATACTCTTTACTACTTGCTGCCTGGACAAACAGGGGTTCGGACTCCGCAAACTTTCCCTGATTGAACAGTGACAGTCCCAGCCGCAACTGGACATCGGGAATCAGTGGGTCTTTGGGAAACCTGGTTAGGAAAGTCGCCAGCACTGTGGCTGCTGGTTCTTCTTTCTTCAATTCTTGAAGGGTGGCTGCAAGTGAATAATGGGCTTGATTAAGGAGGCTGCTTTTGGGGAACTGGGCGATGAGTTGTTCGTAGACTGGAACTGCCTCACTTTGTTTTTTGGCGAGGCAGAGACATTCTGCCTGGTAGTAAAGCGACTGATCGACCAGGGGACTCTTTCCGTACTGTGCAGTGACCGTGGCAAAGCCAGCCGCCGCGGCGTTAAAGTCGGCAGGTTTGGTACTTGCCAGGGCCGCGTTGTAGAGTGCCATTGCCAGGTTGAATTGGGCACTGTCACGTGCAGGGAATTGAGGAAACGTGGATAGCAAAGTACGGAATGCGCCGGCGGCTTCAACGAATTGTTGAGACTGGATCTGGCAGACGCCCAGATGGTGATATGCCGTCGGTACTCGTTTATTTTGCGGATAATCCTTGATGAACTGTTGCCAGCGCTGGGCTGCCTGGTCGAACAGTTTTTTCTTCTGAAAACCGAGTGCAACACTGTATTTGCGTGTGGCTACCGTATCCTTCTGGGGAGCTTGCGTGTGGCCTGTGGAAGCTGCCAAGGACAGTAGTAACGCTACCAATATACGACCAGGCGTTCGTTGCCATTTGGGTGTGGATAGCTCCGCCAGGACGTGCCAGAGTCGGTGTGTGCGAGCAGTCGAGATGTGGTTGCCGTGTTTCACGGTCGACATTCCTGTTGTAGTTTGGAGACGAAAGGTCAGGATCAGTGGAGTCGTAGCTGTTACTCAACACCGTGTTTGCTGGGGTCAAATTCGACCAGTCTTACGTTGTCGCCAGATCTTCTGCTGAGAGTGGTTGTTCTTCCACGTAGTCGGATGGGGGACCTGCAGGTTGCTGCCTTCCAGTTAGCTGGTGGCAAAGTCTATCCGGCAGGCGTGTATGCCTTTGAAAGGGAATGGCCCGATCGAGAAAGAGCCTATTTGCGAATCGACTTTTCCGGAAAACGTTTTGCCCGAAGCGCGGTGGAAAGGCACCACTTTACCCGCACTGTCGGCCGGAACGCGCTGTCCCGGAATGGTACCTTCGTTGCCAGGTGGGGCACTCGATACGGCAGAAGACAGAAGTAATGTGATGCCGCCGCCGAGGCTGGCCAGGTGATAGAGGTGCTCGCGCATATCAATCACCTTTGGTAGGCCGGTAGAAAGTGCATGTAGATTTCCAGCACCAGCGTGGCCATGCTGGTCCAGTAGACTTTGTTTACCCCGACGACATTTGC
>CEUS01111327.1_pt1 | contig 14055 bp, 16 predicted proteins | sample 427031 | NCBI WGS metagenome assembly CEUS01 (sample SAMEA2622837, study PRJEB7988) | marine metagenome | biome: marine biome (ENVO:00000447); feature: marine epipelagic mixed layer (ENVO:xxxxxxxxx); material: "saline water (ENVO:00002010), including plankton (ENVO:xxxxxxxx)" | depth 140 m | reverse complement strand
CCAGCCAAGAAGGTTTCGTGAGAGTTTAGTTCGTCAGAACCTTGCTAAAGAGACTCAAGAAACGCCAGAAGATCGCTCTTTGCTCTTGAAGATACATTTCTAACACGCTGAATCGTTGATTGTGCCTCTCCCTCGTGCCTTAACAAGGCATCGGCGATGGTCGCGGCACTGCCATCATGAAGTAATGGCCTCCTGAATCGCAATCCCCAGAGGGCCGGAGTTCGAATTTCCTCGGGTCGGCCAGCAGCTTGCTGAATTCCGTCACCGGTACCAATATCGTGCAGTAGGAGATCTGAAAACAATTGAACCGGTTTTCGGTCAAAGAGAGGATTGGAATTTGAGCCAGTCATCAACGTAGGCACATGACAGACACTACAACCCACTGCATCAAACACCTCTCGGCCCGCAAGCACCTCCGCAGTAATTGGTCCTCTCGGTAATGGCGCCAAGAATTTCATGAATGCTTCAAAATTATCGATTCCCCTAAGACCGGTCTCTAACTCTGGAACATCCTCAGGTTCAGGAATCGGATCGCAGGCGAGTAACTGAGCCTCAGAAAGGTTGTGTGTGAGTTCTTCCATAAAGAGATCGTTTGTAATCCCCATCTCGTTACGGTACGCATCAGCGCCAAACTCAAGGAGCGTTGCCATCTGGGCCTTCCAACCAAATCGGCCAATCCTCGATTCACCAGACCCACGATCCATCACCACGGCCGCGCGTCCACTAATTCCATCACGATCTCGATCTTCCGGATCCTGAAGAGCCAGTATCGTTTCGTCGGGTATTGCTTCAACCAAACCAGCACCAAAGAGGGGTATGGGGACTCGACGAGCGATCACATTTGCCTCGCGAGGAATCACCGATTGGCACCCGTGAGTCGGAATTGAGAACAACTGGAACAGCGAACCCCGGGGTGGATCGAAGTCCTCAAACTGACCATTGAACAACCGCCTTCCTGCTCGAACGGTGGTTACCGTGGCAATCCCACCGACCGCTGGAATACTGTGACATTCAGAGCAGCTCGTGCCGTTATAAGCTGGCCCTAACCCCTCTTCAGCCGTCTCGACTTCAAGAAAGTCGTCGAGACCAAGTCGGAATCGCTCAAACTCAACTGGACTAACGCCAGGAAGAGGCTCTCCCAGTCTTAGCAACTTCTGGGCATAGGGGGTGACCTGCAGCACCAGCGTCACGATCCCTAGCACGACAACACAGTTCACTACTCTGTTCATACGACCACTCAATGAACCCTTTGAACCGACCGCCCTTTGCATGTCCATTTCATTCTTCGACTACGACAATCTCACCCTGCATCAAGTTGTGTCCGGCACCACATAATCGAGAACATTCAAAACGAAACCTACCAGCTTCACTGGCCTCAAAAAGCACCACCACTTCACCCTGACGCCTTTTTGGCACCGTGATGTTCACGTTTCTACCCACGATTCGAAAGCCATGCATAGTGTCATGACTTCGTATCCTAAGTTCGAGTGCGGTTCCGACTGGAACTCGGATCTCTGACGGGGTGAAACTAAAACGTTCTGCGACAATCTCTACGACCTGACGTTCTTGCGCTTCAAGCCAGTTAAGGTTTGAAACCATGAACATCGCCAACAATCCAATCGTGAGTGACAGTAGGCGCCAAACGAGTCCCCGTTTTGTCAAAACCACCATCCTAGACCGATGTTCAGTGAGTTGGGCGCCTTCACAACTTCGCTCTGATTTCGCAGTACCGTGTAGTCGAACTTGACGGCTACGTCTGGGTCAGGAAAATACGTCACCCCAAATATCCATGCATCCCGGTCAAATTGTTTGAGGGGTTGAAACCCTTCGGGCATCCGGTACTGCGTATCGAAGTTTTCGTACCGAAGAAACAACGCCACTTCCTTGGGCGCGGGTCTTGGACTGACAAAATAAGAACCTTCCAGATAAAACCCTCTGACCTCTCTGGCAACATTAGGGCTAACCCCCACTGTGCGTTGCCGAGAAGCGTTGAGTTCACCCATTCCATCTAGGAATCCGTGAGCATACTCGCCCCTAGTCTCGAATTCGCCCAAACGGTACCGACCATCAAATTCAAACATCGACACACTTGTATCGAACCGTAGATTCTGAAAGCCCGTATCACCAGTCCAAAAACTACTCCCAAGAACCAAACCTGGTTTGCCGACATACTCAAGTCGGCCAGTAACTGCGATGGAACTCAGGTTCGCCTCGGAACCTTTCTGTCTCCCACCTCTGAGCCCTTCTTCGGCATCAAAACCAGTCGAGTCGAGCGGTGCCATCAGGAACGCGCGATACCGAATGCCAGGATGAAACTCCCCATGCACTCCGACCCCTGTTTCAAACCAAGTCGTTGGAATGATTACGGTATCGACAAAAGGTCTCTCGACACCATGGAAGACCGGAGGCTCATGTCGCTCATTAATGATTCCAACTGGGGCAAGTAGCATTCCGGCCCGAATATTAAATGTCCGCGTGATCAAGAAGTCGACATAGGCCTGCTCAAGCTCCAACTCGCCCTCCGTCTCATTCGACACGACAGCGTGCTCAAGCTCCAACTCAGAAACAAACTTTACGCGATCGGAAAAACTGTGCGAGAAGAGCAAAACAAATCGGTGAAAATCGAGTTGAGCATCTTCGTCCTGCCGGTTGTTGTAGTGAAAATCCATGTAGCCAGAAATAGGACCAGTCAACGACGACGGGGTTTCATCACCACTGGATTTCTGTTGACCCACTGAATGTAAAATCTGTGCTCCGGCAGATTCGACGGTCGGTAGCAAACCCAAAGCTATAACGAACACGACAATAGCCTTTTCGTGCAGTAAAATCATTATTTTTGAGTATAGCACGCTACTTATTTAGATTAATCAAAATCAATAACTCTGCCAAAGCACATATCGATGTCAAAGATTTCAACAAGTAACAGCTTAAGAAGACTTTATTTCTCCGGTAGACACATCGGTAGGTCTATACGCATAACCGGCCGGGTCGGGAATACCAACCGACTCAAACGCCTGTAATCGCTCGCGGCACTTACTACAACGCCCACAGTGAATCCCCTGTGCCGGATTCATGCATGAGATAGTGGCAGACCAAGGCACGTTAAGTGTCGCACCTAAGTTAATGACGTCAACCTTACTCAGTGTTAAGAAAGGCGTCGCTATTTCGATTGGTTTCTCTAGTCCCATTGACAATACATCTGCCAGAGCCGAAAAGAATTCTGGAGTGGCGTCGGCAAACGGATTTCCGGCCAGTGGCCCGACTGCGATTCGGCTGATGTTGTTCAAAGCGCAATAAACAGCAGCTTTCGACAGTAATAGGATATTTCGGCCCGGCAAATAAACGTCTTCGTCAGGAGTATCGTACGCTGGGGGTGTTCCCCGAATTGCCCAATGCGTCGGCGAGTAGACATCAGTTGTCAAACACTGGATATCCAGAATCGGTCTGACGCCTGAGGCAAAGTTCGGTGTTGACAACAGTCGATCGAGATACTGTCGCTCAACTGACTCCCAAGCCAGTCCGCCGTTGACATAAATCGGTTGCACAAGAAACTTCTCAGACTCATGCGCAATCAGTACGGCACTATCTAGACCACCAGAGCACAACACAACTGATGCTGTGCCTTGACCCTCACTTCCGCCGTCAATTACCATCAAATGTCCTCACCATCTTAATTTCACATGTACTCAGTCACGAAACGAATCGACTTTTGTTACGGCCACCGGCTACTCAACTATGATGGGATTTGTCGGCATCCGCACGGGCACAACGCCGTGGCTGAGATCGAAATCCGAACAGTGTCTCTAGACGAACGACACATGGTATGTGATTTCAGTGATATCAAGCGCTTGATCAAAGGATGGATCGACCGCGAGCTTGACCACAAAATGATCCTCCGCCACGACGATCCTTTACTAGAGCCTCTTCAGCAACAAAAAGAACCTGTCTTTGTAGTCAACGAAAATCCGACGGTGGAGCATATAGCCTTTCTTATTTTTCAAGAAACCCAGCGCAATGACTTCCCGGTGGTACGGGTGACAGTTTGGGAAACTCCCACGTCCTTCGCGACATATAGCGAGCCGGATACAGAGTGACGACGCCCCCACGCGTAGAACGTCAGATTTCGACGTATTCCTTCTACTCTATAAGTTAAGAAACCCCTTAGTCACACGGGCGCGACTGATGCTGACGTCATGCATCCAGTCTGGATGCACTTGAAGTTTCTGACCAGCGAGTGGAAGACCGAACAAAGGATGCTCGCGAGACCTCTTGGCAAAAAACGCTTTGTCGATCTTACGCAACAGTCGAATTAATCCGCGTTCATCAGGCGCCGAAAGGATAATAACTCCACTCCCGGATGATGGTGGAAAATGCGAATCATCAAGAAAATCTGCGTCTAAACTGACTAGTGTGCGTCGAAACATAGACGCGGCTTGATAATGCTTGAGGTCACTCGCACGTCTCAACGTATCGTCCTCAACTACCGCCAAAACATCCCATTTCAGCCTGCGGCGCATATATAAAATCACCCCAGCAGGAACATTAGCATCGGCGTAAATTCTTGGTTGGGAAGTTAGTTTCTCAACGTGGAGACTTAGCTCCGATGCCAGTGTTCTCATGTCTACTCCCCAGGGTCAGGGCCTGGCCGTTTTTTCTGTACTACACGAGCTTGGCGTTCAAGCTCAGCTACAAGAACCTCACGTTCGAAATATAAGGATTTTCGGTGTCTACGTCCTACCGAAGAACCGACAACATATTCACACAAAAGCGGAAATGCGATTGTCGTATCACAATAGGTAACCACCGTCTCGGGTAAAACACTCGGGTTCACCTTGCCCCAACTCACCGCTTCGGAGGGCGTAGCACCTGACAACCCACCCCAAACCACTTGGTCGGTTGTAATCTGGATAAAGTAATCGTTTCCACCTTTTTGAATACCGTAGACCTCCCAAAGAGTAGGCTGTCCCTGCAGATAGAAATTCTTGGGCGAGCCGCCGCCGAGAATCAGGCAACCATTTTTCTCTCCCGATAAAATGATCGCACACACCTCATTTACATCAAGGTTCGGATCAATCATTACCCCTCCTTGGTTGACTAGTTCATGGAAGGCTAGATTCATCCCTATTGAACTATCGCCGGGTGACGAGGTGTACAAAGGAACACCCACAGCAGCAGCTTTCGCAACAACAGAATGCTCTGCGGATTCTGGATATTTCGTCAATAGATCCTTTCCAAGGCGATAGTGCAATTCGGCTGATGAGATCGGACCATTCAGTCCAGACCGCACAAGGAAATCTCGCAGATATGCGTCTGTCTCCAAGAGGACCTCGGCTGGAAACAAAACGTCATAGATTCGGATGATTCCCTTGTCATAGAGGTCAACATCATCAAGAAACGGCGACCCCCTGTGCAGTGTGAAGTTCAAAGCGTAGTGGAGGTCGTGATAAAGGTTGGCGCCAGTACTGATTACAAAATCAACCAAACCCCGATCCATGAGCTCTATGACGCAGCCGCCGAGTCCAGCTGGTGTCAAGGCTCCAGCAATCGTGATTCCAATCGTCGTATCGTGATCGGCATTAAGCATGCCGTCGGTATAAACTCGACACGCCTCTGACAAACGGCCCGCATTAAAAGCCTGGAAACCATTGTCAATCAACTTACGTACGTCCGAGCTCCCGTGGGGTCGGTAATACCTGATTGGCTTGCCGGTCAGGTACTCATGCTGTTGAGATGAAGGGGAACCCGACGATCGGTGTGGCACGCGGAGATTTTAACTAACAGTCACCAATCCGTGTCAAAGCTTATACACCTTTAACCCGATACTATTCGACCCAGTCTGGCTGTCGACCGCTGATGGCTGTTATAACAAGGGCCATCCCTGTTCCACCCGTCACTAGGCCGAAGCCGTCTGAAACCCAAGACTCCCAAGAAAATTCGTAGCGTAGAAGTACAAAAGAGAAAACAATCAAGACGATACCAACGCCCCCAGCTGCGACTCGGGCCCTGGTTAAACGTAGAAGTAGGCCGCGTGCACGCCTCACAAGCGGGCTACTCATTAGTTACATTCCCGTAATGTTGTAACCCGCATCGACCATTAATATTTCACCGGTAACTCCGCGACTCGCCGACCCGAGCAGAAACACCGCCGCATCTGCCACCTCAGACGAGTCAACAGTTCGGCCAAGTGGGGATCGTTGGCGATAATGCTGAAGGATCTGTGTGAAACCTCCAATGCCAGCGGCCGCCAGAGTCTTAATGGGGCCGGCGGAGATCGTGTTGACTCTGATATTCGAAGGCCCTAGGTCGCTAGCAAGGTATCGCACGGTCGACTCTAGAGCCGCCTTCGATACCCCCATAACGTTGTAGTTCGGAAAAACCCGTTGACTGCCCATGTAGGTTAACGTCACGACGCTTCCACCACCCCGTCGTTCCATCAATGGCTTAGCACCTCTAGCCAACGCCACTAGTGAATAGGCACTCACATCGAGTGCTTGCTGAAAATCGGGCCGCGTGGTCTCAACAAATGGTCGGGAAAGAGATTCTCTCGACGCAAACGCCACACCGTGGACAAGAAAATCCAAGCCGCCATGTTGTTCGTCAATCGCCCGATACATGGTCTCAATCTCGCTGTCCTGAGTGACATCACACGGAAGCACTTGAGCTGGTTGGCTTAATGTCTGGGCAAGCGCAGTCGCATTCTTTGCAAACCGCTCGTTCGCGTAACTAAGAGTTAACCTGGCCCCTGCTTTATCTGCAGCTTTCGCGATTACCCAAGCGAGTGACCGCTTGTTCGCGACTCCAACTACTAAGCCATTGGTTCCGTTCAAATTATTCATGTTCGCGGTGCACGCCCTAGAGATTTAACGGGAGCGACCTTTATCCCGCCTAGATGAGGGCACTCGATTGCCTGAAACCGAGCGGTTCTGCCCTGAACGATCCGGGCGCGAAGCGCGCTTCTTTTCACCGGTACTATTCCCCTTCGACGCGTACTGGGACCCACCGTGGCCAGAACGATCACGTGAACCCTTCTTTTTATTGGACTGGCTAGAATCACGCACAAAACGACCATTGCGATTCTGACCACGCCCTGCCTGTGATCCACTCTGTTCCTGTTGGTGCATTGTGAAAACTGGTGCCTGCCTCGGGGGAGGTGGCGCACCATCAGGGTGTTTTAACGTCGCTCGAATAAGGGGACGGCGAACCGGTCCCTCATCCACGTCATTAGAAGTCTTGGTTGAACCGCCATCTACCGGTTCAACTGAATCAGACTCGTCCGCTTGATTATTAACCCGCTCGTTTTCACTCATCAGATCAGCTGGATCCTACTTAGCGTCATTTAAACCTAATCTGAATTCATCAGCACGGCCGCCGCAAGAGGTCAGCCTGAATGCCGAACCTACCTTATTCTTCTGCTTCCCGATTTTGGGAGGCTGGTATGGGACCCGCACACGAAGGAATTCAGAGTCTAGCAGAGGGCTTTCGCCCAGGCAAACCCTGAAAACGAACCTCTAGCGACCTGACGCAGTGCCCGTCCTTCTTAGCCAAGCTCTTAACTCAGTCAGAGCTCGAGTGACAGCATCAGGATTTGTAGACTGCGGGGTCTGCCGTGCTGCAATGGAACCACGAGTAGAGATCTGGTCGACAATATCGTCGTCGAACAATTCGTGATAAACCCGCCATTCGTTGAGAGTTAATGCTTCAAAAGCTTGGCCGCGATCAACTAGTTCACGGACAATACCACCAACAACCTCGTGGGCTGTTCTAAACGGAAGACCACGTTTAACAAGGTAGTCAGCAACATCAGTTGCTAGTAGCATCCCGCTGGCCGCTGTCTCAGCCTGCTTTTCACAAAGTTCCAGTGTATTCACCACGGTCGTGGCCGCATGCAACGATTTCAACGCTGTCCGCTCTGCATCGAACAAAGCTTCTTTGTCCTCTTGAAGATCCTTGTTATATCCACTCGGCAAACCTTTCATCGTAGTAAGCCATCCGAGATGGTGACCAAGGACCCGGCCGGTTTTACCGCGAATCAACTCTAATGCGTCTGGGTTTTTCTTTTGAGGCATCAGACTACTACCCGTCGAAACCGCATCAGCCAGTTCAAAATAGCCGAATTCTTCTCCGGTAAAAATAATCAAATCTTCAGCCAGACGACTAAGGTGCACCATGATCAGGGAGTAACCATGCAAGGCAGCAGACACAAAGTCTCGGTCAGCAGCGGCATCCACACTATTCGCCACGACCCGAGAAAATCCAAGCCGTTCCGCGAGCGCTTCTGGATTGATGTCGTAACTAGTGCCAACCACAGCCCCAGAACCCATTGGTAAAGCATCCGCTTCGTCACGTGCAGTATCCAAACGCCCGAAGTCCCGCTTCAAAGCGGCAGCGTGCGCTAGAAAAAAATGAGCGACCAGTACCGGCTGAGCACGCCTCAAATGTGTGTACGCGGGCATAACTGCATGCCCCGCGGATTCAGCGCGTGATGCCAAGGCTGCCACAAGATTGACGATCTTGTCCTGAACCACCAGAAGACGACGTCTGAGATACAAACGTAAATCTAACGAAATCTGCTCGTTTCGCGAACGCCCTGTGTGTAAACGACGTCCTACATCACCTACAAGTGCAATCAGGTGTCGTTCTACGAAAGCGTGAACATCCTCATCTGAGCCAGTTAAGAACTCCGGATCGAGCCGAGCATCTTCACGAATTTCGATAAGAGCTTGACGAATTACAACCGCGTCATCTCGCGTCAACACACCCGCGGTTGCCAAGGCTTCCGCCCAAGCAAGACTACCCTCAACGTCATCTTCAAATAGTTGGTGGTCAAACCCGAAGGACGCCTGAAAATCAAAGACCTCAGTGTCTGGTGCCTCTGAAAAACGGCCCGACCACAAATGTGATTTCTGGTTCATTGACCCGCATCGCCGTTTGAGCTTGACCGCCCCGCCGTCACTTCGTCTCGCGCTAACGCCGGTCGACGTCGAGCAGCAGTCTCTACGGGAAGTCCCCAAATTTTAATGAAACCCTCAGCAGCACTGTGATCAAAGCTATCGCCAGAGTCATAAGTCGCGAGATCGGTGTCGTACAACGCACTCTCAGATTTTCGTCCTACAACCCGACAGTCGCCACGATAGATCTTTAATCGGGTAGTGCCGGTTACTCGTTCCTGGACTTTCGTGATTAACGCATCGATTGCCTCGCGGGTCGGAGTAAACCACAAGCCGTTATAGATGAGATCCGCGTACGTGACACTTAGATAACTTTTGAGTCGCTCAAGATCTTTCGGTATCACCAACGCCTCCAACTCCCTATGTGCGGTATACAGAACCGTAGCCGCCGGCGCCTCATAAATTTCACGCGATTTGATACCCACTAAACGATTCTCGACCATATCAATCCGTCCTACGCCGTGGGCACCTGCAATCTTGTCCAGCGAGTTGACCAATTCCGTCAGCGGCATAGCTACACCGTTAACTTTCGTGGGCACACCACTCTCAAAATCGATTTCGACATAAGCCGGTACATCCGGGCAATCCACTGGCGACTTCGTGAGCGTGTAAATATCCTCCGGAGGCTCAGTCCAAGGATCTTCTAGCACTCCACATTCGATCGAACGACCCCACAAGTTAGAGTCCGTACTGTATGGACTCTCAACCGTCGTTGGCACCTGGATACCATGCTGCCGTGCGTATTCAATTTCATCAGGACGTGTCATGCCCCACTCACGAGCTGGTGCGATAACCTCAATTGACGGGTCCAATGCCCGCGCTGAAACGTCGATACGAACCTGATCATTACCCTTCCCTGTACAACCGTGAGCGATCATTGTCGCTCCCTCAAACTGAGCAACTTCGACGAGTTTCTTCGCAATAAGCGGTCGACCAAGTGCAGTGGCCATCGGATACTTACCTTCGTACATAGCCCCTGCCTGCAGTGCCGGTATAATGTAGTCTCTAGCAAATTCCTCGCGTACATCGACAACATGTACTCGAACAGCCCCAACCGCCAGCGCTCGCTCCCTAATATCATCTAACTCCTTACCCTGACCCAGATCCATCGTGACAGCAACGATTTCCGCATCGTATTTTTCAGCGATCCATTTCACCGCCACCGAAGTGTCCAAACCGCCAGAGTAAGCCAACACCACCCGCTTCATAGTCCCTCCAAAATTCGACAGTAATCTAAGTCTTGCCTCATCCTCGTGCCCATCCTTCGAACAATCTCGTCACTTCCCGACCAGCGCGGGCATGTCGCGTAATCAGTAAAATTGTGTCATCCCCGGCAACCGTGCCGACCACCTCTCTAAGATTTGCCCGGTCGATAGCCAGAGCTAGTGGTTGCGCGAGTCCTGCATCCGTACGCAGTACCAAGAGTTGCTGCACTTGATCGACGCTTCTCATATAGTCCATAACTGCTCGGCGAACCACTGCATCATTACTCGTTCGCCCGGCAGACTGTTCATCTGCTTTTTGATAAGAACCGTCCGCCGCCCTCTTAACCAGGCGCAACTGTTTGATATCTCTCGAGATCGTGGCCTGTGTTGCGTTGAAACCCTTCGCTCTTAGTCGCCTCCTTAGGTCGTCTTGGCTCCCGATCGATTCAAAAGTCACGAGATCGAGGATGGCTGACTGTCTATAATGTTTCATAATTATTCAATTATGTGAATTATTATACATAGGCATCATATTTCGCGCAACATCCATATTATGGCTTATTTTCAGACATAAAAGCCGATTTCAACCTATGCCATGGTTGACTATTGAACTCACCATGGCGTATAAATAATCGTAGTTAGGTATAAATATTCATTTTTCAGGACAACGAACGTGAAAAAACTCAAAATCGGAATCGTAGGAGCAACAGGATACGGAGGCCAGGAACTAATTCGACTGTTTGTTCGACATCCTCACGCCGAAGTTGCAGTGGCGATGACATCAAGCGCTTCTGAGGAAACACGAACGTTGCCAGGGCTGACAGGACTCTGGGACGGGCCACTGACAGGGTTCTCTATCGAACGGCTTACCTCGGAAACGGACATTGTCTTTCTTGCTCTTCCTGACAGTGCAAGCGCATCCCTCGCGGGTAATCTACTCTCCAGTGGCTTGCGGGTATTCGACCTTTCTGGTGCGTTCCGTCTTCGGAATTCTGAAGCACGACAACACTGGTATCCGAACACTCCAGAATTGGAACAGACAGCCGTATACGGCCTCACCGAGCGGCGGCGAGAACTGCTGAAAGGAGCCACCTTTGTAAGCTGTCCGGGATGCTATCCAACTGCGGCGCTGTTGGCACTCGAGCCTCTAGTCCAAGCGGCTTTGTTGCCCGACGATGTCATTATCGACGCAAAGTCAGGTATTTCTGGGGCCGGACGAAAACCAAGTATCAGGACTCACTTTTCAGAATGTCATGGCAATGCGGCTGCTTACGGAGTTTTTTCACATCGGCACGGGGATGAAATTGAGCAAGAACTCGGTCGCCAAATTACCTTCGTACCGCATCTCATTCCCTTGGACCGAGGGATCTTGGAAACGATTTACACACATGTAGAGCCGGGGACTTCCCAAGCATTGGTTACAGATGTTTTTGAACAGGCTTATCAAGATGAGCGGTTCGTTCGACTGAGGGGAGCCAACTTTCCAGAAATCAAACAGGTTGTCCAGACCAATTACTGTGATATCGGCTGGATACTGGATGAAGCAACTGGACGCCTTGTGATTGTGGCATGCCTAGACAATCTCATGAAGGGAGCCGCCGGACAGGCAGTCCAGAATCTCAACGTGGCCTTAGGTTTTGATGAATGGGACGGGCTTACATAGTTCCTCCGATGAAGACACAACAAAAGTAGAGTCACATTCTCATGACAAAACGCTCAACGATTCTCATCAAGATCGGTGGTGAACTTCTCGAAACGCAGCAGCAGGTCACAAGTCTCGCCACGACGCTGGTCAAGGCAGGTACCCAGCAACCCGTAATCGTGGTCCATGGCGGTGGCCGTGAGATCGATAAGGAACTGAACCGACTTGGAGTCACGAAGCGGTCAGTCGATGGACTTCGAATTACTGATGCCATAACGCTTGATGTAGTGGTTGGAGTATTGGCCGGTAGGGTCAATACTCGATTCGTTGCTGCCATCGGTGCCAGCGGGGGACATGCCGTAGGACTCACGGGTGTCGATGCCAACATCGTTAAAGTGCAAAAGGCCAGACGATATAAAAGTTCTAACGGTGAATCTGTTGACCTAGGTTGCGTTGGTGCGCCACAAGGAAATCACCGACCAGAACTCCTGCTGGACTTAACAGACCGCGGCTATATTCCCGTTGTAGCAAGTATCGGGTGTGACCAAACTGGGCGGTTGTTCAACATCAACGCCGATACATTGGCTGCAGATCTTGCGCAAAGAGTTGGAGCCAGTCGATTAGTTATTGCCGGAACCACACCTGGCGTGCTTGATTCAAAGGGTAAGACAATTCCCGTAGTTCAACCTGAAAACATCACCAAACTAATTAGAGAGAAACAGGCAAGCGCGGGAATGGTGACTAAACTCCTCGCCTGCCAAGACGCTAGCGCGAAAGGAGTCGACCGCGTCGAAATTGTGGACGGCAAACAGCCAAACTTTCTCAGTAACGAACAGAAATGTGGAGTCACACGCATCCTAGCTGCCGGAAGAATGTGACATTACGAACTGACACGATATTCCGAGCGGAACAGAGCCGAGGACAGACCTAACAATGACAGACGCTAACGAAGTGAAACAGATCGAAGCGAATCACGTTCTGCAGGTCTATCGGCGGATTCCGTTGGTGCTCGTTCGAGGTAAGGACTCTCGAGTCGTCGACGCTGACGGCAAGGAATACATCGACCTGTTGTCTGGTCTCGGCGTCGCATCACTCGGTCATGCCCACCCTGGTCTTGCCGACGCCATATCAGCTCAGGCCCAAGAACTGGTGCATACATCTAATCTCTTCTTCCACCCTCTTCAAGGGCAGGTGGCCTCGAAACTTACCGCGATGTCCGGTCTAGCAAGGACCTTCTTTACAAACAGCGGCACCGAAGCCGTTGAGGCTTGCCTTAAATTCGCTCGCCGATTCTGGTTTACGAACGGCATGCCGGAGAGAACAGAGATTATTGCGTTTGATCGTTCCTTTCATGGCAGAACGTTCGGAGCGCTCTCAGTAACATCTGAATCTTTGTATCGCGAACCTTTTGAACCTCTCCTTAGTGGCGTGACTTTTGTCTCACCTGACGATCCGTCAGAACTTTACGATGCAATTTCTCAAACGACGGCAGCAATTATTGTTGAACCGATTCAGGGAGAGGGAGGTGTATGGCCGATCTCCCAAGAAACAGCTGCCGCAATTCGACAAGTCTGCGCCGAGACGGGAACACTACTCATTACAGACGAAGTCCAATGCGGCCTTGGCAGAACTGGAAGACCCTTTCATTCAAACACTATCAATCTCCGAGCCGACCTAATGGCAATTGGAAAAGCTCTGGGCGGTGGCGTCCCAGTCGGCGCCGCGGTGATGAGTGAAAAAGTTGCCGAAGCAATCGCATTTGGGGACCACGGTAGTACCTACGGTGGAAACCTTTTGGCCTGTCAAGCCGCACTTGTTTTCTTGAACGCCCTCGAAAATGGCTTAATGGACCGAGTGAAAACTGCTGGACAGCGCTTCCAAATAGGCTTGAACCGATTAGCAGATGAGTATGGGGAAATTAAGGAAATCCGAGGAATGGGTCTAATCTGGGGGCTAGACGTCGAAAAAGCAATTGCCGAACAGATTGTACCTGCTGCACTGGATCATGGATTGATCGTTAATCGAACAGCCAGAACCGTTATTCGTCTTCTACCACCACTAACGATCTCTGACGAAGATATCGACGCTGGACTGACCCGACTGAACGCGACTTTCGCGACGGCAACTGAGAGGACACTGTGAGTGATTTCGTACCTAATCTACAAGTAGCCTCTCGGGACAACGATAGAACCCTTGAAGTTAGACCCGCTGCTCCTAACGAAGCAGAAGACCTTTTTCGTCTAATCACTGACAATCTTGA
>CEUS01284479.1_pt1 | contig 14057 bp, 15 predicted proteins | sample 427031 | NCBI WGS metagenome assembly CEUS01 (sample SAMEA2622837, study PRJEB7988) | marine metagenome | biome: marine biome (ENVO:00000447); feature: marine epipelagic mixed layer (ENVO:xxxxxxxxx); material: "saline water (ENVO:00002010), including plankton (ENVO:xxxxxxxx)" | depth 140 m | reverse complement strand
GCGGCCTGCCAAAAACAAAGAATTGACTTTTGGAGCTAGTTCTAGAGCAATTGCGCGACCTAAACCACCTGTTGCACCCGTGATAAGAACATTTTTATCTTTTAAAATATCTTCTCTCACAGTTCCTCGACTAATTCAAGAATATTTCCCTCTGGATCCTTACAGAAAGCAATTTTTACATTACCATCCGGTGAGGTTTGAACTGGGTAGAAAAAGTAAACCTCTTCCGCGACCAGCTTCTCATATAGAGAATCAAGATCTTTAACTGTAAGTGCATAATGAGAAATTCCAATTTGGATAATTTTTCTGTAGATGTTTTGGAGTGCAACATTGTTCCCTTTGGGAGAATGATATTTCAACAATTCCAAGACTCCTCCGTTTGGGAGTTCCATTTTTGTCGTTGTTACTTGAATGTTTTTTATACCAGAGAAATTATCAATGACCTCTCCGCTTTCTTCCATTGTTTTCAATACTTTGCAGCCTAAAAAATCACAGTAGAAGTTTTGCATCTTTTCCATGTCTACAACTGTGATACCGATATGCCTTAAAGAAATCATAGAGTGTCAACTTTTCTTAGTTTCTTTGCAATCTCTTGTTCCTTGTCGGTGACAACTTTTTTACCTGTTCCCAATGCAAGTTCCACATCACGGATGTATTTAACCATTTTACTCAAACCTACAAGTTCAAGAGATGCCGATTGGTCTGACCCGTACATTGCGCGATCAAGGGTGATGTGTCTCTCAATGGAGGTTGCTCCCAAGGCTGCAGCAGCTACGCTAACAATTATACCTGCTTCATGTCCGCTGTAGCCGACTTTACATCCGAATAAGTTTTGTAAAGTGCCAATTACATTTAAATTAGCTTCCTCGACCGGCATTGGATAAGTGCTATTGCAGTGCATAAGCTCGTAAGGGCAATTTGCTTCTTCAAAAATAACAATTGCTTTGTGGATTTGGTCAAGCGTACTCATACCTGTAGATATAAAGGTGTGTTTACGTTCAGAAGCGATCGTTTCTAAAAGCTCTCTGTCGGTTAGCATCGCAGACGCAACTTTATTAAAACTTAAATCGAACTGTCTCAAGAAAATTTGACTCTCAATATCCCATGCAGAGGCCGACCATTGAATCCCCTTTTCTTCGCAATATTTGTTAATTTCATCGTAATCAGCCTTGGTAAATTCTAGGCCATTTTTTTGTTCTCTGTTGGTGGTTCCCCAAGGGCTTTCCCTTGGTTTATCTAATTCTTTTTTAGAATAGACCGCATCAATGGTCCGCTTTTGAAACTTTACAGCGTCGCAACCTGCTTGTGCTGCTCCATCGATTAATTTTTTTGCAATATCTAAATCGCCATTATGATTTATGCCAATCTCTGCAATAATAAAAACTTTTGACATTTTAGCTCCTTTTTAAATGTTTAACCCAACCACTTGGAATAGTCTTCGAAGTGCATAATAGCACATCTAAGTCTTCTTTGGAATCAATATCTACAATTTTTTCTCCCTTAACTGCAAAAATTTTATTTCCAAAGGTGTTGCCTTTCCTAACGGTATCTTGTTTTACAATATCAATATGTCCGTCTGGCTTGTATGTTTTTGGAAAAGATTGCCTTGGCATATTAGATAACTCAATATCACCAAAAAAGCTCTCACAAAAGTTATCACTTATTTTAAAAAGTTTATAGGGACTTTCATTAATTTCGTGCATAGTTCTCAAACCAGTCAAATTTTCTTTATTATTAAAATATATTTGAATTACTTTGTCAACAAAATTCTCATTTCTCATCGGAGTTGTTGGCCTTATTAGAGCAATCTCTTCAAAATTATAATTATCAAAGAAATGGTTCAAAAAACCCACGTCTGAAGCAGTATCGGTTGAGAGTTCCTCTGGTCTAAGAAAGGGCACTTCAGCACCATATTCTTTAGCTATTCTGGCTATTTCTTTATCTTCTGTAGATACGAACACTCTGTCAATGTTCTTGGCTGCTTTACACAGGGCTATTGAATAAGCAATTAAAGGATGACCATGGACTGGAACAAGATTTTTTCTAGGAATGCTCTTGCTCCCGCCTCGGGCCGGGATTATTGCGGAGATCATTTTAACTCACCTTTTTCGAAAACGCCATACCATGGCTCAGGGTGGAGATTAATAATTTTGGTGCCAATCTTCTTGGCGCTATCGTTTAGAACTTCAAGATCATTTTTTAAATTTGTAAAACAATCGTTCCAACTGTGCTTTCCTTCTGCCAAGGCTCCGGGTTCTACGGTACCAAGAGCTGCGTGTCCCTTTTCATAATCTAGATCCAGACCTGAAATATAAATTGGGTTACAACCCATCAGAATTGCGAATGCGATAGCATGAATGGCGATGGTGTCACCAGTGCTATAATGTTGATCTCCGCCGCTAAATTCTTGTAACTGTTCCTGAATAGTTTTTCTTGCTGGAATATTTTGTTTACAACATTTGTCATTCGTTAGGCAATGTCCAAAATGACCTTTTTGCCTTGGTGGCTGCCACATGGAACTGTTATTACCAAACTTGTGAAAATCAAAATTTTTATTTGTGTCAACATGTTCTTTAAAAGATTTTAAAATCTCAAGGCAAGTTTTTCCTTCCCAATGTCTTTGATCATATACAAGCCAGTCTGATTCTATGTTTTGTTTGATATAATCCTTTGGGGTAAAATCACCGTCGTCTGAATAAAGAACAGTGGTTTTGGATTTGTTAATCACTTCCATCATTTTTTTAATTGTATAAAAAGTAGTAGATAGAACCCAGTAATTTGGTGGAGTGTCAAAAACCTTATACCAATTGTTTACAGAAAATCTAATCCAATCATCGTTGATCTGTCTTTGAATTAATTCTTCTTTATGATTTTTTAAGGTTGGCCCATGCACTGTAATAATGGCAGGGGTGTTTTTATGTCTATTAATAATATCTTTAAATTCAAGCTTCATATGTTTTAAACACAGGTTGTTTGGATAAGTCATGATATTTTTCAAATCCCCCTGCGTCCTCGTTGTGTTCGGAAAGTTGATCAAAAATTAAAATGCCGCGTGCTGCGTATTCGGGAGGCATGTACATGTTCCATCCCATTTCGGTAAATTTCTCATCTGTGTACATGACGTTCTTGTGAGGGTGGCGGCCTTTAGCCCGAACTGTCTTGAACCAGTCAGCCGCATCCTTGTCATTGGTTAAAATCATTCCGCCTTTTGTAAGCTTTAATATTTTTTTTCTATGAAAAGAGAGACACTGGAATGAATCTTGAACATACATCCCTTTTGTGAATCTTAGCGCGCTATCATAAATTGGATAGGGATCAAGTTGATACATTCCTTCCCAGCGATAGTCTTTAAATTTAAACTTACATCCGGCGTTATGAATAGCCATCGGAATCGAAACGTATGTTTGTCTTGGAACATGAATTGGGCACGGATATTCTTCACATTTAAGATATTTTAAACACAAAAATATAGCATCTGTACAGTTATCAACCGCAACAGCATATTTGCTTCCTGCGTATTCTGCCACCTTTTTTTCAAAAAGGTCGACGGCATCCCATGGGGTGTCTATTTTATAGCCTTTTTTTGTCAACTCTTCCAGAGCATATTCTTTAAACGGGTCAAACGACATCTTTTCTAAACCTCTTATAATAGCCGCCTTCGGCAAACTTTCTTCCGTAGTAACTTTCTTTTGTAGTGTTTTCATCGTGACGACTTATTGGAAGCACTCTGAAGTCAAAACTAACTCTTGTTTTACCCGTCTTGTTAACTTTGTTCCCATGTCTGCATTTATTTCCATTAAAGATACAAAACTCTCCTTCCTCCATATTCATCGGAGAGAAATCGTTAAGTCCCGGAACTGTTTCTACCCAAGTCGCACTTGAGTCGTTCATCTCAGTTAATGCAATCTGAAAATTGATTTCCCAATCAGGGTGTTTGTGATCCTCGTCTGAATCATAATGCCACTTTGAAACCGCTGTTTGATTTGGAACTTGTACTCTAAACGTTGGAAATTTTTGATACAAAAAGTCTTCTTCGAAAAGTGGGCTAACTTCGTTTAAAATAAAATCTTCATAAGCTTTTTCGATTTCTGGCCAGCCTTCTTTTAGTTTAGAATAAAATTTCTTATGAAAGAAAGTCTCTGCCTCGTTGCTTTGGTCTAGCAGTTCTCCCTCGCACAAATCTTTTTCGAGAACATGAAGTTTCGTAAGATGGTAAACGTTAAACAGTCCTGATACTAACATATAAAAATTATAACTACCTTTGTTATATTTTTTTACAATATGACTCACTCGAAGTCCTCCCTTAAAAAACGAACTATTTCATCAAGAAGTCGATCATCTGGTGATAAATATTTTTTAACCAACTCAAAGTTCTTTTCAACATATGGTAACATAGAATTATATTTTTCTTCAGACAAGCTAAAAAGAATATCTGCCAGCTCTTGAGGGCTACTAAAGGTGATAATTCCTCGCATATCAAAGAAGTCGCCAATGTTTGGTGCCCCCCAATAAATTGGAACTGTACCCGTGATGAAACAATCATAAATCTTATCAGCGAAATAATTTGGACGCTTCATGTTTTCAATAGCTAACTGGAACATATAGTCGTTGGTTCCTTCGGACTTAAGCTCTATTGGTTTTGGAGAGCCGGTGCCAAACAAATCAATTTTATCGAACTTGATCTTTGGAAGTAATCCGTCAGCTATTATATGACGAAGTTTATGTCCCGTTAGCCATGTTTTGTCTGAATATACCATTGAAACCAGTTTGGTCTTTTTATGAATTTTGTGATTCTCCACCTCAATAGTAGCAGTATCACAAGGGAAAAATTTGTATTTTGGCCCTCGATCAAGTAAGTTTTTTTCATATGTCAAGATGATGTCGAAGTGGTCTTCAAGACTCATAATTGTATTATGTAATCCCGGTAATAACTCTCCCGGTTCGATAACCCAAGCAACTTTCAAAGTGCTACTTGTCTGTGATGCTAGATGAAAAACTTTATCAGTGTACACCGTGATCCCAGTCCAAGGATTTTGTTCTTTAAGATATCTAACATTCTTTGGTTTTGATTCTCTGCCCGGTGCTCCACAGCGTTGAGCACTTTCAAGAAAGCTGTTGTGAAGGATTGAGTTATCAAACATGTTGAGAACGGTATGTCCCTTATCATCTTTTTGAAGACTATTTATAAAATTTTCAACTGTTATATTAAAACTTTTAAAATTTGACATTTGTTCCACTTTTTATCTTTTTCGAAAGCATATAAGCTGGTAATCTTGCCTCTGGTATTCTTGATAAATCAAATTTTTCTTGTTCGAGGTCTTTAAGAAATTTATTTTCAAATCCATTTGTTGTCATTAAAGTCTCTAAATCTGCCTTAGCAGAATTTCTGTTATTGTTGCCCAAAAAATATCCGCCGGGGACAATGTTTTTTAAGGCCCAATTTTGGCCATGAAGTTTTAATTTTGGTGTTGTTGGAAAATTGCCAAGGTCATTGTGACAAAATGCAATAGGTGTATCATCAACATCAGAAAGTTCCATACAATCTTTAACAATCACTCTTGGGTGGTTTGTCGGGTTGTGTAGGTCATATCCAATACAGCGATCATAACCAAAATGCTTGCAAAGCTTATCAAAAGATACGCACAAATGAGTTCCAAGAACAACAATATATCCAGCTTCTGGGATATCAAGGTGTTTTACCACATCTTCATAAAAATAATTAACATAGTAATTATCGTTTCCATTGTCCCACTCTTTTAGTTGTTGATTGTTAAACCAGTAATCATAAGAGTAATATTCTTTTTCTAACTTCATCTTATTTCCTTTTGTCCTTTTATCTTTAAGAAAGCAAAGTTTGACAAATATAATCTACTTCCTTATCACTCATATTTTGATGACAAGGTACATAAAGTCCATTTTTATGTATCTTGTCAGCATTTGGCAAATGACTCTTGTTAAAATTGTTTGCCATGGCCCAAAATGGGTGTTCCTGTATAGAACCACATATCAGAGGTCTGCATTCTATATTGTTTTGAGTGAGTTTTGAAACTAATTCTTCTCTGTTATCTGATAATAGCCCGAAACCCAAGCTTGAAACAATTTCTGTTTCGCTTTTTTGTACCCAAAAATGATCTTTAAGTTTTTCTTGAAATCTATTGTGATTTTTATTTCTTGTCTCGACAAAAGAATCCATTTTTTTAAGCTGGTTCCTGCCGATATAAGCATTTAAATCAGTCGAACGGACATTTAATCCGGGATATAAGAAAAAATAATTACTTTCAAAGTCACTTACGTCGTATTTTGAAAGGTGTTGCTGCTTAAAATACTCTTCATTGTCTCTTAACCAACCATGGGAACGAAGAGAAATCAACAAATTATAAAAATCTCTATCATTTGTTGATACCATGCCGCCTTCAATCGTGGACATTTGATGGCCATAAAAGAAGGAAAAACTACTCGCAAGGCCCAAATTTCCCACTTTTTTGCCATTAAAAACGCTTCCGGGGGCCTCACAGGCGTCTTCAAGGAGAAAAACATCGTATTTATCACAGATTTTCTTAATTTGTTCTAATTTACCAGCGTGTCCCAAAACATGGACTGCAATAGCCACAGCTGGGTTATGTTCCTTACAGAGTTGTTCGAAGTGTTCTAAATCGAAACCTAAGTCCTCTTTATCACAATCACAAATAAAAGATTCAAAACCTAATTGAATTGCAGGCGATACTGTTGTAACCCAACTAACAGCAGGGACAATAACCTTTTTATTTTTAAGCCTATCCGAGTAAAGTAAGGCGAGGAACATTAACAAATTTGCAGAAGATCCGGAATTAACAAGAACAGAATATTCAGCACCAAGCCACTTGGACCATTCTTCTTCAAATAAAATAGTTTCTGGTCCTTTTGTATACCGTTTTGTGTTTTTTAACCAATTGATGAGCTGGGCAATGTCTTTGTCATCAATAATCTGTTCCGCTAGGTTTATTTTCATATTGTAATCCACTCTTCCGGGGTTAAATCTTTTCTACTTAAATGTTTGTTTTTTGGTCCAAACCAAATTTTAGGGGCGACGACCTTTTTATCCTCGTTCTCGTTGAGCCATGCTGCCCACCAAGAAAAGGATGAATTGGCAATTATATTATTTTTTATCTTTGACATTAAATATAGATCTAATACATCGTCTTGTTTCTCGATAAAAACATTTTTATCCCCTTTAAAGGTGTCTTTACACCATTCGATGTCATCGCTAAAAAATACAAAAGTAGTATCAGAGGGAAAAGAGTCCATTGCCTCTGTGTAATATTCGCTTCCAATATTAGCATGAAAATCAGAAAATTTTAAATAATCTCCTCTTCGGATGTGAACTGACGTGACATTATCTTTATAGATAATATCTTTATACTTTTTCTCAAATAAAACATCAATTTGAGGTATTGGAGAAAATAACTCAAGAATGTGTTCTCTGTTGTGCTTAAAATACTTTTCAGATTGAAAATACCCTTTTAAAAATAAATTTTCTTTGTATTCAATCGGGGAATAAGACTGATCTGAGTTTTCTTGATGAAGATGTTCAACAAAAGAAAAATCATTTGAATAATTTACTTTTCTTAAAACGGTATTTCTGTGAATTGAAGTTTGTTTATCGGTAGGTAGGGTTACACAAATGACTTGTTCTGGAAAAATAGCATTGTCATTATTATCAATCGCAAGCGAATGAGTCGTTGCAACAATGAACATTTGATTTCCAAGTCTTCCCATCGTTTCTGCAGCAATCATTAATCCTCCAAACGATCATATACTTTTTTTCCTCTGACAGCCGCTTCTATACTAAGTTGTAGCTCGTGATTTACTTTATCTTCATTCAGAGGGTTATCTCTATTGTAAACATGTATAATATCTTCTATAAAATAAGCTCTTTCTTCCGCCATTTCCAACATTGGGAACATAACCGGTAAATCCCCTGCCATTCTATAAATGTCCCCATTCTCGTCCAAAATATCCTCTTTTATGATGTTTTTCCAAAGCTTGTATTTGAACGTTCTTAAATGAGATGTCATCCACTGACTTTGACGGTATGTTTTGTTTTTTACGACATCTTCTGGAACTTTGACAGAAAACTTCCCACGAATACCAGACGGATATTCAATATAACTTCCATAAGTCATAAGACAGTTATTCTCTGAGTATGTTTTATTTAAAATTTCGAGGACATTCGGGCGAGCGAACCAATCGTCTCCGTCCAGAACAATAATAACGTCGTCATCTTCTAGGTCAAGAGAGTTGATGCCGGTATTAACGCTATTGAGTGCGCCGCCGTTTTCTTCTTTATTAATTAAAGAAAAATTATAAAGATCTTTGATGGCCTCTTCGATCTTTTCTTTTGAATTATCTGTGCTGGCATCATTTACTACGACTACTCTGTAATTATCGTATTTTTGGGCTCTGATTGTTTTTATGTTTCTTGCAATCCAAGATTCAGCATTATATAATGGTACAATAATATTAAAACGAACGCTCAACTCGACCTCCGCAAAATATAATCAGGGATAACAACATTTCCCAAGCCAGCGCCCATTGAGTGTTCATACATAAGGCCGGGGCGCGCAGGATTAAAAGCAATATTTAATTTTTTTCTGACTTCTCTTTCTAATTTTTCCCTTTCAATCACCAATTGTTCTGCAGAAATATGATCAGTCCAGACATACGAGATATAGCCGCCATCAGGATCTCCTTTATAATAGTCTTGATCTACACAGTAATCTAGCTGTGCTTGGTGTAGTTTATCTCCGGTCCTTTTGTCGGTATAAGTGTAATGTGTTCCATTAAAAACTGCGTCGTCGAAATAAGGAGAACCGGGGTATGTTGTAATAATTGTACAATCAAAATCGTCTGGTTTAACCTCAAGCAACCAATTCTTGGTATTTTCAATAGTTTCCACGCTTTCTCCGGCGTGGCCAATCGACATAAGAGCCTTGACTTTTAAACCATGTCTTCGACCAATTTCAACACATCTTGTGTTGTCGTCTCTGGTTGCTCGTTTTTTAATATTTTTTAAAATTCTCTCATCGCCTGATTCAAAACCAGTAAGGAGCCATCTAAACCCGGCCTCATACATGACCTCTGCCTGTTCATCGTTAAAAAGTTCTGCCTTTACAAAACCCCTTAATTTGAACTCTGTATTGTGTTTTTTCTGTAACTTAACGATTTCCTTCATCAAATGAACCATTTCTTTGTTTACATTTAGTTCATCGTCATACAACATAAACCCTTTCATATTATATGTCAGATAAAGATGTTCGATTTCATCAACAACTGATTGGGTTGTTCTAGTTCTGATTTTCCTAAGAAACGGTGAGTTTCTACCAGAACAAAACGTACATTGAAATGGGCAGCCTAGCTGTGCAATGAGACTAATAGACCTTTCTCCCTCAATAAGATATTTGTAGGAATCAACGTCTACAAGGTGTCTTGCTGGAAGGGGTAAACTTGTAAGTTTTTTATTATCCAAAAATAGGGGTGAGTCTTTGTCATCGGCGTCAACAATTCCTTTATAAGTTTTGAGCGCTTCAAAAATTGCTTCCTCTCCGTCTCCGCAAACCAAAACATCAAAAACATTTGAAAGGGTCTGGATATCATCAGTGGCCCTTCTACTGCCAACAAAATTTTTCTTTTTTTCTCGCTTTGATGCTGCGTTCATCAATGTTACATGTGGACCGCCTAAAATTATCTTATCAACTTTGTCTTTGTGATTGTCATTAATATGGTTTGCAATTTTAACTGCAAAGGGAATTTGTGGAGTGGTGGCGGTGATGCCTAAAACAGTTGCGCTGTCTTCTAGGTTTAAATAATCATCCAAAACATTAAAGTAGTTGTTTACAGCGCTTAGATCAATAAAATCGACCTGATGGCCTTCCTCTTCAAGAACAGAAGCAATTTTAAGGACACCAATATGCATAAACACTCGCTCGTCCAATAAAAAAGGGGACGGCGGTGTAATCAAACAAATTTTCATTTTAAATAATCCCCCACTGTTCTAAGTATCTCTTCCCTTTTATTTTGAAAAAAAGAAATTAGTGGTTCGCCCTTAAGTTTAAACCAGTCCTCACCAGAGGCTCCGACTAAACTGTTTGTAATTACTTTCATATTCATCATTCTCGCTTCAACAACTACTCTTGAAAGCGTTTCCGGTGTTTGCGGAAAAAAAACAAAAGTATCATTATTACTTATCTTATCAAGAAATTCATAATATGTACAGGGATTAATTAATTCAAAGTTTAAATTTTGTTTCTTACAATAATTTACTGCGCCGATGGGGTTTTTGTGGGAGATAGGGGAATTCATGATAGAACATATTTCTCTTTTATCTTTTTTAGCAAAATCAATCATCTTTTCTAGTGTACTGGTATCCCAAAGATTACCACCTAAACTAATAATGTTATCCAAATTTAAATTTTTCTTAACAATTTCTGAATGAAAAGAAGACTGACAGAACACGGCTTTGGCATTTTTATAAAAATCATAATTTACAATTGCCTCTTTTGGGGCGAGAAAATCTTTAAACCTTGCTGGATTTCTGTTAATGAGATACTTGTGATCATGTTCATAGATAACGTAATGACATTCTTTTTCAAGGAGGTCTTTGCATTCTGGATGTAGATTGATAAAATTTGAAACAATGAAACTACAATTTAAGTTTTCCTTAATAAAGTTTAACGAAACATCGGAAGACTTAATCTTAGCAATTTCATTATAGTAGTTTTTTGTGTTATTAAAGAGGCTAATAAGCTCTTCATTGTTCAGTTCTCCGCCGCCGGGAACTTCGTCAACAAAAAAATCTGCTATGAAGATTATTTTCATGAATGTACTTGAATTTCGCTCTCAAGGTCATTTAGCCAGTCAGCAATCTCAAATTCATCTTGAGAAATGATATGGTCATTAAACTTTTTAGATTGTTTCTCAAACGTAAAATTGTCCAATATATACTTCTGCAGGTTTTTCGCCTGTTTTTTAAATCTTCCATATTCTCTTACAACCTCACGCAATTTCATTTTATAAGAACCTTGCTGGGCGAAGGCCCACATTGAGTCCGGTTGAATAACACTTTCCCAATGAGCTTCTTTTTGAACTGGTTGTAGATCATAATCAACTTTTGCAAAATGAGCACGATTTTTTATTTTTCCTTTTTTATCTTTGACCGGCTTATACAAGAAATCAACGTGGCCGCTCCAATCGGTTGTAACCACAGGAAGACCAGAATAAGCAGCTTCAAACAGAGGTAAGCCGAATCCCTCGCCATGTGAAAGGGATATCAAAGCATGAATTGTATCATCCCGATATAAGGAATGCATTTCTTGATCTGTGAGATCGCCGTGTAAAAAGTAAATTTTACACTTTCGATCTTTGTATTTACGCAGCAGTTGCTTTATATGGGATTTTACCATTCTTCGATCAATCTTAGAACCGCCCTTCATAAAAGTTTTTACAACCAAGCCAACATCTGGGTTGTCATAGAATTCTTCAAGGAACCAGACAATGGTATTACCAATATTTTTTCTTGGACCCCATTGTGAAATGGTAAGAAAATTAAATTTTGTTTGTAAATCCAAGTTTAAATCAACTTTATCAAATTCTTTAACAGGATAATGCACAATTTCAATATCTTTGTTACATTTTAAAATAACTTTCTGATTGATTCTCTGATCAAGGGCTTCGTATTCTGTTTTCAAAAAAGCTTGCTTAGAGTGCTCGGAAATAGTTATAACCTTATCCATTGAGTTTACTTTTTGAATCCATTGAGGTGATACTTTAGTTGTTTCAATACCAGCAGTAACACCAATATTGGTTTGAGCTAATGCTTCCCATTCATTGGGGATCGTAACTTGAATACTTAAGTCAAACCCTTGACCGGATTGTTGATAAACAGCGGTCTTCTGTACGATCTGATCAATCCATTGGCGTTCTTCTGTGTTCTCCCAAATCCAGTTTGATTGTCCCCAAGGAACCGGTAGGAGATAAATGTCAACCTTGTCTTCAATTTCTCGAAGGCACCTGAGAACAAATCTACTGTGCTCACCATATCCAGTTCTGGTAAGGGCTGGTGCTCTAACAATAATTTTCTTTTTCATTTATAGTTCCTCCAGCGACCAAAATTTTATTGGTTTCCTAGTATCCCAAGAACCTTCTTCTTCATGAACCTTTAACATGAAGTCAACCCATTTTTTGTTGAAATCCTCAAAATTATAATTCTTAAGGACATGTTCCCTCCCAAGCGAGCCTAACTCAGCTCTTTCTTCGTCGGAAAGATCCAAGATCTTTTTCATTGCAGCTACAACGGAATCTCCACTTAATCTATCCTCGTAAATCCAAGGGATTTCTTGAGAACCGATAATAGCTTTTGAACTTGGTTCGATACCGACTCCAAACCATTTCTCACCGTCCGTCACTTGTTCTTGTAAGCCACCTGTCATGTTAACAATAATCGGCGTTTCACAAGCTAAAGACTCAAGTGTAGCCAGCCCAAAGCCTTCGGCATCAGAAACATTTATTGTGCAGTCAGCAGCGTTGTACATCTTGGCAAGGTCTTCTGGAGCTACTTTTGCTTGTGAAAACAGGACCTGACCATTGTTTAACTCTAACTTATCGATTATTGCTTGTAGGTCTTGACCATGGGGATCTTTAACTTCGGTGTGCATAACAAGCATTGCCTTGTCGTCTCCGACCTCGTTTAAAAGCTCCTTAAACCAAAATAACAATGAGCCGCTTTGTTTCCTTCTAGCATTTCTGTTATTCCAAAAAAAGACTTTTTTATCGGAGTCATAAAAGTCACCAAAGCTTAATTTTTTGAATTCTTCAATTTCGTCTTTATCAAGCAGTTTGAAAATTTCTGTATTAACAGCATGAGGGACATATTCCGAAGTTACGTCTGGAGCAACTGTTTTTACAATGTCGTCAGTTACTTTTGATATAGTGGCTATTCTATCATTAGAATTATAAAAAACACTGTTGTATGTCGGGTAAGGATAGTTATCCCAAACATGGTAGTAAACCATAGGCATTAAAGGTCTAATTTCATTTTCAATTTCCCAAAGCCATCCCCAAAATCTTGGGTCTGTCATAAACCAAAGAATGTCAGGTTTTTGTTGTCGCAATAAAGAGCGAACCAGTTCTGCACTTCCGTAACCATTTACTGGAAAGACTATCCATTCATCGCCATACTTCTCAGTCTTCATTGGATTGTTGTCTTGGTGTTGTATAGCACCTCCGAAACTTACAATCTCAAACTTTCCAGAATCTAGAAGTGCTTCACAAATATATTTTGTTTGACTTCCCACGCCACTTGGACTAAATGGCATATCACTTAAAGTAAATACCTTTATTTTGTCAGTCATTTATACCTCATTTACAATGTTCAGTTTTATAGAATTCACAAGTGCCATATCTTCCATAACATGAAAGTCTATTTTTAATATGACTTTGTTTCTTGATATTGTACACGGCTTTGTTCAATAATTTAAGGGCATTTTCAATTTTTTTTGTTCCACTTGTGACTTTAAACAATTCAACAGTGTTTTTCTTAGCTGTTCGTTTTAAAAGAGCAAAATGTGTTTTAACTTCTTTTGGGTCAATATTGTGTTTTTTACACCAGAAGTGCTTATAAAGAGTTATTTGGTAAGTGGTTATTTTGTCGTTTTTTCTACGAGCATCCCAGCCCCATGAGCATGTTTTCCAATCTATAATATGAAAAGTACCATCCTTTGTCTGAACCACGAGATCAATGAACCCTTTAAAGTTGTATTCTACCCCGTCCATGTTTTCAAAAAGTTTTTCTTCCACGGATATAAGCTCAAAGGAGCCAAAATATTTTTTTAATCCAGGGAGTACGAAATCAACAAGATTTTCACCTTGGGTTCTCATATCAACCACCAATTCTTGATTAAAATTATATTTTGAATCAACTTCTCTCAATTCTTTTAAATTTTTAAGAAACTCCTCTTGGAATAGTTGTTTATAATCAACTTTTGTTTCTTGCACTAAATTTTCGCAAACAGTGTGCATTGCTG
>CEUS01284549.1_pt1 | contig 14068 bp, 18 predicted proteins | sample 427031 | NCBI WGS metagenome assembly CEUS01 (sample SAMEA2622837, study PRJEB7988) | marine metagenome | biome: marine biome (ENVO:00000447); feature: marine epipelagic mixed layer (ENVO:xxxxxxxxx); material: "saline water (ENVO:00002010), including plankton (ENVO:xxxxxxxx)" | depth 140 m | reverse complement strand
AACACCCCCATCAACGAGTCACAGCCATCCAAAATAAAATACCCCGTATATAATACAACACCATAATAGCACTGGTATTATGATCCATATTGTAATTTTATCCATATGACTCCTTGGTGGAGGTGGTCGGAATCGAACCGACGTCTTAACTGCTATCTAATTACATCATCAATACTGTAATTATTTATACTCACTCAATGTCTCTTCTAACAAAGTCCAATATTTATTAGTTTTCTTTATAAAAATTTGAGGATTATCACCTTCAACAGCAATTACAATAACTGCTTTACCAACAGGCTGCTTTGTTCTTTCTTCATACATTATAGAATAAGCTGTTGCTTGTAAAAAATAATCTTCAATCCATTCTTCTTTCTTTGGTTTATTAGATGTCTTCCAATCAACAATAGATAATTCATTATCCCAAATACCAATACAATCACATCTACCAGCAACACCTAACTGTTTAGACCATAACGGTACTTCAATACCATGTATTAAAGACATATTATCATCAATAATTGGTTGAATAGTATTAAACAATTCTTTTACATGAGGTAATGCTTTCTTATCATAATCTTCATGATTATCAAGATAATTTTCTACTACTTTGTGCATGTTAGTGCCTCTACGTGAAGCCTGTGTTGTAATTTTATTAGCTTCTTCTTCACCAACTCTTTCTCTCCACTTCTTTATTGCTTGTGCCTTCTTTCGACCCAAAACAGTGGTAATAGAAGGAAAGGTACCATCTGGTGTAACATACTGTCTTTTACCGTCAACAGTTGTTGATTCTAATTCGTTGTGTTCATACAAATTAAAAGGTAAGTGTTCAAATTTCATTTTTGTTCTTCATAACTGTTTAAAACTATTTTCATAAATCGCTCATCAGTACGTAAACCTTTGGCGTGTAATATCATCATTAATCTTCTTTCTTTTGATTTGTTGAAACATTTGTGTTTGAAATATAAGTTCATTGCTCGTGCATCACCTGGCTGCCATGGTACTAGTTTATTATCCATATAAAATTCACAGCCTTTTGGATAAGTAAGACAAAAATTAATTGCACTAAACAATCTTGGATATTCCATATCATAATGTTCAGCAATTGTACCTCCTGGTTCGAGCAGCATAAATCTAATCCGCTCTTTTGTATGCACGGGAAAACTTTTAAAATATTCAGTAGTTACATCGAGCATATCTGCTAATTCAGTCCAACGATGATACTTAGGATCACCTTCCTGCCAATCACCAGTACGATACCAATGATGTCCTCTAAGAACTAATCCTTTCCAACCAAAATGAATTTGATGGTCTCCATTATCATTTGTACGATGTGTAACGCAATCATCTAATAAAGGTAACACTTCATTATAGATGTCTTTGTAAGGAAAGTCAACCTTCAATTTAAGATTAGTAATTGTATCAGACTGATTTAATTGATTAAAGAGCTTTAACTCTGCTTTTGTAATAGTTGTCATACAACTCTTCTCGCCAAGGAAGTTTTAATTGTTCGTTTAATGATAAATCCTGTTTTGTATATACATCATTTCCCCGAAAAGGAACCATTCCCATAAATGCTGAATCATCATCCATCTGTTGTAAGATTTGTTGAAAAATAAGTTCAGCATCAATAGCAGAAAGTGCATGAAATGTTGGTGCATATGATAAAATATTAGTATAGTATATAAGTGTTTTCGGTTTATTACGAGCATAATCAATATTATGAATATCGAGCATATCATGATGCCTTATACTGAACATTATATCACCTGATCGTATTCGTTTAATTGTTTCAAATATTCGAGTGTTACGTTCTATAATTTGTAAAATATAATCATCAGGAATTTCTTTATCGTGTACAATTGTTTCAGGTCTATGATGCTTTTTAACTAGATCAGCAAATGCAGTATTTTTCCAATCCCAATCAAACACTATATCTTTTGTAAACTCAATTGCATCTAAATGAAGGTCAAACAAATGAATAGATTCCATATCTGGATGAGTATATTCTAAAAACTGTAAACCATTTGCAGATCCCACAAAATTTTCAAAATTTGATATGTTTATCTGAAAAGATGGATCTGTACTAACAGGAAACAAAATAAAAGGTCGACTTCTTACATTATGAATATGGCAACTTACATCATGTGGGTAAATATAGCCTTTATCATGTCGTATAACAAGAGGAAAAGGTTCTATAACTTTACCAGCACGTAACAAGTTTGAGATTAGATCAGCACCATGTCGTTTTTGACCTTTAATGTCAATCTCTTCACCACCATCAGTTACTGAGATGGGTGTATAATCATGATGAAAATTTTCAACAGAACGGTTGACAGAACGATAGGTAGTATTTTGTGTTGTATCATAATCTGCAACCTTAACCAAAAAACACTGATCATGTAATTCATAGTAATCATTCTTTTTATCAAGAATATGACCTACCAGAGATGCTTGCTCTGGTAAATTCATTACCATTAAGCTACTATTAAAATATGTTCCTAATTTACATACAAGTGCAAATGGTGTTTCACAAGAAAGAATATCTTCATCTGTTAATGATTCAACAAACTTCCATTTATAATCTTCTCTACCATATGACTTTGGATCTTGATAGATATGGTACCAGATTAGATGATCTGCAATATTTAAAGCTGTCTGATAACCATAAGGATGTTTTTTCAGAGCAGGTTGATCTACAATAATTAATGTGTAGTTATGACGATGTATCATCCTCTATACTCTTTTTCTGCATCTTCATATAGTGAATGTCGAGTTCCCAGTGATACATTTGCTTTTTGAACTGGAGATATATCTTTTTCTTTTTCCCAACTTCTTAATACCATTTTTATCCACTCAGGATTGTCATGATGCCAAGCACCATGAAATATCATATGTATTCGACGAGTATCTGAAAAATTAATTATTTTATGTGGGTAAACCAAATTTAACATTCTTGCTTCACCTGGTTTCCATGGAATATAACTATCAGCACGACCTTGAAAAAAGTAGCAATCATCAGGATGATTTAAAGCAATATTAACAGCTGCAGAGAGATTATTTTTTTCCGTATCAGTATGCCAGTCGATAATTCCTCCTGGTTCTAATAACATATATCTAACTCTTTGTCTATTATCACAAGGCCATACATCACGAAAGAATTCATAAGCAACAGGACAAAAATCTATAAGCTCAGTCCACTGATGAACACTAGTGTTTTTCTGTTGTGTTGCAAATATATCATTACCATGTAGAGTAAGACTTTTCCATAAACCTGCTCCTACGTTATTTCTATGTACTACAAACTGATCCAAAAGTGGTACAATTTCATCATACATCTCTTGCCAAGGAACATCAATATCTAATTTAAGATTTTCTCGATCGCTCTCGCAAATCTTTATGTATTCTGTGTATTCCGATTTTGTAATAACCGTCATATAATTCTTCCCTCCACAGGGTTCGATGAGTTGCTAATTCATCTAATAAAAGTTCTTCACCATCTTCATTGATTATACATCCATCTTGTTTTTTAAAAAAGGATGATTGATCTCGATAAGGTACTTCACCAATGAATAAACTTTGATCAGGCATATAAGCCATTAGAGCTTGCCAAATCAAATCACAGTCGAGTAATGGTCTTAAATATATTGTAGGTGCATATGTTAATATATTTGAATAATATAATAAAGTTTTTTCTTTATATAGTCTTTTATCCACAACATCTACATCAGTAAGATCAATAGATAAAAATTCTACTGGGATTTCATTATTTTGTATTTTCTTTATTATTGTAATAATATCAGGATTTAAATCATGTATTTTCCAGAAGTATTCATCTGGTGGTTTATTCCAATCTGTTACTTCAGTACTAAAAGGAATATTATGCTCTTGTAAAAATTCTTCATACGATTGATTAGCTGACCATGTATAAAACAATTTCCGAGTAAAATCTAATGCTAATGGATTAATATCACAAATTGTAATAGATTTTAAATTTGGATTGGTATATAACAGAGCTTGGAATCCATTAGCAGGTCCTATAAAATGCTCATAACCACTAACATCAACATCTACAGTCATTTCAGTAGATACAGGAAAAATTTCATTCAGGTATGCATGATTAAAGTTCTGTGTTTTCTTATAAACTTGGTTATGATATAAAAATGCATTTGCTGCTCTCATTTCTGGAGTATAAGGTGTAACTTTTCGACCATCTCTTAACAACTTTGATATTAAGCCTGAACCATAACTAGGTTTCTCAATTTCTAATTCTTCTTTACCATCCTTTACCCATAAAGGAGTCCAGTCATCATGATAATTTTCATCACTTCTTTCTATTGATCTATAAGATTCATCATACATGAAATTAGCATCTCCAATATGATCCACTCTTACTATGAAACTTTGATGATGTAATTCATAATAATTTTTTTTTCTATCTAAAATGTGTCCTTGTAACGATGCTTCATTGTCTGCATGATTTCGAATAACTCTTGGATCTGTTCGATGACCAACCATAAACACATATGCCCATTTTGTGTTACAGTTTCTAATATCTGCAAGTCTTAATTTTGGAATCCACTTAAACTGCCCATCGACCAAACGATGTCTGTATATAATATGATCAACCCAATTTAAAGCAGCTTGATAACCTTGAGGATGTTTTTTAAGATCCTCATTATCAACAACAATATAAGTCATATCAGCTGGTGGAATTTGAACTGCCATTACAAATATAAAGTGTTATAAAATTTATAAAATCTTTTTGCCATTATTTGTTGACCCTCTTTGTTTGGATGAGGATCTTTTTTTGGATCAATAACTGGAACACCCTGTGAAATTGTTTTACCACCATATTGCCAAAAGATTGGGTACTCATAAAATTTTGAAGTATCAATTATACTTTCATAATTGCTTAGTGCTTCAAGTATATCATTAACTTTTAATTTCCAGGGTATATAAAATTTATCATAATCTGAAACAGCTGGGCAACCTTGTGCAAAAGCATATTTAATATTATACTTCTCGCAAATGTTTTTTACTGCATTCATAGATATTAAATTATGCATGACTATCTGGGCAGTGGATAACTGCTCTAAGTCACCCTTTTCAATCATTGTTTGTTCAGTAGAAGTGTCTACTTTTTGTGCAACATCATCAGGCAAAACATCTGGATTGTGTTGTCTATAAACAACTGATGGGTTGTAGGTTTTTCTACTACCAAACAAACTAAGCCTATGCCACTCAGTCCACATAACAAAAACTGCTTCAATTGTTTTGTGGTGATCAACTATGCTCCTAATAACTACATTAGCAATGTAATCATTAGATGCTCCAGCACAACCTACATTCAAATTATTTGTATTAAATGATGTACTAAGATAATGTGGCCACATGTGTTCATCTGATACATTATCATAACGTGTAAAACTACATCCTCCACATAAAATCATTTTTATATTTCTAGTGAGGGATGTTCATAGAGGCTCCAGGATGTGATCTCTTAATTTCTTTGAGGCGATCTCTAAATCCATCATCAACTTTACGAGTATGGACATTATCATAAGCAAATAATGGAACACCAATTATTTGGCGTACATCTCCATTATTACATTCTATACATCTGCCTTCTGGAACTTTTCTTTGTGATATGGGTAGTTGTTTTTCAAAGATATTACCACAACTATCACAAGCATAATCATATGTGGGCATAATAAAACTCCTTCTGTTTATTATTTATTAAAGAAACTTTCATTGCGTCGACCCCACCACAAACATTCTACTGCCCATTTTTCAATATTACCATTATAATGTTGATAAGGATCTTTCATTGAATTAATCTGTATTTCTAATATATCATCATAACGAATATTCTTATTATAATCCCAAGTAAAATATTCATACATAAAATCATCTACAATTGAATAAAACGCATCTTTATTCTTAGCAATTTCTATTGATGTTGCTTCTTCATATTCCCAATACATAGAAGATACATCTTCAATAACTCTACCCCATGGATACTTTTGCTTCAAAACTGCTTTAATAAGTTCCTTTGTTATTAAATATTCATAGTGTATAAAAGACTTATTATTTGTAATATATTCAAACAGACATGTATAAAACTCTTTATGCGATATATTATAACGTTGTTTTAAATGAGATGAAAAAACTCTAAACCAACCTAGGAAATGGCATGTTATAATAAACCATCTCCACACATACAAATCTATACACTCATTATATTTCATCACACTTGTTTCTACAACTACTTTTTCTGTTTCTTGTTGTAAGATGTCTGTAGGATTTGTATGATGATAAAAGACAGGACACGTATCAACACATTTTATTTTATGTTCTTTAATATAATGCTTATCATTAAACTTTGTATTTGGTAAGGCAGACAAAACATACATACCAACATAATTTTTATAATTAAGATCATCAATCAAATAATACACATTATCTTTAAACTCTTCTGCTGACTCTAAAGGAAGTCCCATTATCAGTTCAATATAAGTTGGTATCTTTTCTTTTTGAAAAATTTTAAATAACGTTTTGAGGTTAGTATTATCAGAATTTGAGCGTTCAATTGCTTCTAATGTTTTATTATTCATAGATTGTAATGCAATAGTCACACCTTTTTGCAATCCTGCTTCTTGTAACTTTTTTGCAATACTAAACAATATAGGTTTTTTATTTTTTGCCCATGTTAAATTTAATGCATTGGGATATCCATTCGTTGAATTTAAGTGAATAAGATGATCAGTAATAGTATCATGTAATGGCAACATTCCAAAATTATTATCAATGATATGCATATAATCAATTTTCTGATTGGATATCCATTCCAGCTCTTTAAATATCTTATTAGTTGATTGCTTTTTTATTTTAGTAAAATACGTATCTCCTATTTCACAAAATGTACATGTATAAGGACATCCTCTTGTTGGCTCTATTAATGCCTCAAAATTATAACTATGACTCTTATGTTTAACTATCTGATCAAATAAACCATTAAGATATGGACTTGGCATCTCATCTATATTAGACACTCTCTCTGACTTATAAATCTTTTTAACATTGGGGTAATTGAGTAAAATTTCTTTAAATGCATATTCACCTTCACCATTAACTACTACATCTATAAAATCATGTTGTGATAAAAAATTATCAGCATCATTAGGTGTACCAAGTCCACCATAAATGATAAGAACTGATTTGTTATATTCTTTTAACTTCTTACATACTTGATTGTTAATACTTTGATTCCAAATAAAATTAGAAACACCTATAATATCACAATCTTTAATTTTTTCAAAAATAACATCAACAGGTTCATGGATGTAAATCCAATCATCTATATCTACTTCAAAATTTTGTTGTATGTATGAATTTGTTTGGCAGTAACTCCAAATTACGCTCGTTGAATATGGGAGTTTGACTTGATTAGAAAAGGCAGGGGCTATTTCAAGAAAGGCAATTTTCATATCATTATCTAATTAAGCAGAACAGCCATAGCCACTAAGTGTTAGGCCGTAGCTTGTAGTCTAGTGTTATGACTGTCTGCTGTTGTAAGGAATCATCTATAAAAGATATGTGTATCTATCTTTACTGTCTTCTCCTTATATTTTGCCCATCTGGGTTCTGGTATATAATCAGCGTAATAATGTGTAGCACCATCTGTCAAATCTCGCAAATGGTGTTTATGCGTATAATAATATCTCGCTAATGTTTTTGTTGCTTCCCAAGTAGGTCCTGGGTATGGATTATCATGTTTTCCATCACAGTACCAACTAAATTGACATTGGTCTCTTTTTGGAAAACCATCAGCATAATGTCTTCCTTCATAAACTACACCACAATAAGAGTTGGGATAGTTCTTGGACTTTACTCTATTTGATGTAACATGAGCTACAGCTAATTTACCTGCTGTACTTTCTACAGCAGCTTCAAAATATATATTTTTTTGCAAACACTCCAATTCTGATTGATTAATTGGTAACGTGTCCGTAATAGGTGATGATTGTGCATTGTTGAATAATTCAGCATCTATTTTTAAGTTTGGATGAAACTGTTGTGTCCTAGACGCGCCTGCCTGTTGTATTTGTACTTTTATTGGCAGTAAGATCAACATTGCTAAAGTAAACAATAAAATCTTCATTTGTTATCTCCATATGGTTAGTCACTTCATGCATTATGACCACAATGGCATTAAATCTTTGATATACAATGTAACGATTTTTTACGGCAGAAGATGTGGAAATGTATCTTTGACGAGATTGTAGGAAAGGCCTGTTACCTTCAATTTTTTTTCCTTCATCTGTATTAACAGCTCCGCTTCTTCAGGTGTCACAGATTCTAAAAGTTGAATAAACATTTGCTCTTTTTTTAGTGGGGTAATATTACCCTTATATTCATTAGTCAGATAATTGATCATTCTAATCTGACCATAAATTAATTTTGAGTTTGTTACTCCAGGTGCCGTACAATGAAATGGCGGCCTTCCTTTTGGTAACATAAATTTAACATCTGGATGAAAAGTATACCTAAGAAACTTTTCGAGATGATCGCTTCTATTATTTAGTAATAATTCTTTTCGTTTTCGTTGTGTTTCAAAATTTGGTTTACCAAGGTTTCTTATATCGTCAAACAACTCTACAAATGATATCATAATTAAAACTCCTGTAAGGATTCAGTCAAGTCACGCAAACGATGCTTAACAAAATAACTAAGCATTCTACTTCTACCCGTAAAATGTTCGCCTTTGAAATCGTTAAGTATATTTATCTCAACGGGATTTGGGACAAAATCAAGATCAATTAATTGTTGATTCCGCTTAAAATTGCGGTATATTTCACCATCAGGCATTAATGAAGGGTCTGATGACCACTGAACTAACTTTGTTTTAGATAATTTACGTTGACGCTGCTCTGTAACAAAAGTATCATCAGGAGATAAGACGTTTGGAACACCATCACTTCTATCACCTTTAATAATGAGTTCATTTTTAAATACTTCTGGTGTTTTATGATTGATCATTTTCTTTTTAAGAGGAGACCACTGTTGAACTCCTTCATATCTCTGTAGTTGTATAAAATCTTTATCACTAGAAACAATCAAAATAGGTTCTTGTTTATGATAATGCTTACATATTGTTGCAATAATATCATCAGCTTCACACTTCAACTCTCCTAATACTTTATAAGGAAACTCCTCAGCTAATTCTTTTTTAAATATACTTATAGCATCAAACAATGCTTGCCAATTAACATTTTGAGGATTCTTTTCACGTTGTTTTTTTCTATTTGCTTTATAATGAGGAAAAGCATCTTTTCTCCAATTATGTTTACTATCACAACAAAAAACTAACTCACCCCATTCATCTTTAAATTTACGATTAATCATACGAACATTGTTGAGAATCATATGCCTCAAAATGTCTGTTTCTTTTCCAGGTTCAAATTGTTTTTGAAATTGCATAAAATTTGCAATTACCATTTGATTAAAATCAACTAAAATCATAATACCTTTTTGCGTTTTTTTCTAGGTTGTTTTGTCAACATAATTTTCTGACAACCACTTTTACATTCTTTCCAAATTTTTATTATTTTATTTTTATCACGTTTTGATACGTGTTTATATGCTTCTCTTAAATCAGGTTCATTGTCCTTATTCTCCCATTCTGCTATTCGAACATCAATAAGTGGAACCATTTTGGCAGCCACAGGTTTTTTAATATTATGTAATTTTTGAAATGCATCCCATGTAAAAGACGTTTTAAAATTATTATCTTCAAATAGTTCTATAACATAATCTAAATCAAATATTAAACCATTTGCTCGACTAGTAATACGCTCCTGTACAGAAATGACTTTAGGAGCTTCTTGTGTTTCATTTTTTAAAACTTGTCTATACTTGCCGATATCTTCTATAATCTTTAATTGGTCTACTAACAGCGCAGCATAACGAGTAGATAGTTTTGGTATTCCTCGAACTTTCATTCTACAAAGAAATCCAACAATACGGCCAACCCGCATAGTATCCATTGTAGTTATTTTTTTTAAATTGGTTCGATCAACTTTTTGTTTTCTGTAAAATTGATCTACAAATTTTAAACTCTCTTTAAAATCATAAAAATAAGAATACCATCGAATAGCAGATTCTATTTTAGCTGTTAGTTCATACTCAGCCATAGTATCATCTATATCCTCCCATGAGGGTTCAGTCCCCATATACTTCTCATCTAAAGTTTTATACCTTTTCCGAGTCATCAATATTCTTCTCTACTTGTTCAATAAAATATTTTTTAGTAATTGGCTTCCAATCATGCTCCACACCTTCTTCAAAAGCTACAATTTGACCTTTCATATCAACAGCTAAGTATATTTGGTTGTGAGTAAAAGGATTTGGTGCACTGAGGGATAGTATCGTAATTTGTATAGGTAAACTCTTGTGTTCATAATAATCACCTATAAGTAGGTACAATTGCTTTTGCTTGCGTTTTTTATTTTTATATAGCTTTAAATCTATTACTTTGTTTTGCTCGCTAAAATCGACGCCATCAATTGGTTCCATTTATAAACTCGATTGTCCCATGAATAAAATAAATCAAAATATGCCTTCTGTGTTTTTAAAATAGATTCAACAGCAGGTTCTCTACATTGATCAATAGCCCCACCTAATACACCAGTAAACACTTTAACATGTTCTTCAGCATTTTGACAGAAATTATACATCCATGCAAAATTTGCACAAGTTTCTGGTAAAGCTGCTAAACTAGGCACTACACAAATTAAACCTGCGCTCATTGCTTCTAAAACTGTAATGCAAGCCGTCTCAGGATATATAGAAGGATATGCTAATATATGACATCTTTGCATAGCCTCTCTAACTTCCTCATTAGACTTCGATCCATGATATATAACATTTTTCATATTTCGAGCTTTATCATACAGTGGTTCAAACTCTTTATCCTGCTCTTCTCTATCGTAAATTTTAAAACTCGAAAAGATTTCTAACTCAACATCATCTCGTTCAATTTTTTCAAAAGCCTCTAACAACAACTCAAGACCACGATGAGGGGTTGAAGCATATATTAAGCGTATTTTATCTTTTGGCTTTTCATGTACAGGAATAGGTTCAATTGCATGTTGAATAACTACACCCTTTTCCCATGGAACTCCCAAAAATGTAGAGTATTGCTGTTGTTGCCAATAACTTACAAATACTATAGTCTCAAATAGACTCATCTTTTGTGGTTCTTGTCTCAAAAACTGTACTTCAGGATCATCTGCTGTATCATGAACCCAAAAAATACGTGGCTTATCTTCTAACTTTCTAAGTCTTGAACTAATAATTTGAAATTGATCTAATAATTTTGGATCAGCTCTTTCTGTCATCCATTTATAAATTAATTCTGTACCACCCATTGCTTTGGATGTTGTTACATCATAATCATCTGTATCATCAAATATATTTAAAACTGGATCATTCATTGCCAATCCTTTCACATAATTTATTATAAAAATTTACATTAGCTTCACGACATTCTTCTAAAGCACCATCGTAGATTTTAGTATGTTGTGCTTGTTCTTGCCATTCATGAGGATATGCATAAACTGGTTTATGTCTAAACCCCCAAAATTTTGAACTATATGGCATACACACTACTTTTCTTTTTAATAATGTAGCCCAGTAAACACCATGATATGTATTTGTTACAACAGTTGCACCTGAACCCAAAAACTCTAACACATCTTCTATATTGTCACATTTATTAGATTTAAAATATTCTGGTTGCTTTTTAGGATTAGGTATTCTAATTCCCATGATTAAGCTAAAAGGTAATTCTTGATGATTAAAAAATACAAAGTCATGTTTAATTTCATATGTTTTATCAAAACCTTCATGCATACAACTTGCACAGGGAACCCATTCTATATTTTCTAACTCTTGTACTCCTTTATAATCATCTCTCAAACCTAGTAATTCCCATTCTCTTACGTAACTTGGATAAGTAACATTTAATTCTGGCATAAACTGTGTTTGTTCATCCATACAAACAAAAGAATGATCACCTATACCCCAACCATACTGTTTGTAGTTGTCTTCGTGTAATAGATATGTTAAAGGTGTTAATGGACGCATTTGACCAATTAAACCTCCACCACCATAAATTACATGCTTACTCTTTGGTTTATGATGTACACTTAATTGCCATATATCTGTAGTTTCATCACCAATATCAAAATAACGACCAGGAGCACTGTACCAATCTCCTACATTTGTTTCATCTTTTCGAAAAATATTAGCTGCTTGTATTGCCATGTTCGTATCCGTATTTACATATAAAATATGAATCAATTATATCTGAGGCAGGATTGCCACTATCTTGTATTAAATTCAAAGTAGATTTTTCTTTTTGGAAAGATTCCAACATCAAGTCTTTAGATGCATTACCTTTTTGTGTTGCAAATTTTTTAATAACGGTAGGAGGTATAGTCGTATAGTTAAAACCCTTAGATTTTAATTCATATTTTAAAATACCCATATTTTCAGCTATATGAAAAACTCGTCCTGTTGCTGCATAAGCATAATCCTCCAAATAAACATGCTTAACTCGACCATCAAACCACCTTATACATTCTATAACCCATTCTGCTAAAAACTTATATCTATCTAACTCTTTTAAATCTTGAGGATACTTAAAGCAATTCACATTTTGAAGGGAGGACCACCTGTCCCTCCACTTATCCAAAGCAAAAAAACTAAAAGTACAATTAGAAGGATTAATTGTTCCATTTTTCCAAACACAAACACAAGGTGAATTTAATGAATAATCAATACCAGCAATCAAAAACCCAACTTCTGCAATGCCAGAATAGACTCATCAGCTGATGTATGAATTATTCCAGCGCCACCTTTTTTATTCCACTCTTCAATGTTTGTTTCGTTATCATCTATTAAAATATTAGGGGCTAAATTATCACTTACTGCATACATTTGTTTCTCACTTCTATACACAACATGAACATCCCACGGGTCAATATTATAATGTTTTTTCATCCATCGAAGCTTATCCATTCTAGAAAATTTAACTTTATCTTTTTTAGGAATAGCTGTTAAAATTTGAGGAGCATATGATGTAACATATTCCATTAATTTATCAGCTCCATTTACTTTAGGAAGATCATAAAACATACGTTCAGGTAATTTGTCCCACTGATCATTCCACTTTTCTTTAGTACCAAACTTCTGTATTTCACAGACATACGTATCAAAATCAGATAATACGCCATCCATATCAACAAATATAATCATTTTACTTTTTTATTATAAACTCCATCTAAGACATCTTCAATCCAAACCTTTCCAGTAAAGGCTGGTGCATCCTCAATAGTGTTCCATGCTTCTGTTAATTCAACTGTATGTAGACTTTCAGTATGTTGCTCAATGAGCTTCATACAATCTTTAACATATTTTTCATATACCATATTATAACTCCATTTTAATTATAAGTCAACGACCTCACAGCCTCCAGCTGCACATGCCGCAGTTTGTGCGCCAGCAGTATAATCTTGAGCTTCGTAATCACCAAGTTTTGCCCAATTTACACTCTTTGGCATTGCTGCTAATGCTTCTTTATATTCTTCCTGACTACAATCTTGATAAGGTGCTTGTTGATATGTGTGTTCACTAAAAGGTAAAAATGAAATACCACTAATATTATTAAAATTATCCCATACCCAATTACCTACACCCATCCACTCATGTTCTTTAACCGATACTGTAATGGAAGGTTTGTGTTCACACCAATGCTTCTGATATAAAGACCAAAGTTCTAATTGCTCAATTGCTGTCATATCCATTCGACATATAGCACCTTTAGGGCTTTTTGAAGGAAAAGAAAATACTGTTGTATGATTAGGTTTAGTTACATCTGGCTCATTAGGAAATCCTGCATCTTTCATAAATTGACACAAAGGATCTTTATTATCTGCTCGCACTGTTCTGATGTAATGAGGATTATGACGGGCATGAATACCAGAAGCGCTATCAACCAACTGAG
>CEUS01067441.1_pt1 | contig 14078 bp, 11 predicted proteins | sample 427031 | NCBI WGS metagenome assembly CEUS01 (sample SAMEA2622837, study PRJEB7988) | marine metagenome | biome: marine biome (ENVO:00000447); feature: marine epipelagic mixed layer (ENVO:xxxxxxxxx); material: "saline water (ENVO:00002010), including plankton (ENVO:xxxxxxxx)" | depth 140 m | reverse complement strand
AAAAAATAATAATCTGCGCCAATACTACATGGTATCTATACAACTTTGGACAAAACTTTTCCTAGTCTTATGAGCTATGGTATTAGATCAGCCCTAGACACAACATGTGATACCTGCATTAGTAACATACTTACTAGTGGTAATGTTTAACCACTGCTCAGGGTAGCCCTATACCTTTCCATTAAGTACGCAAAAAACGCTGTAATAACCCCAACAACTAGTCCAAGTAGAATAGCTAGTATCACTAATCTACTAGTGTTCGTTTTGATAAGATTAGCTGCCACACGATCATACCTCGCAGCATCGACATCTTTCGTTTTAATAGAAATATTACGGTGTAACTCTGCCCATTCTTGCAACTCCCTTATCTGTGGAGTCTCGGCAAAGGCATCATTCCCCTCCCGATTTTGGACTGCCTCGATTTCAGCACTGAGCATTGTCGTGCCTCGATAGTAAAGTGGCACGTCTTCGGATCGTAATGGTGTATCAACTATTCGATCGACAATGCCTAATTTCTCAGCCGTGCCAAGAGCTTCCTTCAGCTGTACCAAGAGATCTAGTCTATATTGATTATTTACATTTCGTATGACCCGTTCTGCTCGCTCTATAATCTTAATGCGATTATCAATAACATGCTGAAGCTGCGACGCGATGTCCCGAATGGCAAGATCACTCGCGTGTTGGGCGAACCCTTTAACCCATTCAATCGCTTGATCTGGTTGATCGGAATATAGAATAAGGGCATATGTATTGCCATCCAGGCTAACATGAAATTGAGAAGACATACCATGCTCCTCAGCATATCTACTTTGTAAGCCAGGAGATGTAAGTTTTTGTCCAAAAACAATGTGAATCAGGTCCACATTTATTTCCGGAATTGGAGGAAGCGCCAGCCAAGGATATTCTGTGGTAGCCCTCAACATTCCATGCCTCGCTATTAGCATCGGATAACGCAGTGACTGAATTCTACTTTCCAATGGCGGCAATGAGTACGCCTTAACTTCGTAAATGTCTGGCTTAAACCACAAGTAAGTAGAAACACATATAAGCCCAGCCGTAGCAAACGCTACAATCATTTTCCACCGACTTGCTAACCCATAGTAGATCGCGATTAACTCAAGATCAAACTCGACACCACGCCGATCTTTGCTAAGAGCCTCTGCGGAAGGTGTGATATTTGAACGACCTGGCATTTTTTTAGTATCTGTCACAACTACCATAACTTAGATCTGTAAGCTACTACCATTAACCAATACCTTAATCTATGGCAATTCACCAGTATATCAAAGCAGCGCCTCTAAACCACCTGTCCTTGACCTACACATTAGCGACTTGACTTGATAATCTAAGCAATAACATGAGCCTACTTAAATTATTTGCTCGGTATATTTAAACTCGTATATTCCTATATAAGACCGGAGTGTTCACAGAACAATCTGGCTAAAACAGCCATTACTTTAAGTCATTGTTTATAATCGTATCCTTTTGGCTCGGTCAGTAAAATGAAATGTGTAATTTACATAGCACATGAACAGGTTGGCTTTTTTGTAAGTTTAGCCAAGTTGCTTGCTAAGCAATACGAAGTATCCATCTTGGCTGAAAGCAAGATCGTTGCAAATGTTGTCTACAAACATATGCCCGATAGTGACATCATGATTAATGATGTTAGTGACGATCTGGAATTCCCAGATGTTCTAGATCGCGCATTAAATCTAGAGAAAAAATACAAAGTTCGTTTATCCCAGATGATGTCTGAAGATAGGGGTTTAGGAAGAGGTTATCTGTTCAATGTGGACAGATATCCATCCGTCGCAAAAGCCTGGTGGCCTCATGAACGGAAACTTTCTACTATTATTTCACGTTTTGAGAAAGCCGAACAGATATTCGATTATTTCAGTCCAGACTGCGTCATCTGTTGGCGAAATAATCCTGTCCTCTTCAAGGTGGCCTCACTTCGAGGTTTGACTATTTTTTCCCTAGCTCCGATCAAACTCGGGGAACGATTCATATGGGCCGAGGACACATTCCTAACAAGCCCTTGGTTAGAGTCTTCCATACGTACAAACTTAGAGAAAAGCATCGATGATCTTCAGCCCGTTGATACCTATGAACTAGAGGCGGGGACCAAGCTGCGCATGGAAAAAACTCGGTATACGTGGATTCAAGCAATTAAATCTACCCTCCATCAGATAGCTATTGAAATCTATAGAGTTTTGCGAGGTAGTCGAAAACAATATGGTTACAGCTTTATGGGTTGGGTGCCAACTATTCTGCGTAAACCAGCCGCGTATTCCTATTTTTGCAAATTTGGCGCAAGCCCATCAGAGCTAATTAAGAAGCGAATTTGTTTTATCCCTTTACATCTCGAACCAGAGATAACCCTTCTTTCTGTTTCTCCTGAATTCAACAACTCATTAGAAATGATTGCCTGGATATCTAAAGCTGCTCCCGCTGATGTCACCCTCGTAATAAAAGAAAATCCAATTTCCTTTGGAGTTCGTTCAAGATGGTACTATGATCAACTCAGACAAATCAGCAATGTGGAATTGGCTGATCCTAATATCTCTAGTTGGGACTGGATTGAAGCAGCTAGTCTAGTAGCTACAATAACAGGCACAGCCGGAACCGAGGCTGTCATTTTCCGAAAACCAGTACTATCGTTTGGCGAACATCAAGCAATCAATGTGCTTCCGACCGTCCGATTCGCAAACAATTACAAATCAACTGTTCTAGGACTGAATGAATTACTAAAAATCGACCCCAACGACAACTATTTCGAATGGTCAAGGCGAGCATTTTTCGCAGCACAGATGGAAACATCATTTGAGCTTACCGGATTTTGGAAAATAAACGAGAGCCTTAAATCACACGATGAAATTGCCGCTATTGGATTAGAACATCTGGACCAACAGCTAAAGAAAATGAACAAACACCGCACCCAAAATCAGTGACAAATAAACACTCATACTATTTTCCTATCTAATCGAAAGTCAGAAGTCATTCCAAACTTACCTAACACTAGACTTAACCAGTCACTCGTCATATCAAAATTACGAACCACACGAACAGCTCTCACAATAAAGAACGTTGCGACACATTCTTCACTATAAAACCTTATATTTTCTTTTTCTTAACGCGTTAGTTACCTAGGCAGTATCGAGTGGACTATACAATCTTCTAGATACATTTTGGCGCAGATACTAACCTTAATTAATTTAGTTGATTCCCAAATTACGAAGCGTACTCATTAATACAACTAATAATCAGAGCGAAAATTAATCGTGGATGACAACAACGAGTACTTACATAAGATTGGTGGACCAACTCAATCGACCTTGTCTAGCCTTGTCTACATCGTAGGTACTGCTCGAGGTGGCACCACGTTATTCCAGAGAATGGTAGGCATCCATCAACAAGTTCTTACTTTCCCTGGGCCTACTCACTTTATGAGTCAAGTATGGCCCTATCGTAAAAAGGTGCATGACAGACTATTTGTCCAAATATTTAGGATGCCGACATTTTATGATGAAGACGCTGCTGTTAGGACTATCTACCCTGATGGGTCAGAAAGATTAAATGAACTAAGGCGCCTGATTAATCAACGGTTGAGAGGTAGGCATTTGCGTTTGATGTGGCAACTGTATCCGTTGATCTATTCGTTAACGAATAAAAAGATAAAACCTCCACATTCTCTAAAATGTTGGGTTGACAAAACAACAAGTAGCTCGAACCTGAATTCAATAGCACGTTATTTTCCGACAGCAAAATTTATTTTTATCATTCGGGACCCTAGAAGTGCCGTCACCTCACTGGCTAAACGTGCGACAGCTATGTCTAGATACTCCGACTCGGCGCTTATAGATAAAGGAAAACTAATCGAATCGAGTATTCACTGGCGCTATACAATGCAGAAAATTTTGTATTTTTATCGTAATCACCCAACCTCATGCCTGAAAGTATACTACGAGGATCTGTTAGTGAATCCGACAACGAACTTGAATAATGTATTTAGGTTCATAGAAATAAACACTTTGTCTGAACCTACAATTCAAAACAAAATATCTCAGCTACCGTTTAAACGATCTAATGACTACTCTATTGGGCCAACGGGACTGGGACTAAAGTCAGATACTACCGATAGCTGGAAGGCGCAGCTTAGTCACGTCGAACTTGATCTAATCAAAACTATTACGGGTAAAACCGCAAGAAAGTTAGGATATGAGATCGGAGGTCCAAACACTAAACTCACCACATTTAGCATCCTAGAACAACTTAGCGGATCAAAAACTAAGGTTGTAGTTTTGCTCAAGTTGATCTTTCTTTCTGTTTTTGAACTTTTAGTCTAATTATCTACTTAACTGATAAAGATATTCATCATGGCCCGTAGCGCCCACGTTATTGGCATCGGCTTTCCCAAAGCAGCCACTACATACATCTCTAGAATTTTAGCCAGTCATCCTCAAATCTCTTTCTCCGAACGTAAAGAAACCCATTTCTTTGAGAAAAATGAATTCATGCATTCTAATGTATCCAAACTTGAACAATCGTATAGTAAGTTTTGGCCACAGTTCAACCCAATCGTACACCGAGCTCGAGTTGAGTGGACTACAACCTACATCACCAATCACTCGGCGATAGCCGCTATTGCATATTTTTATAAACAACGAAATCCACCTTTGTTCTTAGTCGCGGTCCGCAACCCAATCGATAGCGCGCTTTCAAACTATTTTTATCGGCGCATGGCATTAAATTCTGATGCCGCAATACGCACACAGAAAGAATGCTTTATCAGTCAGCCAGAAATTTTCATTGCCCCCTATCAGTACAACAGACACTATGTAAATTTCCGGTCGTTTTTTCCGGATGCACAAGTTATCTTAATTCCTCAAAACGGATTAGCAAATAACCCAGATAATTTGTTCGTTCAATTATTTGATGCGCTACACTTATCCCCATGGTCTGGTTGGACGAAAATACCATACACAAATGTCTCTTACCCCTACCGTAGTAGGACCATTGATCGTCTTATCCGCTGGATACTAGTTCATAGTGTGGGAGACGCACGTTCACAAGACCTCTATAGGTTACCAAATTACGCGAAACCGACTTTATTGCGTGCAATACATTCCATCAACCAAAAACCATACGCTTGGGAGAGTGGTGTTCAAAAAATAGTAAGCGAACAACTTCAACAAGACTTCAATGATTTTGTGGATACTGTTGAGCAAGACGCAAATTGCCTGATCCTTGGCACAAAGTCGGACTTGATTAAAAAATTCGGTGACAGTAGCTAATAGACCCCAACGAATCGATTCGATCCCATCTCTAGTTCTCGCTGGTACCGATCACCAATAGAGTGAAACTATTTGTTACTACAAAACTAACTAGAATAATTATTTTTGTAGTAGTCGTTGTAATACAATATGTTCGGAGAATTACTAAAATATTTGTTACACAAATCCAGGTACTCCTTCACCGGCACTACAAAAAACGTTTCCGCGAATTCTTTTCGCTTTGACGGTATATATCGACAATTTGCCCCATTTTTAGACAAGCAGTAATGTGTAAAATTTCTGTTGCTCTTTTCACTGACATACATGTCTAATAATTCCTTCTTTCTATCAACACTCCCAGTAATATTAATAACGACGTTTGGAACGAGAACACCTGATAACTCGTACGACCATACCTCTAGAGTTAGATCCATATCTTTGAGCACATTAAAGAAAATATGATTTGCAGCTCTATGATCATCATGGTCATCCAGTAGGAAAGGTATGAAAAGTAAATCCGGCTTAGTTTTGCCAACCAATTTTCTTAAAGATTTAATAAGTTGTTCCTCATTAAATGGTATGCGTCCGTTTCGGCAATCTAGAAAGTGAGGAGTAACTCCTAATTCTTTACATATTTTAAGCTGATCTGCTTTAATAGGAAGACTGTCACCAGTATTGGTTTGCCCGATCAAGTAAATTACATCAACATTTGAATTTCTTTTTCTTAACTCAATCATGGTACCGCCCGCTCCAAATATATCGTCATCCGGATGGGCCGCAACTACTAGTACCCTTTTATTAACAGGCACATTAAGAACTATCGGTTGCAAATTCTTAACAAATCTAGTCGTATTTAAAACTTCGTTACAAAGGCTTAAATCCGTCAGACCCACCCAATCTTTCATGATGAATTTATAGTTCGCTTTGGTAGGATTCCTACTAATAAATTTCTTTAAATACTTTGATATCATTTAATAATCTTTAAAGTCGCTATATGCAAAAAGAGTGTGTCCATTTTGTTTAGGTTTAGAAATGATTACATACTGGTTGTAATCTTTTTTTGTTTGAGTAAAACCAAAATTTTGCAACACACACATTATCTTTCTATTTATGTATTTACTGAACATGATAGTACCACCTAGTTTCTTGCTTAGCTCTACCGCAGACGAGATCATTTTCTCTTCTATTCTTTCAACATTTGGGTCGTATACGATATCGTATATGTATACGATATCATTCAAATCAACTTTAAGTATCCCAATTCCAACCAACACACCGTTTGGTGCCTCAAGCGCGAATGCATGAAATCTACATCTAAATGGATGTCGTATATATCTCCAGATTAAATATTTGTAGGTACGATATATACCTACATCATATGTATCAAGAAACTTACTGCATAGGCCTTCTATGCTAGATCGATTATGTTTGTTAAAGGAGAAAGGATAGATAAGCTTCTCACTAGTCGGGGACACTTCAACCTCTCGAATACCGTATTTCGTGAGAACATACTTTGCCAATTTAGTGAGACCTACATTTGTCGAGATACTTAGGAGTCCCGAATATCCGACCAATTTACTTCGCATAAAACTTTCGAGCGAAATTATTCCTCTGAACGTATTGCCTGTATTGTCAATCTCTCTGCCTCCGAATTTCTTCCAAATATGAGCCGCAACGCTCGTAAAGTGTGTACTAAAAACGACAGTATCTTGAAATTGCCTGACTGTGTTTTCAAAAAATTCTGTACCTAATCCACCTCGATAATTTGGGTGAATAGACAAATCTCCTACTAAGCAGGCGGTCGTCCGCGTATTGTCTAATCTGAAGGGCCTGAAGCTATACCCTATAAAGCCAATTGGCTTACCGTCATCGACTAATATTTCTCCAAACTCCCCCAGAGTGTTAAATGGATTATCGAACACAGACCATCGAACTATGGATACCCAGTCTTGAAGAGTGACGTTTCTGTTTAAACCGCATTCCCGAGTTAAATAGAAAATCCGTTCCAGATCTTCAATTTGGAACCTTCTAGTATCCATAGAGTGGTTGACGAGCTTAACTCGAATATAGATTACTCAAAACTAACTAGTGACTATCATTTGACAATGTATTTAACACAACCTGATGAGGTCTTCCCGAGATTGTGGTGAGTTTATACTAGTTTTTTCTTCCTCAAGTGCTACAAGTTAGTCAACTATAACGCTGGTACTGCGGCTACTGATAATGCTACATAGAATTCACTGATCAAAATTATTTCTTACTATTTTCCCTAGCGCTGATAATTGCAACTATCTGTTCTGTTATCGGTAGCCCTCCGTCAAGTGAAACATGATCTCGATCAGAATATAGTACGCTGTTGCGACTAACGCTCGAGCAGAATTTTTTTATGTGTGAATTACAAAATATAGGGAACGTCTCAACACGACCTACCATATCACCAAACTGGTCTATAACTGACTTGATAATTTCTCTACTAGACTGTTGCCTTTCTAATACAATTCCTTCTGAAATCTTCATGTACTCAGCGGTCTGTTGGAAAGATTGACTAAGGCCATATTTCTCAATTAATTTCAATCGTCTAATCGGATCCCATCCGTTTGTCGGTACTGGATCAACGATGACAACTTTATGACCTAAAGCGACAACTCTTTCAACCGTATTTACAAACGCACGTAGAATTTGTTGCTTTCTCTCGTGAATAGTACTGTTAGGCATTTTCGACATGTAATATGGTTCATGTATTTCTATGCCACCACGACCGTTACTAAACCCATTGCCATAAATATACATAGGCAACTTACTGTGAATAACAACAACAAGATTGTTAAATTGTCTTAATTTCTGCAACCTTTCTTCTTGGTATTGTGGCCTACAGTTATTGTTCGGTTTATGCGAGACGAACAACTGGAGGTTTAGTAGAAACGGGCACCCCCCCTTTGTCAGATCGAGTAGTCCAAATCCTTGCGGTACTGCAAATGCATATAACGACTCGCTTAGTGCTCTGGCCTGACTGTCACCTATGATTGTTATAGTGGGCTTGTCATTTGTCGCTGACACAAGACATCCGGATTCCATCTCGTCAGAGACGCACAGTTCCCTGGAAGAGGGTTTCATACCTTCCAAGTCAATGCGAACCACTTTATCTAACCAAATCAGTATTTCGGTTGGTTGCTTTAAATAATTATTTGCTATAACTCCTATAGTCAGTATTAGGATAGCTAACATACAAATGCTATAGGTAAATACTTTCTTTGTGATTTTGTTTTGGTCCCTACATGGCTGTTCAATAAATTTCCAACTCACATAGGCCAGAAATAATGACACCAGAATTAGAACACTCTTTAATTGGTTATCCAGTTCATTAAGTATGCCTAAACGCCCAAACACTAAAATAGGATAATGCCATAAATACCAGCTATAACTAACCAAACCGATACTTACAAGTAACCGGCTAGACAGTATCTTGCCGACCCAACTACGACTATCTGCAAATAATATGATTAGTGCGGTACCGAGCGTTGGCATGAGTGTATACATGCCAGGAACCTGGACTTCTCGATCAAAACTAAATATCGAATACGCGATTAAAACCAAACCAACTAGGACCAGACACTGATAGATTGGTGTCTTTTGCTCGGGCAGTTTGTTGAAGACCTGTAGTATAGAAACACTAGCGCCCAACATAAGTTCCCATCCACGTGTAGGTAGTAGATAGAATGCTGCACTCGGATAACTTGAAACTGAAACTTGGGCCAGCACGATACTAATGACACCAATACCAACAACTACTCCTAATAAATAGTTTCTCCTTATTTTCCAAACTAGAATAAGCAATATTGGGAAAAATACATAAAACTGCTCTTCAACGGCTAGGCTCCAAGTGTGAAGAAGAGGTTTATATCGACTCGCGACGTCAAAATATCCTGCCTCCAAAAAAAATTGGACGTTAGAGACAAATGCAGGCACGCTTATTAGACTTTTTGAGAATGCTGACCACTCTGCGGGCAACATCCAGAACCATGCGAACGGAATACACAATAAAACGACCATGAACAAGGCTGGCAGTATTCGTCTTGCCCTACGCTCATAAAACTTCATGAGCGTGAACAGTCCCGCTTGTTGTTCGGTAATAATTAACGAAGTAATCAGATATCCACTAATCACAAAAAATATGTCAACACCTACGAAACCACCTTTAAACAAGTCAAACTCTGCGTGAAACATGACAACAGGAAATACGGCAACTGCACGGAGACCGTCTATTTCGTACCTGTGTTTCAATTTCATCACACTCATCACTTACAGCATTCGAACCAAGCCGACTACCTGTTATTCTCTAACACTGTTTTATACCTACTGACATGTTGCCGATAGTACGCACAGCACAGGACCTGTAACAATATTTTAGTAGCCCCTAAACAATCGACTTGTATGACTTAAAAAGCAATATATTGGATTACAAACGTACTATTGTTTTGAGATTTTTTGATCACGATCAAACACTACATGCAAATTCAATTTAGTTATATCATATAATCTATAGGGTGGTGGTGAAGTCTCTGCTCTTTCGCCTAACAATTAAGCTCAACACCATGACGTTTAAGAAACAAAACGCTTAATTTTAGACCATGCATAAATATCTTGGTGTCGAACCATTATCACGGTGGCTCGGAAAAGAATCAGTCATCGTCAACAAGCTGATACATTATGGCATCGGTCGACTGATCATAGAGCGGACTAAATTCTGGTCAGCATTGTTTCCACTTGTCGTAAAAGGATTACGTCTTACAAAAATAGCACTTGGTATATTTGGTTATCTACACCGAAAACGAATTGCGGTTCAAATATCGAAAGATTCGCCATACAGAAATACTATTTCAGCGGATATTGGATTTGCTATTCTTCCGCCGGGTACATTTGATGCAGTTGATCAAATTATTCCGGTTGCTAAGTCGATATACAAAGATCATCTCTACCGCCTTGGATGTCACAAAGCTGATTCAGGCTATTCTCTACTTTTGTCTAGCTCAACGGTTAAGAATCGTAAATGTCAGCGCACTGATCTTCGTTACCATCCCCAATTTCAAGCTCTGGCCGCGTATCGCCCTTTCGTAGAAATTGCTTCTGCTTATCTGGGTGAACTTCCAATATTGGGGTTTATTGATTTGGAACTAATCTTGCCTGTTGCCGATGGTAATTACGCTGATATTGGTGAAGATCTAGGGGCTAGAGCGTTTCATATTGATGTCGGTGGTAGTGCGGGTAAACAAGTGAAGTGTTTTATTCCAGTAGAAGATGTTGATGAGGGAAATGGCGCAACAATCGTTATGAACGCAAAAACAAGTCGACAGCTTGCACAAGCTACCCATTACAGCGGCGGCCGGATATCAGATAACATAGTATTCTCTGATCCTTGGCGACAACACCTCGTTCACACATCCTGCCCGGCGGGTAGCGTAATATTTATGGACACTTTCGGAATGGTTCATTGTGGCGGTAGAACAACGACCCGACCAAGAATTATGATTATCCTACAGTACACCTCCAAATATGTGGCAGCTGAAACAGAGCTCCAAAGAAACCGGTTCGAATTTGACAAACATCTAGCTATGGCTAATCCTATCTCGAGACAGCTATTTGACCTCTAATTCTAAAGTCTTGGTTGTGTGCATATTTCTACGAATATCACTCTTGTTAAGTGCTGCTCATTCGCAGAACTAATTTCACCATTGGCTACAGAATACGCCATATAAGGTCTATGAGGTTTCCGGGCATCCTTGAAGTAGTTGCAGAGAAACTACGAGGTAGGTATGGGTCAATCCGGCAACGTTTCTGGTTAATGCCAATAGAATCTATCAAACTAAAAATATTTTATGCTCGTGGGGGATGTTGGATAGATTTCTATCGAAATAAATTAGACGGATATGCGTCCATTAATTTACTTGAGCCATCTTCTGAAACGTATCTTCACGATGGTCAAGTCCACGTAGATTACTTAGTCAAGCATGGGCTAAAGCCCCACCACAAACTACTGGACTATGGCTGCGGAGTATTAAGAACTGCCCGATACTTGGTTCCTTACCTAAATGCAAACAATTATGTTGGCTTAGATATTTCAGAAAAGAGAATACAGAAAGGTAGGCTGATGCTTTCCACAGGCGGAATATCAAGCGATGAGTATGAGGTACATGTCGTCCGAGATTGCTTGCTAAAAGAATTAGGGGATCAACAGTTCGACTATGTTTGGGCAAATTCTGTTCTGACACATATGCCAGAATTGGACATCCGTATACTTTTGCACGCTCTAAAAACTCATATTCACCAGAATTCACTTTTCTACTTTACTTTTTCACCCAGCGAACGCATTGGAAGAAAAAATCCGAAACAACTAAAAATTAAGGATTTTTATTACCCAGAAAATTATCTAAACAACCTCTTCGAGGAATGTGGTTATTCATTTATTGTGATGCCGGACGGCCATGCAAATAAATCTGGTAGTCCAACAGTCGAAGCAAATTTGCGACAGAGTAATTTCCCACAAGGATTCGACAGATAGTAAATGTATATTTGTAACTATGTCCTCAGACTTTTGACTATTTATGTTAACCATCTATAGATTCCAATTTACTGACTTCTTACAACAATGAATCCCCAAACCAATATTGTGACGTTTAATCTTACCCTCAACTATCTCCAACAATCATTAGATCAATTTTTTGATATGGAGGACGAATGGACAAATACTGGGCAGCCTCCCTGGTCTAAAGAACAGTTTACGCGCGATATACCTCACAAATGGGATTTGAGTTTTGTTGCCATGGTAAATATGTCCATTATTGGATATGTAATCGCTTCACAGGACAGCATTGACCACAAAACCTCCAGAGTTAACAAAATTGTCATTCATCACAATCACCAGAGACAAGGGGTTGGAAAGCTTCTAATGAAGAATTACATCAATGCATCTTTGGAACAAAATATGAATCGACTTGAATTAACTGCAATAAGGAGTTACAAACCCGCACAACATCTCTATAAGAGTCTTGGTTATTCGAAGAGCCAAGTAGTTCGTGGGAAAGATGGCAAACTTAGAGACGTATACCTAAAGATAATCGATTAGGCATTTAACGCCGTGACCCGTAAAACTCTTCCATATGCGGATCTATATCATGTCGGCCCACATAAAACCGCCTCTACTTCCCTCCACCGATACTTACTTCCTTTGTTTAAGAACGCAGAAGTCCTCAAAGCTATAGACGGACCAGTCTACGGTCACGAAGTCATTCCTGTTGCTTCCCAGAAAGGAATACCGCTTATATATACAAATGAAAGCTTAGTTGGATCGATTTACGAACCTTCGACTACAGCTATTGAAGAAATAAAACACATTAATCCAAATGCACAAATATTGATTGTTCGCAGAGAACTTTCTGGATGGGCTACTTCCCTCTACCGTCAAAGTGTAAAGGGTGGTGAAACACTTCGTTTTCAAGAGTTCTGCCGGAAGCTTCATACTACAGGCAAACTAAATATTGAACAGACTATTCGAGAATGTGAGAAGATATTGCCTGGTCAAATAACAGTACTGGACTTTGATACTGTCGTATCGGATCCTCAAACAACCTTGAAGATTATTGCGGCTACTCTGAATTTAGATGAACCGGTTTTTCCAGGACATCTTCCTCGTCTTAAACAATCTGCCGGTGATTTAACGGTCATGGCAATGAGGCTTCACAATTCACGATCCGCCGGAAACGTATTTTTTCGACTTCTAATTACTATTTGCAGAATTATCGATCGGGGAACTCTAAAAAAAATTAGAATATTTAAACGACTTTACCCTATGTCTTGTAACTAGCATTCTCTATTTTATCAGTTGGATGACCCTTAGCCTCGTTGTTTCTGTTGTTAGAATTTCTGGCAATGTTAAACACACGGTAATCTTTCATCAAAATAAATTCGTGGCCGCTCATCACCTCTGAGAGTTTGTCTCGTGTATTCGTAATGTTGTAATAGTGAATGAAACGGTTCACCAGACTAAGACTAAGACGTGGTGAATCCACATCTATCTCCCGTGGATGGAGATAGATGAAAACCGGTAACCCTTTTCGATTGGCTCGATCGATATTGCGCCGAATAAATTTTGTAGGCAACAGGCGCAGAAAAAACCCTCCACTAAACGCTATTTTTTTTCCACAGACGGTGGTCATAGTCTGTGGAATTTCTAAAATTGAAGTTCTTTTTTTACCTAGATTCGGGTAATGAGGGAAAGATGGGAAATCTGGAATACCAAACAAGTGAGTACGACCCGGATAGACTGACGACGAATATGAATATCCTGTTTCCGCTAATGTGTCATAGAACCAAGCCATAATCTGCCGGGTCACCGACCAACTCGGCGCTCTATAACCGCGTACTACATCTCCAGTAATATCCTCTAATGTAGCTTTAGCCTTAGATACGTCTTCTCGAAATCGTACGGGTGTCAGCTTATAAACTAGTTCATGATTAAAGCCATGTGATGCGACTTCGTGGCCCCTATCTAAGATTAAGCGTACGACTTCAGGTTTATCACGAGCTACACAACCTAAAATAAAACAAGTCGCGCGAGTTTTGTGCTCATCACACAAATCTAAGAGAGATTCTACGTTTTCTACAAGTTTCGAGATCCCGTTTCCACCCGATTCTGTTTTTCCTTCGTAGTTCGCGTGATGCCACTCTTCAATGTCAAATGTTATAAAATTCGAAACGTTAAATTGTTGAGCTGCATACGAATTAAACATTAGACGTCTTTCCAATATAAAT
>CEUS01046088.1_pt1 | contig 14091 bp, 9 predicted proteins | sample 427031 | NCBI WGS metagenome assembly CEUS01 (sample SAMEA2622837, study PRJEB7988) | marine metagenome | biome: marine biome (ENVO:00000447); feature: marine epipelagic mixed layer (ENVO:xxxxxxxxx); material: "saline water (ENVO:00002010), including plankton (ENVO:xxxxxxxx)" | depth 140 m | reverse complement strand
GGCTTCGGGAACCAATTCGGATAGTTCAGCGGCTTTCTGATCTATTGTTCTTACCCTGTTGTGGAGAAAAAATACCTGGCCGCCACGTTCTAACTCTCTCAAGATGGCTTCTTTTATTATGTCCTCGCTATACTCAGAAACAAATGTTTTTACTGGCAATCGGGCTTCGGGTGGTGTACGAATAATACTCATGTCCCTTATCCCGGCCAGAGCCATATGAAGAGTCCTCGGTATCGGAGTAGCACTTAAAGTCAACACATCTACTTCTTTACGCAAAGCCTTAAAACGTTCTTTGTGGGACACCCCGAATCTTTGTTCTTCGTCGACTACAACTAAACCTAGATTCTTGAATCGCACATCTTTCTGCAGTAACCTATGCGTTCCAATAACAATATCAACTTCCCCTGAATCCATGCGAGCAATCACATTTTCCTGTTCTTTACTAGTTCTGAACCTACTCAAAACTTCCACATTTACCGGATATGGGCTTAGCCGCTCAGACAACGTGGCGTAGTGCTGTTGTGCTAAAACAGTGGTTGGTACTAACACTGCAACCTGCATTCCTTCTGATACAGTTTTAAACGCAGCTCGAAGTGCAACCTCCGTCTTACCATATCCAACGTCACCACAAATCAAACGATCCATAGGTCGTGACTGCTGCATATCATTTTTAACTTGGTCGATCGCCTCTAATTGGTCCGGCGTTTCTAGGAATGGAAATGAATCTTCTAACTCCGATTGCCACACGGTATCATCGGTGAATCTATGACCTACCGCCATTTTCCTTTCTGCGTATAGCTGAATCAATTCCTGTGCAATCTCTCTTGTCGATTCTCGAACCCGTTCCTTTACCCTGGACCACTCAGCAGTGCCCAAGCGAGTTAGATTAGGTGTTTGGTCTTGTGACCCAATATACGAACCTACCCGATCCAGTTGATCCGTTGGAACGTATAATTTGTCAGAGTCAGCGTACTCTAGCATCAGATACTCTTGCTCTGACGACTCATCTCCCATACGAGTCATACCGGCAAATCTAGCGACTCCATGGTCTATATGGACCACATAGGTCCCAGGTATCAAATCAGCTAAGGCGATATTGTTTTCGTTTGATGTATGTCTAACCGATCGTCGATTACTCGTACGCTTGGAGGTACCAAAAAGCTCATAGTCAGTCAAAAGGATCAAACTCGCTTGTGACGATATCTGTTCCAACGGCGTCTTCCACCCCTCACTCAGACTACCATTAACCAAATAAACTTTTCCTGACTCAATAGTTCGTTCAGCATCTAGTTGCTCATATTTACTGGTTAATACCCCAGAATCACTTAGAATTTCATTTATCCTGCCAGACGAATGTTGGCTGACTATGAAGATTACGCTTCCTAACTTCTGTTCAGCGTCAAGATAAGCTGTCAGATCCTCCATTCTCCCATAAAATTGACCGGCATCCTTAAATACATTATCCAATTCACCAGACAAAATACTCTGCACCTTGAGTTTCTGACAGGGCGAAGAATATAAATATTTCGACAAAGTGGACCAATCCATATAAGGAGTCGGGAAATTTCCGGGCAATTCCCCTCTACCTTCCCTACTCTCTCTCATACGAGCATATTTTTCTTGTACGTCGTATGTTTCCGCCTCCACTTGAGATTCCCTATCTATGACTAAAAGTCCATTGTCCGGCAGATAGTCTAGAATGCTGTTCTGATTGACTAATCCATTGTATAAATGCAGGGTTTCTATATCTGATTCAGAAAATAACGAGACTAAATCATCTTCAATCCTATCTTTAGTATCTTGGCTACATTTATCAAATTGGAGACGACCTATAGCTTCATCGATCTCAGTGCGATCAGTTAGATTAGGCAACTGTTCTTTTGCGGGTATAACTGTAAATAAAGTCACATCCCTAATTGACCTCTGAGTTATGGGATCGAATTCACGGATAGTGTCGACTTCATCGTCAAACAATTCAATTCTAATGGGGAGACCATGATTAACCGGAAAAATGTCGAGTATCCCACCTCTTTGGCTAAACTCGCCAGGAGATTCAACTAATGGTTGGTTTCGATAACCTAGACTCACCCAGTATTGCAGCAAGTCTTCTACCTTCGGTATTCGTTCTCCAACTTTCAAACCCTTTCCATAAGGGCTACTAGCCAACACACTTGATAATAGCTCTGGGGAGAAAACACTTCTGAGTACGGCTACAACCGGAGCTATAACAATCGGTTGTTCCGAAACTTCCTCATGATTAGCTTCCCATAAGGCTGATAAAGCGGATAATCGTTCGTGGCTTGTACTTAAATCGACTGCTAATCGTTCAAAAGGCAGAACATCTGAAGACGGAAATATATGGATTGGATGCGAATCACCTAGATAAGTCAATAACTGATCATGGAGGCGTCGGGCATCCTCAGGCCTCGGTGTTAATATCAGAGTTGGCAGGCCCATCCGTTTATAGGCGGCCGCAATGTAAGCTGCTCGAGCCCCGTTCCTGACGGTAACACTTTCGTTAGATGGGGCTACAGGTATAGCACTATCCCATATATGTGCCGAGAGAGATTCCAATATTGCGTCTAGGGACATTGCAAGGTCACCTTACCAAAGTGTGAGACTTCTAAGTTACACACGACTAAGGGGCTGGATTTATCCAGTCCCCTGATAATTCTATTGGTAAGTTGACCGCACCACAAGGGGATAAAGCTTTAAATAGGGGGACAAATAACTCGTTAATCTTCTTCAAGTCACTTCTTATCGATCCTAAATCCCATGCTATAATTGTGTCTAAACCTCTGGTCAACATTGCAAGTCTTGCGAGAGCTACTCTAAGTCTCCACATCGGGCAACGTGCGAGAAAAATATGTCTACTCCTGATAACACGTCTTTATACAACAGAATTGTCGTAAAGATTGGCACTAGCGTTCTTAGCGGTAATACATCTAACAACAGTTTAGATGACGCGACGATGTCAAAATTGGTAAACCAAATTACTACTGCGATAGAAAAATATCGATCCCAGATTCTAATAGTGACATCTGGCGCAATTGCTGCCGGCAGAGCAGCTATAGGTTCACAGGTCGAGGAATATTCTAATAAAGACATAATTAGCCGGCAGGTATACGCTGCGGTAGGTCAAGGGGAATTGTTCCATCAATACCAGAACCTTTTTGATAAACACGGAATTAAAGTAGCTCAGACTCTCCTAACGACTAATGACCTATCCCATAGACAATCATATCTTAATGTGAGGAACACCTTATTAGCGCTCTTAGATATTGGTATTGTTCCAATAATTAACGAAAATGACGTGGTCGCAGTAGACGAGATAGGCGAAGTATTCGGAGATAATGACCGACTGTCAGCACTAGTTTCTAACCTAATCGACGCGGATCTGCTATTAATCCTGACAGACACCGATGGTTTGTATACCGCGGACCCTAGAACAAACCCAAATGCACACCTGATATCAGACGTTGAAAAATTTGATGATTCCATATTATCCGCAGCAGGTGAACATACTAACCCTTGGGCTAGAGGCGGCATGCCCACCAAAATCGAGGCTGCTCAATTAGTTACCACATCTGGAATACCAATGATAATGTGTCACGGGCACCAAGATGATGCGATATTGAAAGCACTCACCAATCAAAATATAGGAACTAAATTCCACCCTGCTACGGAAAAACTTGAAGCACGAAAAAGATGGCTCTTGAACATGATGGGAGATACAGACTCTGGAGCCATAATCATTGATAACGGCGCCCATACGGCTCTGAAGCAACATGGCGTAAGCTTACTACCAGCGGGTGTTGTAAATGTAAACGGCACCTTTGCGAGAGGTGACATAGTTTATGTATTAGATCCCCAACAGGACAAAATCGCATGCGGTATAAGCAACTATAATTCCGACGACATAATTCGCATTAAGGGCATTAAATCAAATCAAATCCAAGAAATCTTGGGCTACGACTACGGCCAAGAAGTAGTACACAGAAACAATTTAGTGCTCATATAAATCAGGATACCCAAAAAGGAGACCTAGTTGAAATGGCTGACCTGGTAGACAAAACTAATTTAATCCATATGGCAGAAGAATCCAGATCTGCCTTTAGAATACTGTCAAATTCTAGTAATGAGGCAAGGAATTTAGCCCTAGAATGCCTATCGGATAGTCTAGCCAATAATAACGCGGCAATATTAGAAGCTAATAAAGAAGACTACGGCATAGCTAAAGCTAACGGCATGCCTGAATCTATGTTAGATCGGCTACTTCTTGATCAAGGAAGACTACAGACTATAGCAAAAGACCTTAGCAACATAATTCATCTAGATGATCCTATCGGCGAGACGATAGAAACACGTCGTATGGATAACGGCTTGTCACTAGAAAAACGCCGTGTCCCTTTGGGTGTTATAGCTAGCATTTACGAAAGCAGACCCAATGTAACAGTGGACATATCTGCTTTATGCGTTAAATCTGGAAACACCTGCTTGATGCGGGGCGGATCCGAGAGTATAAATTCGAATCTAGCCTTAGTAGATACTATCCACTCTTCACTATTAGAAGCTGGTTTGCCGACAAGTGCAGTACAATACATTGCAAATCCAGACCGGGCTCTAGTAACGGAATTGCTTAGTTTGAAAAAACATATCGATCTACTGATCCCGCGGGGTGGAGAATCTCTCATACGTTTCGTATCTGACAATGCTTCAATGCCTGTTGTCACAGGGGGAATTGGCGTATGCCATACTTACGTTGACACTAGCGCAGATTTAGATATGGCTCGAGCTATTATCGTAAACGCAAAGGTTCAAAGGCCCACTGTATGCAATGCACTAGACACTATATTAGTGCATGCAAATGTTGCTTCAGTCCTGCTTCCGCTACTTGCAAAAGACTTATCAAAGCATCAAGTAGAACTCCACTGTGATCAATCATCAATGGACATCTTGAACACTAATACACCTGACATGGTTCTTAAGGAAGCACTGCAAGAAGATTGGGGTAAAGAATTTTTATCACTAGTAGCCGCTGTAAAAATCGTTGATTCGGTCGAATCTGCTATAGATCATATAGCCACATACGGATCCGGTCATTCCGACGCAATAGTCACTGAAGATGCCGAATCTGCTGCTCGTTTCCTAAATGAAGTAGATTCATGTGCGGTATATTTAAATGCCAGCACACGCTTTACGGATGGAGCTGAGTTCGGAATGGGTGCAGAAGTTGGTATAAGCACTCAAAAATTCCATGCCCGCGGACCAATGGGGCTTCGAGAACTTACGTCCTATAAATGGCTTATCAGAGGAACCGGACAAATACGAGGCTGATTACAATTAATCTACTAGAATATATCCAATTTATTTGGTGATCATCACATAATGTTAATCGATAGCCATTGCCATATATTCCCGCCTGACTTTATAACCAGACAAAGTGAATTGCGCGCTATTGACTCGACATTTTCTAATTTATTTCCGCAGAACGGCTACAGCTTCGCACTAGTAGAAGAACTGCTAGAGTCCATGGCACAAAATGGTATAGATAAATCTATCATTATGGGTATGGGCTGGGTAAACATCGATATAGCAAGGGAATGCAATCGCTATATAGCGCACATAGTCTCACAATATCCTGACAAGCTAATAGGATATTGTTCCGTAAATCCCATTTGGGGAAATGCGGCGATATCAGAGGTCCAAGAGTGCTATAGCTTGGGATTAAGAGGTATAGGAGAGCTACATCCTGACACACAAGACTTTGATATAACCGGTCTCGACATCATTGAACCTTTAATGGCTGAAGCGCGTAAGTTAGCAATGCCAATTGTAGTACATTGCTCAGAACCTGTAGGCCATTTATATCCTGGCAAAGGATTTACAACCCCCGATAAAATTTTTAGATTCATCACAAATTTCTCCGATAACATCATAATCTGTGCACACCTAGGGGGCGGGCTTCCCCTATATGGATTCATGCCTGAAGTCTTGAAGTCTCTGAAGAATGTTTATTTTGACACATCTGCTACCCCATACTTATATAAAAGCGACATATTCCCCGTTATCAGAGATATCATAGGCATCCAAAAAATCCTGTTCGGGTCGGACTATCCTCTGTTAGAGCCGTCAAAAGTAATCTCCCACATAGCATCATCAGAGATAGGCACACAAGATCTCAACAAAATCCTTGGCACCAACATATCTGACATTCTTGGCATAGCGTAATTTTATGGGCCTCACTGAATCTTTCAAAATTGAGGGCATGGAAACTCTACCAGATTACGTAAAACACGGCTTAGACGTAGTTTTTGTGGGTCTAAATCCATCACCGCATTCAATCAAGGTCGGACATTACTATGGCAATCCACGAAATAGATTTTGGAAAGCTCTTAACTTATCTGGGATCATCGAGTTAGAGTTATCCACTGAAACAGATTACAAAGCCATAGATTACGGAATCGGATTTACTGACCTAGTCAAACGGCCTACCCCACAGGTGAAAGACTTGACAGCAAAAGACTTTCAAAAATGGGTCCCCCGAGCAGAACAACTATTGCTTGAATACCAACCTCTCATAGTCGCCTTCCAAGGGGTCATGGCATATAAATTCTTCCACCGTAACACTGAAGGTGTTAATATCGCACCCAAACTCGGAATGCAAGAACTGCAGATAGGAAATAGCCGAATTTTTGTAACCCCTAACCCTAGCCCGGCTAACGCACAATATTCTATAGAAGACCTGTCCCGATGGTATAAAGAACTAGGAGACGCAAGATCGAAACTGAGAAGTTGAAATCAGATATTATGATCAGAGTCTTCATAGCGGTAGTTCCTCCGGACGAATACAAAAATGCTTTAAAACTTGCTATACAAGATTTCTCTGAAATATTCCCCACTGAAGTAAAGTGGGTTGACCCAGCAGGTATTCATTTAACATTAAAATTCCTAGGTAATATACCCAAGCGAGAAATAAGCACCCTAACGGAACGGATTAGTTATGCAATCGATCAATTTCCCCATAGCGCATTTAAACTCCAGTTAGACCGATTAAGTGCATTCCCAAATACTTCCCATCCCAAAATACTGTGGGCTGGATTGCGCGGTGAAATGGAAAAGCTACAAATATTACAACAGGCGGTTGAATCCCAGATTAGCTCTGCTGGGTTTCCAGCAGACCAACGTTCTTTCAATCCTCACATTACTATCGGTAGAACACGGAGGCAAACTGACAGTCATAAAATAACAGCCATTGGACAAAAATTAAGATCTATCTCATTAACAAATTGTGTAGATTGGATCGTGTCAGATATCCATATAGTCGAAAGTGTTTTAAAACCAACAGGAGCTGTGTACACATCTCTGGCAAGCCAGCATATGTAAGTGGGACATGCTTACCAAAACAACAACAATATCACCAGTTTCTCCTTACAACTTTGAGCTTACAGCAGGATTCGGAGCACTGTACCCTGCTATATACACTCAAGATTGTGAACCTGCGCCGACATACCAACGCTTATTGAATGTCAACGACACTATCGTATTATCATCCGTCAGATCCATCGGAAATACTGAAGATCCTAAACTCTCTTTGGAATTGACTGGTACTGAACTCAACATTAAAAACATTACAGAAGCAGTATCCCAAATTAAATGGGTACTAGGTTGTGACCAAGATCTATCCCAATTTTACAGAATGACATCGAATGACCATTTCTTTAACCGCATAATAGCGTCTCAGCATGGACTTCACGTTCCAATGAGAGGATCAATTTTCGAATCCTTTGTATTAGCTATCCTCGGCCAACAAATATCAAATAATATTGCGAACTCCATAAGAAAAACGTTCATCGAAACATACGGGCTAAAGCGAGTAATTAAAGGAAGTCCGTTTTACTGCTTTCCAACACCAGAAACCATAACAGGTACAAATATAGAGAGTTTAATGAAATTGAAACTTAGCCGTCGCAAGGCTGAATATCTAATTGGAATAGCACAATTAGCTCTTGATAATGATTCAATACTGAATCCAGAGCCCCATCTTAACGACGACGAGATAATAAAACATTACATGACAATCCGAGGAGTTGGTGAATGGACCGCTCATTGGGCTTTATCTAATGGAAAGGGCTCATTAGATTCATTCCCCAGTGGAGACCTAGCCCTTCGTAAAATAATATCTAATCAATATTTTGACGGCAAACTACAAACAGAAGAAGTAATAAAGAACTTTGCTAGGACATGGTCACCGTGGCGTACTTACGCAACAACATATCTTTTTGGAGCTATAAGAAAGTCTTTGGTTTAGCTCAGTCACACGTATTATTCTGAACACTACTTAAACATATTCATTAAAGCCCTAGGGTTCTTGTTTTTAGCAAAGCGCCGCATTATTTTCTGAGTTTGTTTGAATTGATTCAGCAATAAATTTATGTCTTGAGCTGTTGTTCCGCTGCCGATTGCAATTCTTCTACGCCTGCTACCATTAATCAATTCAGGGTGATGCCTTTCTTCCGACGTCATCGATTGTATTATCGCCTCAATCTTTTTCATCTGGGAGTCGTCGAAATTACCCTGCATTTTCTTACCCATCTGGCCCATGCCGGGGAGCATATCCATAATCTGAGATAATGACCCCATCTTCTTCACATTCTGAATCTGTTGCAAGAAATCATCCAGATCAAAAGTTGCCTGACGCAGCTTTTTCTCCATAACTTTTACTTGATCTTCATCAACAGTCTGCTGAGCTTTTTCTATAAGACTTAGCACATCACCCATGCCCAGAATGCGTGAGGCCACGCGATCCGGGTGGAAAGCTTCTAATCCATCAGGTCGTTCACTAACACCGACAAATTTTATAGGCACTCCGGTTACTTGAGTCGCTGATAACGCAGCCCCGCCACGGGCATCGCCATCCAATTTGGTCATGATCAATCCGGACAGCTGAACGCGATCATGAAACTCTTTAGCAGCGTTCACAGCTTCTTGACCAGTCATAGCATCCAATACAAATAAAGTCTGATGAGGGTTTATGGCATCCCGGATGTCGGTCAATTCCTGCATAAGCTCATCGTCGATTTGTATGCGACCACCCGTGTCGACAATCACCCAAGTATTGCCATTTTGAGCAGCTTGTTTCACACCTGCAAGGGCAACTTTCAATGGAGTAGAATTTGCTGGATCTTCTGAATAGACCGTCACATCCAATTGTCTGCCTAGGGAATGTAATTGTTCTATAGCAGCAGGCCGCTTCAGATCGGCCGCGACCAACAGGCAGCTATGACCTTGTTTACGCATATGCAAGGCGAGCTTAGCTGCAGTAGTAGTTTTCCCCGCTCCCTGTAGACCAACTAGCATCAATACAGAAGGCAACTGACTCGAGGGAGTCAAATTGTGATCCCCGCTAGTTAATATACCAGTGAGTTCCTCATGCACTATTTTTATTACTTGCTGTCCTGGAGTCAGACTGGTCAAGACATCGGAATTCAAAGCTTTTTCTTTGATAGCGGCTACAAAATCTCTTGCGACACGAAAGTTTACATCGGCTTCCAATAGTGAGCGCCGTACTTGGCTAAGGGCTTCATCTATGTCCTTCTCAGTAATCCTGCCTCGACTAGATAAAGAATTGAATATCCCTGTAAGCTTTTCACTAAGAGTGTCAAACATTTCATCCCCATCGTCATACCCGAATCAAATATTATCTGCAACTGCATACCCAAAATCAGATGATCCGTTATTTATATGAATCTGTATATTTCATATATGATAATAGCATCTTGCGATTATCATTGCTCTTATTTGATAATGTTGTTATGTTAACAAACCTTAGGGATTATTCATTAAATTGATACCAAAACGACTAAATGTAAGAAACTTCTTGTGCTACCGCGAAGACGTACCAACCCTAGATTTCGACGGCATACACGTGGCGTGCCTTTGCGGTGACAATGGGCATGGCAAATCAGCTCTACTCGATTCCATCACATGGGCTCTGTGGGGAACCGCACGCGGAAAAACCCAAGATGAACTTATATCATATGGTTCCGATGAATGTAGAGTAGAATTCGAATTTCTATCCCGAGATCTCCAGTACCGAGTCATTCGTAGTCACACCAGAAGCCGAGGCCGATCACGTAGTGGTGCTTCTGACTTGCAACTGCAAATATTAGATTCCGATCAAGCCTTAACGATCTCTGCTAATACTATCCGAGAAACCCAAACCAAGATTAACCAGATAGTAGGCATGGAGTACGAAACCTTCATAAACTCCGCTTTTTTAATGCAAGGTAGATCTGACGAATTTACAAGTAAAACTCCTGGAGAACGTAAGAACTTATTAGCTGATATTCTTGGCCTGCAAATCTACGAGGAACTTCAAAAACGAGCTCGCGGGAAGATACGCGAGTCTGAATCGGAAATATCATACTCACAAGGCATGATAGAAACGCTCCAACAACAATTGAACGACATAGGAGATCCTAAAGAGGATTTAGCCGATGTCACTGCTGAATTATTAGATCTACAAACAACCTCATCAGAAAAAACGAAACAACTAGATGATTTCCGCCAACAGGTCAACGATTTATTGGGATTACAAAAACAACAGATAGAGCTTGAGGGAGATATTTCACGCTATACTCAGGAACTTGAACATATAACCTCACAAATAACTACAATTTCAGTACGTGTCGAAGAATGGAGAAATACCATTGCGACATCCGCTGAAATTGAATCAGCCATAAATCAATTAAAAGAATACAAATCGCAAATAGAACAATTAGACAAAACTAAACAGATTCACGATTCGATAACCCACCAGAGAGACCTGATTTACCAAAATGTCCAACATAAAGAACAAATTTTATCTACCCAAATTAACCAGACACGTTCTATTATTGAAAACAATCTAAAACCTATTGCCACATCACACAGTGCCCTATTGCAAAAACAGTCGGACATAGTTGCTTTATCAACTGAAATTGAAAAGAGCCAAGAAAGTCTCAATGAAACCAAACAAAAATACGAAAAGCTACTTTTACGTACCGCTGATTTGAACAGTGAAGCGGAGAGGCAAAAATCCGAAGGCGAGGATATTAGACAAAAACTACTATTAATAGGATCATCCAGTACCAGTGAAACCTTATGCCCACTTTGTCAGACTAGTATTGGAGAAGAAGGTCACCGAAGGATTAAAGAATCGTATGACAAAGACATCAGAGAGCGCAGACAAGCTTACAGAGAGATCTTAGAATCTATAAACGTAGCCGAAGCCGAAAAAACTTCTCTCAGCAATGAAATATCCAATTCTGAACAAACTATTAGAAAAGAGCAGAACTCCCTCCAAACGAACCGAGCAGAGATTGAGCTACGGATAGCAGAATCCGTAAAAGCACAACAAGACCTCAATACCAATGAATTAGAACTATCAAAAATGGAGCAATCGCTGGCTCTCAAAACTTTTGCTCAAGGGGAAGAAACACAGATATCAGATTTGAACACCCAATTAGAAAATCTGATGTATGACCACGATTCACGAGAAATACTAATCAAACAAATCCAGGAACTCCAATACGCAGAGCCTGCATCAGCTAGATTGGACCAAGCAAAAAATCAGATCACACAAGACGAACAACTTCTAGCAAATCTAGAAGAAAGCTTGGCATCTCGTCAGACCGACATAACTAATCGCCGAGAAAGACTATCCAATGGCTCTATAGCCCTAGAAGGACTCCCTGAAAAACAATCCAAATTAAATCAGCTTACCTTAGAAATGAACGACATCGAATCAGCTCATCAAACTACAGCAACAAAGAAAGCACTATTAGAAAACAAATTGGCAGATAAGATACGAATTTCTGAGCAACTTGAATCAACCACGACAAAACTATCAGAAGTTGAAGGATCACAAGGTATATTCAGAGAGCTATCGACAATTTTCGGTCGTGAAGGGATACAAGCCATGCTGATCGAAACGGTAGTCCCACGGCTCGAAGAGGAAACTAATTCGTTACTAGGTCGTATGACAGATAATCGAATGCACGTTAAATTAGAAACTCAAAAAGAACGAAGGTCTGGAAACGGAGAGCCGATAGAAACCCTAGAAATCAATGTGAGTGACGAGCTAGGATCACGTAGCTACGAAATGTACAGCGGCGGAGAAGCGTTCAGAATCAATCTCGCAATAAGGATTGCTTTATCCAAGGTTTTAGCACAACGAACTGGAGCCCCGCTACCAACACTATTCATAGATGAGGGCTTCGGGACGCAGGATGCCGCTAGTAGAGAACGTATTCTCGATGCGATTAGTTCTATTCAAGACGACTTTGATAAAATCATAGTCATAACACATCTCGAAGATCTTAAAGATATGTTTCCTGTCAGGATAGAAGTCCAAAAATCTGCTACAGGATCAACTTTCTGGCTGAGTTAACAGATCGAGGTATAATACACATTCGTTACTTAAAAACCGAGGATTATTTTGAAAAAACTTACCTACCTATTGGCGCTCACGATATTACTCCTGACTACACTCATTACAGGTTGCACCTCCTCCACAGAATTAACACCAGAACTAACCAATCAAGATAACATGACTGTAGCTCCTGCTAATCCCATCTCCTCAACGGGAGATATGGACAACAACCAAAACTTATCGGCTACCAATAAACCCACGGCAACAAATATTCCCAATAAACCGGCAACTGCTACACCAATTAGTAATGAATCTGTAAGATCTGATACCGAGTCTGACGTCATACAAGATCCCGACACAGTAAGTGATTCAATCGACGATAGCCTAAAAACCTCCGATAATTCAGAGGTTAATGAAACTCCCAAGCGTAGCACCTATGTCACCGTTTCAAGTGCAGTATCTCCTCCCACGTTTTTTAGAAAAACCGGTTACGATAGCTTCCCAGAGACGATACAGCAAGAGTTTTCCGATGCATTAGAATCTGAGTTCGAGGCAGCCTCTTACAAAATGGGGATATCAGCTTCCGTCTATAAAGATGGTACGCTCTGGTCAGAATCTCTTGGATTCGCCTCTGAAGATACTCCCCTAACACCGGATATACCTCTTGGCGTCATGAGTACATCTAAAACATTCTTATCAGCATTAATATTGAAACAGATTAGCCAAGGTCTCTACACATTGGATTCTCAAGTCTCAGACCTGCTCTCTCAAAACAAAGGATATCAATCCGTAAACCCAGAATTCATGCCTAATTGTACGGTCAGAGACCTACTCAGAATGAGATCTGGCATAGGCACTGAAACTGAGAACAAGAGAGCAAAAGGGATGGTATTGCTTTCACCGACTTGGGAACCAGCTAACATGCTCAAGTTGATCGACAAAAAACCCGTTCCTAGTGGTAGTTTCCAATATACTAGCGGGAGTTCAGTACTACTCGGACTAATAGCAGAAGAATCCGCAGGTTTGCCACTACATGAACTATACGAAGAGCACTTATTTGGACCACTTGACATACAGGCAGGTCTGAGGCCGGTGATAAACATACCTCCTACAATGGCTAAACCATATGCCGACAGAAGCCGGTATGGGGCAAATCCCATGTTTGGTGACTCCCTTGACTCACTTGGGTTTGGGGACCTCACAACAATAAAAATGTACGGAGACAAAGACTTCAGGAGTGCGGATGGGCGTCTACAATGGTCCACTTCCGGAATAGTAACAACAGCAGAAAATATGGCCTATTGGGGATACAGCCTTTTGAGTCCCAACGGCTCTGACATACTATCCGATATCAGAGACGACCTAAAAACTTCGATAGTTGATGAAACAATTGAACTCGCAGCAGGACCACAAAAATACGGCTATCACATAGCAACTAGAACTCACTTATTGGAGAATGGCGAGACGATATTAACCTTTGGTCACCCAGGAGGAGGTGGCGGATATTCCTCAGCGCTGTTTTACGCACCATCACTAGATTTATCCGTCTCTCTACTGGCTAATTCAGAATTAACCTTCGACAATATCGGCACATGCGGAGAAAGGGGCCAGCATTGGATAAACCCACTGGACTGTATCGCCAGGGACTTCTTTAGAACTATTATGGATCACAACGA
>CEUS01073538.1_pt1 | contig 14093 bp, 14 predicted proteins | sample 427031 | NCBI WGS metagenome assembly CEUS01 (sample SAMEA2622837, study PRJEB7988) | marine metagenome | biome: marine biome (ENVO:00000447); feature: marine epipelagic mixed layer (ENVO:xxxxxxxxx); material: "saline water (ENVO:00002010), including plankton (ENVO:xxxxxxxx)" | depth 140 m | reverse complement strand
AAGCCGTTGACGAGTCGCGTTAGCCGCGGCGCGTAGTTTTAGGAGTATTCCGTATCATTTGTGTCGATGAGGCAAATTGACCGTCAGGATAGTGCGGTCAAACTCGTCAGGATTGATGTAATTCTCAGTTCGTCTTCTTACTCCGGCTTAGGCAAGTGAAGCTGTCTAGGCTGGGGTTCATTGCATGTGGTCGTCAATGAACTCAGATACTAAAGGCAGTACCATCATCAACAGTAGGACCATGGCGACGATGGGGACAACGATGGCGTGTGTAGCCGGTCCGTTGAAAAACCAAGTCATCAGAAGATTCGGGAATACTGCAATTGACAAGAAGAGCGACCCCCCTAACATCCAGAAGACTACGCCAAGAGTGATATCTGTCGCCGAACGATTCATCTGACCTTCCTTTCGAGTGCGAACATAGCATGAACGGTGGCGAGTGGGTATGTCAAACGAGGATACTCACATGGTTGATCTTGACACTCCCGTCAATAAGATTCTGGTCGAGTCATTACAGCAAACTTACGTAGATAAGCTTGGTGTGCTTTTCGATGCTCGGGTGGTGAGGCGTGTCAAAGAGTGCATTGTGGATAAGGTCAAACAGGGGGTCGTCGAAGATGGTTTGGTGTATCGAGAGCTTGTGCGCGATTCTGGAGTGCCGTCTTGGATGGGACATCAGGAGACTCTAGGAGCAGTGTTGGCCCTTATTTCGCTGCAGAGTTACGAGGAAGACTGCATCTTGTTAAGTTCGTTGACTCGACAAACAACGAACCAGTTGCCTCCGACTAAAGAGTTCTGTGAACTCTTAGAGCATCTCGGTCTTGTTCGTTCACGCGAGGCACAGGCAGAGTGTCTTGAGGCCTGGGATTATCACTGGAAGAAGGCGATCAGCCAAGTAGAGTTACGCGCCAGGAGCGCTAAGCATTCTCTTTGACCGCTGTGGTCAGATCAAGTACTGCTTTCTTGCCATCTCCAAAGAGCATCAAGGTGTTGTCTGCAGCGAACAGAGGGTTAGGAATACCGGCAAATCCTGGCGACAGACTGCGCTTGATGACGATCACACTCGTTGATTTATCAACATCAAGAATTGGCATGCCACTGATTGGACTATCCGGATTTGTTCGCGCGTCAGGATTGACGATGTCGTTGGCTCCGATCACGATCGAGACATCGGTTTGGCCAAACGTTGGGTTGATGGTGTCCATCTCTTTGAGTTTGTCATAGTCGACGTCAGCTTCGGCGAGCAAGACATTCATGTGGCCAGGCATGCGACCCGCGACGGGATGGATTGCGTAGTCTATTTCGACACCGCGGGATTCAAGCAGAGTTGCTAAATCGCGAAGTTGGTGCTGCGCTTGGGATACTGCGAGTCCATACCCTGGCACGATCGCCACTCGTTTGGCTGTATCGAGTAGAATCGCGACTTCTTCAGCTGAGGTGCTCTTTACTCTGCCTTCGTATACCGAGTCTGCATCGGTTTTTGTACTGTCAGTCGCGGCGATGGCTCCGACCAGCACATTCACTAAGGAGCGATTCATCGCCTTACACATAATGCGGGTAAGAATGATGCCGGAGGCGCCAACCAGTGATCCCGTAATAATCAGGATGTTATTGCTCAAGACGAACCCAGTGGACGCGGCAGCCAATCCAGAATAAGAGTTCAGGAGAGCTATGGCGACAGGCATATCAGCGCCACCGATTGAGATGGTGAGTAACACTCCAAGCAGTGAGCCAATCGCGATAATGGCGACATACGAAGTCGTCGTGCTGGGGTCGATTACCATCCAGACTCCGCACCCGAGTGCGACCAATCCGAGGAGTACATTGAGCGGCTGTTGTCCTGGAAATGTAACCGGGGCATCAGGGAGGAGTAAACCTCGTAATTTGTCAAACGCTACGAGGCTTCCCGTAAAGGTTACCGAGCCGATAATGCCAGAGGCAGCTGTCGCGATGAGTGACTGGGTTGTCGGTGTGGTTCCAACGAGCACCGCACCGGCTACTAGGGCCGAGGCCCCTCCGCCGAAAGCGTTCAATAGGGCCACCATTTCAGGCATGGCCGTCATTTGTATTTTAAGTGCGAATGTGGCGCCAATGGTCGCGCCGAGGACGATGCCCGCCAGTATTACTCCGAGTCCAAATGTGCCACTGCCGAAGACCTGATTGTCGGCAAGCGTGGCCACTACAGCGAGGAGCATGCCGGTGGCCCCTAGTAGGTTCCCTCGAACCGCTGTGCGAGGATGAGTCAGTCCCCGGATGCCGAGGATGAACAGCACGGAAGCTGCGAGGTAGGTGAGGTCAATAAGGACTGTGTTTTCCACCTAGTCCCTCTTTCGGAACATGCTCAACATCCGATTCGTGACCATAAATCCGCCCACTACGTTGATGGTGGCCAACACGAGTGCTGCAAATCCGAGGATCACTGTCACTCGGTTGGGCGACGCTGAAGAGAGCATCGCACCGATTATTGTGATTCCAGAGATTGCATTACTTCCGGACATTAAGGGAGTATGCAGAAGCGGTGGAACCTTCGTAATGATTTCGAATCCTACGAAGACTGCCAGCATGAAGATTGTGAGTAATGGAATAAAAACGTCCATAGTTCCTCAGCGCTATCTATGAAGGTGTCAGGCGTCCGGTTCAAGTCTCTCTTGGACTCGAGGATTAATGACTTGGCCGTTTCGTGACACTAGAGTTCCCTGGGTAATTTCGTCGTCCAAGTCGACTGTAAGTTTTCCATCGGTAATGAGATGGAGGAGAAAAGTTGTGATGTTACTGGAGTACATCTGACTCGCGTGGTACGGCACCGTAGATGGTAGATTCGTTGGGCCAAGAATAGTTACACCGCCGGTGGTCACTACTTGATCAGCTTTTGTCGGTTCACAGTTGCCTCCACGCTCAGCCGCTAGATCGACGACTACGCTTCCTGGTGTCATTCCCGAGATCATCTCACTTGTCACCAAGAGAGGGGCATCCTTTCCAGGAATCAGAGCAGTTGTGATGACTACATCGCTTGCAGCAATTACCTCCGCCATCATATTTCGCTGCCGCTCATAAAAAGAATCGTCTTGGGCTTTTGCGTACCCTCCCGCGTCTTCGGAGGTACTTGTTTCAAGCGGTAATTCGACAAAAGACGCACCAAGGCTCTCTACCTGCTCTTTGACAGCAGGACGGACATCATAGGCCTGAACCTTTGCACCGTTTCTACGGGCAGTAGCAATTGCTTGGAGGCCAGCGACACCCGCGCCAACAACGAAGACTCGAGCAGGAGTAACCGTCCCAGCTGCGGTCATAAGCATGGGGAACATCCGTGGGAGATGGCTTGCGGCAAGGAGAACCGCTTTATAGCCTGAGATCGTGGCCATCGACGACAGAGCGTCCATGCTTTGGGCGCGTGTAATCCGAGGCATCAGTTCCATTGAGAAGGCAATTACGCCTCGTTCGGCCAGTTCTTTGGCGGCGGCGGCGCCAATCAGCGGCTCGGAGAGACCTATGATTACCTGTTCTTGACGCACAAGTGACAAATCTGCAGTGGCGGCGTCACCCGCAGCACCCGCCATGCGAACCTGAAGTATGACGTTGCCGTCGGTGAAGACACTTGTGCGGTCCTGACCAATACGGGCTCCTCGTTCTTCATACAATCCATCAGGAAACCCAGCTGATTGACCGGCGCCTGCTTCTACGACGACGTCCAATCCAGCCTCTGTCAGTGACGTTACTGCCGCCGGAACGAGGGCCACACGTCGTTCGTTGGGAAACGTTTCTTTGGGGAGTCCTATGATCATTGAATGATACGACGATGAAGAAGAACAGCTATGAAATGGTACCACACCACAAGCTGTAGACGTAACCGTCAGACCTCATCACTACCGGCACCAGTGTCTCGTCAGTCAGTCGAGCCAGTTGCGCTCGTGACCTTGCAAGATAGTAAAAGCACTGTCTCGTTAGGAGACCGGATTTCTTAGTGCTTATTCCGAAAAGCTAAGACAAAAAGGATATGAAGGCAGAAGGCCACAACACCCGTAATTACAACAGCTAACCAAGGATTCACGTTTTCTCCTCCGACGATCTGTCGTCTATTATTGTAGCAGCCCCAAAGTCAATCTCAAGTGCCTCAATTGAAGGATTCCGCTGGTAGTTACGGACTGCTATTCCAGATTCTACGGTCAACCACAGAGCCAACGCCAATATTGAGCCTCCGGTAATCAATAACATCCATTGCCCGGCAGTCCAGAAGTCTATTAGGTTGCTGGTCATGGCCGAGAGAGTTAAGAGCAACATCAAGGCCATCGGAATAATGGTATAGGCGAGGGGTTTGCCGCGACGGAGCAGATAAATTGTGATCGCGAGTAAAGCCAAGCCAGCAAGTAGTTGGTTGGTTGTTCCGAAAAGTTGCCAAAGGATGAGGCCGGCAAATTCTCCGCCGACCTCAAAAAAAGCGAAAAACCAAATGGCGAGGACAGCGAAGCCTGAAGCAATAAATCGATTGTCGAGAAGATCCAATTTGAACGTATGGCCCATTTCGGTAATGTTGTAACGCAGTAAACGGGTTGCGGAATCAAGCGAAGTTAACGCAAAGGACACGACAAGTACAGCTACGAAGGTTTGGCCGACAGATTCTGAGAAGCCGAGGGCTCCAAGAAAGTGTGACGATCCGCCGATGAAGGCTCCGATGTTGCTGCCCAAGCTATCGGCAGATTGCCAACTGACATATCGAGTGAGCCAGTCCTCTCGTGAAACGAATCCAGCGGTACAGGCAAGGACAGCCATCAATCCTAGGGTAGATTCTCCAATCATGGCTCCGTAACCTACGAATGGAGCATCAGTCTCTTTGTCGAGTTGTTTCGCCGACGTTCCTGACGAAACAAGTGCGTGGAAACCACTTGCGGCGCCGCAGGCAATCACTATGAATACAAAGGGGAACATGGCAGGTGCGCCTTCGGGGTGAAGGTCGATTGCGGGAGCAGCGAATGACGGATTCGTAAGAGCAAAGCCCAGGTACATAGCACCAACGCCTACGTACAACAATAAGCTATTAATGTAGTCACGAGGTTGGAGGAGCAGCCAGGCCGGTAAAACGCTGGCGATGAAAGCATATCCAAGAAGGAGCCATTTCCATTGACCTAGTGATGGGCCGACGACCGGATATTCAATTCCAGCGCCGACGAGCCCAATTAAAATCACGAGGGCGGTTGCGGTGAGTGGCAGAAGCCCCCATTTGTACCGATATCGGCCTAATCCAACGACCAGGGCACTCACAATCATTAGACTGCTCGGCAGTACTGACTCTGGATAGAACTGAGGGGAGAATAGCGTGGCGATGATGTGAACAAACACGCCCATTGCCAACGCAATTAAAAAGAAGATGATGATATGAAAGAGTGTTTTTCCCCTACAGCCAACCAAGTTCTCCGTGAGAGCACCGATCGATAGACCTCGGGCGCGTAGAGACACGACCATCGCGCCGAAATCCTGAACGGCGCCCACAAAGATTGCTCCTACCACGATCCAGAGTGTTGCTGGTAGCCAGCCCCAAATTACTGCAATGGCTGGGCCTAGCATCGGTGACAAGCCGGTGATCGAAGCGTATTGATGACCAAACAGAATGAAACGGTTGGTCGGTACGTAGTCCACGTCGTCACGAAGGGTGTGGGCGGGAGTTGCCCGGTTAGCGTCGAGACCGAAAAGGCGGATCGCCAGATGTCGACTGTAGAACCGGTAGCCAATCGCTAGGGCGGTTAATGCGAGAGTAGCTACGACGAGAGGAGACATCATTTATCGTCCCACCCATTCGTCGATGATCCGTTGACCGATTGTGTCTAGCGTGTCTATTCCGCAGACGTCGTGTTGTAACAGCGGCACGACAATACGCGGAAATCGTGAGAACGCGGCGTCGATTTTTCGACGGTAGGTCTGTTCTTGCTCGCGTCGAGCGCGAAGGAAGGCTCCTTGGATGTCCGCATCATCAGGGAGGACACGATTTACAACGATGGCAGACACCATTATTTTGAAACGCGCCAGTAGGGTCACGACTTTTTGACTTTCAAGTAATGAGAGTTTGTCTGGGTTCACGACAAGCAGAAATGCTGTTGTTGTTGCGTCGAGTAATTTGTCGCGGGCAACGATAAACTTGCGTCGGCGCGTCTGAAGAATCTCGTCTAGTGTTCCAACCGTGCTACCTGTGGGATGTTTCTGTGTGCTTTCGATTAGAGACAGGTCGTCACCTTGGCGAGTCTTGCCGCCGAGATTCTTAAGGACAGCGTCTAAGCGCGAAGCCTGTTCTCGATGTCGCAGCAGGCCGTCGGTCCAGGCGCCCATTACTTCTGGTAGCGAGAGAAGACGAACAGTGTGTCCACTTGGTGCCGTGTCAAAGACCACTAAATCAAATCCAGAGCTACCATCACCCATAAGGTCAGCGACTCGTTCTAGAAGTGCAGCTTCACTGGCTCCTGGCGAGTAACTCGCTAAATCAAGTTGGCGATCGATTTCGTCGTACAGGCGCGGATGAACCAGTTGTTTCATTTGAGTTTTTACAGATGTGATATGGCGAGTCGATTCAGCATCCGGGTCGATTTCAAGACCCCAAAGGTTCTCCGTCAACTTTGTCTGGCTTTCACCAATCTTCATGTCAAAGACATCGCCTAGTGAATGCGCAGGGTCGGTTGATACCAGCAGACAAGAGCGGCCTTGTTTTGCGGCGGCGAGACCAATCGCGGAAGCTATGGTCGTCTTTCCAACTCCTCCTTTTCCTCCGACGAAGATCAGGTGATGCTCGAAGAGGTCCTTCAGGATGGCGGCCACGACGACAATGAATATTAGCTCTTGACCTTCATCTATAAGCGTGCTGGCCCTTTAAGGGCAAACAAGACGATGTTAACAACACCGGAAGTGGTCAAGCGGTGAATGTTCCATCCCCATCCGCTTGTGCCAAGTATGGAAACGCTCGAGTAGAAGTGGCTGCATTTCAAGTGTGTAATAGGTCGCGGGGTTGGGAACCCCCATCAATTCGGCGAATACAAAGAGCATAAACAAGTCGTCTTCATCTCGCTTTGCACGTGCGATGGCACCCCGATAGGGGGCTTGATAGAACTCACTGAGCAGCAGTTGAAAGTGCTTCCACCACGATCGGTGTTGTCGAGATGCCATGAGCTGAAAGTTTCACCCGGCCGATGTTCCGGCTGCAGCTTTACGGCTTTCACGCAGAAATGCCGATACAGATTCAAGCATAACGAAAATCGCACAGATGATTATGGCGACGTCAATGGTTAAAAGGACGTACTGTCCGGCTGCGAATAGATTCCGCACTTGGATTAATGCGCTGGCAAGTGCCATTGTTGTGACAAAGATCATTGGGGTCAGTGTGTAGCGAGACGGACGGCCCAATTTTACGAGAATCGTGCTAATCACCAACAGTGTCAGGCCGGCTAAGAGTTGATTGGTCGTTCCGAATAACGGCCAGATTGCCATTCCACCCGTCCCGAGTGGCGCGCCAGGCGGAGTTGCTCCAAATGCCAGAATGAGGCAGGCAGTTACGGCCACGCCGGTTGCCACATAACCATTGTTAAGTATGGGAATGTTGTAAATTGTTCCCCATTCTTGAATGATGTAACGCTGCAATCTCACCCCTGCATCCATGGTGGTACCGGCGAAGAGTATTGCCATGACTGTTAGAAGTGTTTCCGCAAACGTAAAAGACAGGCCAAGGCCGTTGGACGCGATCGTGGCGCCACCCTGCACGAAGGCTTCGATGCCACCATTTCCATACTCGGAATATATCGCTTCCCATTCCCCAAAAGATGCAAACCCTGCTGTTGCACAAATGATGGCAACCAGTGCGAGTGCGCCTTCGCCGGCGGAACCAAGGTAGCCAACCTGGCGGGCATCAGTTTCCTTGTCGAGCTGTTTTGAGGTTGTTCCAGAACTGACCAGGCCGTGAAATCCAGAAATCGCACCGCAGGCTATGGTGACAAACAGCAGTGGAAAAATGGGTGGCGCCGAACCTGGAACGTTAGAGTTGATGGCAGGCGCAACGATTGTCGGGCTGGCTACCATGACGGCGCCATAGAGGATGCCGAGCCCAATTATCAGTTGGATACCGTTAATGTAATCCCGCGGTTGGAGAAGGAGCCAGACGGGTAGCATCGAAGCGACACCAGCATAGAAAAAGAGTAATAGGATCCATTGAGCCTGTGAGCCTAAGCCGAAAATCATTTCAGGTAGCTCAATGGGAAACCGTTCGCCGAGTCCGATCACAGCGTACAGTATGATTGTGCCGATAATGGTCGGCCACATGATTCCCACTTTAACCTTGTAGAGCAACACTCCAATGACCATGGCGACGAAGACGGCAGTCCAAGCCGGGATGACACTGGAAGGAACCCTGACGTGCTCTGCTGAGATAGAAACGGCAAACACGGCGTTAACCATCAGAAGCAGGAAAAACACCACGATCATGAAAAGTGTTCTTGCTCGGTGACTCACAACCTCGCCAGTCAATGAGCCTACGGACTGCGCTTTGTTGCGAACGCTTGCCCAAATCGCTCCAAAGTCATGCACGCCCGCGAAAAACATGGTGCCGACAATGACCCAGAGAAAAGCAGGCAACCAGCCCCAAATTACAGCGATGCCGGGACCGATGATCGGGGCTGCTCCAGCGACTGCAGTGAAGTGGTGTCCCCATAGAACGAACTTGTTGGTAGGAACATAATCGATGTCATCGCGCATGGTATGCGCGGGTGTTTCGAAATCTGGGTCTAGTTGGTAGATCTTTTCAGCGATGAACTTGGAATAGAAACGATATCCAAGGAAAACGGCTGACAGGCCGATGACGGCAAGAATAGCGGCGTTCAGGGTTCACCTCCATGAAAAGATCGGGCTGACGGATAGTTAGGAAGACTGGTTGCGGCACTTACACCTCGGACGATAGCGTGGGCGGTGGTGTCGGCGGCGAGTGCACCAATTCTAAGCAAGCTAACTGCACCTTCAATCTCTCCGGTTGCTATTGCAAAGATTGTATCGCCGTCTGAGGGCGTGTGAGAGGGGCGAACTGCGCGAGCTAGGCCGTCATGGGCCATTCGCGCGACAATAGCTAGTTCGGTTTTGGTCAACGTGGCGTTTGTGGCGACGACACCAATTGTAGTGTTTTCGGCGGTCGGCGTGTTTAACGCTCTATCTGTCAATATTGAAGAAGCGTCGGCAATAGCCGCGCCGTCCGCTGTTAGGGCCCCGGCAATGGGGTGTCCAGTATCCGGGTCCACAACATTGCCTACGGAGTTGACAACCATTAGAGCGGCCACACGAATACCGTTGGGCAGTTCTGCCATTGCAGTTCCTATGCCACCTCGCATGGCTCGGTCAAGACCGACCAATTTCCCGACTGTTGCGCCGGCACCTGCCCCAACGCTGCCTTCTTGGACCGGTCCGCTGTTAGCTATTTGTGCCGCCTTATACCCACACTCCCAAGTGGGGTGAATCGCTGGGTCGCCTATGCCGAGATCGTAGAGAATGGCGGCCGGGACAATAGGGACATTGAGGTGGCGCATGCGATGTCCGATTTGGCGTTCACTGAGGTAGCGCATGACACCATCAGCAGTTGCTAAACCAAACGCACTGCCACCAGAGAAAACCAACGCATGAATTCGCTGGACAGTGTTAACCGGATCGAGCACGGCGGTTTCACGTGTTCCGGGTGACGCTCCGCGCACGTCTACGGTCGCTACGGCACCTGATTCCGTCAACACGACGGTGCATCCTGTCGGACGTCCTTCGAGGGTATGGTGGCCGACCCGCACCCCCGAAATACTTGTGAGCCCATCGACAGACGCAGATGTCTGAGCATGCAGGGGGAATAGTTCACCCCCAAGAAGACCTACGCTCAAGTAAGCAATGACAGCGGAAACATGCTTCATGACTCTTGCCAAAACTTTGTCAATCCTATCCGAAAATGTAATGTTTCTTCCAGGGTAGGCGTAGATGGTTGTTGTGGGGGCAAGTGTTGATTTGATATGCCGTTCATTCTGCTGGCTGATTTCATTGTTGTTGTGCACATCACGTTTGTCGGATTTGTTGCCTTAGGCGGCCTTATGCTGTGGCGCTGGCCGAGGACGGTGTGGCTTCACGTGCCAGCAGTGTGTTGGGGGATTGGTATCGAGTGGACAGGGAAGGTGTGTCCACTTACTCCACTCGAAAACTGGTTACGCAGGCAAGGCGATGGCGTGGTGTATGAGTACGACTTCATTGAAAGGTACGGTTTATTGCTTCTGTATCCGGAAGGCTTGACGCGGTGGGCGCAGGTCCTCCTGGGAACTCTTTTATTGGCGGTCAATCTCATAATTTACGGTGTAATTTGGCGAAGGTACTTGAGGAGCGGCATGTAGGATAATAACTACAGATGAAGAGTATGAAAATAACGCTGACCGGCCTTGGTCAAATTGTGAGCCTAGTTTTATTGACGCTTGGGCTTGTGTCTTGTGGACAGGTCGCACCATCCGAAGGAGACGGTCAACCGTCACCAGTTCGAAGTGAGGTTTCTGATCAGATTCTCGGACCGACCGGAGATTCTCTCGGGTTAGTAGTTCTAGGTGACTCGCTTACGGCTGGGCTTGGATTGGACGCCAATCAGAGCTTTCCTGCCTTATTGCAGGACCGTCTGGATGCCAATAATTATCAGGTTCGGATAGTGAATGCTGGTGTGTCTGGTGATACTACCGCTGGAGGTCTTCGGCGTCTTGACTGGGCTTTAGATGAACGAACCTCTGGTCTGTTGCTCGCATTAGGAGGGAACGATGGACTCCGGGGTTTACCCGTTGAGGAGATGAAAACTAATCTCGGTGAGATTATTACGATTGCTCGGAATCGAAACATAGAGGTTCTTTTGGCCGGAATGGAAGCGCCGCCAAATTTTGGTGAAATCTATACATCTGAATTTCGGGAGGTGTTCCATCAGCTAGCCCGAGAACACGCCGTTGCATTGGTTCCTTTTCTATTGGATGATGTGGCCGGTATCAGAGAATTGAATCAACCGGACGGTATTCACCCTAATGCGGAGGGTGCTCTACGGATTGCTGAACATTTGTGGCCAGCAGTGGAATCACTGGTTCGCCGAATGATGGACGCGAAGGGCTAAGGGGCGATCGAAGTAACCGGAATCACTCGTTGTGTACGTTGTGCGTCGCATCCTTTTGGTTCAATGTCGACGTTGCAAGGTTCCAGTTTCTCAGTTGGGCTAGGAGTTCTTGAATAGTTCGTCCACTGACAGGATCAACGATCGTTGGGGCGACTTCTGCCAGTGGTTCTAGCACGAAACGTCTAAGTCGAAAGCGTGGATGTGGCAATACTATCTTCGCACTGTTGACAACTAAGTCTCCGACCAAAATTAGATCTAGGTCGAGGGTTCGAGGGGCTCCTGGAAATGGTCGTACCCGTCCTCGTTCAACTTCGATTGCCTGCAGTTGATTGAGGATCGGCTCTGGTTCGGCGTTTGACCAACCAGTAACCACTCCGTTCAAAAAATCTGGTTGCTCGACCATGCCTTCGGGAGCCGTTTCTACGAAAGATGAGACGTGAAGTTCTGTGAGAATGTCTTGAAGACGAGCTACTGCATGACGTAAATGTTCGTGGCGAGGACCGTGGTTGCTACCGAGAGCGACACACACGTGTCGCTGATGTTTACTAATGCTGCTGCTCCTTACAGGTAATACACACGCGAGTCCACGGGATTGCTCTTAAACGACCAGGCGCGATAGGGTCGCCGCAATCGCGACAGATGCCATAGTTGCCTTGTGCCATTCGCTGGAGTGCTTCTTCGATCGCTTGGAGAATCTTCGCGTCAGTCTGCTTGACTTTTAGTTGAATGTGAACCTCGTTCGTGCCAGTTGCCTGGTCTGCGAGGTCACCTTGGCGGGTGTTGTTCTCCATTGAAGTCTGGCGAGTTAGTCCGCCACCTTCAGTGAGAATCTCTCCGCGCTTGTCGACTAGCGCTTTCTTATAGCTTTCAAGAGCGTGTGTTTCTTTCTCTCCGTCGGCCATAGGCACCACCGAAAGACGTGATCATAGCACGGCCTCGAGGCTTGGGACTTATTCAGCTCTCAAGGTTTTGAGTGGTTTCTTTCGCAATACATCAAGGCTGGAAATAACTCCCACAATGCTGACAGTGAGAGTTGTTATGAGTAAACCCAAGGCGCCCGCCATTGGTGAGGCGAACCAGGTCATCTCGAAGACCTGACGCGTTAGTATCCACGTCAACGCAAAAGCGCCGAGAGCTCCGACAGTTCCAGCCAGTATTCCTAAGACGCCGTATTCAAGGATTAACGTCATTGTGAGGAGACGAGTATTGGCTCCTAGCGTTTTGAAGATCGCTGAAGCATATAATCGTTGGAACTTTGTCATTGCTACTGAACCGACAAGAATTAATCCGCCGCTAAACAGTGCGATGGCTCCGACGATCGTGATCGCCATCGTGACGTAATCTAACACTCGCCGGAGTGTGCGAATAACTTCGAGGCCGTCGATGATCGTTACATTGGAGAATTCGTCCACCAGGTCTCGTTGTAAGTGGGCCCGCGCTGCAGGTGTCTGTGGTCCCTTAAGAAATGCCACATAGGAGTGAGGTGCGTCGTCGAGTGAGCCCGGTCGAAACAGAAACATGAATCCGCCACTCCGCGAATCGTCCCAGTCAACGGCTCGCACACTGGTAATCTGCGCATTGACTACTCGACCTAAGATATCGAATTGAACAAAGTCACCAACCTCGAGGCCGCGGTCGTCTCTGAGATCTTCTTCGATCGAGACCTCAGGGGTCGATGATGGATTGTCATTCCAAAACTCGCCATCAATCACGCGTTCATTTTCTTCTAGATGAGCGCGATAAGTAATGGTGTATTCGCGACCAAGTCTAGCTTCTCTGACGGATTGGATGTCGTCCAATTGAAGGTTTAGACCGTTGACGCCTGTTACTCGTGCGCGCAGGACAGGGATTAGTTCAGGAGTTCTCCCTGTTGCTTCTTCAAGAAGTGTTCGTGTTCTGTCAACTTGGTCTTCTTGAATATCAATGAGGAACATATCGGGTGAATCATCCCGAAGCTCCAGCGAGAAGTTGTTGAGTAGGTTTGTCTGTAGCGATTGAATGCCGATGATGAAAAAACTTCCCAAGCCAACGGTCAGCAAGATTACGCGCGTCTGATTACCTGGGCGACTCAGATTTAAGACAGCATGGCGTAAGGGAAACCAATTACTTACTGCCAGAGGTTGGATCGCCCGGATAAGCGCTCGACCGAGGAAATAGAGAATACAGGCTACTGTGGTAAAGCCACTGACAACGTAAAACCCAATCTCCCAGGAAGAGGCTTGCCAACTTGCAACTAAAATCAGTGCTGCGCCGACTCCAATTAATAGGCTGACTCGAATCCAATCGATCTTCAGCGAGGGAGAGGGCTGTTCCGGGCGGAGCAAGAGCAGCGGTTTAACGTAGCGAATATCCAGTAATGGAACTAAGGCAAATAGGAACGAAACCAGAACGCCGACTGTTAGACCCTGCAAAATTGCAGACAAGGTTAGGTTGATTGAAACCGTTGACAAGCCGGCAGCCACGGCTGCCTGAGTAGTGACGCTTTCTGGTAGAAACCATAGCGCTAGACGGGCGATTCCAATGCCGAGGATGCTGCCGCCGAGTCCTAACAACATTACTTGGACGACATAGCTCTCAATAACCTGTCTCGCAGTAGCTCCTAGACAACGAAGGATTGCGACACTTTTGAGACGTTGTTGAATAAACACACGGGTCACGCTCCAGATGCCAATCCCCCCAAGAATTACGACGACAAATCCGACCAGGCTCAGATAATTCTCCGCTTGGTCAAAATTTCGCTCTATGCGATTCTCAGTTCTTCGATACGAACCGACGCGTGCGAAGGAACCGTCCAAGTCTTGGCGGAGTTGCTCAACGAGTAAATCAATTTGACCCTCATGTGGCATCTTCAGAAGCACTTGATGTTCTGCTCGGCTTCCAAGCCTCAGTAGTCCAGTAGCTGCAACGGCTTCGTAAGCAACTAATACGCGCGGTCCAAAACTGAAGCCGCCAAGTTGGCGTCCTGGTTCGT
>CEUS01250347.1_pt1 | contig 14099 bp, 14 predicted proteins | sample 427031 | NCBI WGS metagenome assembly CEUS01 (sample SAMEA2622837, study PRJEB7988) | marine metagenome | biome: marine biome (ENVO:00000447); feature: marine epipelagic mixed layer (ENVO:xxxxxxxxx); material: "saline water (ENVO:00002010), including plankton (ENVO:xxxxxxxx)" | depth 140 m | reverse complement strand
GTCCCATAGAGAGCGCAAAGGTCCTGGTGCAAAGCGAGTCCAGGAAAGCCCGGTCGTGTGAGACGAGCAGCAAGGCACCTTCGTATGATTTCAAATAGTTTTCGAGCCACCGTAGCGACTCGATATCCAGGTGATTCGTCGGTTCATCAAGCAGAAGCAAAGACGGGGTTTTAAGAAGCAACTTGGCGAGGGCTATTCGCATTTTCCAACCACCACTAAATTCACCTGTTGGTCGATCCATATCAGACATCTGAAATCCCAAGCCCAGCAAGACAGCTTCTACGCGGCTTTGAAGTTTGTGGGCCTCGTGTGCTTCCAATTCGTGCTCCCACCCACCAATCAATTCGAGCAATTCATGATATTCCTCATCTTCGGGCAACAAGGCTCCCAGTTTGGTGTTCGCATCCTCAAGCCGATTTCGTATGGAAATTACTGATTGGAACGCCTCCTCGACTTCCTGGAAAAGAGGTAAATTTAAAGTACTCACGCCATCCTGAGGCAAATAACCCAAGGTGACATATTTGGCGGATTCAATCTGCCCTGCATCGATTTCAGCTTTTCCAAGCAATGCCTTGAGTAAAGTAGTCTTGCCGGTGCCATTAGAACCGACCAAACCGATGCGATCTCGAGCACCAATAACGGCCCCGATACAATCAAAAATCACCTTCGGTCCGTATCGGAGCGAAATGTCTCTCAACTCAATCATTTAAAATTAATTAGACGATTTTCTCGCCACGAAAACAGCATAGGCTGTCAGTTCGTCCAAAGGTTCGAATTCGAAATCTGCGTAGATAGCTTCGATTTCAAACCCAGATTCTTCCAGCAACAAATGGTACTCATGAGGATAAAACCACAACAATTTCACATCACGCTCCTCCTCCTCGAGGGTTTTGCAGCTCTTGGAAAACAGTGAGTAGCGGTTTTTGACAGTGAGTACTTGAGCATGTGCATCCATCTCGGTAGACTGGTGACACTCCAAGCTCAATCCATCTTTCCGTTTTACCTTTTTCCGCAATCGCCATTCACCAGGCCCATCGTAAGCCAGTTCCTCCCAAGGGAAAAAATGGAAATAGCCAAATTTCCCCTCGGCTCCAAATGCCGGTTGAATCGCGCCAACGCATACTCAAACGCAGAACGATCCTCCACCATTTGCATAGAAAATCCCGGAATAAAAATCAGCGCGTATGTTTTTCCAAGGTTCATGCTTTCCATGGATTGGATGGAGGCATTGACAGACAACCCATGGGCATCCGCTTTTTTGTCCAACAATCCGAGCATTTTTTGAGAACGATCCATGCCATCTACAACGAAGCCTTCTTGAAGCAGCGGGATCAAAATTCTACCCGTCCCACACCCAACTTCAAGAGACACTCCAGAGGTTTGTTGAACCAACTCTTTCCAGAAAGGGTAATCACTCAATTCAACCTCCAACAGTTCATCGTAAAACTCAGCGTCGAGTCCGCTGTATGACTCATCCATCATTCTCTCATTCACTTACCAAAGCAGTTGTATGAACGTAAACATAATTTACACGAAATTAGACTGACCAATACTCAATAAGTTAAGCGGATTTCCGCTTTCATTCCTGAATAGCCCTGCTAGGGTGTAGGCCAAATGGCTTCCGCAAAAACCCTCTATCTCTTGGATGGAATGGCGCTCATTTACCGAGCCCATTTCGCGTTTATCCGTAATCCCATCGTTAATTCAAAGGGTTTCAACACCAGCGCAGTTTTTGGCTACGTCAATACCATCTTAGATCTCATCAAAAACAGGAACCCGACCCACATCGCCGTCGCATTTGATACATCGGCTCCCACTCAAAGGCACATTGATTTCCCGGAATACAAGGCTCAACGCGAAGAAATGCCCGAGGATTTAAGGGTCGCCATCCCAAAGGTCTACGAGATCACCAAGGCCTTTAACATCCCGGCGATCAAAAAGGACGGTTATGAAGCGGACGACATCATTGGAACACTTGCCAAACGCTTCGTTCGCGAAGGATTCGAGGTCTACATGGTCACACCCGACAAGGATTTTACCCAGCTTGTGGAATCCTCCATTTACCTATACCGTCCCGGCCGCCAGGGATCGGATGCAGAGATTATGGGCATCGATGAAGTAAAAGAAAAATGGGGCGTCGATAATCCCGAGCAAGTCATCGATCTATTGGGCTTATGGGGAGACAGTGTGGACAACATTCCGGGTGTGCCGGGCATCGGCCAAAAGACAGGCGCAAAACTCCTCCAACAGTTCGGATCGATGGAAAACATTCTGGCCAGTACCGACCAGCTGAAGGGTAAACAAAAAGAGAATCTCGAAAATTTTGCCGATCAGGCCCGCATTTCCCGGAAACTGGCAACCATATGGACGGATGCGCCAATTGAAGTTTCGGTGGATGAACTGGAAATCAAGGAGCCTGAAGACTCCCTGCTGAAACCACTTTTGATCGAACTGGAGTTCAACGCTATGGGCAAACGGCTGTATGGGGATAACTTTATAGCGGGCCGAGGGAAAGGCGCCCAGATGGATCTGGCCATCGGCGAGGATAGGATTTCGGATAATGCCTCCGATTATTCTCCCGTTTCGCTTAAGTCGTTTAAAACGGAAAAGCCCATATACAAGTTAGTCGGTTCGGTGGCCGACCTGAAGAAATTAGCCGCCGACCTGAACAAAAAGAAGTCTTTTTGCTTCGATACGGAAACGACGGGTTTGGATGCGTTGACCACGCAACTACTCGGGATCGCATTTTCTTACAAAGCCAAGACCGGGTTTTACGTAGCTATCCCCCAAGAGTCGTCAGGTAAAAAACAATTCCTGGATGTCCTAGGACCGGTATTTGCCAACCCAGACTCGGAGAAAATAGGTCATAATATAAAGTTCGATTACACCGTACTTTTGCAGAACGGAATCGAAGTGGAGGGTCCTCTCTACGATACCATGATCGTCCATACTTTGGTGGATCCGGATCAGCGGCATAACATGGATTTTCTGGCGCAAGCTTATCTCGGATATCAACCCATTTCAATCACCTCTTTGATCGGCGAAAAGGGTAAGGACCAAAAATCAATGGCGGACATACCTGTTGACCGGGTCAGCGACTACGCTGCGGAAGACGCGGACATTACGTTTCAGCTTAAGGACAAACTCGATCCGCTGCTCAATAAATCGAACCAGGAAAAAGTTTATCACGAGATCGAAGCTCCCCTCATATCCGTTTTGGCAAAAATGGAGGGCGCAGGCATCAAAATTAATCCGGGCACTTTGGTGGCGTTTTCCAATGAGTTGGAGAAGGAGATTCAATCCCTAGGAGCCAGAATCAGGGAACTTTCCGGAACGGATTTTAACCTGAATTCACCGAAACAGCTTGGGCAAGTGCTGTTCGATATTCTCAAGTTGGATCCGAAAGCGAAGAAAACCAAGACCGGACAGTATGCTACCAACGAACAGGTGCTCACCCGCCTAGCTCCGAAGCACGAAATCGTTCAAAGCATATTGGATCACCGGGCGTCCACAAAATTGAAAAACACCTACGTCGATACCTTGCCCGGATTTATTTCGGAATCCACTGGTCGTATTCATACCACCTTCAACCAAACGATCACAGCGACCGGTCGTTTAAACTCCTACAACCCCAACTTGCAGAATGTTCCCATTCGAACCGATAAAGGTCGAAAGATCAGGGAAGCCTTCATTGCCGAAGGAGACGATTATGTCCTTCTGGCAGCCGATTATTCCCAAATTGAATTGCGCATATGCGCAGCGCTCAGCGGAGAAGAGGCAATGATGGAAGCCTTTATCAACAATCTGGATATCCATTCATCAACCGCAGCCCGCGTTTACGGCACTGATTTGGAGGAGGTCACCTCCGACATGCGCCGGACAGCTAAGATGGTGAATTTCGGAATCATTTACGGAATCAGCGCCCATGGCCTGGCTCAACGGCTTGGCATTCCACGTAGTGAATCCGCGTCGATCATTGAAGAGTATTTCAAGCAGTACCCCAAGATTAAGGAGCTGATGGAGTCCACCATCGAAAAAGCGAGAGCCTTGGGCTACGTCGAAACATTGCTGGGTCGGAGACGTCCCCTACGCGACATCAATTCAGCAAATGGAACGGTCAGGGCTGGAGCAGAACGGATTGCCGTAAATGCACCCATTCAAGGCACCGCGGCAGACATGATCAAAATTGCTATGCATCGTATTCAATCACTGCTCGAAAAGGAGGAAACCCAAACCAAGATGCTCCTACAAATTCACGACGAGCTTGTTTTCGACCTGCATAAAAGCGAACAAGATTCGCTACCGGACAAGATTGCGGACTGCATGCAAAAAGCACTGCCTCTTTCCGTACCTATCGTTGTAAAGGTAGGTACCGGATCCAATTGGCTGGAAGCTCATTAAACTTCAGTTTCTACCCCAAAAATCGTATCAAAAGAATCGATCGCAAGGTCCAGAGAAGCGTCCGTACCCAATTCGCCCTTACAAGAGCATGGACAGTATCCGGCTCAAACGATTCCGATAAGCGTTTGTGTCGTGGAACATGCCGCAGGAATGTGATTGCCCAAATCAAAACCAGCAGCACCAAGTTCAACCACAGAAAGTTTCCATAGAGCATCATCCAACTGCTGCTGGTAAGAAGAACTGCAGTCACAAATTCAACCACCATGACAGGCATTACTAGGTAGCCAGTCCTTTGCCGGTGAAATTCTGTGGCTCTGACACCATCTTCCTTTTTGAAAACCAAAAACATGGGATAATGTACGACCTGCATATGCCAAACCACTCCGGTCATGAGGAGTGTTGAAAAAACATGCAGTTGGATGATAAGCTGCTGGAACGAAAGGTCAAACATTGGAGGACCATATTTGAAAGGTCCACCGCAGGGTCAACGCTGGAGGTTCTTAAGAATCGGTTGCTGAGGGCACACACCAAAAGTAATACTTGCCGTATGTTTTGGCCTCGACGGTCGTTTCGCGCTTCTCGATAGCAGGGTTCATGTTGGGAACTGATTTATCGACAAAACCTTTCCATCCGGACAAACCCCTCAAAGTCGGGTAGCCACATTGATTGGCCTACGGATGTAGTCACCATCAAAGGGCAGTTTGGATTCTAAGCCGATCGAGATTCCCTACCCGAGAGGATTTGGCATTCCTTAAGTGAAGTGAGGACTTGTCCGAAGGCGCTGGTATCGGCGGTTTAAATGGAGGAAACCGCATATTGATGGTCTTCGAAAGTCCTCTGCCAAACAACCAAACACCATCACCCATAAATTTGATCATCTCAGGTGAGTATTTCGCAAAACTGAGCTGGATGATTTGGTAAAATGCACCCATGACACCACACAGGTATGGAGATTCGATGTTAGGGCGGTAGGAAAATGGGAAACCCCAAGTATGTCGACCACGGCAGCAAGTATTTCGCATAGATCACTACTGTCCAAAGTGCTGAGCCACAGCCTTGCTTCCGGCGTCCGATTTATCGTCAACCCAGGTAAACTAGAGGCAGGTAAGTTTCAAATGGGCCGTGGACAAAGTGGCCCACCCGTTTTCCAGGCATTACCGGGATATGCACGAACCCTGGAGCGGTGAAGCCTACCTGCCTTTCCTCCCCGGAAAAACCGCACACACATTGATCATCCATCCGGAAAGCTGAATGCTTTTGAAGTGGTCCCTATACTAATGTTGATATTACTCAGCTGCCAAGGCCTGGCAGCCTTTTAAATCCAGTTTCCCGCTGGCCAGCACCGGGATCTCCTCCACTTGTTTCACAATGCGGGGAATCCAGAGATTCGGGAGGCCTTCTTCGGTAAGCCTTTGCCGCAATTCATCTTCATCGACAAGAATTCTCGCCAGGAGGACTAAGGCCTCCCCTTTTTTGTCGTCAGGCCTGGCGCTCACTACCACCGGAACTAATTCTTCCTCTTTGAGATTCAATACCTCCACAATCTTGGACTCAATGGTTTCATGGGGAACCATTTCGCCACCAATTTTGGAAAACCGGGACAGCCTGCCTTCGATATAAAGAAATCCATCCTCATCAAACCGGGCAAGATCTCCCGTTTTAAACCAACCATCACTCAATATTTCGGCGTTTCGGTCCGGATCATCCAGATAACCGCCAAAAATATTGGGGCCCTTCAAATAAAGCATCCCCGGCTCGAAAAGACTTCGTGGATCTTCGGTGTTAGGATCTTTAATACGAGCTGTCACTCCTGGCAGCAATCGTCCTACTGCCCCCCGGCGATAACCCGCCTGCGGAAGTCCTTCCGTATCGATCTGGATTGGATCTTTCAAATTTACGCTCACTACCGGAGAGGTTTCGGTCAGCCCATAGCCTTCATGAATATCCGTGCCAAAAGTGCCCTTCCACAGATCAAAGAATTCCGGAGTCACCTTTTCGGCTCCGGCTACCACCAAATCCAGGCTCTTCATCTTTTCCGGAGCAACTCGTTGAATATAGGGTTTATAGAACGTGCGAGTGCCCAAGAAAACAGAGACTTTTTCGGCTTCGACAGCATCGGCTATTTTCTTTTGTTCCAGGGGCGATGGGAGGGTGACCATCTTGATGCGCCGAATCAAAGGATACCAAAGTGTGACTGTAAATCCAAAGCTGTGAAAGACAGGTAGACAGCACATCAAGGTCGTATTTTGTCTGCTCAAAAGCGCAATCTCGTCGATCTGAAGCACGTTTGTTAAAACGTTTCGATGGGATAGAGGCACGCCTTTCGGCTCCCCTGAACTCCCGCTCGTAAATAACAGCCCAACCTCGTCGTTATTTCCCCGCCGCGGCACACCATGAAGCCGTGTTAAAAGGAAGCAGGGCAGGCAAAGGATACCCAGAAAACGTAACAGAATCCCTTTTTTGTCCATTCCATGCAAAATGGGCAAAATATCGATAATATTATCCGGCCACGGAAATTGGGGCATTTTTTTGATGACCGCCTCTGCCGTAATCACCTCGTCTATATCACCTTTCTGAAAAGAGGATTCTATGGCGGCCTTACCGGCGGTGAAATTGAGGTTTACAGGGATACGTCCGGCAAGCACCACACCCAGGTTTGCGACGGTAACCCCAATTCCCGGCGGTAATACGATTCCAATCCTCCTCCCGCGTAGGTTTTTTAAAACATAGTTTTTGATACCTAAACTCAGGGACAAAAGCAGGCCCGACTTTAAAGACTTTCTCGCCGCAGTATAGTCAACAATTCGTTCGAATAATGGATGGCGCGCCAATCCGCGAAAGCAGTAATCGGCCACATGTCCCTCCAATTCCTTCCGTCGCTGAAAAGATTCTTCGGACAAATCCAAAAGACTCTCCCTTACTGAGGACATGGATACATCGCCAGGTATTATGGGTTTCCCGATCGCAATATTGATCCGCATCCTAAAGGGCTTTTGTTTTCGATGCATCCCCGTCGCGTTGAAAAAGGAAAAACGGGTCTGCCAGAGGTTATCCATAAATATTGGGATAACTGGCACACCACTGTCGCGAGCAAAGGAATCAAATCCATGTTGCAGAGCCATTAAACTACCTGTCCGGGAAGCCTGCCCCTCCACAAAGATACCCAAGAGTCCTCCCTGTTTGACGAATTCGAGATTGTCTTCGAAGGAAGGCCGGGTCTTTGCCTGCGGGATCAGTTCAATAGCTGAAATCTTGATAAGCCAGCGCAAGCGATTGGTCTTTTGCAAAGTGTCGGAAGCAATGAAACGTACAGATCGTCCCGAAGCTATTGTCAGGAAAACCACATCCAAGTAAGTCACATGATTACTGATTATAACTGCTCCGCCATCTTTCGGGATGTGTTGCCTCCCTGAAACACGGATGCGGTAAAGGATCCAGACTAGTAACTTAGCGATCAAATTTGCCTAAAAAAGAAGTTCCCGTTAAGTGTGGTTCTTAAAGGCAAGAATTCCGATCTCCTTTCCTAGGTCAAGGCCAACCAAACTGTCTGGAAGGCTTTGAGACGCATTCCGCCCTTCGAGATGGTTTTTATTTTTCCAATATGATATCTTTGACTTTGGTAATGTTGCAATCCTCCAATAGATCTCCCATCCCTTTCACTGTCTTCTGTTTGGCGGTAAAGTTACTGATACAATAGATTCGCTGGTTGGCATGGATAGCGGTTCTCTAACCGACCGGTTTTACGGGCTCATTAAATCCTATCACGCAGCCGCGAAAGCCAAGGAGGCAAACTATCCGGAAGTCGATATCCTCAGTATTTGGAAACGTTTTCTCAAGGAGCTTTCAATCACAGCTCCATCCATGAAAGTGCTCCAAGAAATGGCTATAAGATTTGAATGTGCGGTGAACCCGGGGTGGCCCAGGCCAATCCTAAAGGATTTTCTCAAAAATTTAAAAGGCAGGAGTATACCTATGGGCATTGTTTCCAACGCACAGTTTTATACGCCAATCAAGTTGGAGGCTTTTATTGGTCCCACGCTCGGAGATCTGGGATTCGACAATTACCTCTGCTTTTGGTCCTTCCAGAAACACCTGGAGAAGCCCTCGGTAGAGCTGTTTGAAAAATTAACGGAAGCTCTGGGGAGAAGATGCATTGCTGCTGGTCAAGCACTCTACCTCAGCAACGATTTGCTGAACTATATCTGGACGGCTAATGATGTAGGATTACAGGCAGTCTCATTTGCTGGGGATGAACGGTCCCTTCGATTGTGTAAATCGAATGACCGTTGTGCCGATTTAAGCGCGGATACTGTTGTAACTGCACTTATACAAATAGAAACTTTAATTTGGTTCGACCGAATCACCGCAACCTCTAATTTGCTACCATGGCTCCATCCGGTGTAACCGCTTCAGACCAGGAAATCGTTGACCGCCTTCTATCGGTCATGGAAACCGATTTACTGTCGCTTACACAGCAAGGCGTCAAAGAAGGCAACAAGGTCTTCGGAGGAGCAATATTGCGCAAGGACGATTTATCATTGGTAGTGGCCGGCACAAACAAGGAAATGGCCAATCCGCTTTACCACGGCGAAATACACACCATGGAGCTGCTTTATCAAATACCAAAAGAGAGCAGACCATCCCCTGAAGATTGTATCTTTTTTGCTACACACGAACCCTGCACGCTTTGTTTGTCAGCCATCACGTGGGGAGGCTATGATAATTTTTATTACCTCTTCAGCCACGAGGATTCGAGGGACTCCTTTAACATCGGTCATGATTTGAGAATTCTGAAAGAGGTCTTCCGTCTAGATCCGGGTGGCTACGCTCGTACAAATGCCTATTGGACGGGTTACCGGATACCCGCCCTGATTGAGTCCTTTTCCCAATCCGAAAAAGAAACATTCAGCCAAAGAATTTCCAAGTTAACCCAAACCTACGCGGAGCTGTCCGATAATTATCAGGCAAACAAAGAGGCATCAGATATCCCCTTAAAATAAAACCGGAAAGGAGTTGGCAAAATGACAAAAGCATTTGGTATTTGCGGAGTATTTTTCAGACCTCAAGATCCTGCGACATTGGCAAAATGGTATAGAAAATGGCTACAGTTGCCGGAGGCCGACGGAAATTACGTACCGTTCCAAAGAGCAGAACTACCGAATAATGCCTCCAGCGTCCGGTCGCCCTTTGGAAAGGACACCGAATACTTAGGGAAGCGCCTCCAGGCCAAAGAAGGGGGCGCCAAGATAGATCCTAACAAAGAGGACTACGAATACGGTCGGTTCGGATGGTTTAATGATCCTTATGGAAACCGGGTTGAATTGTGGGAACTACCCGCCCCTAAAGGATCTTAAGTTTTATGGAGTTTCAATCGGCCACTCGAGGTTTCCAACAGTTGGGGTTACTAATCCTGGTGAGCCTTTTATGGATCGCCTGCTCCAAACCAAAATCGGTTCAGGATCTCTATCCAAATATGGTAATCGATGAAAAAATTGCCGCAAAGCAGTTTACCGTTTTAGCCAAGGGTTCCGAACCCATGATTGACGATTTAGAGGATGGTGATCTGAACGGTCTGATGGCGGACGGGCGTAATTGGAGTTGGATGCAGTTCGATGACACGACTGATGGAATTCAATACCTGACAATTGACCAGGAGCAGACCGCACCCGGAAAGGGAAACAGCGTTCTTTACGTTAAAGGGGGCAATTGGAAAAACACCGGAGCCGGACTTAGCGCTCACCTGGTTGGCAAAGCTTCACCCAAATCCATGGGCGTGTATGATGCGTCCCAATATGCCGGGCTCCACTTCTGGGTGAAAGCCGTGGGCTTGTCTCAATTGAAATTGGCAATGGACACTACGGACACGGCTTCAAAAGATGAAGGGGGAATTTGTCTTGAGAACTGTCCCGGGAAATTTGAGTCGGTCGTTTCTGTAGGTGAAAGTTGGCAACAAATAAAAATCCCCTTTACACAGTTTTTGCTAACCAAAGGGAAGCACTCAATCCCGCTTGATCCTAAAAACTTGAAAGCCATCCATTTCCATCTTGAAACCACTGGAGACTATGAAGTCTGGTTGGATGAGGTCAGTTTTTTGACCCGAAAAACTCAAGATTGAGGAGTTTATTTTACTCGAAGAAAGCCTTCTTCGAGACCTTCGAGGACGGCGCCCAAATCTTGATATTGTCGACCCACCCGTTATCGTCGAAGGATCCAAATCCGACAAAGCCCTGTTCGAATAGAATGTCGTCGGCGATCATGATCGGGATGAGCATGTCGTCAAAATAGAGGGCGAGGGCAACCGTCCCTTTCTCTATATCGCGCACAATACGGATTTTTTCCATACTTCGCCGCCAATGGTTCTAAAGTCGGTGATGGGAGTCCGATCCGCCTCATCAACCACGAATACGTTATGGGCATTGTTGTCAGCATGCTTGGCTACATGTATATACATGTAGCCAGCCGGATCCTGGAAACGAAAGAAAAAACAATGATCACGATGCGCATACCCGGGAGCGTTGGCCACATCTGAATATTGAGTCATGTATTCCTTGATGGGCGTACCCTTCACCCCGGATTGTAGTATATCCACTTCCAAAACAAAGCTCCCGAAAGTCATACCTTTGATAAGAGAGATGTTGGAGGGGGACCGGTGTGGTGGTTCGTAGTCACTCAAGCCGGTTATGGCCAATAAACGATTTCCCTCAGGCCTCAGGATTTCCCAAGCTGGGAGATCGGTCATCATAAAATCATTCCAAGCATGCTTTGAGTCGAATGATTGTTCGTACTGCAACGCATAACCGTCAGGCAACCCAGCCGGATTCGCGTAAGAAAAGCTGAAGGAAGCCAAGCTCAATCCTAAAAGGCAAACTAATCGAAAAAGACCTGAGAATTCATATCGTCAAAAAATGAAACAAACACCCATGATGTAAAACCAAAGAATATTGAATAGTATGTCCAATGAACGGTTAAATTGGTATTATGTCCGCACACCCCGAAAAACTTAGCTTCTCCGAAGAACTCCTGCTGCTCTCCCTGGATGACGAGCAAGGCAAGCCGGTAGCCTACGATTGCAACGTCCTCTCTTTAGCTTTGGCCGGAGCTGTTCTGTTTGAACTGATGCTTTTAGGTAAAATCGTGATTCAAGATGAGTAAGTGACCATCTGGCCAGTTGAGCTGCTGGACGGTCCAATTCTCGATCTGGCAATCCAACGATTCGCCAAAAAACAAGGTCAGAAAACTGAGTTATTGGGTGAGCCAGTTGGCGAAGAACTATAAGAAAATTAAATCGATTCTGCTTGAAACGTTGGTGGAGATGGGAGCCCTTAAAGAAGAAGAACATACCTTTCTCTGGACCTTTAACTACAACCGATACTCCAAAGACGATTCGCGCATCGAAGATCGCGTCCGCCTGCGCGTTAACGCCAATCTGTTCGGGAATCGAGAAATGGATACCCGCGATTAAAGAATTTGAGGATGCCATGGCCACGGCCATCTTGGTTGCAGTTGTTATTCCAACGGTCACATCATCTTAACCGCAATGAGTCACGCGGGGAACACTTTCGGTTCCATTTTTGCGACGTAAATTGAGTATCGGAACGGTAATTGAATTTTATTTTTCCAGAAACCCAAGCGATTTTGGTGAAGTCCCAGAAGGAAACGATTTCTAAGCGATGTTGACCACAGACCCATTTTCTTCAGAACATCTACCCCAAATGAAAAAACTGCTTCTCTTTATTTTCAGCACTGTCGCCTTTACCCTTCGATTGGCCGCACAAGACCAGCCCAACGTGATCCTGATGATCGCCGACGATATCGGTTTTTCTGACTTGGGGAGCTACGGTTCAGAGATCGAAACACCCAACCTCGACAAACTTGCGTATGGCGGACTGCGTTTCACTCAGTTTTACAACATGGCCAAGTGTGAAACAACCCGCAGCGCACTGCACACCGGCCGATTCCTCAAAGGCAAGCATATCGAAAACGCCATCCCCTTTTCCACCCTCATGGCCAACTCCGGCTATTACACGGCCATGGTCGGGAAGGAGCACTTTACCTCCTGGGTCCCGGCTCGCTGCTTCGCCGTCAATGCCTTCCATGACTCCTTTGTTTTCTATAAAATCAACTCTTTCTTTGTCCGACCGGAAACCGGGCAGTTCGAGTACCCCTTTCGTTTGAATGGCATTCGCATTGATCCGGAGGATATGGATGTCCACCAAAAGCCGCTATTCAAGACAGACGTCATGACCAACTACGCCTTGAGTTATATAGACAAGGCAAACGACAACAATCAGCCCTTCTTTTTATACCTGCCCTTTCACGTGGCTCACTACCCTCTTCAGGCACGCCCAGAGGATATCGCCAAATACCGTGGGAAATACAAGATCGGTTGGGATGTGCTTCGGGAGCAACGACTAAAACGCCAGAAAGAAATGGGTCTGGTCCCGGCCGATACGGTGTTGAGTCCACCGGAAGCCAATATCAACAAGTTCCGGGGACCCTACCGAGGCAATATCTACAAATACCGGCCTTGGGACTCCGTTGATGAAGCGGAGCAAGATGAGCTCGACCTTGAACAATCCGTCTTTGCTGCCATGATCGACCGCATGGACCAGAATATTGGGCGGATCGTGCAAAAGCTCGAGGACATCAAGGAGCGCGACAACACCCTGATCCTGTTCTTCACCGACAATGGATCCTGCCCCTACGACTCCAATGTCGACTTCGCCGTTCCTCCCGGACCTGCGGAAGGTTATCGCACTTTGTCAGCTGCCTGGGCCTTGGTAGGAGATACGCCCTTTCGCTATTTTAAACAATACGGCCACGAAGGGGGCACCCATACCCACTTGATCGCAAACTGGCCAAGCACCATTAACCCGGGATTAAATCACGATATGGCTCACCTCACCGACATCTACCCGACCATGCTTGAATTAGCTGGTACCGAATATCCGGATACTCTCGATGGGAAACCCACTCCGACTCTCGATGGCGAATCCATGGTCCCACTCTTCAAAGGAGAATCCCGTGCCGAGCCCGACATCATTATTTCCGGTTTCACCGATCGTTTCCGCATGGTACGCGTCGGCGACTGGAAGATCGTCAAAGTCAATGGCGATGATTGGGAACTCTACAATTTAAAGAACGACCCCACCGAACTCAATGACCTTGCAAACCAAAATCCCACCAAGCTCAAAGAACTCGAAAAAGCCTATTTAGATTACCAAAAGACCTGAAAACCTGATGAGTCCATTTCCTTTTTTTTGTAGAGTAGAGAGCGTCGGGCGGCCAGGACCGATCCCATAGACGCCTTGATGATCTCCGAATTTGCTGAGGAAAAATAATTACAAGCGCTCCCACCCCCTGAACCTGTCCGGTAGTAGCTGGCATCCTTGTTGGACCGCAGAAGCCATCTCACCGAACAGATGGCGCGGGAAAACAACCGTATTCAAAACAGCTCCAAGTTTATCAAACAACCCATCCAGCGAATGGTCAAAACGGTTGATAAAGAAATCCAACGCATTGAAAAACGTATCCGTCAGCTCATTCAAAACGATAGAAACTCGCCGATGAAATCGATATCCTTAATTCAGTAATCGGAGTGGGTGAAGTCACTGCCTAGACGCTGCTCACATACCTCAGTGAGTTCGGGAGACTGAAACGCAATCAGATCGTCGCCTTGGCCGGCATAGCTCCCTTCA
>CEUS01088913.1_pt1 | contig 14099 bp, 13 predicted proteins | sample 427031 | NCBI WGS metagenome assembly CEUS01 (sample SAMEA2622837, study PRJEB7988) | marine metagenome | biome: marine biome (ENVO:00000447); feature: marine epipelagic mixed layer (ENVO:xxxxxxxxx); material: "saline water (ENVO:00002010), including plankton (ENVO:xxxxxxxx)" | depth 140 m | reverse complement strand
CGCGGGGACCACCCAGCCCACGACCTGGGTCCCGATGAGAAGGGTGGCGGGCCGGTCGGGGAAGGGGGTCACAGGGGGATCGATCGCGGCCCGCACACACAGGAAGATCCTGGTGCTATCCGTGGCTGCGATCGGATCCAGGTGGGGGAGGGCCCCGGGCTCGTCGAAATCTTTCAGATGCGGGGCTCCGGCGTACGCGCTTGCTTCCAGCCTGAGTGACCTTTCCGCCCGCGCCCGCAAAGTGAGCGTGCCGAAGAGCAGTTCACCCACGGGACGCGTTTCGATGAAGGGGCTCCAGCGGAGCGCTTCTGCATCGTGGAACAGGGTGAGCTTCATCGCGGGTGTATGTGATCCGGAAGTCGGTCTAGGAGTCGCTTCACGTCGGGGGCGAGATCGCGGCGCATCACCAGGGTGGTGCCGGACGTGTGCACGATAACCACGTCGGATAGCCCCCACACCACCGTATCGCCGCCGTCCGAATATACGATGTTGTTCGAGCCGTCCTCGACCTGGCCCTCACCCACGATCACGTTCTCTCCAGGGGCGGCGCCGCGGACGCGGGACAATCCCTCCCAACTTCCCACATCGTCCCAAGCGAAAGGTGCCTGGACGCATGCTATATGGTCGGATCGCTCGAGGATCGTCTCGTCCACGGTGCCGGGACCGACCATTTCAAAATAGCCTTCCGCGTCCCCGTCCTCGAGGCAGGGGAGCGCTCGCGCGATGGTGGGAGCGTGACGGCGGACCTCCTCTAAGAATACGTCAGCTCGCCAGGCAAAGATCCCGCTGTTCCAGAGGTATCCCTGCCCCATGTACCGCTCGGCCGTACCGCGGTCGGGTTTTTCGTGAAACGCCGATACCTGGAAGGTTGGGACTCCGTCGACAGGATCCAGCGGTGCGCCCGATTGGAGATATCCGTACCCGGTCTCCGGCCGGTCCGGAGCCACCCCCACCGTGACCAGGACTCGCTCCCGCAGGGCCAGCGCACTCGCCGCTCGGATCCCTTGGACGAATGCCTCCAGCGGCCGCACGACGTGGTCCGAATGAAGTGAGACGAGTACCGCGTCCGGGTCCTTCTCGAGCGCTCGCCACGCCGCCCACGTGAGCGCAGGTCCGGTGCCCCGGGCGTGGGGCTCGATCCAATACGAGTCCAGGCCAAGCTCCGGGAGCGCCGACTGGAAGGATGGGACCAGGTCCGCGCCGGTCAGGATTCGGATGCGCTCGTCCGCTGCCACGGTGCGTGCACGCTCCACCGTCTCGACGACCAGAGGTCGTGGGCCAGCCAGAGACAACAGTTGCTTGGGACGGGAAGGTGTGCTCACCGGCCAGAAACGAGAGCCACTCCCGCCGGCCAACACGGTGATCCAGAGGTGGGGGTCAGCCCCGGTCGAAGATCTCGTCGATCCGGGCAAGTAGCTTCTTCGGGCTGAAGGGCTTCGTCACGAAGTCATCGGCGCCCAGGTTGAAGACCTCGTCTCGGTCGGCGTCCTGACCCTTGGCTGTTAGGATGACCACCGGGACGCCACGTCGGTGCTCCAGTCCACGGAGACGGTTCAGCACCTCGAGGCCTGTGGCCCCCGGCATCATGATGTCGAGGACGATCAGATCGTAACCTCCGTCACCCTCGAGGCGTTCGAGCGCGCGATTTCCGTCCACCACGCAATCGACCTCAAACGAAGCGTCCTCCAGAAGTGTCGTTAGCAACCGTCGGATGTGGGGTTCGTCGTCGGCCACGAGAATGCGGCCGCGGGGGGAGCCGTTCGGCGTCGCCTCGACCATGTTGCTGGCGCTTCCTCCACCCTTCGGTTACGAGGCCGGGGAACCTACCCTGAATGGGGGGTTAAAGTCAAGAAACCACAAGCTTTCCGGGGTTGACCGTCCCGTGGAGCTCTGATACGGTAGTGGGCTTCCGGGATGTCCGGGGGCATCCCTCGTTTCGGGGCCAGATGTCGCTTTCAATTTCCTTTTTATCGCCGATCGTTGGCATGGACCGTGCCCGCCGCGCGATCGGACCCCTTCTGATCTTAGTCTTGGCTGTATCGGGCTGTGACGAAGACGATTCATTTTTCACGTGGACCGCTTCCCCCGACACCGCGGCGCTGTATTCGCTCTCTCGACCTGAGCTGACGCTGCTATCCGCGTTCAATTTTCGTCAGCGTTCCACCGTGCGCATCGAGAACATTGGGGTGGGCGTACCGTGGGACATCGCTCTGGACACGCGAAGCGGACAGCTCGTGCTCCTCGCGCCCGGCGCCCTCGGGGTCGAATCCCAAGCTCGGGTGGCCCGACTCCCTGGGATGTCCTTCGACGAGATCGTAGAGGCGCCCGAAGACAGCCTTTTGTACTCGGAGACCCAGCCGGTCCCGCTCGATCTGACCAGTGCATACGTGGTGCGAACCGACTTGCGTGGCTCCCCGTACGGTGGGACCTGTGTCTTCTATTTTAAGCTGCAACCGCTGACCATCGATGTAGTGGAGGGTTACCTCGAGTTTGTGTTCGATGGGAGTCCGGCGTGCAACGACCGTAGGGTAGCGCCTGCAGAATCGGGCTCATAGGTCCTTCCCGCGCCGATGCTTGATCTGCGTGCCATGCGTGGCGACCCCGACTGGGTGAAGGCGGCCCTCAACCGCCGCGGCCGACCCTTCGGACCGGTGGTGGATGATCTCCTCGTTCACGACGAAGAGCGCCGCGCCGCGGTGTCGGAGGCCGACAACCTCAAGGCGTTGCGGAACGAGGTTTCCCGGGAGATAGGCGACCAGAAAAAGCGCGGAGAGGACGCGGCGGATAGCGTGGCGCGCATGCGCGAAGTGGGTGACCGTATTGCCGAGATCGACTCTACGGTGGCGACCATTGACGAGCGCATCCGGGAGGTCCTGCTCACCATCCCAAACCTGCCTCTGGACGAAGTGCCCGAGGGTGGCGAGAACGCGAATCATGTGGTGCGCAGCTGGGGCGAGCCCAGGAGCTTCTCGTTTGTGCCACGCCCCCACTGGGAGATCGGGGAAGCTTTGGGTATCATCGACCTGCCACGGGGCTCCAAAATTTCGGGCTCCGGTTTCCCTGTCCTACGCCGCGAGGGGGCGCTGCTCCAGCGTGGCCTGATCAATTTCTTCCTTGACGTACACACGCGCGAGCACGGGTACGAGGAGCTTCGGGTCCCGTACCTCGTGACCAGCCAGACGATGACGGGTACGGGGCAGCTTCCCAAGTTCGCTGAGGAGGCGTATCGAATGGAGCGGGAGGACCTTTGGCTAATCCCCACTGCCGAAGTCCCGGTCACCAACTTCCACCGGGACGAACTCCTAAGCGTCGACCGGCTCCCAGTTCGCTACACCGCATACTCCCCTTGCTTCCGCAGAGAGGCGGGAGCGGCGGGCAAAGACACGCGGGGCGTTCTTCGCGTCCATCAATTCGACAAAGTCGAGTTGGTGCGCTATGAGCGACCGGAGCGGAGCCGGGAGGCGCTCGAGGAGCTCACCCGAGAAGCCGAGACACTACTCGAGAGGCTCGGGTTGACGTACCGACGTGTGCTTCTGGCCACCGGGGATCTCGGGTTCAATTCCGCGATGACGTATGATCTGGAAGCGTGGGCGCCCGGGGTGGGCAAGTGGCTAGAAGTGTCGAGTTGCTCCACCTTCACGGACTATCAGGCCCGTAGGGCCAACTTGCGCTTCCGTCCGGGTTCCGGGGAGAAGCCGGAGCACGTGCACACCCTCAACGGGTCCGCGCTTGCGCTTCCACGGGTGCTGGCGGCTCTCCTGGAGACCTACCAGGAGGAGGACGGGTCGGTCACCGTGCCCGAACCGATCAGGCCGTACGTAGGGCTGGAGCGCATCGGACCGCCCGCCAGCTGACCGGCGGAACGAGCCTCACCACTCGGGCCGGAGGGTGACAGGGGATGGTGCGTATAAAGTGGCCGGTGGCGTTGGCCACGCTCTTCCTTCTACTCCTGGGATGGTATGTCCTCTACACCCAGGAGATCGTGCGCGCGCTCCGGGCTAATGCGGTGACGCTCACGCAGATCTTCGCCGAGGTGCAGCAGGGGCTCTCCAGCACCGACCCGGCGGAAGAAGTGGATGCACTGTTCCGGCTCCAGAGCGTCATCATCGAGTCGGAGATGCCGATCATCCATACGGGTCCGGGGGACACCGTGTACGCGGTCCGTAATCTTCCCTTCGAGATTGACCTGGAAACCGCCGAAGGCCAGGGCCGCGCGCTGGAGTACGCCCGCAGTCTGGACGAGTTTCACAGCCCGGTTGCCAGTTCCGGATTCTCTTATCTCCACTTCGGAGATACGCCCCAGGTGCGGCGGTTGCGTTGGATCCCGTGGCTCCAGGTGGCTGGCCTCCTTCTGACGGTGGTCGTGGGTCTCACCATGATCCGCTATCAGCGACGTGTGGAGGGTGAGCGGGCCTGGACCGCCATGGCGCGCGAACTCGCGCATCAGCTGGGCACGCCGATCAGCTCCCTGCAAGGATGGCTCGAGCTTCTCCGGCTCCCTCCTGACGAGCGCCCCGATCTGCTGCTGGAGGGAGAAATCGCGGGAGGCGTCGAGGAGGACCTGGTGCGGTTGGAGCGGATCAGCCATCGGTTCGAGTTGATTGGTCGGAAAACGGAGCTGGGGAGCCTGTCCCTCCAATCGATCGTGCACGACCTGGAGAGCTACCTCCAGAACCGGTTGCCTCGCTTCGGACCCGACGTCAAGCTCCGAGTAGAGGTGCCCGAGGATTTGCCGCCCGTGAAGGGGAACGAATTGTTGCTCACCTGGGCGCTTGAAAACGTGGTAAAGAACGCCTTGGACGCGCTCGCGGGTTGCGGAGGGCGCATCACGATCCGGGCGTGCGAGGCGACCGAGCCCGGTTGGATCGAGGTGCGCGTCGAGGACGATGGTCCCGGAGTAGGCCTCGAAATCCGGGACCGGATCTTCGAGCTGGGAGCCACCACCAAAAGCGGAGGTTGGGGCGTCGGACTCGCTTTTTCCCAGCGCATCGTCGAGCGTGTTCACGGTGGGCGCATCGAGCTACTGGACACGCGTGGCGGAGGAGCCACCTTCCGGGTCCGACTTCCCGCCGCCGACCCAGCCTGAACCGAACCACTTTGAACGACCTCTATCTGGCTTCCCTCAATCCCCAACAGAGAGAGGCCGTCGCGCACTTCGAGGGACCGATCCTGGTGCTCGCCGGGGCGGGCTCCGGAAAGACCCGGGTTCTGACCACCCGCATCGCACACCTCGTACACGAGCGTGGTGTGCCCCCGGAGCGGATCCTTGCCGTAACCTTCACGAACAAGGCAGCCGGCGAGATGCGCGAGCGTGTTCGGATCCTGCTCAACCACGAGCCGGCCGGGATCTGGATGGGGACTTTTCACGCGATCGGTGCACGCCTGCTACGGCGCCACGCGCAACTCCTCGGGTGGACCAATGCGTTCACGATCCTCGACGCCCAGCAAAGTCTTCGGTTGATCAAGAAGGTCCAGGAGGTCGTCGGTGTTGATCCCCAAAAATGGACCCCCAACACCGTTCGCAGGCACATCAGCACCGCCAAAAATCGGTTGCTATCCCCGCAGCGCTTCGTGGAGGCCCATGGCGATAATGCCGACCTATTAACACGTACCGTGGCGCGGGTGTACCCGGTCTATCAGGAGGCGCTCAAGAAACAGAACAGCTTCGACTTTGACGACCTACTGGTGAAGCCTATCGATCTCTTCAAAACGTTTCCTGAGGTGCTCGAGCGCTACCGTGCGCGCTTCTCTTTCCTGCTCGTGGACGAGTATCAGGACACGAACCACGCGCAGTTTAGTTTCGTCGAACTGATCGCGAGACCGGACGACAACCTCATGGTGGTTGGGGATGACGACCAATCGATCTACAAGTTCCGGGGTGCAGACATCCGAAACATCCTGGAGTTCGAGGAGGCCTTTCCGGGAGCTCGTACCGTGCGTTTGGAGCAGAACTATCGGTCTACATCCGCGATCCTTGATGCGGCCAACGCGGTGATCGTGGAGAACGTGGGGCGGAAGGGTAAGACGCTCCGCACCGATCGCGTGGGGGGTGACCCTCTGACGCTGATCGAGACGCTGCACGAGGCAGACGAGGCACGCGTGATCGTGGAGGAGATCCGGTCGTGCTACCAGAGGGGGGGCGACCTGCACAATTACCGGGATTTCGCGGTCCTCTACCGCACCAACGCACAGTCTCGTGCCCTCGAGGAGGCCTTCCGCCGCACCAACACCCCCTACCAGATCGTGGGGGGCGTGCGGTTCTACGAGCGGCGAGAAATTCAGGACACGATGGCCTACCTGCGCCTGATATCCAATCCACGCGACGCCGGCGCCTTCGACCGGGTGGTGAACTATCCACGGCGGGGGATTGGCGCAGTGAGCCTGGAGCGTCTCGAAGCATTCGCGGCTCAGGGGGGGATGTCGCTGCTGGAGGCGGCCAGTCGGGCCGATGAGAGTGCTGACGTTCCCCCGGCTGGCGCGCACGCTCTCCGGGTGTTCGCGGTCCTGATCCAACGTTTTTCCGCGCTCGCTGCCACCACCCGGGTCGGCCCGTTGCTCCAGGAGTTGGTGGAGCAGCTCGGGCTCCTCGGGGTGCTCAGGGACGGGAGCCCCGAGGGAGAGGACAGGGCCGATAACGTGAAGGAATTGATCGCCGGCGCCCTCGAGTTCGACGCGGATGTCGAGTTAGAAGGCGTGGAAGAGGGGGAGATGGACGGCTTTTCGGAACTGGATCTGTACCTGCAGCGGGTGGCTCTGGTGGCCGACATCGATCGGCACGATCCTGAGGCAGACGCGGCCACCATGATGACTCTTCACAACGCCAAGGGGCTCGAGTTCCCGGTCGTCTTCATCGCCGGGCTCGAGGATGGGTTGTTCCCGATGTCGCACTCTTACGACGATCCCGAGGAGATGGAGGAGGAGCGGCGCCTCTTCTACGTCGGCATCACGCGCGCACAAAACAAGCTCTACCTCACCCACGCGCGGCAGCGCCGACGCGCGGGATCGATCATGTACGGACGGCTGTCCCCGTTCGCAGGTGCGTTGCCTGGGCGGCTACTCGAGCAGCGTACGTCCGAGTTGCTCAAGAGCGACGCATTCACTACCCCGCACCGAGGGCGCTTCCGGGAGCGTCGGGAATCGGGATTCATACCGGATGAAGACTTCGAGATCAGCTACGATCAGGATGCCCCTCGGCTGGTGAAGGGGGAGCGGGTGGTTCACGCCACCTTCGGCTCCGGGCGAGTGGAGGAAGTGAGCGGCTTCGGTCCCGACGTGCGCGTGACCGTGGAGTTCGAAGGGGTAGGTCGGAAGAAACTGGTGGCGCGCTATGCAGGGTTGAAAAAGGATTTCTATTAGTCGATGTCGATGGGTGGAACCGGTCGGTCACCCTTGAACTGCTGATCGAGCGTTGGGGCTTGCAGGTCGGGGGGGGGCGTGGCCTCCATTCGTGGGGAGGGCATCCTCCTCACCCATCAGCTGGGTCCAATATGCCAGGCCTTGCTCGGGAAAAGGAAATAAATCGTTAGCCATCTCGCCCAGGACCGAAGGTTTCCTCGCGGTGCCGTCTGCGAGCGCAATGCGTCGGGCCTTTTTGGCTAGCCTGAGATTCAGGTCTCCCACTGGATCGAGTAACGCGGGCGAAGAGTGCACCCGGTTCACGAGGTAATCCACCACGTGATCGAACGACCAAGCCAGGTATGTCTGGACCTCCGGATCTGGCATGTCGAAGCGAGAGCGCCGGAGCATGCGGTCAAAGATCAGGTTCCACCGGTCGTCACCCTGGAAGCGGATCATGCCGCGAAAAATTCTGCGGTTCGTCTTGAAGCTAAAGAGTGTCCGGGACAGGACTTTGTCAAACAACTCATCGGCCTCGGAATGGTCGTGGTTGATGACCAGGTGCCGGGCTTTGCCCAGGTATTGATCCCCTACGTGCACATCCATTCGGTGTTCCCAGTATACGTGTCCCATGCCCTGCGTGGTGCTGGTGATAAGAAGTTGGCGTGGCACGAAGAGATTGTGTGCGATGGTATCGGCGGCCAGGTGAGCTAGATAGCCGTAGCCCACCGCCAGAAGAGGCTCGTTGTCCGCGTTGGCGAGGATCTCTTCGCCCACGTGCCAGTGGTGACAATGGCGTCCCTCAGACACGTACTTCTTGGCGAAAGAAATGTCAGCCGCCACCGAGCCGTATAGGAAGTGCAGTGGCCATCGCCCGAGGATCACCCGCAGGGTGGGCGGGAGCAGCCAAAGCGATCTAAGCACGGCCTCGCCTAGGGCGACGTGGGTGCCCGGTCCCCATGCCCAGGCCTGGTCGGGGCAAAGAAGCAGCCATCCTAACCCGACGAGGAGAGTCCCGAGCATGGGCGACCTGCTCAGGCGTCGCTGGTTTGGCTGTCCGCCCCGTCGGCTTCGGCACCTCCGGTATCAGCAGTCCGGCCCGGGGCTGTATCGGGTGACCGACGGGTTTCGGCTGCCGTTGGTTCGAGGGGATCAGGCGGGGTGTACGCTGAATTATCCAAGGCCGATGAGTCGTCATCCAACGGTGCTGGCCGATCCTGTCCTGGACCACGGAATACCCGAGTTCCCTCTCGCACGCCGCGCGCGGCTGCAGCCGATCCGATGAACACGTTCTCAGCCTCCTCTTGGACGACCTCCATGAGAGCGTTGAAATCCTGAGCGCGCTCTTCCACCTGGTCGGAAGCATTTTGGAGGCGATCGGAGAGCGAGCGGACCGACTTGCTTATCCGTTGCACGTCCACACGCACGGCAGAGCTGATTGACTCCATGTTTGCGGTGACCTCTAGTCCTCGCTCTAGCATCGGATCGAGGCGCTTCTGGAAGTGGCCGCTGAACCGCTTCAACGTGACATGGACCTTGCGAATTTCGAAGATGAATACCCCTAGCACCGCGAGAAACATGGCAAGGACCAGGATACTCATGACCAACGCGGTCGTCCCAAGGGCGTCGCGTGCCTGGAGCATTACGACCGTGTCCGCAGCCTGTAGCGGCATCGCTAGGATGAACGACATGAACTCATTTTTGCCCCACGTGCGTTTCGGAGAGCCAGCTATGTGGCAGAAGGTTGCTTTTCCAGTCGGGCCTTGAGATTAATGACAGGATCTAAACGGTCGAAGAGCGGGATGCCCTAGGGATTACGGTGATTGGACGTTGCATCGGCCGAAACGTAGACGGTTCTTTATCGGGGGGTCAAGCAGGTTTCGACGGTGCTTCATTCGGTTCCCGTTCCGTGTCGTGGGGCCCTATCTGCGTACACGTGAACCGGTGAGGGTAGATCGATTGCTGAGTTGCTGCATGCGGGCTCATCCGGATATGTTCAGGTTTCCGGGGTGCTCCGGCCCGGAGTGCTTCCCGGCCGCGCCCGATTCCCCTCCGCGTACAAAATGCCAGCGTTCATCGTCCAAGGTGGCCAAATACTGAGTGGCCGCATCCGCCCGGCAGGTAACAAGAACGCTGCGTTGCCTTGCATCACAGCGTGCCTTCTGTCTACCGAACCGGTTACGCTTTCCAACGTGCCACGGGTACGCGACGTCCTGAATCTCCTCGAGATCATGGAGTCGCTCGGAGCCGCGGTGGAGTGGATCGAGGGCAACACCGTTCGCATCGACGCCTCGGGTGTGGCCGCGGGAAACGTGGATCGGGAGATGGCTGCCAAGATCCGGGCCTCGCTCCTAGTAGCCGGACCCCTGCTGGCTCGGTTCGGTGAGGTGAACCTTCCTCCGCCCGGCGGGGACGTCATCGGTCGGCGGCGCATAGACACGCATTTCCTAGCGTTCGAAGCGATGGGAGGGCGGGTGCGGTTGGATGAGGGGTTCCATGTCAAAGCGGATCGTCTGGTCGGTACGACCGTATTTCTGGACGAGCCGTCCGTGACCGGGACCGAGAATGCCATCATGGCTGCGGTTATGGCTGAGGGCACCACCCTGCTCCGCAATTCGGCATCGGAGCCCCACGTTCAGGATCTCTGCAAGCAGCTTAATCTGATGGGGGCTCGCGTTGCTGGCATCGGTACCAACACCCTTACGATCGAGGGAGTGAGGGCGCTGCACGGAACGGAGTTCGTGATCGGTGCCGATCACATCGAGGCCGGCTCGTTCATGGGGCTGGCGGCCGTGACGGGAAGCACGATCACCATCGAGGACGCGCCTCTCGATCACCTAGATTCCACCATCATGGGGTTCCGCAGGCTTGGCATCGAATGCGAAGTCGACGGCAGGGACTTGGTGGTGCGGGGTGAGGGTGACCACATCATCCAGCAGGACGCCTTCGGGGCCGTTTCCAAGATCGATGACGGTCCGTGGCCCGCTTTCCCCGCGGATCTCACGTCTATCATGGTGGTGACCGCCACCCAGTGCCGGGGGACGATCCTCGTACATGAAAAGATGTTCGAGTCCCGCATGTTCTTCACCGACAAGCTGATCGGGATGGGGGCCCGCATCGTACTGTGTGACCCACACCGTGCGGTGGTCATGGGACCGGCACCCCTGCGGGGGAGTCAGTTGGAAAGTCCGGACATCCGTGCCGGGATGGCCCTCCTGATCGCGGCATTGGGTGCCGAGGGAACCAGCCGTATCCACAACATACGCCAGATAGAGCGAGGGTACGAACGTATAGACGAACGCCTGTGCGCGCTTGGTGCGAAGATCCAGCGGGACGACTAAATGGAAGATCAAGAGACGTCCGAGTGGGCTGTAGCCACGGGAAAATATCGCCGCGGATATCACAGGAAAATCTCGGATGGGATCCGGCAGGGTATCGGCGTGCTGCCTGCTTTCAAGGAGGCGCTCGAAGATACGATCTTCGAGGACCGCCATCGGAGCGCCTTCTTTGCCCGAGCGGGCGCTCCGCTCAGCTATGCCTCGCGAACAGGAAGTGGTGGACGAGACCCGTGAGCGGAGGGAAGGGGCCTCCTAGAGGGATTTCGATCTGCTCAAGGAGAGGGTCGATGAACTCGAAGCACGTTTAAATAGCCTGGAGAGCCCCAATGGCGAGGATCCGGGCGCTGGATCCGCACGCTCCGGTGCCTAGGGGAGTCCACCCCCCCCTTCGGCACATCCGCTGTATTCACAACGACCTAGACGATCGCCCAGGCCCGGGAACCGGTGCCGCCGCCTTGAACGGCTGTTGCTCCCTATCTATATTGCAGCCTGTTCGGGCCGCTCCCCGTCCGGGGGCGGCCGTTTTTGGGAGTGGGGGAGCTGTTCGCCCCCGCTTTTTTATTCGCTGTTACTGGGGAAATGGGCTTCCCGGGAGGGTCCGGAGCCATGGCCAGATCGGTGCCGGAAGTGGATCGGGGGCTCCCGTTCCGGATAGAGCAGCTCGGGTATGAACTGGTGGACGTGGAATGGGCGGGGAGTGGGCGGCGTCCCATCCTCCGGGTCCGCATCGATCGGCCCGGGGATGGTGCCGGAGAGGGGATCGTGGTGGGCGACTGTGCTCGCGTGAGCCGGGCGCTAGAGCCATGGCTGGACCAGGTGGGGTCGATGCCCGAGCGGCATGTGCTCGAGGTTTCCTCCCCAGGTGTGGAGCGGCCGCTCGTGCGGTCGCGCGACTTCAAACGGTTTGCCGGCAAGAAGATCGCTGTGAAGGGGTCGGCCCTGTTAGCGGGGCGGGCCACACGCCTGGAGGGTGAACTACTAGGGCTTGTTTGCGGGGATGAAGGGGGGGAGCGGGTTTGTCTCCGGCTTCCCGACGGGGACGAGGTAGAGATTCCCCGGAGCGAGATCGCTGGTGTGCACCTGGTCTTCGAATGGTAGACACAGAGAGTCAGAAGGGGGGCCAACGATGAACGCCGGACAGATGGTCGCTGCGTTGCGCGACGTCGCATCCACGAAGAGCCTCAGCAGCGACGAGGTTAACGACCTACTAAAGGACGGCATTCTCGCTGGGCTCGCGCGCATCTATGGGGTGAATGTCCAGGCAGAGATCAAGATCGACGATATCACCGGGGAGGTCGAGATCACCGTCTTGAGGCGTGTGGTCGAGGTCGTCGAGGATGCCTCCGCCGAGATTTCGCTCGAAGAGGCTTGCTGGGACGACGACTCCTTTGAAATGGGAGACGTGATGGAGGTCCCGGTCGACTTCACCCAATTCGGCCGCAACGCGGTGATGGCGGTGAAGCAGAGCATAGTGCAGCGCGTTCGGGAGGGGGAGCGCCAACGCATCCGAGACGAGTTTGCCGATCGCGTCGGTGAGCTGCTTTCGGGCGAGGTCCAGCAGATCGAGCGCGGTAAGATCGTGGTCATGCTGAACCGTTCACGTGACGCCGAAGCGATCATTCCTTGGAAGGAGCAGAATCCGCGCGAGCGCTTCCGCCAAGGCGATCCCATCCGGGCTGTGCTCAAGAAGGTGGAGGAGACCCCAAAGGGCCCACGCCTGATCCTTTCCCGCTCCGATCCCTTGTTCGTGGCGGCGCTGTTCAAGCTCGAGGTGCCTGAAATCTACCAGGGAATCGTGGAGCTCCGCGAGCTAGCTCGGGAAGTGGGCGGACGCAGCAAGATCGCCGTGTCCAGCCGGGATGATTCCATCGATCCAGTGGGGGCATGCGTAGGACTGAAGGGTTCCCGCGTGCAAGCCGTGGTGTCGGAGCTTGGGGGCGAGCGCATCGACATCGTGCCTTGGCACCCCGATACCGAGGTGTTCGCTAGGCGGGCGCTCGCACCGGCCCGTGTGTCCAAGGTGATCAGCAACCCTGATCGGCAGGTCATAACCGCCATCGTGGATGAAGACCAACTTTCTCTAGCGATCGGCCGGAACGGACAGAACGTACGACTGGCGTCCCAGCTTATCGGCTGGCAGATCGATCTGTACGGTTCACGTGAGTGGTTGGAGAAGGGCGCCGATCTGTCGTTGTTCGGTGGGCGTGAGGAGGAGCAGCTCAAGATGGCGGACTTCCCGTTGGGAGAGCTCGACCTGGGCGAAACTACTCTGGCGGCCCTGGAAGCCGCCGGATACAATACATTCCTGGGCATAATCGACTTGGAACGCGACGAATTCCTGCGTATCGAGGGCCTGTCGGAACAGGACTCCGACCGACTCCTGTCCATTATCGATGAATTGACCGTCATCGAGGGTGATGCGCAGGCCGGGGATGAGCTTCAGGCCGGCGGGGTGGACGAGTCGGACGAGGTTCCGCCCGAGGATGCTTCGGCCGATTTGTCGGTGGTCCCATAGGTGGGGCCGAACGGGCCAGGCGGGCGGTGGGATGAAGAACGGAAGCGGGAGGGTCTTCGAGCTACTCGGCTTGGCCCAGCGAGCAGGCGTGGTAGAGCGTGGAGTGGACGCCACGCGTCGTGCCGTCCGCGACGGGCGGGCTCGCTTGGTTTTGATTGCCGAAGACGCGTCCACGGCGCAGCTAAAGAAGATCGCGGGTCTGCTCGAGCATCGGCCCGTTCCCCAACGTCAGCTGGGCGGACAGGAGGCCCTCGGCGCTGCTCTCGGATCAGGGCCGCTGTCTGCGGTCGCGATCACGCTGCAGGATTTTGCCGAACCGATCCTACACTATCTTCCCGTAGATCGGGCTGGATACCGGGACGGACTGGATGAAGCGAGGGGAGGTCAGTAGGAGACATGCGGGCACTAGAGCTGGCGAAGGACCTTAAGGTCGAAGCGGAGGCGCTTCTCCAACTCCTGCGAGAGATGGGGATCGCTGTGAAAGGCGTGTCTGCGCAGGTTAGTGAAGCTGACGCTGCCAAGGTCATCGCTCGTATGGAACGCGGACGGCGATCGGGGGCAAAGGACGCTTCCGAAGCGATGGAGGCAGCCGTGGAAGACGCGGCTTCGCGACCCCGCCGCCGTCGGCGTAAGAAGGTCGAGCAGCCCGGCGAACCCGAGTCTGTGTCGCTGCCGCCTACGGAGCAGAAAGAGCCCGAGGCCGCCAAGAAGCCCGAGCCCGAGCCCGAGGCCGCCAAGAAGCCCGAGCCCGAGGTGGCGGATGCAGCGGTGGTGGATGAGGAGCCCGTGGCCCACCGTGCCGAGCCCAAAAGGAAGGTCCAACCTAAGCCCGATGTAGCGTCCGAGTCGCTGCCGCTATCGCCCAGTCCTGCTTGGGCCAAGGGGGGTGAAGATTCCAAGGTCGCTCACCC